>Ga0181566_10001188_pt1 | contig 21323 bp, 22 predicted proteins | sample 101ome_15_FD_133762 | JGI IMG/M metagenome (GOLD analysis project Ga0181566, IMG submission 133762) | Coastal salt marsh microbial communities from the Groves Creek Marsh, Skidaway Island, Georgia - 101402AT metaG (megahit assembly) | ecosystem: Environmental > Aquatic > Marine > Intertidal...
TAATGGCACGAGCTCAAGAATACATTGAAGATTATATGGACAATATGGGCGAAGGTTACGACAACGAGCCAGATCCAGAATATCAAGATCACAAGCATATGACAAAAGATCTAAGCGGTGGTATTAACCGTGAAAAGAAAGCATATGCTAAAGCACAAGACGGCGACAATGCAATGGCTGTAGAAGCTATTAAAGCACAACTAATGAAAGCACTAGAAGAAAAGAAAAAGCCAGACGCAAATAAGAATGGCATTCCGGATTATGCAGAAGATGGCAAAGGTCCAAACGATCTAAAGAAGAAAAAGAAAAAATAATCTACGGTGGGGTTACACCAAATAGGGCCTACGGGCCCTATTTTTTTGGATAAGTATTATTATGAGTAAATCACTAGATGGTGTATTAACTAAAAAGGCTAATACGCAAGAAACATATACTGAAGTACAGATTCAGGATCTTATGCAATGTATGGATCCTAACGAAGGTTACTTACATTTTGCAAAGCATTTTGCATACATACAACATCCGGTAAAAGGTAAGTTGTTGTTCGATCCTTATGAATATCAATTACGTTTGATGCATTCATATCATAACTACCGCTTTAATATTAATATGATGCCAAGACAAACAGGTAAAACTACCTGTGCTAGTATCTACCTTGCGTGGTATGCTATGTTTCACCCGGACCAAACTATTCTTATTGCTGCACACAAATACACAGGTGCGCAAGAGATTATGGCACGTATCCGCTATGTGTATGAAACTTGTCCAGATCATATTAGAGCAGGCGTTACTAGTTATAACAAAGGTAGCATTGAATTTGAAAATGGTTCACGTATTATAAGCCAAACAACAACGGGCAACACAGGACGTGGTTTGTCTATCTCACTACTATACTGTGACGAGTTTGCATTTGTGCAACCTAACATTGCTGAAGAATTTTGGACTTCTATATCGCCTACACTAGCAACAGGTGGTCGTGCTATTATTACTAGTACACCTAACTCGGACGAAGATACATTTGCTACTATTTGGAAACAAGCAGAACAAAAATTTGATACACACGGTAATGAGCAAGAAGTAGGTGTTAATGGATTTCACGCATTTAGAGCAGAATGGCAGGAACATCCTGATAGAGATGAAAAATGGAAAGAAGATGAAATTGGACGTATTGGAGAAGAAAAATTTCGTCGTGAATACGGATGTGAATTCTTAGTATTTGACGAAACACTAATTAATTCAATTAAACTTGCCGCAATGGAGGGAGTTAATCCTATACTTAATATGGGACAAACCCGCTGGTATAAAAAGCCTACTAATCAATATACATACTGTATTGCATTAGATCCGTCAATGGGTACAGGCGGAGATTATGCTGCTATACAAGTATTTGAATTGCCTAGTTATGAACAGGTAGCAGAGTGGCAACATAATCAAACTGCTATACCTGGACAAATAAGAGTACTTGCTGACATATGTAAATATATAGAAAGTTGTACACAAAATTCACAAGGCATATACTGGAGTGTAGAAAACAATGGGTTGGGAGAAGCCGCACTTATCGTTATCAATGACTTTGGGGAAGAAAATATACCTGGTCTGTTTGTTAGTGAACCTATACGTAAAGGACACGTTAGAAAGTTCCGCAAAGGTTTCAACACAACGCACAGTACCAAAGTTACGGCTTGTTCCAGACTTAAAACAATGATTGAAAATGATAAAATGCTTGTACACTCAAAACCATTTATATCTGAATTAAAAGGTTATGTTGCAACAGGTTCAAGCTATCAAGCCAAATCAGGTATGACTGATGATTTGATTAGTGCAACACTATTAGCAATTAGAATGATGAGCGTACTTAAAGACTGGGATCCTAGAGTGTATAGTACATTTAATCAGGCAGAAGATTTAGAGGATTATGAACCGCCGATGCCAATCTTCATTAGTAGCAACTATTAGATAAATACATTATGATTGAACAAGATAAAATAAGCGAAGATCTTTTTAAAAAAATACGAGGTAGATTTCCAGAAGTTACTATCGGTGATGCCGAAGGTATGGTAACTAACGAGCCTTCAAAAGCAAGATTTTTTGATTTTGATTATAAGGGTTTAGGAAAAGTAAGTATTAGTATTTCTGAGGAAGATGGTTTATCTGTAATATATTCTAAAGATTTTATTAGTAACGAAGATGAACTAACAAAAAAAGATTGGTATGATTTTTTAAAAGAACTTAGAGTTTTTAGTAAAAAAAGAATGCAAGACTTTAGTGTTCGAGACATTAATAAAACAAATTTGACAAAAAGAGATTACAAATTTTTAGCAAATCGATCTGGGGACGATACAATGACAGAATCAAAACTTTACGGTACTAGTCGTGTAAGCTATCAAAAAGTAGGCGAAGCACGTATTATGATTAAGCATACAGAAAACATAAATCAAGAAAGTGCTACAGGCAGAACACAAAAGATTGGTAAGATCTATATTGAATCACCCGAAGGTGAAAGATTTAAATATCCATACAAACATCTAAGTGGTGCAAGGGCAATGGCTCGTCACGTATCAGAAGGCGGCACAGCCTATGATGATTTTGGCAAGCATATTGTAGGTCTTTCAGAAGAAATGTCTAAACTACGCAAGTTTAAAAACTATATGGGTCGTAGTGCTGTAATGGCAGAAAGCCTAGCAGGATATATGGACATTGTCAAAGAGCGTATTACTACAGTTAAGAAGACAATTGAGAGTTTACAAAAGCCGGCATATTACAAAGAAACATTTGAAGCATTTAATCCCCCAGTACTAGAAGATGTTCCGAGTGATGTACGTGAAAACTGGATTGATGAGTTAACTATCAAGCAGTTTAACGAAGAACTAGCAGATGTATTTCCATACATTTACAAACTAGTATCAGAGGCTACACTAGCAAAACAATTAGGCCCAGATGATATACTAGGCGAGTCAGATGAGCAATTGGATGAAATTGCACCAGCAGTACTATTGCTTGGTACAGCTATACGAGCAGCAGTTCCTGCACTTACACGTATAGGTGCAAATATTATTGCAAAAGGTGGCAGCGCAGCAGCAAGAGGTGCAGGCGCAGCAGCAAAAGGTGTAGGTACAATGGCTGTAAAACATCCTATTGCAACAACAGTAGCAGGTGGTGCAGCATACGCTGGCAAAAAAACAGGCGATGCAATTGACGCAGTAGGCGATATGGCCGCTGATTTAAAAGGTGATGCTGACGCATTAATTGCACAAGCAAGCGACGGCATTGATGCAATACAGGATCAGGTTACAGCAGCAATAGGCAGCAGCGGTTTCCTAAAAGTTGCTAATTTTGCATCTAAATACGCACTACCAGGATTAGCAGTTGTTGGTCTTCTTTATGGCGGTAAAAAAGTAATTGATATGTTATCAGACAAAGCGGACGATGTTGAAAAGGAAAATATAGAAATTGACGAAGGTTGGAAAACTGATGCTGCATTAGGCGCATTAGGTGGCGCATTTCTTGCAGCATTTGCAGTTCCGGGTGTTATACCAGCCAGTGCAGCATTAGCAACAAAACTTGCAGCTTTGAAAGCATACGCAGGAGCAGGCGCTTTAGGAGGCTCAATAGGTGCTACAATAGGCGGCGCACTGAAGAGAAGAGATCAAAAAAAGAAAGCAAAAGAAGAGTTTGAACTAGAACAGGCATTTGAAGACACAATGGGACAGTTTGCTGACCACGTTTGTGAAGAATGTGGCAATCCTAGCTGGCGCACACTTGACGAAGAAAAGCAAAAAGGCGTTGATGGCAAAGTATGCTGGAAAGGCTACAAGCGTATGGGCACCAAAATGAAAGGTGGCAAGCGTGTAGATAACTGTGTTAAAGTAGGCGAAGATGATACAGACGAAGGCAATGCATACGCAAATGCAGTACGTCAGGCTAAAAAAGACGGCAAGAAAAAAGGTGATAAAATCCAAGGCCCAGACGGTGATGAAATTACTATTGAAAAGGACGATAAGACACCATTAGGCGAATTCATATTATCATACTATGATAGAGAAACAGGCTTGTTTCCAAAAGGCGAAACCGCAGTATTAACTATGGTTGAGAAAGACTACGGCGAAGAGTTCATAGAACCCGCAAAGGCTTTCATTGAACAGGTACAAGCACTCTTCGATGAGTATCAGATGCGTACACAACCACAGCAGTTGGATACAGAAGAGTTTGACAGAGTAAAAGAGTTAGCGGGTTTAAGATAATCCGCTAACTCTTTAAAATAATTTGTAAAAAGTACTTGACTTTTTATAAATAGTATCGTATAGTATATATTGTGCTATACGAATAAGGCACAAAGCACATAGGCATAACATTATAGGAGGCACAACTATGGCATCATTAGCAGAAATCCGAGCAAAGCTCAAAGAACAAGAAGCACGTACATCAGGTGCATCAAACGGCCCATCTGGTCCAAACCCAATTTACCCGTTTTGGAATATTAAAGAAGGCGAAAGCGCAACAATGCGTTTCTTGCCAGACGGCGATCCAGACAACACTTTTTTCTGGAAAGAACGTTTGATGATTAAACTTCCATTTAGTGGAGTAAAAGGTGATACAAGTTCACGTCCGGTACAAGTACAAGTTCCTTGTATGGAAATGTATGGCGAAACTTGTAATATCCTTAACGAAGTGCGTGGATGGTTTAAAGACCCAAGTCTTGAAGATATGGGTCGCAAGTATTGGAAAAAACGTTCTTATGTATTCCAAGGCTTTGTAACAGATAACCCGCTAGCCGATGACGAAGCACCCGACAATCCAATTCGACGCTTTATCATTGGTCCCCAAATCTTCCAAATTATTAAGCAGGCTTTAATGGATCCTGATATGGAAGAATTGCCAACAGATTATACTGCTGGTGTTGACTTCCGTCTTAATAAAACATCAAAAGGCGGTTATGCAGACTATGGCACATCAAATTGGGCACGTAGAGAGCGTCCACTAAGTGATGCTGAAATGGCTGCGATCAACGAACACGGTTTGTTTAATCTTTCAGACTTCCTTCCTAAGAAGCCAGATGAAACTGCGATCAAAGTAATGCAAGAAATGTTTGAAGCGTCAGTAGACGGTGAAGCATATGATGCAGATCGTTGGAGTAATTACTTCCGTCCAAGCGGAATGGCTGCACGTACTGGAGATCCTAATGTAACTCCAAGTAATGGTACAGCAACAAGCCAAACTGCATCAACACCAACACCTGAAGTAGCGCCTGCTCCAGTAGCAGAAGCAGCGCCAACTCCTGCTCCTGAAGCAGAAGCAGCAGCACCTGCAGGTGACGGCGGCGCACAAGACATCCTAGCGATGATCCGCGCACGTCAAGGACAGTAATATACTATGGGGGAGCAATCCCCCATTTTGCTTTTTAGATTAGGAGATACATATGGCAACTAAGGCATTCGATCCTACTAAGTTTAGGACATCGCTTACAAAATCCATTACAGGTATGAGTGCAGGGTTTAACGACCCAACTGATTGGATTAGCACAGGTAACTATGCACTCAACTATCTTATTTCAGGTGATTGGAACAAAGGTATTCCACTAGGCAAGGTATCTGTATTTGCAGGTGAGTCTGGTGCAGGTAAGTCATACATTTGTTCAGGCAACATTGTAAAGTCAGCACAAGATCAAGGCATCTTTGTAGTATTAATTGACTCAGAGAACGCACTTGACGAAGCGTGGCTAAAAGCACTTGATGTAGATACATCAGAAGATAAACTACTAAAACTTAATATGTCAATGATTGACGATGTTGCTAAGACTATTAGTACGTTTATGGCAGACTACAAAGCAATGAACGAAGAAGATCGCCCTAAGGTATTGTTTGTAGTTGACTCACTAGGTATGTTGTTAACACCTACAGACGTAGACCAGTTTAACAAGGGTGATATGAAAGGTGATATGGGTCGTAAGCCCAAGGCATTGACTGCACTTGTTCGTAACACAGTTAATATGTTTGGTTCACACAATGTAGGACTTGTAGCAACTAACCACACATACGCATCTCAAGATATGTTTGATCCAGATGATAAAATTTCAGGTGGTCAAGGCTTTATCTATGCATCTTCAATTGTTGTAGCAATGAAAAAACTAAAACTAAAAGAAGATGAAGATGGTAACAAGATTAGTGAAGTGCGTGGTATTCGTGCAGCCTGTAAGGTTATGAAGACACGTTATGCTAAACCGTTTGAAGGTGTACAGGTAAAGATTCCTTATGAAACAGGAATGAATCCATATAGCGGCTTGCTTGAATTGTTTGAAGCAAAAGGTGTTATTGTTAAGCAAGGCAACCGTTTGCGCTATGAAACAATCAACGGTGAAGAACTACTTGAATACCGTAAGAACTGGAATGGTGAATTACTCGATAAGGTTATGTCAGATTACTTAGAAAAAGAAGCTTCTGTGGTAAATATCGACAACGCAGACGAAGAAGCTGCGGCAGCAGATCTTAACGAGGAAGAATTCGCCAATGAATGAAGACCAAATTGCAGATATTTGGATGAGCTTTAAAGAATACTTAGATAAAAAACACGTAGAATCAGCAGCAGAGAAATTTGTTGATTTGCTTGCTGACTACGGTGTTAGTGACGAAACTTTTAAAGAAGTTTTAGGTAACGACGGTGTTTTAGATGATGCAATTTATTATTATTTAGAAATAGATGCAATCGACTACGACACAAACGACGATGACGAGGATTGGGATTACTAATGGGTTGGTATTCTGAAATATCAAGAGATATTTCAAAAATTCCTGATGGAATTTTGCATTTTGAAAAAGAACTGCAAGATGCACGTCAAGAATGTAAACTTGTTGGAAATGTTGAGAAATCAGCTGCTGCAATGCCAGGAATAGTAGAGCAGCGGTTCAATCAATTACAAGAAATCGAAGCTATCTTAAATTATCTAAATATCGAACTACGCAGATTACGTAGCTCTTACTTTAAAAAATATTTGGAAAACTATCAACGAGCTCTGTCTAGCCGTGACGTTGAAAAATACGTTGACGGCGAGGCAGACGTTGTTGACTATGAAAAAATTATCAACGAATTTGCGCTTTTGCGTAATAAGTGGTTAGGTGTACTAAAAGCACTTGATCAAAAGCAATGGCAAATTACAAACGTAGTTAAACTACGTGTAGCAGGAATGGAAGATGCAACCCTGTGATATTTCATACAGCTACCGATCCTCTCTACTATAAAAGTTTTTATACTTCTTACAGTTATACTATAAAAAAATTTTATCCTCACGATAGTTTATCTTTACATTTTGTCGGCGATAATAAACCAACAAATAGTAACATAAATTTTATTACTACTACAAATATTTCATTTGAAGATATAAAGCAACAATACAATTGTAATGACGATGCAGCAAAAGGATTTTATGCTCTTGCAAGATGGTTCAGTATTCCTGAAACTGATCAAAATGTTGTAGTATCAGATGCAGATATTATTGCATTAAAAAAATTAAATATAGAACAAGTTAATAATTTATTCAAAACACATCACGCTATAAACATTACTAGAACAAAGAAAAACGGTTCCGAAGGCGGAATGGCAATGCTAATATTACGACACGATGTAATATCAGATATTAACCGTGTTGCATTGTCTGTATTAGATAATACATTGCAATGGGACTCAGATGTCCAAGTAAGAACACACATTTATAATAATTACAATGTAGCTGAAATTCCTGAAATGCACGTTTTCGGTAAAAGGTCTAACTATAAAACACTCGATAATACAGAAAGAAGCTTTGCAATTTATAAAGGACGTTTGAATAGGAAAATAGCTGCATTAGAGCAGGCAATAGAAAACATATGATAACATATATAATTAGACTTGAAGAAAATGAACATTCTTGTAAAATGGCAAAAGATTGTTTTGACCAAGCAAAAAAACACGGGCTTAGTCCCAAATACTTCAAAGCTATAAACGGTAATGATTGGAAGAAACATTACTATGCAACAGGAATAGAACCTAAACGTAAATTTAAAAAAGGACGGTTAGGTGTTAGAGGATGTTTTTTTAGCCACTATTACTTATGGTTAGAATGTTTAAAACAGGGCGAACCTATGTGCATCTTAGAACACGACGGTTATATACTAAAGCCATTTGGCAATAGTATTTGTAACGAATTTGAAGATGTTTTAAAATTAGATAGACTTGATCCTTATAGCAAATCGTATGACAAACTTTTAGAACAAGAAGCTAATAATCCACTTGCTATAGAAAAATATACAAATTTGTCACCAAAAAATCCCTATAAAATAGGCACAGGAAATTATTTCAAAGGAGCCTATGCATACATATTAAAACCAGAAGGCGCTCATAAAATAATAAAACATATTCGTCAACACGGTCACGTAACAGCTGATCAACAACTCGGAGACTGGGTATTGAATACTAATACTACAGTACCTAGTTTAGCAAGATTACATCCTTTTTATAGTATAGGAAATAATATAAAAACCCATAGTTTGACACAAAATTTAGAAGGTACCATTGATGACGTATAATACCTGGTGGATAAAAAAAGATAGAAATTTTGGAGATCTATTAACACCTTATATACTCGATTACTTTAATATAGATTATCAGTATAGCGGAATCGAAAGTGCAGATATTATTTGCGTAGGATCTATTGCTAGACACGCTAAAGACAATACAATTGTATTAGGTTCAGGAATGATTAATTTTCGTAAAGAAAAACTTAATCCTAATGCCGATTGGCGATTTGTACGAGGACCCTACACTAGACAACGTGTAATTGATTGCGGCGGAACTTGTCCTGAAATTTATGGAGATGCAGCAATGCTTTTGCCCTGGATATGTCCAGAAGAACCTAAAGAATTTAAAATTGGTATAGTCCCTCATTTTGTAGATTATGAATATGTAAAAAATACATATCCAGACTATAATGTAATAAATGTAATAAATGATGATCCTTTAGAAGTAGCAAAGGAAATTAGTAAATGTACTTCAATAATATCTAGTAGTTTACACGGTATAATTGCAGCTCACGCTTACGGAATACCAGCAGCCTGGGTTGAATTTTCTAATAAAATAAAAGGCGACAGAATAAAATTTAAAGATCATTATGCTGCAATGGGTTTGAATCCTGTAATTTCTACAGTCGAAGAACCTGTTTATTCATTAGGTTTATTAAATTTAGATCCTATGTTTAATGAGTTAGAGAAATTAAGAAAATGAAAGCCATAATACTAGCAGGAGGATTAGGCACACGCCTTAGTGAGGAAACAGTCGATAGGCCAAAACCTATGGTAGAGATAGGAGGCAAACCTATTATATGGCATATAATGAAAATTTATTCTGCACACGGAATAAAAGATTTTATAATTTGTTGTGGTTATAAAGGCGATTACATTAAAGAATATTTTGTAAATTATGCAAGAAAAAATTCTGATGTTGAAATTAATATAAAAAATCAAAATGTAAAATTTTATAATAATGATTTAGAGGATTGGAATATAAATTTAATTGATACAGGGCTGAAAACTATGACAGGCGGCAGGCTCAAACGTGTAAAAGAATTTATTAAAGACGACGAAGCATTCTGTTTTACTTATGGCGACGGTGTAGGAAATATTGATATAGGAAAAAGTATAGAATATCATAAATCTCATAAAAAACTTGTTACAATGACTACTGCATTTCCACCAGGAAGATTTGGTAACTTAAAATTTGAAGGTGACACTGTAACAAAATTTCAAGAAAAGGTTAAAGGTGATGGTGCAATGGTAAATGCAGGATTCTTTGTTCTTTCGCCTAAAGTAATTGATTATATTGCTAATGATAATACTACTTGGGAAGAACAGCCCTTACAGCAATTAGCAGAAGAAGGAAATTTAAAGGCATTTAAACATCAAGGTTTTTGGCGTCCTATGGACACTTTACCTGATAAAAAAGTTTTAGAGAATCTATGGAATACTGACGCACCTTGGAAAATTTGGTAATGGATAAGTTATTTTGGAACGGAAAAAAAGTTTTTATAACCGGACACACAGGATTTAAAGGTAGCTGGTTAACTTCGTGGCTTAAACATTTAGGAGCCTATGTTTGTGGTTATAGTTTAGAACCACCATCGAATCCAAATAACTTTACTGTATCATCTGTAAATGACAATATGCAAAGCGTCATAGGTGATATACGTGACAGAGAGTATCTTTTTGAAATTGTTAATATATTCAAACCAGATATAGTTTTTCACTTAGCAGCACAACCATTAGTAAGAGAATCTTATTTAAATCCGTTATATACTTACGAAGTAAATGTCATAGGAACATTAAATTTACTAGATTCCCTTAGAAATATTCAAAGTGTAAAAAGCATTGTAAATGTCACTACAGATAAATGTTATGAAAATAAAGAATGGGATTGGCCTTATAGAGAGAATGATGCATTAGGAGGACACGATCCTTATAGTAGCAGTAAAGGATGCAGCGAACTTTTAACGAGTGCATTTCGAAGAAGCTATAATCTTCCTGTTGCTACTGCTAGAGCAGGAAATGTAATTGGTGGTGGTGATTGGGCTAATGATAGATTGTTGCCAGACATACTAAAGGCTGTGCAAAATAATGAACATCTTACAATTAGATATCCAGATGCTGTAAGACCTTGGCAGCACGTTTTAGAACCATTAGCAGGGTATATAAAGTTAGCAAGACTGCTTTACGATGATAAAAAATATGCTGACAGTTGGAATTTTGGACCAAATGAAGATGGGTGTAAGTCTGTCAGATACATTTTAGATTTTATGCAAAGCAAGCTTTATCCTAATTTGCAGTGGAATATAGATGATTCAGAAACTCTCCACGAGGCTACTTTATTAAAACTAGATATTAGTAAATCTCAAAATAAACTTAACTGGCGTCCCCAATGGAGTTTGCAACAAGCTTTGGAAGCAACAGCTGAATGGCATAATTATTGGTTGCAAAACAAGGATATGGAGATTATTACTGTAAACCAAATAAAAAAATATATGAACGGAGAAAAAAATGTCTAAAAAGATATCATATGCAAAAACAGTTTACGGCCAAAAAGAAATTGATGCGGTAGTAAAGTGTTTAGAAGAATCTACACAAATGGGCACCTATAGTCGTAAATTTGAAGCTGAGATAGCAAAATTATTTGATAAGAAAGAGTGCCTATATGTTAATAGTGGTTCAAGTGCTTTGTATATAGGAGTAGAATCATTTAATTTTCCCGAAGGAAGCGAGGTTATAACTCCGGCGCTTACTTTTGGTACAACGCTTGGATGCATTATAAAAAACAATTTAGTTCCAGCATTTGTAGATGTTGAACCATATACATATTGTATTGATGCAAATAAAATTGAAGAAATGATTACAGATAAAACAGTTGCTATTCTAGCACCTGATTTATTAGGAAATGTATGTGACTGGCCTAAGATTAGAGAAATTGCAGACAAGTATAATTTGAAAGTAATCCACGATAGCGCAGATACATTAGGAGCCTCTATAAATGGAGTACCTGCAGGTTTTTATTCTGATATGAGTATAACAAGTTTTTATGGATCTCATATTATTAATTGTGCAGGAAATGGAGGAGCTTTATGTTTAAATGATGAAAACATTATAGAAAAAGCAAAACTATTGCGCAGTTGGGGACGTAGCTCTAGTTTATTTGATGAAAAAAGCGAAGCAATAGAAAATAGATTTGATATTAAATTAGACGGATTAGAATATGATGCTAAATTTGTATTTTCTATTCCTGGATATAATTTGGAAGGCAATGAGATGGGCGCAGCTTTTGGTTTAGTCCAACTAGATAGTTTAGAAAATAATATAACTGTGCGTAGAGAAAACTTTGAAAGACAGATAAATTATTTTAACAAATACCCAGAATATTTTTCAAATCCTACAGAAACACCAAAAGTTGATACAGGTTGGTTGGCATTTCCAATTTTAATTAATAAAAACGCACCTTTTACAAGAAAACAATTTCAAATATATTTAGAAAAAAGAGACATACAAACACGAGTATGTTTTACAGGTAATGTTCTTAGACAACCAATGTCACAAGGAATCACTTTACAAAAAAATAATGAAGGTTATCCAAACGCAGACGCTGTAATGGAAAGAGCAGTTTTATTACCGTTGCATCACGGAATGACCGATGAAATGTTTAAACGATTACACGAAACTATAGACCAGTTTATAGAAGAACATCAATGAATATATTGATTACAGGTAGTGATAGTTATTTAGGAAAATCACTGTCACAATTTTTACTTCGTCAAGGACATAATATAGGTTACTTTAATAGAAATTCGTATTCAGAATTTATATATAATTTTAACCCGGATATAGTTATACATACTATTTGTTGTTACGGCCGTAACAATGAATCTCATAAAGAAATATACGACTCTAATTTAATTACCGGTATTAATATAATAAATGACATTAGGTTGCTTGAAAAATCGGTAACCTTTATTAATGCAGGCACTTCTTTGAATAAAGATACTAATTTATATTCATTAAGTAAAAATCAATTTAAAGAATATGGCAAACACATTTCAAATGACAAGTTTAAATTTATTAATATGAACTTACAACATTTTTTCGGTGCAGGAGCAAAAAACAATTTTATTTCATTTCTGATTAACAAGTTTTTGCAAAACGAGCCAGTGCCATTAACTAACGGATTACAGAAAAGAGATTTTATCTATATAGAAGATGTGATTTTTGCATTTGATGCTGTAATAAAAAATAAAGACATACTATATAATTATGAGGATATAGATGTAGGTTCTGGTGTTACTACTTCAATAAAAGAAATTGTAGAGTTAGTACATAATTTATGTGATTCATCATCTGATTTACAATTTGGTAAAATAATTGATAATAATACAGATACAGAAATGAAAGCTAATACTGCTAAACTAGAAAGTTTAAATTGGAAATGTAATATAGATTTAGAGACAGGCTTAAAATATACATTGGAAAATCACAATGGGAAATAAAAAAAATTTAAAACAAACCATATTACTTAAATTAGCATTACAAGAAGAAGACATTAATTATAAGAAATGTAATATACGAATAGATCACGATAGCGGTATTTCTATTGTCAATAATATCAAACTTCCTATTATTTTTCCAAAATCTTGGATGTATGAAGCAGAGAAACTTCATACAGATAAAAAAGAATATAAATTCTATTTTAATGGGTTTATAGGAGAAGGTACTAGTAGGCAAGAAATTTTAAAAGATTTTATAATAAGAGAAGATTCTAAAATAATATGGTCAAATGATGGAAGAAACGTAGAAAACAAAAACGTTTTTAATAAAGATTATTTTGCAGGATTGTGTAAAAGTGTTTACGGTCTTTGCCCACATCAACCTGATTGGCCTGGAAACTGGAACACTCTTTGGACTTATAGATACATTGAGTGTTTAATGGCGAAAGTAATTCCTATTAACTTTAAACAAACTCCTTTAGCTAAATCTTTTATAGAAGACAGTTATTTTGTATGGGACAAAGATGTAATTAATAACTCTCTAAACATAGATAGTGCTAAAGTAGAATACAATTATAACTTTGCTTTTAACAAGTTTACTCTTTCACTGGAGCAAATAGACGCCATAAAAAGTTCCTGTAGTTAAATACGCATATAAATATCAGTATGAAAGTAGTTTTAGTTACAGGCGGCTTTGATCCCCTGCACTCCGGTCATATTGAATATTTTAAAGCTGCAAAGTTATTAGGTGACCATTTAGTAGTAGGTATCAATAGTGATACTTGGCTTACAAGAAAAAAAGGTCGTCCGTTTATGGCATTTGAAGAACGGGCTACTATTATTAAAGAGCTTAGTTGTGTAGACGAAGTTATTGGGTTTAATGACGACGACGACAGTGCGTGTGCTGCTATATATCAAGTATTAGCAACTAAAGGAAGTCGATGGAAAGTTGTCTTTGCTAACGGCGGAGATAGAACAAATAAAAATACACTAGAATATACAATGTACAACAATCATCCTGACGTAGAATTTGCGTTTGGCATTGGCGGAGAACACAAAGCAAATAGTAGTAGTTGGATACTAGACGAATGGAAAACACAAAAAACTGAGCGTGACTGGGGCTATTGGCGTGTGCTAGATCATAAACCTGAGAGAGGTTATAAAGTAAAAGAGCTTGTAATATATCCTGGTAAAAGTTTAAGTGATCAGAAACACTTTAAACGATCAGAGGAATGGAAAATACTAGAAGGTGTTGTAAAAATGGATACAGAATTTAATGGCTTACAAGACAGCTTGCACCTAAAACCTAGTACAATGACATACACGATTGCAAAAGAAGTTTGGCACAAAGCATCAAATCCTGGAGACGTTAATGCACACATACTAGAAGTACAATGGGGTAATGAGTGTATTGAAGAAGATATAGAAAGAAGAGACTAATGAAAGTATTTGTAGGATATGACACAAGAGAAGATATTGCTTATCAAGTTTGTAAGCACAGTATATTAAACAAACAACCGTCAGCAGATGTACGTCCGCTAAAGCAGCAAGAGTTACGTGATGCAGGTTGGTATACTAGAAAAATAGACAAACTTGCAAGTACTGAGTTTACATTTACACGCTTCCTTATTCCTGAGCTTATGAATTTTAAAGGTTGGGCATTGTTTATGGATTGCGATATGATACTTACAACAGACATTAAAGAATTGTTTGATCAAGCAGACGACAATTATGCTGTGATGTGTGTACAACACGATTACACTCCAAAAGAAGGCACAAAGATGGATGGACAAAAACAAACTATCTATCCACGTAAAAACTGGTCAAGTGTAATGCTGTTTAACTGTGCGCATCCTAGCAATGCTGCACTTACAATGGACCTAGTAAATAGTCCAGAAATCAATGGAGCATATCTACACAGATTTAGTTGGTTAAAAGATGAAGAAATTGGAGAATTGAATCACACTTGGAATTATCTTGTTGGTGTTTATGATGACATTGAAAGACCAAAATTAATACATTATACAGAAGGAGGACCGTGGTTCGAAAACTATAGAAACTGTGAATTTAGCGATCTATGGAAACAAGAACTTACGGATATGATGAATGGGTAATAAAGTAGCTGCGATAGATAGTATCGGTGGAACAAATTATGCCAAAAAAGGACACGATTATGATCCTTATTTACGTGCATTTATGGAAGGCATTCCTGATAGCGTAAAAGAATCAACTTGGGAAGACGAGGAAAATACAGACAGTATTTTATTAATACGTGGACTCGGTGGCAGTAGTCAAAAAGCAATAAAAAGATGCTGGGCAACTGGAAGAACATTTTATGCAGTTGATACTGGTTATTTTGGCAATAATATTAAACACAAACGCTGGCATCGTATTACTAAAAACGCTGTACAAAATATGGGGCCAATAATCGAACGTGATACTGATAGATTAGATTATTTAAATTATCAGTACAGACCGTTTACTCCTGGTAGAAAGATTCTTGTTTGTCCGCCGAGCGACAAAGTAATGAACTTGTTTGGTCAGGGAACTGCACAAGAATGGACAGTAAATATAATTCAGGAAATAAAAAAATATACTGATCGTCCTATCGAAGTTAGAATGAAACCAGCAAGATCAGAAAGAGTTACTACTAATACTATTTGGCAAGCATTGCAAAGGAATACACACTGTTTAGTTACATACAATAGTATTGCTGCAACTGAAGCTCTTATGGAGGGCAAACCTGCTATAACACTTGGACCAAATTCTGCACAATTAATTTGTGAAACTAAATTAGAGAATATTGAAAATCCTAAAATACCAACAAAAGACGAAATGATAGCTTATATGGCACATTTAAGTTATTGTCAATTTAATGAATTGGAAATGCGCAGCGGGTATGCTTGGAATATATTAAACGAAAGTAGGGAAGAAAAATGACGCTTAAAGTTGCTTCTTATCTTATGGGTATCCCCCCAGGAAATACAAATCCAGAAAAACCTAAAATTATAGTTAATTTTATCGAAGGAGTATGGCGCTGTGGCGATGAAGGTGAAATTGTATGTGACTATGATCCTATTGACTGTGATGTAGCAGTTGTGCAAGGGTATGTACACGAAAATAGTAAACGAACACCACATCTACAACTTAGAAAAAGTGTATTTGAAAGGCAAGAAAAATTAGGTAAACGTAGCATAATTGTTGATAGCAATTTATTTTTATATGCTGATCCAGGTAATTCTAATAAATTTTTAAGATACAGTTACGATGGAATTTTTCCCGATACAGGCGAATACTGTAATACTAATCCTGATCCTGCACGTTGGGACTTAATACAAAAACGTTTAGGAATAAAATTAAAACCTTGGAAGTTTCAAGGTGGCGATATTGTTATTTGCTGTCAAAGAGACGGCGGATGGAGTATGAGAGGAAGTGCTCTTATGCCTTGGCTCGTAAAAACAATTACACAAATACGTAAAGTAAGTGATAGAAGAATTATTGTTAGATTTCATCCAGGCGATAAAAATTCATTAAATCATAAAAGAATGTTAGTAAGATATAGACTACCAAACGTTATTATAAGTGGATCACAAAATATATTAGATGATTTTAAAGACGCACATTGCGTAATTAATTTTAACTCAAGTCCAGCAGTAGCAGCAGCAATAGAAGGTGTACCTGTTATTGTACTTGATCCTAGTAGAAGTCAAGCAGCAGATGTGGCACATCATAAACTTGCAGAAATTGAAAATTTAAAAGAATTTGACAGAGAACCGTGGATACGTAAAATGGCACAAATGCATTGGACATTAGACGAATTAAAAGACGGAACAGCGTGGAGGCATTTAAGACAATGGGCCAAGAAATAATTGTAGTAACTACATTCCATCCGGAAGGTATGCGAGTATACGGACAACGTTTTATAGATAGCTTTGCACAGAATGTTGCTAAAGCAATTAAATTAGTTGTGTATGCAGAAGATTGTACACCAGTAAATCCCGATCCTAATCAAATTACAATACTTGATGCAAAACAAGAATTACCTAAACTAAATGCGTTTAAAGATCGCTGGAAAGATGATCCTAAAGCAAATGGCATACCTCCAGACGAGATAAAAGCAAGACGTCCTAGAGATTGGCATAAAGAATTCAAATGGCACGCCATAAGATTTGCAAATAAAACATATGCTGTTTTTGATGCTTGTGCAAAAAATTATGGCACAGGTAGATGGATTGTTTGGATGGATGCAGACACATTTATCCATAGTCCTTGGAGTCTCAAACAGTTTGAGGAACTATTGCCTTACAATAATTGGTTAACATATGTTGGCAGAGGTAAAGGATCACAAACTTGGCCTGAGTGCGGATTCTACGGTATTAATATGAATCATCCTGTAGGTTGCAGTTTTGTAGAAGAGTTTGAACGTATGTATGAAGATGCAGACAACGGTATCTTTACATTAGAAGAATGGCACGATAGCTATGTGTTTGGAGAGTTATTAAACAATAAGTTTGCAGACTTCAAAGATACTGCACTAGACTATAGTGCAAATATATACAATAAGACTGCTAAAACAGGCGGTGGTGGTCATCCGCTAATTAATAGTGAACTAGGCAAATGGATGGATCATATGAAGGGTGATAGAAAATTTACAGGACATAGTAAAAAGAAAGACTTAATGGGAGATAGAACAGAGTCTTACTGGCAAAACGTAGTATGAAAAATAAATTTTTTAATATGATAGTAGGTGTCTTTGAAGATAAGCCCTATTCTAATATTGCAGAAATAGGAACACATAAAGCAGGATCAGCTAAACAATTTGTTTGGTTGTTAGCTCCGAGAGCAAACAAACTACATTACACCGGTTATGATGTTTTTGATTCAGTAAAGGATTCAGAAGGTTTACGTAAAAAGGAACGGAACGGAAAGTCTACACCTACTATCGAACAAGCAAAATATGAACTTGATAGATTGAAAAATAGATTTAAGAATTTTGATTATACTTTACATCAAGGTTTAACTTCTGATACCTTATTATCTCCTATAGAATTTGATTTTGTATACATAGATGGCGGACACAGCTATGAAACTGTAAAACACGATTATTTGATGGTAAGTAAAAGTAAACTAATTATTTTTGATGATGCTAATTTACCAGGTGTAAAAAGATTCTTAGAAGAGCTATCTGCAACAACTGAAATAAATTATATTGTTGATAAAAAACGCATCTGGGGAATAATAAGGAATGAAGTTTAGTTTATGGACAGATTATGGCGCCCTCAATAGTAGACCAGTTTTTGATGCATTTGCTAACAGCCTTATGGATGCTGGCTATAGTGTTTCTTATAATACTAGGGATTGTGACGTTAATGTTATTTGGAGTGTTCTTTGGAATGGCCGAATGGCTAAGAACAAAACCGTCTGGGATGAAAGTGTTAAACAAAATAAACCAGTAATTGTACTTGAAGTAGGCGGCATAAAAAGAGGAACAACCTGGAAAGTAGGATTAAATGGAATTAATCGTGATGCTTATTTTGGTCCTACTGGTATGGATAATAGCAGAGCTGTTCAACAGGGATTATCTTTAAAGCCGTGGCGTAAAGACGGCGAGTATATATTAATATGTGGACAACACGATAAAAGTTTACAGTGGCGTAATATGCCAAGAATGAGTACTTGGGTTATGGAAACTATTGATAAAATACAAAAACACTCAGATAGACCTATTGTATTCCGCCCTCATCCTAGATGTCCGTTACCTCATATAGAACACGAATTTAAAAATGTAACTAGACAACAACCAACACAAACTCCAGGCAGCTATGACGATTTTGATATAGATTATTCTAAGATATGGGCTACAATAAGTTATAGTAGTAATCCTGGAATACATAGTATAATAAACGGCGTGCCTGCATTTGTAAGCCCACATAGTTTAGCATATGGTGCTGCAAATGATATAGACTTTCTACACGATATAGAAACCCCACTAATGCCAGATAGAACAATGTGGTTTAATGATTATGTCTGGACAGAGTTTACTATAGAAGAAATTGCATCAGGATTGCCACTTAAACGATTGACAAGTAAGCTATTTTAAGTTATAATAAACTTATGAATAATTTAGCTACGATAGAAGATTTATTGGAATTTTCAACAGGACTACATCAAGGTCCTGTTATTACTTTAGATAGCAATGACATTACTATAATGCGAAGTATTGCTAGACAAGTATTCAAAGGCACAGCGTTGACTGACAGACAATTTGCATTGATGCAAGAAAAGCTTTCAAAGTATAAAGATCAGTTTGTTAACTTAGATTGCGATTTTGATTTTGCATTAACACAACTTAGAACACCATTAAGAGATATTGATAGAAGCAAGTATATAAAAATTATCGGTGATGAAATAAAAGTAAGATTTCCTTTCAAAAAAAGCGACATAATGGAAATTAATACTATATCACAAAAGACAGACGAGTATAGGCATCAAAAAGGAAGCCACGAACATTGGTTTGGCTTTAATGAACAAAACATTTTAAACATTATAGATTCTTTTAAAGACAAAAATTTTATTATTGATTCAGAATTATTAGATATCTATAAAAAAGCAGACACTATAAGAAATAATCCAAAAGACTATCTAAGTGGCGTATTTGATGGAAATTTGAAAAATGTTCACCCAAATTTAAAACCGTATATAAAAGAAACAAACAAAATACAGTTACTAGACAATAAATTTAGATATGCATTCTCTTACACTGATAATATAAATCCAGTTACCCTGGAAGAAAAAATTGCTTGTAGGAAAAGTACATTTTACCATAGTCAACCAAGTAAAGAAACAAAATTACAAATTTTAGATGCATTGTGGAATTTAAATAGACTTCCGATTATAATCATTTTAGATCCAAAGCAGGCAGAGCAACAACTTTATGATAGCATTTATTACTTTAGAGACATATTAAATACAACTAGTCAAAGTGTGCTATTTAGAGAAGATGGTTCCGACTCTGGATTTAATCAAATTGTACACGATAGAAAATTAAACAACTGGGTTGACAAAGATACAAAAATAGTGTATATTAATACACATAAGTTGCCTAAGCTATTAATTAATAATGAATGGCGACCAAGAACTGCATTTGTTTTTGAAAGTAGACTTGATAAATTCGTAAACACATATATTAATTTCCATTGTGACTTAATTGTGTTTAGAGAAGAAGAAATAAGTCCAATGAGGAAGTATTCTAGATTTTATGGCTAGTTGTAAATTAATAATTGAAGATGAAGTAAACATTAAACTAGAAGGACTAGATGTTGATGTACGGAGAAAGTTGGCGAATGCTCTCAAGTTCGAAGTGCCTTACGCACGATATATGCCTCAGTATAAACTAGGACGTTGGGATGGTAAAGTTGCTTTCTTTGGCATTGGTGGTACTGGTTATGTAAATCATCTTGACACTATTGTTGAAGTTCTTACAAAGAATAATGTCCAAATTGTAGATATCGATGATAGACGTCATCCAATTAAATTAGACCTACAACCTATTACAGAACGCTACTGGGCTGACCAAGGTGTTGTATGGCCTAAAGGACATCCGGCAGAAGGAGAAGAGATTATTCTGCGTGACTATCAAGTCGAAGCAATCAACAACTTTCTACAAAACCCACAGAGCTTGCAAGAGATTGCAACAGGTGCAGGTAAAACTATTACAACTGCAACACTGTCACACATTAGTGAGCCATACGGACGTAGTCTTGTAATTGTGCCTAACAAATCACTTGTTACACAAACAGAAGAAGATTATGTCAATTGTGGGTTAGACGTAGGGGTGTACTTTGGAGACAGAAAAGAACTAGGTAAGACTCACACCATATGCACTTGGCAAAGTTTAAACATACTTGACAAGAAGCATAAAGATGGCTCTGCTGTATTAAGTTTAGCAGAGTTCTTAGAAGGTGTTAGCACTATTATTGTTGACGAAGTACACCAAGCAAAAGCAGAAGTTCTTAAAAACTTGCTTACACGTAACTTGCGCAATGCACCTATTCGTTGGGGACTTACTGGTACAGTGCCTAAAGAGAAGTTTGAGTTTGAATCGATCCATGCAAGTTTAGGTCCAGTTATTGGCGAGATTACAGCAAAAGAATTACAAGATAAAGGTGTGCTAAGTGCATGCCATGTTAATATTGTGCAATTAATAGATACTGTTGCACATAGCAATTATCAAGAAGAATTAAAATACTTAACAACAAATACAAAACGAATTGAATATATA
>Ga0181566_10001194_pt1 | contig 21274 bp, 15 predicted proteins | sample 101ome_15_FD_133762 | JGI IMG/M metagenome (GOLD analysis project Ga0181566, IMG submission 133762) | Coastal salt marsh microbial communities from the Groves Creek Marsh, Skidaway Island, Georgia - 101402AT metaG (megahit assembly) | ecosystem: Environmental > Aquatic > Marine > Intertidal...
ATCGATCGATCGGAGTCGATCGAAACCGGAAACGCATCGATCGAAACCGGAAACACATCGATCGAAACCGGAAACGCATCGATCGAAACCGGAAACGCATCGATCGAAACCGGAAACGCCTCGATCGATCGATCGGTGTCGATTGAAACCGGACGACGTGACGTTCGCCTTGGACACACGCACGCACGAGTGCGAGGACGTCGCGTCGACGGTCGGTGCGCGTCGACGGACGGTCGTCGCGCGAGAGCGACGGCGCGACGTCGCGTCAGACGTCGTCGTGGACGACATGCGCGCGGACGATGGGGAAGAGGTGCGGCGCGCGCGACGCGAACGGGCGTGGCGTCCGCGCGCGGTGATGGCGTGGAACGTTTCGAGGGACGAGAAAAGGGCGTCGAGACGGGTGCGGAGGCGACGTCACCTTTAAAAATCGACGCGGAACGATCGTGTGTCGTCGTCGACGGTCGTCCGTCGCGGTGTCGAGTTGGACGCGGACCGGTCGTGACGTCGGTGGTTCCATCATCGCGCGCGCGGGGCGGCGGCGGCGGCGGCGCGGCGGCGACGACGATGAAAATTCCATTCCACCGTCGACGCGCGCGTTCGTGGCGCTCCGGGGCGATGAAACGACCTTCGTTTACGTCATTCATCGACCGCACACCGAGGAGACTGACAGTTCCCGCGCGCGCAGGTCAGCGAGCCTTCGGCGTCGGCGTCTCGACTCTTCTTCGACGCGCGGGTGCGACGCTACGTCCGCGACGTCGCGGCGCCCGGTTCTTTCGTCCACCGCATGGCGACCGGCGCGCTCGAGCGCGAGAAATACCTCAGATACCTCGCACAGGATGCGTATTTCCTGTTTCACTTCAATCGCGCGTACGCGCGCGCGTTGACAAAGGCCGCGGACGTCGAGACGCAGGCGACGTTTCACGCGCTCATCGGAGGCGTTTTGGACGAATTAAAACTCCACGCGTCGGCGTGCGAGCGATGGAACGTGGACTCGTCCGCGGTCGAGGTGCACGACGCCTCGAGGGCGTACGTGGAGTTTTTAGAATCGTTACACGACCGATCGATGGAGGAGCTCGTGGCGGGAATGGTGCCGTGCATGCGACTGTACGCGTCGGTGGGGAGAGCATTTCTGCACCCGACCGACGGCGACGACTCGCCGGATCTGGGAGGGGCTAGGTTAGAGGAGTCACCGTACTACGAGTGGTTCGAGGCGTACGGATCGGAAGAGATGGAGACGCTGGCGCGACGATTGGAGAGTCTGTTGCCGGAGACGGTGGAGGACGCCGTCGCCGAGCGGTACGTCGAGGCGATGCGTCTCGAACGGGATTTTTTCGCCGCGCACGCGTGAGGGACGACGGCGTGAAGGGAGTCTCCGTGAATGAATGAAGGGATATATTGTAATGTATTGCGTGCTACTCTATATCGTGACTAATCCGCGAGCAAGCGAGCGACGACGGCGCCGACATCGTCGGCTCTGGCGACACACGACACTACCGCGACGCCGTCCACCTGAGCTCCGGCGCGGACGCCGGCGGCGTTCTCGGGAGATATCCCACCGATGGCCACGATCGGAAGCGATAACTCGCGAGCGACGTTGGCGACTCTCGCGACGCCGTCGACGCCGATCACCTTGGCGTCGCTCTTGGAATCTGTGCCGAAACACGCGCCGCACCCGATGTAATCCGCTCCGGCGGCTTTGGCGGCGCGCGCCAAGCTCTCCTCTCGACAGCTCACGCCGATCCATTTGTTCGGACCGAGGATCTGTCGAGCTTCGACGCACGTCATGTCCGATTGACCCAAGTGTACGCCGTCCGCGTCGCACGCGACGGCGACGTCGCATCGATCGTTGACGATGAATGGGACCGAATACTTGTCGCAGACGGCTTTCATCGCCTTGGCGCGTTCGACGAGCTCTCGCGTGGACGGGTCCTTATCTCGCATCTGCACGATCGTCACGCCCGCGCGAAGGGCGTTTTCGAGTTTCTCCAAGGTCAACGCCGGGGAACTCACCAAGTAGAGTCGTAAAACGCTCGCATCGAACCGCTTCCCCGTCGCCGCCGTCGCCGAGTAAAACGGAAGATGATTCAGAGGACCGTGACCGGCGCCGTATCGAGGATTCGTTCTAATCGCCTCCGAGATGTACGCCTTGGCTCGGTGCACCGCCGTCGGAACGTCGTATCCCTGGGCTAAAGACGCCGCGATCGAGCTCGCCAGCGTGCATCCAGTCCCGTGCGTGTCCGTCGTCGGAATTCTCTCACCCGAGTACGAAATCGTCGTCTTTGTCTTTGAATGATATAAATAATCCACCGACGTCGCCTCGTCGTCCTCCACGTGCCCTCCCTTGAGAAGCACCCACTCACACCCCAACTCTCCCAGCTCTTCCGCTCGCGTGGCCATCGTATCGCGTCGAAACGCGCTCTCGTCGATTCCCAAAAGCGCCGCTGCCTCCGGGACGTTCGGCGTGATCACCGTGGCCAGCGGCACCAATTTCGTTCGCATCGCCGGTAACGCGTCCGCCTCGAGCAAACTTGCGCCGCCCTTCGCCGACATGACCGTGTCCACGACGACGTTTCGCAGTCCGTGTCGCGCGATCGCCTCCGCCACGAGTGTCGTTGTCTCCGCGTTTGCCAACATTCCAGTCTTCACCGAGTCGGGGGGTAAATCGCTTACCACGATCTCGATCTGACGTTCGATGAACTCTAACGGCGCGGCATGAATGCCGTGGACGCCCGTGGTGTTTTGCGCCGTGAGCGCGGTGACGGCGGTGGTGGCGAAGGCGCCGTGCGCGAGGATGGATTTGATGTCCGCCTGAACGCCCGCGCCGCCTCCAGAGTCGCTTCCGGCGATGACGAGGACTTTACCGCGCACCATGACGACGAGATCCTTTCTCGCGAGGGCGTCGGCGCGTTTGTCGAGGACGACAGCGAGCGCGTTCGGCGCGCTGTGAAGGTGGCACTTTTACGGGGACGCTTTTTCTCGAGAGGGACGCCGTCGCGCGTCCGTGTTCACAATCTCTACGCGCACCGATCGATGTCGCGGCTAGGGGATCGACCGACTCACTTGATGCGATAACCGTCCTCGGCGTACGTCTTTCCTCGCTCGTACACCTCCCATCTGTTGGCTGGGAACATGGACTTGTTTTTGTCGTACCACGAGCGAAGGATGACTTTTCCGGGATGGGAGTTTTCCACCTCGACGTTCGCACCTCCCTGAAGACGCACGTCGTCCTTGACGTCGAAACGGAAGAGAGGTCCCGATTTCCCGCGCGCCTTGGCGACGATGAGATCGTAAAAGGTCAAGTCGTGAGGGAGAATCAAATCCTCCTTGACGTACATCATCCCGGAGACGTCGCAGTGACGCATGTCTCGCTGCACCGTACGCTCGCCATCCCGCAATAATTCGTGACGAACCTTCGTAAGAAATGCCTCCACGCTATCGCCCTTGACGCACGTGATCTTACCACCCGCGCGTCGAGATCCGTCGTAATAGGAATAAGTTATCTGAACGCTCTCGGCGCGTTCTTGCCTCGACCTAGCAAGAAACTCAGCCTCAATCTCCTTTCTCTCGCGCTCCTCCTCTTCCTCTCGCGCTCTGTCCGGTAAAAACTCCGTATTCACCGTCGGATCCTTCCCGAGACCGAATCCTTTTCGTTTCGTGTCATCCATTGGACGGGCCATGTCTAACGTTTCCTCCTCGTCCATGGCGCCTGCTTCGGCGTCTTCTCCGTCAGTATCGCGTTCGATGGTCCCGCGTCGCGTCGATTTCGCATTCAAGCACGCACCGTCAACGTCTATGCCCTCTAAATCCTCGTCGAAAGATAGTTTATGCGCCGTCTTTGCGGCTCTCTTGCGCTTGAGTTTCTTCTTCAATTTTTCCTCTCTGAGCGTCTTCTCCGCCTCCTTCTCCCTCTTCTCGCGCTCCATCTCGGCCTCGATGCGCTCCTGACGCTTGACGAAATCTTCGCGCGTCATCAATCCCACCGTTTGCTCCTTAAACGCGGCGTCCACGCGCTCGACGCTGCTCGAGGCGGCGAAACCCACGAGGCGGCTGGCGCCGGCTCTGTTCCCATCGTTGGCGGCGTTTTGGGCGGCGTGTAACGCCGCCTCCGCGCGCTCGCGCTCGACCGCGAGTCTATTCGCGCGCGCAGAATCTCCCGCGCCCGCGCTCGACGCCTCGGCGGGCATCGCGATCGCCCGCGAGGTCGAGAGTGAGGAGGCTCGGGACGACGGGCTCCGGCTCTGACTACATCTGTATTCAACAATCTACGACTATTCGACAATCCTCTCGCTCAGAATCACTCTCACACCCTCACTCTTTTCTCTGACGTTTCGGCGGGATCACGCCCGGGGGCGGTGGCGGCGGTGGCGGCGCTTTCCCGCTCGGAGGAACGCCCCCGCCCTGTTGCATCTGCTGAAGCATTTGTGCGCGCATCGCCGGCGTCGCGTTTTGCATCTGTTGTGCCATCATGAACTGGTGCTGCTGCTGCTGACGCATCATCTGTTGCTGGTGAATCGACGGCGCGTTGTACGGCACGCCCCCGTACCCGGGCTTATCCGGAGGAATCGGCCCCTTCCACGCCGTGTCCGGAGGCGGCGGCAGCGGGTCGTTGGGTCCGATCAACGCCGCCGCAGGGGTCTTCGGAATCTCCGCGAACGTCACCACGCACTTCTTCCCGTTGATCTCTCGCCCGTGAAGATTATCCTTACACTGCACCGCCGCGTCCGCGGTGGCGAATTCCACCGCGCAGCACCCCTTGCTCTTCCCAGTCGCCCTATCGGCGAAAAACGTCAACGACTTGACTCGACCGAATTCCGCGAGCACCGCCTCCAACTCTGCGTCCGTCGTCCACCACGTGAGCGACGCGACGTACACCGCGGTCGGCCGACCGTCATCCGGCACGCTCGGAGACGCCGTGCGCACGGGAGCGCTCGCCTTGACCGGCGGCTGCGTCGGCGCGCTCGCCGCTCTCGCCGCCGTCGTCGTCTTCACCGGCGCGTCGTCGTCTACGCTCGCGACGCGCGCGTTCGATCGCGCGGGCACCGTCGTCAGTCATCGCTTCCCGCGTCCCGCGTCGTCTCGCGTCGCCGCACCGCGCGCGTCGAAGGTTGATAGATCCGCGCGGTTCGGTTCAGAATTCACGCGCGGGCGCCTCGTCGTTCGGGACGTCGCCGTCGCGCGCGCACGCACCGACGTCGCCGTACAGGAGCGCCTCCTCGTCTATGTCATCGTCCGCCGCCGTCATGTCGTCCCGGCACGTCGACGCGCGAGGGCGCGGGAAGGGTGGGCGGCGCGGAGTGAGGTGACTTCTAAGTTGTGTTACCGAGCGAGCCGGGTCTAGCGAAGAATGAAGCGTCGCGTTCGATCGACGTCGGACGACGGACCGACGATGGTTCACGGAAGGGTGGCGCGGAATTTAGTGAGCCGTTTGAGGGCTGTGAGCCAGGCGCTGCACTCGTCCCAGTCGCCGGTGGTGAGGGCCATTTGCGCGGTTTGCGCGGCGGCGAAATCTGCCACGGAGAGCGCGCGCGCCAAGTCTCGGAGCTTGGCGATGACAGATGGGGAGACTTCGCCGGCGTTGAGTCTCCAGAGGAGGATGCCGAGACGTTTTGAGCTGTCGTCCATCTCCTTGCGCTTGGCGGGGTGAGAGGCGGCGGCGGTGGCGCAGGCGTCGTAGAGTGCTCGGAGAGACTGAATCACCGGACCGAGGTCGGCGGGGACGCTCGACGTGTCCACCGTTTCCATGGAGCAGTTTGCCGGAGGTTGCGGCTTCGGAGGCGTCGCGGGGGCGGTGGGCGGCGCCGCGGGCGCCGCGGAGGGCTGTTGTGGCGCCGGGCCGGGCGGTGCGAAGCTCGTCGGTTGCGGCGTCGGCGCGGCGTACGCCGGCGTCGTCGGAGGCGGCGCCGCGGGAGCGGCGGCGTACGCCGGTTGCTCGGGACGCTGAGGAATGCTCGGCGGCGGCGCCGTCGGCGTCGGATTGAACGACGCGGTGGGCGCGACGGACGCCGGGGGCGGGGGCGGCGCGCGAGCCTGTGGGGGCTGTTGCGGCGGCGCGCCCATCTGGTGCTGCTGCGGTTGCATCGGGGCCGGAACCATCATTCCTGGAGTCATCGGCGGAGCCGCCTGTTGCGGCGGCGGCGCGGTCGGGGGCATGCTACTACCACCGTACGCCGATCCACCGTACGCCGGCGGCATCGAGGGCGGCGCCCCCATGTTACCGGCGGCGACTTGCGCGGCGACAGAGTACGCCGACGACATGGACGCGGGCATCGACGCCTGAGACGGCTGTCCCATCCCCGTCTGCGCCGAATACGCGCTCTCCACGGGTGTGCTATCGTACGATGTTTGTCTAGGAGGCGGTGCGGGCGGTGCTGCGGGCTTCGGCGCGGGCGCCGGTGCCGGAGGCGCGGGCGTCATCGTCGAATATGCCGGCTGCGACGGCGCGCCGGAAAAGTACCCCGACTGCATATCCGTGACGGGCGGTCTCGGCGGCGCCATCGCGGTCTGCTGCTGCGGCGCTCGCTGCGGCACGTGAGGCGGCGCGGTGGGCGCCGGCGTGAATGTCGTCGGGGGAGGTCCGGGAGCCGGAGGCGCGCCGTACGCCGACGGCGCGTGCTGGTGCGCTCCGTACGCCGGCGCGCTCGAACCGTACGCGCCTTGGTGTCCGGGCGACGTCGTCTGGTACGAAGATCCACCGTACGGCGAAGACGGCGCGCTGTACGCTGGCGCCTGCGTCGGAGACGCCATCGCCGCGGGCGTCGCGGGGGCGGGTGATCTCGTGCTCGCCGTGTTGGAGACGCCACTGCGAATGATTCTGTTTCGCAAGACGGTGAGCTCCTCACTCGGGTTGCCCGGAACCATTCCCAAATAATCCAACGCGCTGTCCAAATCACCCTGCGACGACAACATCTCCGCGTAGTTGGTGATCAACGAGTTGAAACCTTGCGTGGATTCCGTTTGGCCGGCGGCTCGCGACATGATGACCGCCTTCTCCACCACGTTGTACAAATCCTTTGGCGTGAAATTGCGAGACGGAAGGGACGCCAACCAGTACTTGATGGACGCGTCAACGTTACCGGCGCAAATGTAGCACAACATCGCGGCTGCGTGATCTCCGCTCGACGCCAAGGATTCCGCGAGAACCTCGGCGAGGGGTCCCCACTCCTCGCTCGGGGCGTACGTGCAGAGCATTGCCAAGGTTTCTCTCCACGCCGACACCGGTCTCGCCTTGACAAGGTTGGACAAGTTTTTGCCCACCACGGCCGCGGCGACTTGCATGTAAGGTCGCGGTACGCGCGCGATGTGCGCGGCTTGCGCCTCGGCCCAAAGTTCGGGACCGCCGGCGGCAGCGAGAATGAGACCGTCAGCGTAGCGCTCCGCCTTTTCGCATGCGCGAACCGCCGCCTTGTAATCTCCAACAATAAGCGCTCGTTGAATCTCAAAGTCCGCGGCCGTCGGCGGCGGAGCCTTAGGGGCGACAGGCTTCTTCGGCGACGGAATCTTCTTCGGACTCGCCGGTTTCGGCGGCGGCGGTCTGCTCGCCGCCTCGTCTCCGAGATTATCAAAGAATGCGTCGTTATCCTCCACCGGCGGCAACGCCGGGGACGTGGGCGCGCTTGTCGCTGTGTCCTCGGACGCATCGTCGCCGTTTTTCAAAGACATCTCCGCGAGCGACTTCTCTCGCGCTTCTAAGGCGTCACCGAACTCGAGATGACGCAACATTTCTCGTCGCGCGTCGTCCGCAAACAAAATGCTCATAAACGCCCACACCTCTTGATCGTCCCCCCCGGCGCCTCGTTTCTTCGTCTCGCAAAACGTAATCATCTGTTCAGGGTTCCCGCTTTTGATCACGTCTTCAAAAGCCGCGCTATCTTCCTTCACCACCACGCCCTCCGTGGTCTCGCTCTTGACGGAGATGACGGAGATGCCGCTCGGCGACACCGGCGCTCCGCCCTTGATGGTGGCGCCGTGCGCGACGAGCTTACCTCCGAAACCGAACGTCGCCCCGCACGGACGCTTCAACCAATTCGGCGCGCGCTTCATCGGCACTTTCGGACCCGACGATTGCTGATGCGCGAGCTCGGAAAAGTCCGAGCTCACCCCGTGCGCGTTCGTCGATCCCTGTTGCGTCGCACCCGCCTGCTGCATATTGTGAAGGGTCACCTTGCCGTCGAACGACGACGTGGACAAAATGCCCGGGGACGTCTTGCTCCACTGCACGTCAAAGTTCCAGTTCGCGCTGGCCGGAAGCTCGGAAATGACCTCCCCGGCTTCGGTGTCCCAGCACAGCGTGCGGTTATCCTTGCCGCACGTGAGCAACAGTGACGGATCTTGCAAGTTCCACGCCATGGCGAGGACACCCTTGGAGTGCGCGACGAACTCGCGCGCCGGAGAGATGGAATTTCTCAAATCCCACACCTGCAACGAGCACGAACGATCGTCGTCGCTCGCGACGATGAGTTGCGTCGCCACCTCTGGGTTCCACTGCAACGCCGAACACCGTCGCCGCGAGTTTGGATCCGTAAACGAAATCACCGGTCGCTGACGCTTCAGATCCCACACAACCGTCGTCCCGTTCAACGACGACGACGCCAAGATGTGCTGCACCTTGTGATTCCACGCCAAGGACGACACCTCACCCGCCGTCGGGCCGCCCGTCGTCGACTTGAGCGCCGGATACAGAGACGGCTTGGTCGGACTCGCCAAATCCCAAATGCACAATTCTCCATCCTCCGCCCCGCTCGCGAGCAAATTCGGCGAGAACGAGTTAAAGTCTAAACCTCGCACCGCGCCCTGATGCTTAGCGAGCTTGGTGATGATGGACCCGCTCGTCGCCCCGTCCACGATCTTCGCCGGATTGTACACGTTCACCGTCCCGTCCACGAGCCCGCCCGCGATCAATCCCAATCGCGTCTCCTCGCTCTGCGATCCCCCGGATCCCCACACGAGCCTGTGAAATCGTTCCGTCGACGGCACCGCTTTCCCGACCACGGGCATATCCATCTCCATCGACGCGTAATCCGTGGAAAAGATCTCCAAACACGCCGTCGTGCTAAAGCTCAAATCGATCGCCCCAGCCATGGTTCCCGTCGCGATGAACGGGGCGTTCGGGCTACGATCATCCCACACGACCACACGCACGGTCACACACACACTCGTCAGTCACTCGTTCGCGTTCCGTTCGCGCGTCCCTCGTCCCCCATCGCCCCCCGTCGCCCCCCGCGTCCCGAAATCTTCATTTCAGATTCAGCCCACCGCGCGCGTTCGGTCGCCGTCCTCGTCCTTCGCCCCCCTTTCGTCGTCGTCGTCGCCGTCGCACCTGAACGCCACCGTCGCGCATCTGTTCGCCCGTTTCACCGCCGTCATCGTCCTCCACCGCGCGCGCGCCCGGACGCACGGACACACGGACGTCTGTCGCGCATTCGATCGCCCGCGCGTCGCCCCGGGAAGTCGTCGTCGTCGTCTCGAGGGGCGCCGATCGCGCGGGTCGACCGATCGATCGATCGATCGATCGATCGGGGTCGCGGGTCGGGGATCGATCGATCGATCGATCGATCGATCGGGGTCGGGGTCGGGGGTCGATCGATCGGTCTTTCGGTCTTTCGGTCTTTCGATCGATCGATCGATCGGTCGATCGGTCTTTCGATCGGTCGATCGGTCTTTCGGTCTTTCGGTCTTTCGGTCGATCGATCGGTCTTTCGGTCTTTCGATCGATCGGTCGGTCGATCGGTCGATCGGTCGATCGGGTGCACCACCGCATCCGGAGCGCGGGGACGACGGGGGATCAATCAATTAATCATAGATAGGCATTTCACTCCCTCGAGTATGTACAGATACACACTACAGTGGACGAATGAGACCCAAGAAGTCGTACGTCCAACACAGAGACAGAGACGCCACCGCGACGTCGAACGCTCGAATCATCGAATCGAATCGCTCGTCACCTCGCGTCGACCGTACGTCCCGTGGGCATGGCGACGCGCCGCGTGCGCGCGCGCAATCGCCCCGGTGATGTCTCCGCGTCGTCCTCGATCGAGGACACCGCGAGCGTGGACGCCTCGCGCGCGTTCGCCGAGGCGGTGGCGTTAGGCGCGCGCGTGAGCTCGAGCGATGTCGAGGCGTGGCGCGCGAGCGCGGTGGAGGATTTCACGCGCTCGAGGCGAGAGGTTCGAGAGATGACGCGCGAGCGCGCTCGAGAGCGATCGGTCGAGAGGCGCGGGGGTTGGGGGTCGAAAGACGCGGTGGTCGGGGTGAATGATGACGGCGAGGATGACCCATCACGGAATGGTGTTGCGGCGACGGGCGCCGGCGAGCGATCGAAGACGTGCGTGTTACAGCGAGGATGGATGAGTCACGAACATGGGATGGATTCCGCGTCGTCGGTCGCGTCGTCGCTCGGTCGTGGACGCGAGTCGAGCGCCAAGACGAAACGAATCGAGCGACGCGTGGATCGACGTCGACGCGCGGCGCCCGTGGCGGAGGCGGCGAGAGACGCGTGCGACGCCGACCCCGAGTGTGTGTACGTCGACGGCGCGAGCGCGGCGGAACATTTTCCACCGAATTGGATGAAAGTGTTCGCGGTGAAAGAGGCGTTGGAATCCGAGGAGTACGAGTGCGATCGAGTGGTGTGGTTGGATCCGGACGCGACGTTTCACGCCGAGACGCTCGCGTGCGCGCCGGCGCCGAGCGGGGAGAACCGCACGGCGAGCGTCGTCTGCGAGACGACGCGTCGTTCGGTGACGGACATCATCGATCGAGCGTTTGGGGATAAAGATTTCTTTTACGCGCCGGAGAGTTCGTTGACGAGCGAGTGTCGAGCGGGACGTCGTCCGCAGGCGTTTGACGCCGGCGTCTTTGGCGCTCGAAATTCTCCCAGGGGGAGAGAAATCGTCGACGCGTGGGCGCGTCTGTACCCAGCGCGCGCATGGTCGCTCTCCGACGATCGACCGAGCGGGTGGAGGTGTGAAACGACGCGACGCAAACATCCGGGGGCGTTGGGACACGCCAAGGAGTGTCCGTACGAGGGTGTCGAGTACGAACGCGGCGCCTTTATCGCGAGCGTGTTGAAGACGTACGAAGCCGACTCGGAGCGATTGGATCCGTGCATCGCGAGCGCGCCGTGCGGGTCTCAAAGCGAAGCCACCGCTCGCGGGGCTTCGTTTTGCCACTTTTCATCCTGTCTCGGCGAGCGGTACGCCGACGGCTACCTCGCGTCGACGAGCGCCGACGCGAGCGCCGACGCCGGCGCGCTCGGCGCGCTCGCGCGCGCGTGTCCGCCCCGCGACGTCCCCTCCGCCGGTCTCGCCACCGTCGCCACCGACGGCGCCGTCATCGACACCAATAAGGATGATTCCATCGAAAAGTCCTTCTTCAGTCTCGACGCCGATCGCGCCCTCACCATCATCTTCTCCGCGCTGGCCTTTGTCGTCTTTTTCGCCGTCTACTGCGCGAGACGTCGCGCGCGGGCGCGCGTCGAGACTGCCGAACGCACCGCCTCCGAGTCATCGCCCCTCGTGTGACCGCGCTCGCGATCATCGTCGGTTTCAATACACACACGTATATGACACACTCGCCCGTCACGCATTCATTCATACAATTATTAATCCGACGCGTCGTCGCGTCGTCGCGCCGGTTGATTGAATTGAAATCACACACTCGATACCGATCCACCCCGACGACGTCACACCGCCGCGCGTCGCGTCGCGAGTCGAGCGACGGGCATGAATTTCATACGGACGTTCTCCCGATCGCTCAAGCGCGTCGTCCTCGGCAGCGACGACGAGGGCGACGACGATTCAGACGGTGGATTCGCGACGCGGTCGCGACGACGAGGGCGCGCCAAGTCGCGCACGTCGACGCCCGTGGTGGAGAGCGCGGTGAGCGAACTGAGCGGGATCGCGCACGGCGGGGTGCAGGGATTGAATTGGGTCGCCGCGAACGAAAAGGTGGACGACGACGGGGACGTCGCGGATGGGTTTCTGGTGTGCGAGGACGGCGGCGGCGACGGGACGGCGGGCGCGGGACGGAAAGTCGGGAACGGGGCGGTGCGTATGAAGGGGAAAAAGACGCGCGCGAAGCGTGGGAAGTGAGCGAATGAGATGTATGAATAATAATGGGTCGTCGTCGTGTGTTTTACAAACAAGTCGAGAGAGGTGAACGAACGGCTATTGCGTCTTCACCTTTAACTTTCGACCGCCGATGCGCATGCCCGAGTCGAGCTGTTTCTGCGCCGGGAGGGATTGGAGGTAAAAGGTGCCCGGACCGTGGAGACGTACGAAGAAGAGACCGGCGCCGCCGAAGACCGCGGCGAGCGGGGAGCTCTGAATTTCGAGGTCGTAGCCGACGGAGCGCTCGAGCGCCATGACGGCGCGCGCGTCCACCACCATCTCTTCGCCCTCTTTGAGCGAACGGCGAACGACGGTTCCCTTACCGGTGATGCACACGGTGCCGTTGCCGATGAGCCATTCACCGTTGAAAATGCTGTTGCCTTTCGAGAGCACCAAACGCGCGGCGAATCCGACGCGATATTTGAGCATGTCGAGGAGAGAATCGAAATCATTCTCCGTCGTGCGCAGCGCCGCCGCCGCGGTGATTCGCACGTTACCCTTGGAGCACATGTACGAATCGCGCGCGCACAAAATGTCGTGCTTGGTGTCATCCTTGAGCTCGATCACGGCAATCTTATCGCTCGGTTCTAATCCACCGACGGCGATGTATCCGTCCTGGACGCCTAAATTTCTAAACGTGTTGATGAAGAATGGTTCGCCCGCCAACGCGCGCATGATGGCGCGCGGAAGCCCGCCGACGCCGAGCGAGGTGATGGACATGACGTTTGAACTCATGTAACACATCGCCCCTGGACTCGCCGCCACCTCCTCGCCGGGTTTGAGCTTGATTTGCGCGATTTGCGTATCCGTCCCGACGATGGTGACGTCCTTGGGTAACTTTGGATTGAGATGGGTGTTTCTGTTCTCCGCCTCGTGGATGTACTCGGGAATTCTCTTCGAGTATCGTCCGCTCTTGATCATCTGCGCCTCGCGCTCGTTGTTCATGAGCTTATTCACCAATCCAGAGTCGTTCGCGCTCTCCATATCCGTCTCGAGCGTGTTGGCGAGGTACTGCTGCAAGAGAAAGTTGGCGACGAAGATGAACCCGAAGACGCCCCCGGCGATGATGAACACGCCCCATCCGCAAGCGATAGCGCACGCCAACCACAAAGTTCCCATGTACGGATCGTTCGCGATGAAGTAACACCACCACGCGCACAGTAAGAACAATCCCAACCATTTAAACCCGTTTCGACCGCCGCGCACCCACATGAACCCGTCGTCCTCGTCGCCGCTCCCGTGGGCGTCCCCGTCATCCCCCCATCCGCCGTCCCCACCGCTCCCACCGACGCCATCTATGCCGTTCCCATCGTTCCCGTCCCCGGTGACGACGTCGACGAATCCAAACTCCCGTCGGGTCTGTTCCTCCGCGCGCAGGTTCTTCTCTCGCTGCGCGCTCGTCGCCGCCCCGAGCCCGATCGCCGTCGCCGCGAACGACGCCGCGTCTCGGACCGTCTCGATCGCCGCCGCGGTGAACAGCGTCCACTCGGACGGATCTCCCCCCGGCGGCCCGTTCGGGAACACCTCGAACGCGCCGCGCGGCGCGCGCGGGACGCGGCGCCGACCGACCGAGACGCGAGACGACGCCCACTCGATTCGTCGCGCCGACGCGCGCGCGCGCGCGACGCGCGGCGCCGCGACCGACGACGACGGTCGTTTCGCGTCTCTCGGCGCCGCCGCGGGCGCGCGCGCGCGCGGGGCGAGCGTCACCGCGCGCATCTCGCGCGCAGAGATGTGGGGCAACGGCCCGCGTCATAGCGCGCCGCGACGGGGCGCGCCATGACGGACGGCGCGCGCGCGGTCGCGGTCGCGGTCGATCTCACGGTCGACAACGACGCGCGCGCGCGTCGGCGCCGGTCGAACGGGGTCGCGAGCGCGTCGGGACGACGCGAGAGCGCGGTGGTTCTCTTGAGCGACGGCGAGGACGACGCGCGCGCGCCGCCGGCGCCGACGACGGGGAGAGCGACGACAACCGCGACGAAGAAGAGACGACGATCGGTCGGCGACGTCGTCGTCGTTCGCGAGACGCGAGACGCGGGACCGATCGTCCTGACGGGAACGCCGAGGGGGGACGGCCGCGGCGCGGGGCTCGAGGCGACACGAAGACGCTCGAGGGCGAAACGGCGCGCGGAGGTTTTGGCGAACGGAGGCGTCGACGCGAACGCGAGGGTGGTGGATGAGAGCGGGGGGGCGAGCGAGGGGACGGGGGGGAAGTGCGCGGTGTGTCTGGAGGCGTACGTGAATCCGACGGTGACGCGATGCGGGCACCTGTTTTGTCAAAAATGCCTGCAGGCGGCGATCAAACACTCGTCCAAGTGTCCGACGTGTCGTAAAAAGGTGACGAAATCGCAGATCCATCGCGTGTATATGTGAGATTCTAGTAGAGTGTGTAATGATTCTAATGTGAGGTGCTAGCGTTAGCATCGACTGGCGAGACGCTCGATGCGCGCGGCGCACGTCTCGTCGTTGGTGATGGCCGTCATGTAGTCGCTATATTGTTTCTGTTTGCGTTTTTCGTACGCATCGTACGTCTGTATCATCTTGTCGTCGTCGGCGCTCACGACTCTGTGGATGCGATTGAGGTTGACGAGCGCGGCGACTTGGAGCGGTAGGTCCCCTTGCTCCTTGGAGACGCCGAACGCCGTCTCCGCCATGCCTCGAGTCTCGTCGTTCGCGACGTCGATGCCACAGATGAGTCTGAGACACGATGCGAGGAGTTGATTGTTGTCACCTTGCTCGTAAGTCTTCTTCAGAGCGCGACCGAGATGGTTCTTGGCGTCGTCCAACTGGCCTTGCTCGTACAACGCGCAGCCGCTGGCGAAGAGCGCAAAGGTTTGATTGAGCACGCTCGGCGTTTCGTCCATTTCCTTGTATGCGCGAACGATGGGTTTGGCTAACTCTAATGCGCGACTCGCGCTGTCTTCATCATCGCAGCATAAGATGGATAACGCCGAGCACAGAGTGGCAATGTCGCGCCAGTTCGGAGTGCTCGCCAACGCCGCGGCTCGCGAAAAGCGGGCGCTCGCTTCGGGATACCTACCGAGCGCGTGAAGCGCGTGACCGGAGACCATCTCCACGTGAGAGGCGAAGAGACTCAGCGTCTGCGGGTACACCTCGACCATGTCCACCATTTGGCACGCCACGTCCAGGGCGACGTCGTACTTGCATGACGTCAGGGCGATGCTCACGATGGATTCGAGAATGAGGATGCGCAAAAACAAGTACGGACGAGCGTCTTGAGCGACGCGATACTGCATTTCCTCTTCACACGTCACCCACAACCTTGCGCACGGTTCCTCTCCTTGCTCATCCTTCGCTTCCGGAGGGTCACCACCCTGAGGTAAGACGCCGAGCTCGTGCAACTCGGCGTCCACCAAATCCTTCGCCTGCGTGAGTTCCGCCATCGCCGGGCTCAATTTACCGGTCGGACGCTGGATCTCGGCGGACAAATACTTGGCGAGCGCGAACGCGGCGGGATCCGGAAGCCAATTGTACGCCGAATCGTTCGCGTGTTTGACTTCTTCCATGAGCGACTTGAACTTTTTCGGATCGTTCTTCGCCCCGCCGGGATCTCCCTCCATCAACTTACCGAGCGCGCGCACGACGGCGTAATGAAATCGCAAGCGTGCCGTGTCTTCCGCCGGCTCCTTCTCGTCCAACATCTTCGACATCGCCTCCTCCGCGCTCTTTGAAGCCTCGAACACGTGCGCATCCTTAGTTCCGCTTGCTCGCTGCGCCAACGCCCGCTGCAACTGGGCGATCGCGAACAGCACCTCCATCCTCGACCCTCTGTCCTTGTGAATCGTTCGCACCACTCGCAATCCTGCGTCCAAGTACGATTCGCACCCCGTCCAATCCTCCTCCACCATGCACGCGTCCGCGTGTTCCAAGTAATAATGAAACGTCCACATCGTCCACACTGCGTCCTCCGGCGCGCGCTCTCGCATCCCGATGGACATGTTCAACCCTCGCTGCAGCGCGTTAAACCTCGGGCGTCGGTAATCGCTTCCCATCATCTTATACGTTCGCCCCAACAGACTCAATCCCTGCACGCGAAGCTCCTCGCATCGCTTCAAAGGTTTCAACAGCACCTGTGCCGCCTCGAGGTGCGTCTTGGCCCGATGCGCGTTGTCCGTGTGTTTCAGCAACAACGACGCCAGCTTCACCCGGCACCGCGCCTCCACCTGAGGCAAACACTTCGCCCGCGTCTTCGCGTTCGCGATCACCGTCTCCAGCGCCTTGATCGCGCCGAGGGGATCGCCCGCGTTTTCGCACTCGAGCGCGAGCGCGATGAGCGCGGGCGCGATCGCCGCGCTCGACACCTCTTTCGCCGGCCCCGACTCCGCGGGCGCGGGCGCGGCGCCTCGGCTCGTTCGCTCTCTCGGCGTCTTCTTCGGTTCGCGCGCCATCGCGCGCGTCGACGACTGCGGACGCGCGAGATTACCATTTTGGCGCCAACTCGGGCGGTTGGTTTGAAAAAATCAGGCGGCGGCGCGACGAGAGGGAGAAATTCTAGACTACAACGAACGTGCTAAGGGGATCGATCACGCCAGCGCGGCGTCGCCGAAGTACACGTGTAAGACGAATCTGGTCGGATTGAAGGCGAAGAGGATGGCGAACGGCGCGAGGACGCACGCCGCGGCGGCGGGGTAGAGGAAAAATTCAGTGTTCTCCAGAAAGGGGAGCGCGTTGTACCCGACGAAGACGCAGTAGTTGTGATAGCCGAGAGCGACGGCGTATAAGAGACAACTGAACGTGCTGGCGAGGTATCCGCTTTGTCTGAGGAACGGGCTGAGAAGGAGTTGGAGGAGATAGAGGAGGACGTAGGTGGGTGCGAAGGCGTTGCAGTGCACGTCGAACGCGTACAACCACTCCACTCTCTGCTCCACCGCGTGCGAGTGACCGCCCAACTGTCTCGTGCGAAGATACGTATTCGCCAAGTACCACGACACCGTGGCTAGGACGCTTCCGAGACCGAGATAATCTCCGACGACGCACCTCGTAACGACGCGCGCCGCGCGAGACGCGCCCCCCGAGTTATACATCAAACAATACCCCATCGCCGCCAACGCCACGAACGCGCACGATACGACGACAAACGTCGGATCATCTCGCGCCCACTGATTTTTCGTCTGCTTGCGGTACGTCGTGTGCCTGTACACAGCCTTGGGATTGACGCACATCGACGCCATCTGCCACAGCGAGTACTCGACATCCATCTGTCTCCATCTGAACGCCCGACGGAGGTAGTGCCCCGCCTGTGCGTTCCTCGCCGCGGCGGAGACGTACGCGTTGTATCGATCGGCGGGATCGCGACCTCGAGCGCGCGACGCGGACGTCGACGCCGCGGGAGCGGTCGTGGGCAACATGGTGAAAGTCGTTGCCCGCGGGCCGGTGTTCGTCGCGTCGCGGCGGTGGATGCGCGGCGCGAACCCGAGCGCGCGCGCGCGAGGTGGTCGGAACGAGTCGCGCGCGCGTGATGAACGCGTCCGAGAGGGCGGACGAGCGTTTGAAACGCGGGCGAGAGGGTCGATCTGTCGCTCGGATTCGGATTCGCCGCGAGCGAGAGGCGAAGGCGCGCGGCAGGCGCGTTCTCGAATGGGGGACGGACGGAAGGGACGGTGAGAGACGCGTGATCTCTGTGTGTGTATGTGTGTGTTACAAGTCTAAAATCCTCGCTCTTCGTCCTCCGGATTGAATTCAAAGTCTTCGGGAGGCGACGGCTCGTCATCGTCAACTTCGGGAGCGGCCGCGGGCGCCGTGGGCTTGAATTGAGTCTCCACGTACGCAATCTCTTCGCCCGGCTCGGTATCGCGGAGAACGATGAAACCTCGCGTGTGATATCTGGACGATCCAGAGGTGGCGATGGGGACGAAACGACTGCCTTGATCGAAACGCACAACCTTTTCTTGAAGCACGGTGACTCGACTCGGATTCGTCAATTCCTCAGACGTGGGCTCCGGCTTATCATCCGTCTTCTTCTCCTCTTCGCCCTCTTTCTTCGCTTCTACGGATTCACCCTCCTTCTTCTCCACCTCCATGGCGTCGTCGTCGGGCTTTTCTTCCGTCTTGACCGCCTCGTCAACGTCCATGCCGTCGTTCGCCTTCGCCTCCTCAGCCTTCTTCTTCGCCTTTGCCTTTGCCTTGGCCGTCGTACTAAGAACCGCCTTGATGATTTCTCGGCTTCCCTTGTTATCGTCTTCGGTGACCGGAGTCGCGTACGCGAATGTCGACGGCTTGCAGTGAGACATCACCGAGCAGTGCGGCGCAGCGAGCGTGCCATCGACGCCGATGAACGCGGTGGGCACGAAGACGAGCGAGAGGAAGTACGAAAGCGGATACCAGTACCAATACTGCGTGAAGACGAGCATCCCGATGACAGAGGTCATTCTCGGACGACCCGATCGCGATCTCAATCCGATGGTGACGTTGCGACCGCCGGCGTCGAGGATGCCTTGCGCCATGATGGCGCCCATCTTGCACATCGTGGGTTCGTGGGGCTCTCGAATGTGACCCATGACAGTTTTGCGGAACGGCGCGAGTTGCTTTTCGCTTTGTTGAATGCGCACCATGGCCATCGCGATCAGAGCGCCTTGCTGCACGAAATCGACGTGATCATTGAGCATGGGCTCGAGAAGGGAGACGGCGTCGGCGAGTCCGGTTCCTGCGCACGCGATGCCGACCGCCATCGCCGCACCGTATCTCACGTGAGGATTGTACGATTCAGACAGCAACGCCACGACGCGAGGACACTGTTCTGGAGTGGAGCACAAGACGAAACCCAACGACATGACGGCGGCGCGTCGCACGTCGTCTGAAACATCGGACACCGCCATGTGGAGAAGTTTGCGGAGGGCGCCGTTATTCCCCGTACCCGCGTACGCCGACGCGAGCGCGAGACAACCACCGTAACGCATGATCTTATCGCCATCGTGAATCATAGATTGAATGAGATCATCTCCGCCTTCTTCTCGACCATACACAGTGAGCGCCATACCGAGAGAAGCCCCGCGAACAATCTTGCCGTGGCTCGTCTTCGCGCAGTATTGGTGAATCTCCTTGGCTCGAGGAGTGCACGAGCCGGCGTAGAGCAGACCCAAGCCGATGCCTGCCGCCTCACCCGCCACGGCACTGTCGGTGCGCAAAATTCGGAAGAGCTCACCGTCCACTTGCGGGTTGCCGGTGGCCATCGCCGCGAGACCCAAACCGAGGCACGCGCCGTGCTGAATGACCTCGTTGTTGTTCCCACGCGCGCGTTCGAGCAAGAACGGAAGCGCGTCTCCGGGCTGTCCGGCGTGAATTAAACCCATGGCGTAAAGAGCACCGCCCAACGTGTACGGACTCGGAGCCGGAAGAAGCTGCGAAAGCAGCTGCCTGGATTCCTTGGTGCGCCCGCGATGAATCACGCCGACGCCCGCCGTGGCGCTGAATCGCGCCCAGTTCGTCGCTTTAGCTAACCAGTCTAAATTTTCACGCAAAAACTTGTCGCACGTCGTCCCAGCGTGCATCAGAGCGTTCGCCAAGACGGTGGCGGAGTGGCACACCGAGTTGCGAGACTCCACCGAGGTTTTCACTTGCTTCAACAGCAACAAGTCGGCGTGGTTGTGTGAGAACAAAAACTCCAAGTAGAGCGCAAACGGACGCTCTCCGCTCAGAATACTGCGTAACTTTTCCACCGGAGTGCTATCTTCCGCCATCTTGGACGACTCACCGCCCTCACCCGACCCGGCCTCACCTTCGCCCACGAGGTCGTGCACCTTGTTCAAAAAGGGTTGAACGTCGTTCTCAAACAGGGCGAACGCGATCTGATACGCCAAGAGCTGCTGCTCCTCTTCACCGGCGATCAACTTGTTCAACACCTCGACGATTCCAGAGGCGTCCTCCAGGAGCATCAAACACTGGCACATGTTCAAAAAGTTTGGCTCACTCAGCGACGAGTACAGTCTCGCCAAGAGACGCAACACGTGTTGTCTAAACTCGCGCACCGATACCAAACTCGAGCAAACCTTCAACGAGTACGCCAAACATTCGGCCACGTTCTCCGATCGCATGATCGCCTCCTCCAACTTGTCCAACCTCTTGCTCTCGAGCGCGATGCCGATGGCTTGAAAATATTGCCCCTCGCCCAGGCACCATTCGAACATGCGCTCGACGATGCCCACGAGCTTGGCGTCGATCCCATCTCCGCTCGCGTCACCCAGCGCCACGCCCATCGCCAATCCCTGACGCTTCGCCACGTACTCATCGATCGCCGTCGCGATCAGCGTCTGCACGAAATCGCTCGCCTCGTTCACGTCAAAGCGATCCCCGGCGCAGAGGGCGTAGTGCAGCGCGTCGTTCATCTCTCCCAGATGATAAAAAACCTGCGTCCGCGAACGTATTCGATCGCATCGAGTCACACACCGTCAGTCTCTCGCTCGCGCATCGCGTCGCGCGCTCGACTCGACGCGCGACAATCCCCATTCGTCCGTCTTCCGTCTTCGTCAACGGAAGAAGATCCGACGCTTTGTCCACGTGACGCTCGCGCGAGCGCTCCGAACGCACCTTGCTCGCCAATAACGCCGCCTCATCGCGCGCCTCAAACGTCTCGTCCTCGTACAGCGCCTCGATGGAGGCCACGCTCGACGCCACCGCGCTCCATTCGACGTCCACGACGTCGTGCAGGGCGCGCAGGGCGTGCGCGCGGAGCTGCGGGCGAGGTTCGTCGAGGAGCGACAGGAGCGCGTTCGCGGCCGATGGCGCGGGCGGGCGCGCGGGACCCACCGCCGCGGTCATCTCTGCGTCGTTGCTAGGCGGCGGACGCGCGAGCCGTCGGCGTGTGCGGCGATCGCGGGCGTCGCGCGGGCGAGATGACTGGAGCGTTTGTCGTTTTCGAGGGGTGTTTTTTATACTGTTTACCCATACGTATACAGCCGATCTCATCGTCATTTCCGTACAAGGCGAAACACCCCCGTAATCTAAAAAATTTACTCCAAATTTCTACCCTATTATGGAAATTTCTCTACCATCGAATCATGGAAATGCACGTATCGCAGGAATGAACTTTCTGCCTTCTACAAGAAGGAGGCGCTCCAAGAGCGCAGACTTCGACACCCGGCGAAAGGCCCTCTGGTAATTGTACCTACGGGCAACGGTTCCGGACCGATCGGCGACGGTCGGTAACGGGCTGA
>Ga0181566_10001201_pt1 | contig 21237 bp, 22 predicted proteins | sample 101ome_15_FD_133762 | JGI IMG/M metagenome (GOLD analysis project Ga0181566, IMG submission 133762) | Coastal salt marsh microbial communities from the Groves Creek Marsh, Skidaway Island, Georgia - 101402AT metaG (megahit assembly) | ecosystem: Environmental > Aquatic > Marine > Intertidal...
AACAATATTCTGTATGACTTTGTTGTCGTGTTAAAATATTTAGGTAACAAATATCGTAATTATAAAAACGAGCTAAAAATCACAAACGGACTAATTAAAATACAGAATAAACAAGACAAAGCCACAGAGAGAGAAAAGGCAAAACTTGACAAAGCCGCAGAGAGAGAAAAGGCAAAACTTGACAAAGCCGCAGAGAGAGAAAAGGCAAAACTTGACAAAGCCACCGCAAAAGAACAAGCCAAACTTGACAAACTAATACAAAAAAGAGAACTAAACGATATGAAAAATAACGAGAGAGAAATTAAACAATTTTTGAAACGTGTAACAAAGCATAAGTAAAGTATTTTCAAAAATGTCAAATGATTACAGTTTGACATTTTTTATCGTGACTTTTGTATCATTCTATACAAAATGAATAATCCAACAATGGATAACGTACCAACAAATGCGGAATTTAAAGAATCTTTAAATACTACTTGAATATCGTTGTTCTCTTCATCTTCATCTTCATCTTCCTCTTTATCACTATCTTCATTATCCTCTTTCTCGACTTCTTTATCTTCCTTTTCAGTTTCTTTCTTATCTTCAGATGATTCAGTTAAGACTTCATATGTATTTGTACCTTTTTTCTCTTTGATTAATGTATCAAAATTAATGTTCGTCATACCTTCAAATTTAGTAGGACTAAATACATTCGTTGCTTCAAACGCTTTCACCTGATTAAAAGACGGTTGTGATTTACCTAAATATGACAAAACATTCGTACGATTGACGTGAGGAATATTATCTATCGATTTCTGCATGTTATATATTAGATATACCGATATTATTCTATATCTTTATCGATAGTTACTTCTTTTAAAACATTTTTCATTACTTTGTCTTCAAATAATTTGGTCTCTTCTTTCCCACATCCACCTAATGCAGATTGGGAATATTTCAGGAACTTCTCACAATTTTCCGACCCAAGTATATCTACTTCAGGTGTTTCTTCATACCAAATTGGTCTCATTCTTTCGTTTTTATACGCTACACCTTTAACTGCCTTACGTAATTGCTCTTTATTGGTATCTTTTTCCCATTTATCGGAATCCTTTATATAAACTGTTTCACGTTTTAAATCAGTACAATGTATCGGTCTGTCATGCAAATCCATGTTGTTTATTCGTTCAACGATTATATTTGATATACCTTCGATAAACCCTCGTTCTCCTGTTTGAATAAAATCCTCTATTGTCAGATTTATAGACTTGACAAAATCGGTCAATGACATTGCGTTCTTGCATTTTTCATTCAAGAATACATTCAAATTGAACTTGTTATTACTATTGATAGTATTGTGATGGTTACTACCCATGTTTCCAGCCATTTCAATAAACATTTTTTTCATTTCGGAATATTCCTTTACAATTATGTCTTTGAACTCTTGATTTTGTTTTAATAATTCTACTACTAATGATGGATTATCAGCCGTTATATCTGGTTTATCTGAAGTGGTACATTTATCGGTTGTATTACACGTTCTTTTATGTCTATAATAACTTGATGAATGCTTATATTCTTTACCACATAGACATATCATCGATTTTTCTGTAGCATTTGGATAGCACTGTGTAGCATTATGTTTTTTAGTCATAATATGTTTATTAAAATCATGTTTTTTGCTGCATTTATAATTACATTTTTCACATGTAAAATATTGTAGATTTTTAGGCGAATTATTATGTAGCATTCTCGTATATAAATGCTACATAATAATTCTAAATCATTTTCCGCGTAATATATTTATTTTGATGATTATTTGAAATATTCTTTTTATGTATTCAAATGTGTATGTAATTAGACGAACACACATTTGACATATTGGACGACTTTAATGTAGCATATATATAGCATACATGTAGCATCCAACAACATGCTGTTATTTATATGATATAATATTATATATATAAACGGTAGTATCGTAATATATAATATATTATATAAACATATACGATTATATACGACAAGATATATAGCAGTTATCACTCAATATGCTACAACATTTATCGTCGGTTACATATTCCGCGTAAATTATTTAAAATAATTATGGTAACAAACTTTTATATACAAAATACTTTTTACACCATATAGGTCATATACGCAAAAATCCACATATTCTGTTTACAGAAACTCATCGACAAAAATGGATTTGGACATTTATTTTTGTCCATTTTCATTTTTCGTGCTCGACTTTTCACAAATAGTTTTATAATATTCAGCGTAAAACTATTTAAAATTGCTCATCAATCATTTTTTGATTATTTTCGGAAATGATATTTTGTAGTTTATAACTTTCTTTCATAAATTTCATGAATTCCAAATTATGTTGTAATAACTCTATGATTAGAGTGTCTTTATCAACCATTATACGATTGCATTTTTTTTTATGATTACACAAAGTAGACATATGTTTATATTTTTTCCCACATTCACAAATATAGCTACGGTTAGATATTTGTTCGTTAAGATTTATTAGACGTTTATGTTTTGCGGTTAATATATGTTTCATATAATTACTATGTTTACTGCTTATAAAGTTACAAGATTCACATACATAGTTAGATGGTTCTTTTACATCTATTGAGATTTTGCGATTTTCAGTCACCGAAATTGGTTTTATGATAATTTCTTTCTTTGATTTTCGTTTAGGTAATGGTTCAACACTGTTTAGTGTAGCCTTGTATTCTTCAAAATAATGCTGTTCTTGTACCTTCGCGGATTGTAAATCTTCACAATTATGGAATCCAATGATTTCCATCGTCCAATTATCCCATCCCAGATTGTCTCGTATACACTGATATAATTTATAGTTATAGTTGACAGAATTAGGATTTATACAGCTTTGTTTATGTGAGTGTTTTCTCTGAACGAAGTTAGTGGTATGACCGATATAAAGGTCTGTTATAGAAGGGTCTTTACAATAAATCTTATAGAATATAGTATTCGAATAGTCAGTATTAGCTTTAGACATCGTATAGTAATAAACTTACGATAAAACTTTATATTGTTTATGGTGTCTAATCCATATTCCGCGTAAAACTATTTAAATTCCATAAAAACAAACGGAAGAATTTACTGTCTATAGTTCGGGGTCATCGATATCCAGCGGATACCATACATAATTCTCGCTGTCATAATAGTAATTAGGTTCGATGTTATCATAGATGTCATCATCGTATAAATTTCGATTATGAGAGGATGGCTCAGTCTCAGTAAAAAATATGGCATGAAAGCAATATATGTAAAAAGTAGCCATAAATAGCCACATCATCAATTTCCATAAACGTAAACAGTCAGTTATACACACGTATAGGTTAAACAAATTTGGATTGTTCCTGTATACAAGAATCGAAAACAGGTTTGAATCAAATATATACATATTTTTTCGACATATAGGACATCTGTTATTTCGACTATACCATTTATTTACACATTGTATATGTACCCATCCGCCACAAGTACATAACCGAATATATATTTGTTGTGCTCTCCAGTCAATGGGTATATCTTTATCGTTTGTATGTATTTCCAAACAAATAAAACACTCATTTTGTTTCGAGTCTACATCTTCTGGTGTTTTTTCTGATAAGTCGTCATAATGTTCTATCACTCGTGGAACATGAAACATGAAATATATATATATATGGTATATATCTATATTTTTTATATTTCAAAGACCGAAGATGTATATGGTTAGATTCCGGTATAATTACTAACAGCTATATTGATATTTAATTTTTGTATTAATTCCGTACCTCTGTTATTTGTCAAACATAATCTATAATAATCTCCCCTGAAAGATTGTATATAATTAAAATAATTGTCATTTAAATTCTTACAAACGTCATCTAACTGTATATCGGATTGTATTATTTGGTTGAACAAAGTGTTACCATGTAAATCACCATAAATTGTAATTAAATTAATTAATGTATTATCTTTTATATAAAGTGAATATATAAAATACTCATATACACTCTGTTCGGAACCGTTCATGAAATAGCTTATAGGTTGTTTATGTATATTAAATAATAGTTGTATCATAGATTTAAAATGTGTAGTATGTATAAACCAAAAATCATTCATTCTTACACTAATATCTTGAAAATTGTTATAATCATAATTAAATAACGTTTCTACAATTTCTTTATATTTTACTCCATCTTTATTTTGTCCGACAGTTAATAATGGTTTTTGAATATTATAACCAATAATAGGTTCAAGATTAGTATTTTTTAATACTAATGATTCACTATCTAAACACCACACATAATTATAACCTAATCTCTCTAATTCTAAAATAGAATAAGTTCGTTTAACAGCTACGTAATTTCTATGACCTCCTGCTCCCCAAGTGATATCAATTGTATTTTTAAATAAATCTTCCGTTTTTTCTTTGAAATCTAAATGAAAATTATTGATGACTTTTTCTATATTTAAAAAATGTATCAAATCGTATTCGTAAGTATAATTCTGTTTAAAAATTTGAATCAATTCATCATTATCGAAAATAATAAATATGGGTATTTTTAAGGTCATAATGTTAGTTAACTGTAAAAAAGAACATATTAATTCATTAGTATATTTGAAATGTGGCAAATGTGTCTGAGTATGGATACAAATATTATTCATAATACATAAATAGAGAATACATTTTTATATATATATTTTTTGAATATATATATCTATATTTATTGATGGAATTGGACGAATATGTGAAACAAATATTAGAATTCAGAATTAAATTCGAAAACATCATCAGAAATGGTTTTATTTGCTAATGCGTATTCGGAATTAGTGCGTTCAAAGAAGTTGACTTTGGATTCAACACTGATAAGCTCCATAAAATCAAAAGGGTTTTGAGAATTATATAATTTATTGTACCCCAATTGTAAGCATAATCGGTCAGCAACAAATTCAATATATTGGCACATAAGAGTAGAGTTCATTCCAATCATACGACAGGGAATAGATTCAGTAATAAATTCTTTTTCAATATCAACAGCTTCAGTAACAATATTGTATAATTTACTTTCAGAAAGTCGGTTTTCAATCTTAGAGTAAAGTAGAATAGCAAATTCGGTATGTAGAGCTTCATCACGAGAAATCAATTCGTTAGAAAAGGTAAGACCAGGCATAAGGCCGCGTTTCTTAATCCAGTAAATAGCAGCAAATGAGGAAGAGAAGAATAAACCTTCAACAAGAGCAAATGCGACTAATCGAGTGGGGAAATCACTAACTTTATCATTTAACCATTTTTGAGCCCAATTAAATTTTTTGCTAATACAAGGATAATTTTGAGTGGCTTGAAACAACTTTGTTTTTTCTTGGCTATCCTTGATATAGGTATCAATTAATATACTATACATTTCAGAATGGATGGTTTCAATAGCAATTTGAAACGCGTAAAATGCCCTAGCTTCGGAAGGTTGAACTTCATTCATGAAGCGTGTACCAAGATTATCAGTAACTAATGCGTCACTACTAGAAAAAAAGGCAAGAATCATTTTTATAAAATTTTGTTCGTCTGAGTTGAGGGTATTCCAGTCATTTAAATCTTGAGCTAATGAAATTTCCCCAGTATGCCAAAAAGAGTCAATTGAACGTTTATACATGTCCCAGATATCATTGTACTGAATAGGAAACATAACATATCTATTTTCGTCAGGTTGCAGTAAAGGCTCTATTTTTTGCATCTCGGACATTTGTTGTCTAAATAATATAGACGGTAGATATTTATTTCATTTGTCAAATGTATTTATTAGATTGTTATGCTAATAAAATAATTACGTTTTTTTAAGCATTATGTACTATAACGTTTTTTATTGTAAAATATATAATGTAGACAAATAGTATACTATTGAATTAATGAAGAAAATCGTCTATGACCGTGATGATTTTGTTGGTGAGGAACGGTCAGACCATAAGAAATACGGGAGAAAGACAAAAAAATTAAACGACAAAGAAATAGCGAAAGAATATAAACAAGATATAGAACGAGAAAGAAGTATTTCGAAACAACGGTCATATTATGAAAATATACACCATTTATCATCGAATGAGAAGTTGGCATTTGAATCAAAATTTACAACTCCAAAAAATCAATGTCAAGAATATTATCTTAGTCAATTAAAACATAAAAATAAAAAAATTGTAGTAGCAACTGGTCCAGCGGGTACAGGTAAAACATTATTTGCGACAGAATGGGGGGTTAGAAATTTTTTGTTAGGAAATTATGAAAAAATAATTTTTACCAGACCGTCTGTTAGTGTAGATGAAGACTTAGGGTTTTTACCAGGAACATTAGAAGAAAAGATGGCTCCATGGGTACGTCCAATTTATGACATTTTATATACATTTATCACACCAAAAGAGGTAACCTCATTAATTGAAGATAAAACAATTGAAATATCGCCGTTAGGATATATGAGAGGTAGAACATTCAAAAATTGTTGGATAGTTGCGGACGAAATGCAGAATTCGAGTATTTCGCAAATGAAAATGTTAATGACACGATTAGGCGAAAATAGCAGATTAATAATTACTGGTGATTTAGAACAATACGATAGAAAAGACGAAATAAATGGATTAGAAGATTTTTTAGAAAAATTTAAAGGTAAACGTTCATCCAGTATTACCAGTATCGAATTTAAAAAGTCGGATATTCAACGTGAAGAAGTAGTAAAGGAAGTGTTAGATATATATGGAGGAGATATTCCATCATGTTACCGTTTTGATGAAGATGACAATGATGAGAAAAATACAGATGAGATTTAGGAGTACAATATTTTCGTTATATACTTTATAAATGCCGTTTAAATTTCCAAAATTTGACAAATTATTAAAAATGAAGTATAACTTCAACCCGATTCTACATAATCAAGTAGTATTGTATTTATTTTTATTCATGACTGTAGTTCAAATAGTGATATTCGTGGGTAATAATGATATAACATCTATCGTGTTGATGTGTTTAGTTGGAATATTAGCATCGTTCTTTAGCAAAAACATGATAGTAATTTTGTGTATTGTGTTAACAGTTACAAATCTATTAAAACAAGGTTTGAAAAAAATCGGTTATGAAGGGTTCGAAGATAAGAAGGATGATGCTGATTCCAATGAGGACGATGCTGTCGAGCCCAAGAAGGCCGACGCTCAGCCCAAGAAGGACAATGTCGAGCCCAAGAAAGAAAATGATAAGACCAAGACGGATGAAGGCGAAATGGACGAGTATGATATCCCGAATTCAAACGAATATTCTGAAAAGACAAAGGATCAAATGAAGAAACAGTTTGAAGAGTTGAAGAAGGATTACCCTGAGTTTAAGGAGTTACAAGATGATTTGTTAGAAGGTTTAAAGAAAATGGACCCATTATTAGATAAGGCGGAAGCATTTATGAATAAGTATTCACAATACAGTATAGATAAAAAATAAAACCATATAAGTAATATATAGGTAAAATTTTCAATTAGTAATGTTTGGATTCATCAAAAAGTTATTCAAATTATTAACTTTAGCAGTTCGAGTAGGTTTCGGATTGGGTAAAATATTCGCAGGGGTTGCAAGAGAGATGATGGAATTACCCGCAGGTATAGCAGTGGGTGCGTTAGGTATATCCCGATTTATACAAACAATATGGGTATTTGGTATATCAAATTTCTTTTGTGGAATGAAAATGATGGGTAATTTTACATCATGTGCGATGTACTATTTATTGGAAATTATTGGTAATATTTTGTATTTAATTCCGATGTTAGTATTTTTGATTATTGACTGGATAAGTGGTAACATGAAATTAGGTTCACAAATTGAAGATGGTATATGGTCGACGTTAGAAAAAGTAGATAGATTTACTATAAATAATTTTGGGTTTCATATTATACATTTTTCGAAATCAGTGCGTGATAAATGTTATAATTGCCGTAGATTGAAACCAGTAGCATTTGTACGTAAAGCAACTGATTTTGCGAACGATATAAATGACCCAATAATTCCATTAGCAACCGGTGGAATTAAAGATATATTTAATGGATTTGCGTACATTGTAAATTCCTTTAAATTTTAGAAAAATGTAAAATAATATAGTCATATTATATAATAAATACAATATGGCTAAGAAGTGTGCTCCGGGTGTTATATGTATAGAAAATATGACAATGTTAGTTATCGTTATAGTTTTATTAGGTCTGGGATTTGTATTTTATCAACATTTTATGGATATTCGTAGAGGAATGTTAGGTATTCCGCATCATCCATTACATCATCAGATACATCATGATTTAAGACCCATGTCAGATAGAAATGATACAATAAATGACCCATATGCACCACCATTAAAAACACACGATGTATATTATCCGAGAGGTTCGAGTGACATTCGTGGAATTCCTCCAGTAGCAGTTCCGGTTAACATACAAACGCGTGGATTAAATACAAGTTATCAACAGTTAGGATTATTAACACGTAATGGAAATAATGGAGAACAGATAATACTTCCATTAATGGGAAGACGCATAATGAGTGGTAGAGATAAATGGCAATTTTATACAATAGCGAACAATGGAAATTTAAACACAAAACTTCCAATAAGTGTAAATGGGAAGAGTTGTACGGGCGAATATGGATGCGATGATATAAATAACGGTGATACAGTTTTTGTAGAAGGATATAATGATACATTCCAAGTAACGATGTATGAAAATAATTTGTTTCAATATATTCCTAACCTTTAGATGAATTTTTCGAAAAATACTATATATCTAATCTATATAGTGTTTTTATGTCAGATACATCCAGATTATACCCGAATAAAAATAAGGTGTTTAATCATCAGATAGTGATAGATTATCCAAGAGTTACTTTAAATAAAAATGAAATTACCATGCCAGCTGATAAAAGAGGCGGGTTTTCTATACCATACCCAAATACTTCATCTGAAAATAATTTTTATTATACCGCTGGAGAAACGCAATTAAATTATATGCATACTCAATTGTATATTAACCAATTAATCCATTATAACATAGAGGGTCTTACTAGTAACAATAGTAATATGGTAGGTGAACTAATAATAGAACATCATACACTAACTAATACTACCAAACTATATTCATGCTATTTATTAGAGACTAAATCGATTTTATTGACAGATGAAAATGAGATAGACAAGATGTTATCTATGCCCGACAAGCAATCAGATAATTTAGACGTAGATATGAATATGGTTTTACCAAAACAAGACAGCTGTATAGTGTATAAATCTGGTAATAACTATGTATGTGTATTTACTACACCAATCCTAGTAAACACCGCATCTAAAGAGAAAATAATGAATAATTTTGCTAATGTAACAACTTTATTTAACATTTCACCAAACCAAGGAAGTTATGTAGTTATACCAGGTAATAATATATCAAAACGGGATGCGGAAGAAATATATATAGATTGTAATCCAACAGGAGTTAGTGAAGAAGAAATAAATACATATAATGTTCCGATTAATAGTAAAATGGCTTCGCAGTCACAAGAGAGTGATTACATGAAAACAACAGTGAATTATGGGTTGTTTATGCTGACCGCATTGATTTCGTATATAATCGTTCCTTTGTTTTATAAAAACGTAGTTATTGATACGAGTACAATAGCATTTAATATAGATACCGTTCAAAGATTCACTCGAATTCGTAGTGCGGATATATGGATTGGCATCGGATTTATCATTATAATATCTTCATTATTTGGTGCTGGAACGGCTGATTCTGATATGTATTCAACCTCGGTCGCAATGTTTATATCGGTATTTTATATTTTATCAGTAGGATTAGTACAAATTAAAAAAACACAATCGTTATTTATGACAACTGAATATAAAGGTAATAAAATAGTATCTGATTATGAATCACCTGAAGGAAAGAACATTAGTGCGTTTAATCTAGATGATATTGGAAACACATTAATGATAATTTTGAAATTTGTATTTTTCGAACCTAATAACATATCAGCTTTTATCGCAACCATGATTGTAATGGTAATTGTATTGGGTATAATGACAGGTATTAATGTTATATCTGGTAGTCAATTTGGAACTATTATAGGTTCATCAGCGGTTCCATTATTAGTAATTATAAATACAATTATGCTTCTCAAAGTAAATGAGGACAAGGCTAAGAAATGAATATAGATTGAAAAAATATAATAATCGATGAAATTATATTTTTAGGATTTGATACACTTAGAACATAGATGCACCACCAACATTCTCGGCAACCGGTTTGAAAGTAGACGCAGTGAAAACGCTGATATCACTCTTTCCAATAGGTGCCATTTGTTCGACAACCTCCTCTTCTAAAGAGGTTGTTTTCACCGGGTTCATTTGCTTCATCTTCTCATCCTTTCTGGCTTGAGTAGGAGTATATTTAACCATAGCGGCTTTACCGGTGGCATTGGTGCTGCGACGGAACATTTCGTATGCGACCAAGACGAACAACACGGCAATCAAGGGATTTGCGTAGAAAAACAGATAGACAGAAAGAACGAAGATACCGATAGTTCCCATAGGAGAATCCACCAATTTGGCAACCATCTCAGGTAGTTGGATAGGTAATGCTAAATAAGAAATAAACATGACAATGACGGCAGTTTCGACGTTAGAAAGAGATTCCATAAAGGATAAGAATTTCATTTTTGTATAATATAGAATACGATTATATTTTTCACTAGTTTATTCCAAGTAAATAGTCTACAAAATTGAAATATCCTAAAGTTACATAAATATATGTATATTCAAAGTATGAAAGGATTTAGACCCACTTATCGGAAAAAAATTCATCCGGTACAAAGACCGACCGATTTTAAACTAACACCCGAGTACAAAGAAAATGTTAGAAAGGCAGCTTATCTTGGTAAAAAGGGTTATACAATACCCAAATCAGTTATTTCGAAAGAAGATGAAGAAGACTTACGAAAAGAACTATATGTAAAACCGTTTGTGTTTGGTTCTAATCAAAACACTGATGTAGGTGCTTTCCATGTATTTCGTGAAAACGTAAACAAGTTTTATATCCCCAGATTTTATGGAATTAAACGTTATGGTTTGCCTGATAAATCTGAGATAGATGAAGGTGACGATATAGATGTAGAATTTACTAAAACAGTTCGCGATTACCAAGAAAAAATTATGGCCGTTTATATAAATCATATAAACACTCCAATATGCTATGGTTCTGATATAAATGGTAATGGTGGTATACTCGAGGTTCCGTGTGGTAAGGGAAAAACGGTAATGTCATTGAAGATGATTTCCGATATAAAAAAGAAGACACTGATTATCGTCCATAAAGAATTCTTGATGAATCAATGGATAGAGCGTATAGAAGAATTCCTTCCAACCGCGAAAGTTGGAAAAATTCAAGGACCAGTATTTGATATAGAAGGAAAAGATATAGTGATAGGTATGCTTCAAACGTTATATGATAAGGATTTTGGTGCGAACGCGTTTACATCATTTGGATTAACAATTATAGATGAGGTACATCGGATAGGTAGCGAACAGTTTTCCAAAACGTTATTTAAAACCGTAACACCATATATGCTTGGTATATCAGCAACAGTCGATAGAAAGGATAAATTAACAAAAGTGTTATATATGTATATAGGCGATAAGATTTATAGCGAAGAACGAAAAGATGATGACCCGGTATGTGTTCGTGCGATTAATTATACTTCCAAAGATACCGATTTTAATGAAATTGAGTATGATTTTCGAGGTAATCCAAAATATAGTACGATGATTTCCAAGTTATGTGAATATGGACCACGTAGTGATTTCATAATCAAAGTAGTAGAAGATTTATTGAAAGAAAACAATTCAAAACAAATAATGATTTTATGTCACAATCGTTCACTGTTAACATATTTATATGAAGGTGTTTGTCATCGCGAATTAGCAACTATAGGATATTATGTAGGTGGAATGAAACAAACCGATTTACAAACAACAGAAACAAAACAAATAGTGTTAGCAACATATGCGATGGCAGCGGAAGCGTTAGATATAAAAACTCTGTCAACATTAATAATGGTTACGCCGAAAACAGATATTACACAATCAGTAGGTAGAATATTGCGTGTAAAAGGAAATAACCCAATCATAGTAGATATTGTAGATAGCCATGACTTATTTCAAAAACAATGGGTTCAGCGTCGAAGGTTTTATAAGAAATGTAATTATCGCATTCGTCAGATAGATGGAGATAAATACCAAGGAATGGAACTAGATTGGAAAACAGATAAGACATGGAAATGGGTATTTGAACCAAAAGATACTAACAATAAAGAAGAAGAGAATGTAGAAGACGAAAGCGATGATGATATTCAACCAAAAATAACCGCGAAAAATGCGAAATGTTTGTTAAATATATCAGAACTGGATTTTGACAAAGTATAATAAGTATTTTACAAAAAATAGAAGATAATATTTATTTTTTATAATTAGTAGTATCAAAATTACTTGCGTCTATTACGCGTAGTGTTTTTTCTAGACTTGTTCGTTTTCTTACCTTTTTTACTTTTACGCATGGATTTTCCTTTTCTAATAGACATTTTCCGATGTGATTTACCTCCAATTTGAGATGGAACGTAACCATCCTTGAAGATATTAATATTATCTCCACCGGAGGTTGCGGTAGTAACTGTATTAGGTAAAACATTCCCCTCAGTAAACTCAAAATTAGTGACACCAGTACCAGACATAGTATACATTATGTAAAGATAATAATGTATACGAATTTGAATCTAAAGTTGAGATACGTGTGCTATTTTTTCTCTTCGACTAACGACTTTATTCGGAACCCATCTTTTAAACTTAGGATGAAAGGTACATTCCATATATAACACCTTATTAAGGTCAACATATTTATCAGCATCTATATTTTGAAAATCTTCTTCATCATCACTTTCTTCAATATAATCTAAGTTATCATTTTCGCGTATTTTACGAAACAATGAGTTCATAAAGACACTAGTTTTATAGTTAGGAATATATGCAATATTATAATAAACACGTTGATTATTCCTTCCATATATAAAAAGATGATAAATATCAAATTGTATATCCGCCATAACTTGAAAAATGGTGGGATAGTTATATTGTGTTTTATGAAAAGACATTTTAAATGGTGTTAAACAAGTTTCATACAAAGGAATATTAACTTTTCTTATTTGAGTCGGAAGATTAACTACATTTAGTTTTTTATTCATAAACACATTTACAAATGGACGTTTTTCATAAGCACATCTGTATTGAATATGATGAATATTATAAGGTATAGTATCAAAAATTTCACTAGAAATAGTGTTTGGATAAGATGTATCGTTTTTATCAATATTAATTTCCCAGAAAACGCTCATGTAAACAGATATAGCACTATTATGCTTTGTGATATTATTAAAGACCTTATTTAACATGGATAATTTATGTATAAAATCAGTATTATTAAGTGAAAGACCAACATAATATAAAATATTATCAATCACAATAGTCTTTATTTCATTATTTTCATCAGTGATACATGAACCATATAATACAGTCCCTAACGATAAATCTGGATGAAATGGAATATTTATTATTCTGCCCTTAGTAATTCGTTTCTCTTTGTTTAGTTCAAATAAAACACATACGTCATCTTCACCATAAAAGGTGAACCATAAATATACCTTTTTTCCCGTAGGAATCGCAGTAGCTACGTTATAAGATGACAAAACTTTCGTATGTGAAATCGTTTCATATGAAAGTTCAAACTCAGGAAATCTATTAGATAAATGACTAATTTGTATTTCAGTTAAGTCGATCATTGTTTAAATTATATACCAACAAATGTTTATATCAGTTTGTTATTATAATTATGGCGTTGTAACATATTGTTGAGTTTGTGAATTCATAAATGTGAGTAAGTCGGTATTCATATCATCTATATTTACTTGTTCGTTAAAAATACTATCATCATTAGAATCTTCAATTGGAATACGGTCTTTTGCGTTGTTTAATTCCGTAACAATATCCTTATATTTTTTGATTTGTGTGTTTACTAAATCTTTAACAAGTGGTTTTGAATAAGTGTTTTTCATGTAGTCGAAACCACATTGTAACATGTATATAATCGCAATAAATATAATAATTTTGATAATTATTTGTAAAAATGGGTTAGATAACATGCAAAATCAGTAATATATATTTTTAATATAATCATTTTATATATTTTTGACGAGAAACAAAGAAATATATATATACAAAAATAATATAAAATATAACGTCTAGACCAGTATAATATGTCTTCTGTGTCTATTATAGTGATTGAAAAAGGTGGTAATATTAAAGAATTGAAAGTAAAGTCATTTAATGAGACAGAATTATACAAAAAATGTGGATTTAAGACACCAAATGATTTCAAAGAGCATACATGCTGGGACAATATCAAAGTAAATAATACCACATATAATATTCATGTATATGGCAAGACAACCGGTAGAGCAAACCAGGAAAACAAGTATGAATTTCCACCCCCCATTGATAAAATATTGTTTTTTGGAAGTTGTGTTTTAGTTAATAAAGTAAATAATATACCACATAATCTTAGTAGTAAAGAATGGAAAAGTATTTACAACCAATTGTATGGTGGATTTGAAGATTTGAATGCCGATATGTCAGATGAAAGTGAAGATTCAGATGATAATTTACCAAAGACAAAAAGCGGATATATGAAAGATGATTTCGTAGTAGATGATGATTTTGAAGACGATGATAATGATAGTTTTACTGAAAGACCGAAAATGAAACGAAAAAGTAAAAAACCTAATACAGTTCCTCCCAAAACACAGGGTCGTTCCAAAACACAAATTGCTGTTAATACGTATGATACTGAGGAAGATACGGTATATTCAAATGACATAGAATTAGAAGAAGAAGAATATTTGTAAATAGAAAATTGAAATAATAAGAACGTAAATATTATAAGATAATACAATATTTACACAATGCGGTATATTAATAGTCCGACTGAATTTCGTAAAAAAATTTCAGAAAAGATACATAATATAGTGGAAGATGAAGTCATGTCTATTAATATTGAACGAGGAGTATTTAATTATTCAATAAAAGAAGCTAATAGCAAAAAAATCATTAAAAAATGGGAAAATCCGCGTTTCGTTCAAATATATCTAGACCGGCTAAGAAGTATTTATATCAATTTAAAAAACCCCGAATTTTTAAATCAGATAAAAAACAAAGAAATCCTTCCTCAATCAATCGCTTTTATGACACATCAAGAAATGAATACCTCGCATTGGAGAGTATTAATCGAACAAAAGATGATACGTGATGCGAATAAATATACAACCAATATACAAGCATCCACTGATATGTTTACATGTAAGAAGTGTAAATCAAAAAGATGTACTTACTATGAATTACAAACTCGTAGTGCGGATGAACCAGCTACTATATTTATAACATGTTTGGATTGTGGTAAGAATTGGAAATCATAAAATTACCTCATTGAAATATGGAGTATATAAAAATTGAGTAAAAACAATACAATTATAAATCCGTATATATATTGTATACTTTTTTTTATCAATGGCGAAAATTCATTCAACATATCCTCTGTAATTATAGGCAGCGTTAAGTGCATTATATTATTATCATAATCAACATTATCCAAATTATCAGTATCATCAATATTTTCATTATTGTTAGTATTGTATACAGAGACAGCAGTACTTATATCTGCAGGAACAGAAAGTGTATTACTGGATTTCGTAGAAACATTTTTATTTCGTGGTTTAGATTTATTGGTAATACCTAACATAGTTTGAACTCTTTTTAATGAGATTTTACGCGAATTCCATGACTTAGAGCTCTCAGAGATATTTTTAGCAAAATAAGCTAATTCATCATCATTCATGCTGATAATAATATTGTGATATTTATCATCATGGGCGTTGTAGTACTCACTTAATACTTCATTAGTAAAGATTTCTCTTGATTGTTTATTCATAGAAATTCCATATTGATACCCTAATATTTTAATTTCAGAAATATTAAATAATGACATGTTATATTTCACATACTTCATTTTAAAATTGCACTTGATATCTAATGAAATAAATTCATGAAATTGCTGCAATAAGATATCAATTTGTGGGTCTTGACAATTATTTATAGCATGGCCGATTTCATCACAATAAGAACAATGTTGTACTCGTTTAGTAATTTCAGTCATTAGACTATGTGAAATGCTATTTCTATATTAGTTTTTATAAGAAAAATAAAAACTAATATTATTTGTTTATGTAAATTTACACCAATATTTCTAGATCTGCGAATTTCCAATATTCACATCCACCATTTGGCAAGGGTCGTTTAATAATAAATGGAATTTTTTTCTCTTCGAATTCTTTCAACGCAATTAAATAACCATCAATTACATTATCGTCTACCTCAACGAATGATTTAGCACCAGAGTTTAATTGTTTAGCTCGTTCACCCAATATTCTAGCTTTTTCATAACGCGTAATAAATGGTAGTGTTTTATGTAAAGCATCAATAATAGTACCATTATCGTCACGTACTACTCTTGATAATGTTTGAATTTCATCATCGTTATGGCTATATAATTCAGGATGGAAACTAGAAATAATATCATTTTTGGTACTTTCGTTTATTTTTTGTAAATAATCATCATCCTCGTCATCCTCGTCATCATCCTCATCATCATCAATCATAAAATTATTAGTTATTGTAGTAGTATTATTGTCATCCCTTTGAATACGGTTTATAACTTCATCCTCATCATCGAGGTTTTCAAAGTCATCACCATCTGATTCCAAATCAGTATCCTCATACTCTTCATTCTCATTCTCATTCTCATTCTCATTCTCATTATCATCATCATCATCATCGTTAACAGGTTGAGCTTTTTTAATAGATTTTGTTGGTTGTTCTATGGATGCATCATCATCCTCATTATCCTCAATATCACTTGGAACATAATCTTCGTTGTCCATGTTAGTTATTATACTATTAGATAATGTAATTTTTCTAAATCGTTAATTGACAATTACCTTTTCAATTTTTCAGCATCAAGTAGATTGTTATTTTCGTTCATCTGTTTTCCATTTCGTATCACAATCAACACACATATATACGTATTTTAGATTGTCATTATCATATCGAATATAGATAACACCATTCTCGGTTTTGCATTCAGGATTCGGACATGACATATTATATAGACGTGGAAGTGTAGGGTCTAACTTTGTGTATTCATTAATCAAATGATTAAATTCATGTTCGCCATGCTTAAATTGCGTCTTTGTTACACATATTCCTTCTTCTGTAATAGTGTCATTTACATGTTTACAATTACGGCAATAATATGTTAATTGATTCGGGTTTTCGGTATTGATACCGATATAATACATGTTATCGCACTTTTCGCAAAACTTCATTTTATATACTACTAAGTATACTTTATTTAGTTTGTGATAAATATTTATTCATAATTCAATTTTACATTCTGTGGATATTTAGACATAGTTTATGGGTTGGATATGTATATATATTTATATAAAATCTTACGATAAATAGTATGTGATTCATATAAACTATATATAAAATTGAAAGCATAATATCTTCTTGCAAAAGAAGATAAAAATATACCAATCATTATATCAAAGATATAATACCATGGAAAAATCGGTAGGTAATTCCGCGTCTATAAAACATAAACCCACTTTGACTACCAAATATGCCGGGTTTCAGGATTTTATGATGAAACATCAGATTCGTAAAGGCGAGACGGTGGATAAAGAAATTACTAATACGAGAATTGGAAGTAAAGAAGATAATATATATGGTGGTTCTTACCATATACCAATTGATGAATATGAATTATTTTTGAATTTGTATTCGAAAGATATTCTATCTACAAATAAGAAGGAATATTTGACTGAAAAGCAACTCGTTGATAATGGACCTATTTTGGTAGACATTGACTTACGTCATGATTATGAAATAGACGAACGACAATATACGCGAGGTCATATCGATGATATGATAGATATTTATTTGGATAAATTCAAAGAAATATTTCAATTTGATGAAAATTCAAAGTTCAATATCTATATTCTTCAAAAACCGACAGTAAATCGCGTGAAAGAGAAGAATTGTACTAAGGATGGTATTCATATGATTATTGGGTTGAAAACAGATAGAACTACTCAAAAGATATTGCGTGATAAAGTAATACCATTGGTCGGTGAAGCATGGGGTGACCTTCCTGTTATTAATTCATATGAAGATGTATTTGATAAAGGAATCACCGATGGAACAGTAAATTGGCAGTTATATGGTTCTCGAAAACCAAATCATGAGCGATATAAATTGACATATGTATATCAAGTAACATATGATAGTACTGATGATGAAATTATGCGAAACGAATTGTCATTGTCAGCATTTGAATCATATAATAATATTCATGAGCTATCAGTTCGGTATGAAAAGCATCCATCCTTATTCTTAAAATCATCCTTTTTAAAACAAAGAGAGGAATATGAGAGAAAGAATAATCTGAAAACTGCTAGTCATGCTATTCATAAATCGGTTCCAGTATTACGCGAATTACCAATGATGGAAGATTTGAATCTTTCAAATATAAAAACAAAAGAAGAATTAGATATGATATTAGAGTCATTTTTAGAATCTACATTGGCATCTCAATTGGATTATGATTTAAAAGACTCCTATGATTATGTAATGATATTGCCTCCATCTTATTATGAAACAGGTTCATATACAAAATGGATTAAGGTAGGATGGTGTTTAAAGAATATTAGTCCTCGGTTGTTAATAGTATGGTTAGCATTTAGTGCTAAGGCATCTACGTTTAATTATAGTAGTATTCCTGACTTGTGTACTATGTGGAGAAACTTTGAATGGCGTCCAAATGATGGTATAACAAAGAGATCTCTATATCATTGGGCGAAAACAGACGCACCCGAAGAATATGAACGCATTAAACAAAATTCATTGAATTATCATGTAGAACAGAGCTTGAAAATCGGAGGAAAAAAGGATGACAAGTCTGGGTGTGGTGATTTTGATTTGGCATGGGTATTGTATCAAATGTGTAAACATTCGTATGTATGTACGAGTGTAAAAAATAACATGTGGATGGTATACAAGAATCATAAATGGCATGATTTAGATTCTGGAACTACGTTAAGAAAAACTATTTCAAATCAATTACGGGAATTGTATCGTCATCAGGCGGTTAGACACATGCATACTAACGAAAATCCAAGAAATAATCGTACAGACGACCAAGAACCTATTGCCGAACAAGATGAGGTAACTCGAGTAATTCAACAAAGAGCAATTAATATTACGCAAAAATTAGCACAAACTAGCGATAAAGACCATATAATGAAAGAGGCAAAGGAATTATTTTATGACGGAGAATTCTTGGATAAATTAGATACAAACCCACATTTACTTTGTTGTAAAAATGGTGTATTTGATTTTAAAGAAAAGATATTTCGAAATGGTGTTCCTGAAGATAATATTTCAATGTCAACGAATATTGATTATATTCCATTAGATGAAACCAAACACAAGGATAAAATCAATGCTATTAATACATTTATGGACCAGCTATTTCCAGAAAAACCATTATGTAATTATATGTGGGACCATTTAGCATCTACTTTGATGGGTACATCTTCTAATCAAACATTTAATATGTATATTGGTGACGGTCAAAATGGTAAATCAGTCCTAGTCAATTTGATGGAGATTGTATTAGGTGACTACAAAGGTGATGTTCCACTTACATTAGTAACTGACAGACGTGGTAAAGTTGGAGGACTAGCACCAGAAATCGTTCAATTAAAAGGAAAACGATTCGCAGTAATGCAAGAACCATCTAAGGGGGATAGAGTGAATGAAGGTATTATGAAGCAATTAACTAGTGGAAAAGACCCAATTCAAGCAAGAGCCCCGTATATGCCTCAAACAATTTCGTTTTATCCTCAATTCAAATTAGTAGTAACATGTAACGTCTTTATGGAAATAAAGAGTAACGACCACGGTACTTGGCGTCGTATTCGTGCGGTACCATTTAAATCTCTTTTCACAGAAAATCCGGGGGAAGGTAACAGAGAAAAACCATATCAATTCTTGATTGACAAAAATATTGATGAAAAATTTGATTCATGGAAAGAAATATTCTTAGCCATGTTAGTAAAACGTGCGTGTGAAACAGATGGTATGGTAAATGATTGTGACATTGTACTACAGAAAAGCAATGAATATAGAAAGAGTCAAGATTATTTATCCGAGTTTGTGGAAGAATGCGTATTACGTTCAAATTCCCAGGCGTGTATTCAAAAGAGCGAACTTAATAATGAATTTATACGATGGTATGAAATCAATTATGGTGGAAAGGGTCCTTCGCCAAAAGAACTACATGAATATATGGACCGATGTTTTGGTAAGAATCGTGCGTCAAAATGGTATGGCGTTGAGATTAAATACGATACAAATAATGAAGATGATGATGATGATAAAATAATAGAAAATAGTTTAGATGATAATCATAACGGATTGTAATTTGTAATGTACGTAATATAACAATCTTTTTTGATATAGTTGTTATATTACAGTTGGTATGTATGGTTCAGCACGTATCATCGACTTTATTAACTTATATTGGTCGTAAATAGCAATTTCTAAGTCAAATATGTAAATAGGATATAATGTTATTAACAAAATGATAACTATTTTGCCGTATATATTGTCAACAATCATTCCGTTTAGTACTCTATAACTAACGTATAACAGAACAGCAATATATGTAAATAATAATAATTTGTTTACAACTACATAATAGGGTATTTTAGAATCATGGACGCTATAATTTCTATCAGCTGTTGTCAAATTATCTTTTTGAGAATATATTTCATCTTTTATTTCTTCACTTTGATACCTGAGTAATTTATAAAATTTGTTGATTCCAACCATTTCTTTCTTTTTTAAGGGCAGAATTTCATTAAGTGTAGAATGACTTTTATTACGTTTGACGTCATGTTCGGTTTCTTGTGTCGGTATCTTATATCTTAGTTTATCTATTGTACTT
>Ga0181566_10001202_pt1 | contig 21224 bp, 17 predicted proteins | sample 101ome_15_FD_133762 | JGI IMG/M metagenome (GOLD analysis project Ga0181566, IMG submission 133762) | Coastal salt marsh microbial communities from the Groves Creek Marsh, Skidaway Island, Georgia - 101402AT metaG (megahit assembly) | ecosystem: Environmental > Aquatic > Marine > Intertidal...
ATTTGCCGTTTGCCTGCTTTGCTTGCTCGAAGGTTTATCCATCGGAAAATCCTTATCGGCCAGAGCTGGTGCCCGTATCGATACAAACCAAGAAACCTTTTCCATTGGATTGGGTAATGTAGGGTGTGCCCTCTTTTCAGGTATGCCTGCCTCCGGTTCCCTGACCCGATCCACCTTGAATGTTGATAGTGGTGCACTAAGCAATGTCGCCAATTTAATTACGGGAGTTCTCATTATTATAGGCCTCTTATTGCTGGGTGATCTAGTCAGTTTTGTACCACTCTGTAGTCTTTCTACCCTAGTTATCTTCATCGGGCTCTCTTTGATAAAAGCTCGGCAAATTAAGACCGTTTCGAAGGCTACCCGTTCTGATGGATTCGCTTTTGCCATAACCTTAGTTTTTGGGCTGACTGTATCTTTGCAGATCGCCATTTTTGCGGGCGTGCTAACCTCAGTTCTGCTTTTTCTAAGAAAAGTCGCCCAGCCTCAAATGATTGAATACGGATATACCGAAGAGGGGAGTTTGGCAGAAGCATCTCCTCAAACCAAAAGAGCTGAACCTGAAGTTTCCATAGTACATGTAGAAGGCGAACTATTTTTTGCGGCTGCAGATCTATTTTATGAACAAATTCGAAGAGTTGGGGATGACCCCAACATCAAGGTACTCGTCTTAAAAATGCTCAACGCCCATCACCTCGATGCCACCTCCGTTCTCGCCCTTGAAGAGTTACTCGATTCCTTAGGAGAAAAAGACTGCCATGTTCTTCTCTGTGAGATTAGAAAGGAAAACCTTCGAATTCTTAAAAACTCGGGTGTTTTATCTAGAATTAATCGCAGAAATATATTTCCCTACATCACCCACAATCCCACTTTATCGACTGCCAAAGCAATCAGGCGTGCCAAAGCTCTCGTGGAAGGGACGCCCGCTAAAGTTACTATTTTTAGCGAACAAAAGAGGTAAGTGCTCGTCTAAGATTCTCGATTAATTACTAACTCTTCGTTCAAGAGCTCTTAGGGATTCCTGCTCTTTGGCTTGATCATTTCTTCGCTGATTCGTTTTGGGGTATGGAAAAAAAGGCATGCGAGTTTTCTAAAATCCTATCAGCCAAATCCTGCTGAGGGATCTGCAAAATTTCGCTTGCCTGATGCCCGATAGTTGGAAGGAAGCTTGGTTCATTTCTTTTTCCCCTGTAAGGCACCGGGGCGAGGTAGGGACTGTCTGTTTCGATCATCATTTTATCTGCCCCATAATATTTGATCGCCTGCAATAAATTCTCATTTTTTGGAAAGGTAATAATTCCAGTGAATGATGCCCAACCTCCACGCTCCATCAACTTGGCTATTTCAGTAACTCCCTCCGTAAAGCAGTGAAAGACCACCTGCTCCCAATTCACTCCTGATCGATCGATCTCGCTGACACAGTCATCGAAGGCCGCCCGGGAATGAATAATCACTGGGCAACCCAACTCCCGGGCCAAATGCAACTGCTGGCGTAAAGCTTGCTTTTGCCAAAATACGATCTCCTCTGCTTTGCGGTTATCTGAAGGGAGGCGAAAATAATCGAGCCCCACCTCCCCCAGGGCAACCGGCTTCGGGGAATTTTTCCAAAATTGCTTGAGGGTCGATAGCTGCTCTGCCCAGTTCTCGTCAATATATCCAGGATGCAACCCAGCGGAGTAAAATATCCTCTGACTGTAATCCTTGGATAGTTGTTGATAATCTGTCCAGTCCTCTGGAGATGTGCCCACGGTGATGATTTTTTCCACGCACATTTCTTCCGCCCGTTGCAATACCGATTCCAGTTCGCCCCTTCTCATAAAGGTCTGCAAGTGGCAATGTGTATCAAACCAAGACATCTACTCGACCAATACGAAAACTTCTGTCATGATCGCGAACTTAATCGCTTCTTTGTGAAGAAACCTTTTATCTCCCAACATTGATATAACTATGGAAAATGTAATCATTTTAGGAACCGGATGTGCTGGATTCACCGCAGGCATCTACACAGCACGTGCAAACCTAAATCCCTTAATCCTCGAGGGCAAACAGCCGGGCGGTCAATTGACCACCACTTCGGAAGTCGAAAATTTTCCCGGCTTTCCCCAGGGGGTGGATGGATACGAACTGATGGACAATTTGCGCAAACAAGCGACCAAATTTGGGGCCAGGGTAGAAAATGCCTACATCGACCGAGTCGAATTTTCAGAGGATCGCAAAGTCCTCTACTCTGGAGATAAATCATACGAGGCGAAGGTGGTAATTATTGCCACTGGGGCAGCTCCCCGATTGCTAGGAATCCCAGGAGAGCAGGAAATGTATGGGGGCAAGGGAGTGACTACCTGTGCCACCTGCGATGGTGCCTTTTACCGAAATATGGATGTTGTAGTGATTGGCGGGGGGGACTCTGCCTGCGAGGAAGCTCTCTTTCTTACCCGTTTCTGCTCAAAGGTCACTTTGGTGCATCGCAGGGATGAACTCCGGGCCTCGAAAATCATGGCGGAACGAACCCTTGCTCATGAAAAAATCGAGGCGGTTTGGGACTCGGCCGTGGAAGAAATTCTACCTGACGAAAATGGACGAGTGCGTGCCATCCGAACCAAAAATCTTAAAAGTGGCGACGCTCAAGAGATTCCTTGCAAAGGGGTATTCATTGCCATTGGCCACCTTCCTAACACCAAGCCATTTGAAGGTATTCTAGAACTCGATGCCAATAGCTACCTGGTTCCCTCTGCGGGCAGTATGGTTAAGACCTCCGTACCCGGGGTTTTTGTCGCCGGAGATTGTGCGGACCATGTATATCGCCAAGCCATCACCGCTGCGGGAATGGGCTGCCAGTCCGCCATCGAGGCTGAGCGTTGGCTTGCTGAGCATAACTGACCCCAATTTTGAGGTAAGGAAAATTAGGCATGAGTGTGGCGGGGGGAAGTATTGCGAACTACCTCGAAAATTCCGCCCATCAATACCCCGACCAGCCTGCACTGGTATCCGGGGCGAAAATTCCCGCTTTTTCACCACTCTCCTTTACTGAACTTAATCAAACCGTAGACTTTGCCGTTGGCGAACTGGCTCAGGCGGGCATATCGCCAGGCGAAAAGACTCTTCTTTTTGTCAATCCTGGCCCCGGGCTTATCATCTGGGCGTTCGCTCTCTTTCGATTGGGAGCCGTTCCGGTGGTCATCGATCCCGGAATGGGAATAAAGTCTTTCCTTTCTTGTATCAAAAGAACCCAACCCGAGTCGATGGTAGGTATATCCCGGGCCATTTGGTTAAGCCGTTTGCTCCCCCGTTCTTTTCGCTCCATCCGCCACCGCTACAAAGTAAAACCGGGGTACTTTGGCTCTTGTTCTGCGAGTAAAAATTTACCCACTACCCCCCGCAGCCAACCGGAAGATTTAGCCGCGATTGTCTTTACCTCCGGTTCCACCGGTCCTCCCAAGGGGGTGCGGTATTTGCATCGCACCTTTGCCGCCCAGATCGATGCCCTCCAGTCGGTCTTCGGGATGGAATCCGGCGAGGTCGACCTGACCACCCTTCCCATCTTCGGACTTTTTAACCCCGCCCTTGGAATTACTTCGGTGCTTCCAGAAATCGACCCTCGCAGACCTGCCCAGGCATCTCCAGAAAAATTGACAGGTGCCTTGGTTCGCCATCAGGTCACCACTGCTTTTGCCTCTCCAGTGATTGGTCAAAAGGTGGCTACTGCCTGCAGGGAAAATGGAATCTCCCTCCCAGAAATGAGGCGCTTCTTTTTGGCCGGTGCTCCGGTTCCTCCCAGCTTGGTCGCAGATCTTGGCAAATGCCTGGCCAATGGACAGGTCCTCGTGCCCTATGGTGCCACCGAAGCCCTGCCTGTTTCCTGGACTACGGGCACGGAAATTCTTGCAGTGCAAGAGTCCATCATCTCTGGAAAAGGCTCCCTGGTTGGCCATCCCGTTCCTGGGGCTTCGGTAAAAATCCTCCCTGTGGCCAATCCCCCTTTGCCAAATTTTCCTGCAGATTATCTGGGCTTGGACCAGGGAGAGGTCGGGGAAATCTGCGTCTCAGGAAATATGGTCACTGCTGGATATGACCGTATGCCCGGAGCAAGCTGTGATGCCAGATTCAAAATTGGGGAGGCAGAATATCACCGCATGGGTGACCTGGGATTATTTGACCGCGATGGAGCTTTACGATTTTTCGGGCGCAAAGCGGAGTGTGTGCACACCAGCCACGGCCCAGTTGAGACCGAAAGGTGCGAACCGGCGATACAACAGTTGAATTGCGTCCATCGCTGTGCCCTGATTGGGCTGGGGTCCGTGCCTGCACAGGAACCTTGCCTAGTAGTCCAGCCCGAGAGGCAGCCTATGCGGCAAAGAGGAGAAACTGCTCTGCGGAAAGAAATTCTCCAAGCCTGCGAAAGTTTATTTCCTCTCCTCCAAATTAAGCGGGTATTTTTCGAGAAGCAGATACCAGTCGATGCTAGGCATAATGCAAAAATTCACCGCCTCGCTCTCACCCGCAAGTGGAACAGCCGGGTCCACCGCAAGCCCATGCTTGGAACCCTACCATGAAGGTACTCATTACCGGTGGCATGGGCTTTGTCGGCCATGCCCTTGCCAAGTGCCTGATCTCCGAAGGTCACGAAGTTCATGCATTGGGACGCACACCCGTACCACCCGAAGAGAAGCTCATTCCTCATCTTCATTATCATTGTTATGATCTTTCTCGTCAGAGAATCAGGCAGTCTTTGTTCAAGGGGACCGATACCGTTTTTCATGTGGCGGCAAAAGCGGGGGTGGGTGGGCCTTATCAGCAGTACAAAATGGCCAACCTCATCGCCACCGAAAAACTGCTCAGTGCCTGCGAGGAAGTAGGTGTTTCCCGCTTTATTTACACCAGTACGCCAAGTGTGGTATTTTCCACCCGGCCCATTTGCGGAGGAGATGAATCCCTTCCCTACTCCAACGAAAACTTTTCTCCTTACGCCACTACCAAAGGCTTGGCAGAACGGAGGGTTCTAGCCGCCAATAATTTTTCGGGCATGCGTACCATTGCCTTGCGCCCGCATCTGATTTGGGGAGAGGGCGACCCCCATCTTCTTCCTCAGGTTATCTCACGTCATCGATTGGGAAAATTGAAAATAGTCGGCGAAGGAAACAACCGGGTCGACCTTACCCATATTGACAATGTCGTCCATGCCCATCTCTGTGGACTCCGGGCAATGTGTAACAATCCAGCATTAGGTGGAAACGCTTATTTTATAGGTCAAAATGAGCCCGTTTGCTTATGGGAATGGCTAAATGGAATTTTTCAGGAACTGCAACTTCCCTGCTTGAACAACAAAGTTGCCTACCGCACCGCCTATAATCTTGGTTGGGCGATCGAAAATCTTTGGAACTTATGTGGAATTAAGAGCGATCCGCCGATGACCCGCTTTATCGCCTGTCAGTTAGCCCATGATCATTGGTTTTCCAGTTCCGCTGCCCAGAAAGACTTGGGCTACCACCCGGTTATTAGCATGACCGAGGCCCTTCACAAGACCTTGCCCTGGCTAAAAAGTCTTTGAAAAACTCGGCCTCTTTACTGCCTGCTATACTCATAGAGCAAACAGCCAACACTTACATTGAGGTTGAGGGAACTGGCCGTTCCCATCATCGGAATACATAACCAATCCATTTCTTCAATCTTCCAAAATTCTCCCAGGCCCAACTTTTCGCTCCCGAAAATAAAAGTCGACCCTACAGGTAGCTTTTCATGTCCCAGTATACCCTTCGCCCGTGCACTGGTAGCGAAGATTTTACGACCCGATTTTTTCAACCATCCAAGCACTTCCGCTTTGCTTCCAGCTGCCAACGGCACATGGCCCATAAGTCCGCGGGAAGACCTGACCACATTTGGATTAAAGTAGTCCAGGGCAGGATCGGAGAGCAGCACACCTGCCCCACCGAAAGCTTCTACACTTCGTAGGATCGCTCCGAGATTGCCGGGCTTTTCCACTTCGTCCAAGACCACCAACGGCCGGTTTTTCTCAAATAAATCATCCGTTATTTCCAAATTCCACGACTGGACCACCCCGATCATCTCATGCCCTCCTGCCCGGTAGGAGGCTTTGGCATGAGCACTGGAAGAAGTTTCCGTTACCGGTATGCCCATCGCACTCAGTTCCTCGAGTTGATCTTCGGCACCAGGGCGGGTGGGTAGAACAGGACAACTGTAGACCTCCTGCACCGTTCTGCCCGCCCGGGCAAGGGCGATTAGATCGTCTCCGCCTTCCACAAAAAACACCCCCCGCTCTTTTCGGCGACGGGAAGACTCTCTTAGCTTAACCAGTTCCTTAATCCGTGGATTGGACGGGCTCTCAATCATTGCATTCATCGTTCATTAAGAAAAAGGGTTTTGCCGATTGAGGGCGAGCCCGTTACGAAGCAAAGTGCATGAATCGAGAACCAAAAGGTTTTGTCCCCACCCCCTACCCTTATCACCACGAACTGGAATTGGAGATTTCAGATATTACAAATTTAGGAGTCGGTATTGGTAGGGATGACGGCTGGGTGGTGCAAGTACCCTACTGTTGGCCAGGCGAAAAGGTGAGGGTGAGAATTTTTCGCAACCATGCCAACTATTCCCAAGCGGACTTGGTTGAAGTGACCGAGCCCTCCCCAGATCGCATTGAGCCTCTCTGTAGCCTTTATGGCACCTGTGGTGGGTGCCAGTACCAGGGAGTTCGTTATGAAACCCAGTTGCGATGGAAGCGTGAGCAGGTGGAAAACTCGCTGGTCCGCCTCGGGGGTTTGTCCGTTGAGGTTAAACCTGTTTTACCCTCTCCCCGGCCCTTTGGATACCGCTCCAAGTTAACTCCACATTTTCAGGGCGGACGGCAGGGAAAAGACCTTACTATAGGCTTTTTACGGCAAGGATCACGCAAAGCACTGGTCGATGTTGCCCAATGTCCCATTGCTACGGATGCAATTAATCAGGCCATGCCTGCGGCTAGGGAAGAATTGCAAAAGGCCCCCAAAAGAAAGCGGGGGGGAACCCTTCTGCTTCGCGAGGTGATTGAGGGAGTGGTGACCGACCCCAAACAGCTCGTCAGCGAAAGAGTGGGTGAACTCATTTTTCATTTCAAAGCGGGAGAGTTTTTCCAGAATAATCCTTACATCCTTCCCAAACTGGTTGACCATGTGGTCGCTCAGGCAAAAGCAACAGAGAACCATCTTCTTGTCGACGCCTACTGCGGAGGTGGGCTCTTCGGATTAAGTGCAGCCGCCCAATTCGAAAAAGTCATTGGTATAGAAATTAGCCGGGAAGGATTTGAAGGAGCTCGGACCAACGCCCGGATCAACCGCATCGAAAATGCTGAATTCTTTTTGGGGGATGCCAGTTCTATCTTCGAGGAAATCAAGGGGTTTACCGGTTCCGCGGCCCTCGTAATTGATCCGCCTAGGCGTGGCTGCGATCCCGACTTTCTCCGCCAGGCAATTGAATTTTCTCCCCAGCTCATCGTTTATGTATCCTGTGAGCCTGCGACCCAAGCGAGGGATGCCCGTATCCTCGTCGAGGGAGGCTATCAACCGGTGCTTGCTCAGCCCTTTGATTTATTTCCACAGACCAGGCATGTGGAGAATGTTCTCACCTTGGTGCGTTCCTAGTCTTGGGTGCTTTTCTATTTTGGGTCCATTCGAAAGAAGCGTAGGTGCGGACCAATGGGCTCCGCTCCTCTTCCATTTCTTTTGGCCAATCCTTCGGCTTGATATCTTCCTGAAAATCAGCAGCGAGTAATTGTAAAAACTTTTTCTCCACCTCCTGATGAGGGAGATCGGGCCACCTGCCCAGTTCCAGCGTTCCCTGCATCAAGACCCCGGCCCGCGTACGTTTCATTGCCGCACCGCCCAGTTTTCTTTTGCCCGCCTCATCCATAAGATCACGGCCCACCGGCTCATTGAAACAATCTCCCGGTATGCCTCCCTTAGATTGGGCGGGACAGGGCAGCAAGGAATTCCCGATTCCGTATTCCAGTAAAGCGTCCCCCCAGCGTTGGTGTACCTGTCCATAGAGCTCCATCGGGGGCATTTGCCCGCCACAACTTTCCCGAGGAAAAGTGATACAATAGGTAAGGTCTGTTCCATGGTGGACCACGCCACCCCCGGTTGGACGGCGGGTTAACTGACTAATTGGCACCCCAGTTTCCCGCTCAACCCAATCCCCCTTCTGTCCATACCCAAAGGTAATTTGCGGGCAGACCCACCCATATCTTCTCAAGACTGGACCTCCCCACTGAGCGGTCTTTTCCAAAACCCACATATCCGCCGCCATATTTTGCGGACCGTTTTCTTTCCTGTAAGGCAAATGGTAAAAACTCATCCTAAAACCTTGGGGTGTATACCGTGGGATCATCCACATTTTCCCGGTACCATGAATAGAGAGAGGATGGGAGGTGCATTTCCTCCAGTTGTTGATCCAGAGAAGCGGGAACGGTCTTTACTTTGCTGACCAGCGGGTCGAGCTCAAAGGTAAGCCGCCCTGGACGAGACCCAACTTCACCCGCCAAATCGGCTAGGGTCGCAGGCTGAAGATTATCTTCATGGAAACCGAACCTTTGAAGAATTCGCTGTCCCAATTCGTAGCGAGTCACCACCTCCGCACCCGCCCAGTGAAAAATACCATTAAGATTTGGGCGTTCGATCAGCTCGACGATCAACTGAGCCACATTTTCAGCCGAACTCGTTTGCCTCCATTCGTCAGTAAACAGGACAGGCTTTTGCCCGTTTGCCAGAGCCGAGAGGATGCGCTCATGTGGACTGCGGTTTCCACGTGGGCTATTTCCATTGAGTAAAGTGATTCGCAAAACGACCACATTTTCGTCGGTAGTCTGTAGCACCCGCTTCTCCGCCTCTAATTTTTGCCTGCCATACTCACTTAGAGGATTAGTCTGATCGGTGGATCGATAAGGTGAAGAGGAGCCATCAAAGACCATATCTGTCGATATATGAATAAACCGGGCTCCCAAGTGCGCGGATACCTCAGCCAATCTTTTCGCCGCCTCCACATTGATTTGTTTGGCATAGATTGGGTCTTGGTTGACCGTATCTGGGGATGAGATCGCCGCACAATTGATCACGGCATCGGGCCATTGATCGAAAAGCTCGCGGATCACCAAATCGAAATTATTTAAAGGTAGGGGGGATGCCTCGATTTTTGCCTTAGGATCGGTCCAAGACAAATTTGCATAGGGAAGGAGTTTGTAGCCGCGGGCAAGTACTTCCCGGCAAACTGCTGCCCCCAAAAGGCCGGATGCACCCATAACCGCAATTCTCATAATTGAATCACATTAAAAAATATCCTCAAAGTCTCAACCCGAGAGTGCAGGCTTCACCTCTTGTTCCTCTTTGTTTTCCTTGCTTGCAGGAAGGAAGCGAAAGGATAATATATTAAATATTCAATGAATTTATCCCAACTTGCGAACCCTCGCATCCTAGACCAACCCGTCTACGAGCCTGGAAAACCGATGGAAGAAGTGGCCCGGGAACACGGACTGGATCTCGAACAGATATGCAAGCTCGCCTCCAATGAAAACCCGCTGGGAGCCTCTCCGAATGCTATAAATGCAGCCCGGGAGGCTCTTGAAAAGGTTCATCTTTATCCGGACGGGTCCGGCTTTCGCCTAATCGAACAACTGGCCGAGCTTCATTCCCTTTGCCCGCGTCAATTTATCTTGGGCAATGGATCCAATGAAATTATTGAGCTTCTCGGCCATGTCTTCTTAGAGCCCGGCGATGAGGTAGTCTGCGGTCAGCATGCTTTTGTGGTCTATAAACTGGTCGCTCTTCTGATGGGAGCCAAACCGGTGGAAGTGGAGATGCCTGAACTGACTCATGATCTCAACCTAATGGGTCAAGCGATTACTGAAAGAACCAAACTGGTTTTTCTTCCCAGCCCCAATAATCCCACAGGCACCGCCAATACCGAGGAGGAAATTTTTGCATTTGTCCGATCCTTGCCTGAGCATGTTATCTTTTGCTTCGACGAGGCCTATGCGGAATACCTTGAGACCCCCCCCGACCTGCGTCCGCTGATCGAGGAGGGCAGAAAAGTAATCTGCATGCGCACCTTCTCAAAAATTCACGGCCTGGCAGCCCTGCGCATTGGATACGGTTATGGCTGCGAAGAAATGATCGAGTTGCTTCAGCTGGCACGACAGCCCTTCAATGTCAACGCAGTAGCCCAAGCTGCTGCCCTTGGTGCGTTACAAGATGCTGGCTGGGTCACCCAATGCCGGAAAAAGAACCTAGCAGGTCTCTCCTTTCTGGCCCAAGGGCTCGAGCGACTGGGAATCGAATATATTCCTAGCCTGGCAAATTTCATTCTTTGCCGACCAGGGGATGGCCGGTCGCACTTTTTAGCCCTTCAACAACAAGGCATCATCACCCGGGCGCTTGGGCCTTCTCTGGCCGACTATTTGCGCATTTCTGTTGGAACAGAAGATGAAAATGCTCGCCTCCTTGCCGCTCTTGAAAAAACGCGGACGGCTTGTGGGGCGCAATTATGATCCATTTCGATTACTCCCTTGCTCACCCTACCACCCTACTGGTCATTTGGGTATTTTTTCTAGCTACTGGACTTTACCTTGGTATCTATCGTGCAATGATCGACCGCATTCGGGTTGGCATGGCCACCCCTCCCGGAGAAGATTCACCGCCCAGTAAGCTTTTGGGTACGATCTTGGCCGAGCCTCACCACATTCGCCCGTTTCATGTAGAGGCGGGTCTTTTTTCCGGACTGCAACTATCTGCCGGTTTCCTTTACCTTCTTTCTCTATGGGATAATGTTGCTGGCCCTCTTCCTTTTTTGACCTCCTTTGTTCTTTCCTTTTTGCTGGAGAGGATGTTTTCCGGGGCCATTCCGCGAATGCTCGCTTCCGTAAAAAATTGCCAATTTCAGCTTAAAATAGGGTATCCTTTTACCCTACTTGCCCGAATCCTCGCCTTCCCTTTCTCGACTGTACTTCACCGAATCGAGTCAGTTTTTTCCCCTTCCTCCCCCAATGGAGAAGAAGGCGACTCCGAAGAAAACGAAGTCGCTGACCATATACGCACGCTTTCACGCGAAGGGTCCAACCTCGACCCGGACATTGCAGAAATTGTCGGCAACACACTGGAAATGGGACAACTGAAGGTCCAAGACATTATGGTCTCCCGAAAGCAGGTGCAAATTTTGGATGTGGGAGATGGGCTTGAAAAAAATCTCGAAATTGCCAGAACCTGTGGGCATACCCGTCTCCCCCTCTGCGAAGGCGATCTCGATCACTGCCTCGGAATCGTCCATGTAAAATATGCATTTCGCCTTCTCAGTAAAGGTGCCCCGAGGCTCTCCCTCCGCTCTATCACTAAAGCGCCCGCTTTGGTGTCCGCCGACGACCCCCTCCCTCTTGCCTTGCGCAAGATGATGAAGTGGAGAGTACACATGGCCTTGGTAAGAGACGAATTTGGCGGGATCGATGGCGTGATCACCCTCGAGGATATTTTGGAAGAAGTAGTCGGTGAAATCCAGGATGAGTTTGATGCAGATGAGGCGGATGTTGAAAAACTCAACGAAGAAAGCTGGAAAATTTCCGGACTGACCCCTCTGCACGAACTACCCGTAGAGCTTGGCATTGATGAAGAAGTAGAGGAGGTTGCTAGCTTCGGCGGGTTGATTACCCAGGAGTTTGGCAAAATACCTGAGGCCTACGAAACCCTGCGACTTAAAAATTTAGAAGTCACCATTCTCGAAGCAGATGAAACCCGAATCGGCTTGGCTGAAGTGCGCTTACTGAGGGAAAAAAAAGAAGAAACCAGTGCCTAGATTGAAGAGGGTTTTGGGCATTAGTCTCTAGGAAAAAGAATCATTTTTTCTCCAAGTTTTATTTTGGCAAGACGAGTGCCCCAGTCCAACCTGCCCGTCCATTCCTGAGCAGCCTTCTGACCTAGGCATTCGCAAATCCGACCATGAACTCCTGGCATAACTGGGGACAATAGCTCATTGGCCAAACGGAGGCCTTCAAGCATGGTTGCCAAGCTGGTCGATAAGGCCAATTTATCCTCTTCGATATCCGACTTAGCCAGCTTCCAAGGTGCTCTTTGGTCTGCATATTTATTGATCGCTCGGACAAACCCTATGGTTTCTTCAAGGGCAAGATGGAATTGATAACTTTCGAATAATTCTAAGACCCGTGTTGAGGTTTCTTCCCAACGAGCCTGCAGTCTTTGCTCTAATTCCTCATTCAATACCGGCTCAGGAGCAATACCGTCAAAATATTGGTGGCACATATGAACGAGGCGGCTGACCAAGTTGCCTAAGTCATTGCCAAGCTCCCCCTTGTAACGTGAGGAAAAACGCTCAAGAGAAAATTCCGCATCCTGACCAACAGTCATTTCCCGCATCACAAAAAAACGGAATGCATCGGGCCCATATTGCTCGGCTAGAGCAAGAGGGTTGACTGTCTCTCCTGTGCTTTTAGACATCTTTGCCCCAGAAGTCGTCCACCATCCATGGGCAAGGATTTGCTTCGGGATATCCAGGTTAGAGGCTTTGAGCATGATTGGCCAATAAACGGCATGGGGGGGTGCGAGAATATCCTTACCGATCACATGTACATCGGCCGGCCAATGATCGCCGAACTCATCCCCACCATAGCCCGCGGCAGTCACATAATTGACCAGGGCATCAAACCAGACATAAGTGACATAATTGGGGTCAAAAGGCAAAGGTATACCCCACGATAGTCGTTCAGCAGGACGAGAAATACAGAGGTCATTGAGAGGCTCTTTTAAGAATTCCAGGACTTGAGCCTTTCGAAATTCAGGCTGTATAAAACCTGGAGTATTTTGAATATAATCGATCAACCAATCCTGATATTTACTCAGCTTAAAAAAATAATTTTTTTCGGTTATGCGAGAAACTTCACCAAAAATCTCTGGCCATTCTCCATCGACCTTGTCTTTTTCCTGAAGGAATTGTTCGGCTCTTGTAGAGTAAAATCCTTCATATTCATCCTGATAAATATCCCCCTCATCAAACAAGTTTTGCAAAAGTTCCGCAACTACTCGCTTGTGCCTTTCCTCTGTGGTTCGGATGTAATCGTCGTGTGAAATACCGAGTTGGCGGAGGACCTCCTTAAATTCTTCTGCAATGCGGTCGCAACGCTCTTGTGGCTCAATTCCCTCTTTCTCCGCCCCCTGTTGTACCTTCTGGCCATGTTCATCCAACCCAGTGACAAATTTTGTTGTCGTACCTCCCAACCTCTTCACGCGGGCGATCACATCTGCAAGGATTTTTTCATAGGCATGGCCCAGATGGGGCGAACCATTGGCATAATCAATTGCAGTGGTGATGTAGAAAGTTTTCATCTTATGCTTCTATATCAAGAATGCTGGAAAGAACCAACCTATTCCCTCTTTCCATGGTTGACTTGATGAAGAGATGAGATTTTTATCGATTAGATACAGTGACATTTTTCTCTGTGTGTGGAATTAACGCAATTCCCATCTAACCTCTCCTTTCACGGACTAACATTAGCCCGTCCAAAAACCTCTCACTCAGCATGAGCGAACATGAACAATCTGAGTCCGATTCCCTCCTGATAGAGGGCATCTTGGACATCAACGAAAATAAATCCGGCGTCTTACTTGATCCGGCCCGTGGGGGCAAGACCTCACCTAATGACCCCTTTCTGCCCAAGGAGTTAATCCGTCGTTTCAAACTCAAACGGGGGTCGTTCATTCAAGCAGATGGGGTGCAAAACCCTAACCGGCCCAGCCCCAAGGTGCGCTTCATACACAGCGTGGATGGCTTGCCCCTTAAGGAAAAGAAGTCCCTCTTCCGCTTCGACCAGCTCACTACCATCCAGCCGAAAGAAAAGCTTAGCTTGGAATGCAAGGACGGGCGCATGACCACTCGAGTACTCGACCTTTTCTGTCCTCTCGGTAAGGGCCAGCGTAGCTTAATCGTTGCCCCACCCCGTGCAGGCAAAACAACCATACTTCACGATATTGCAAAGGGCATTGAGGAAAACCACCCCGAATGCCACCTTATGGTTCTGCTCGTCGATGAACGTCCCGAGGAGGTTACAGATTTCCGTCGTACCGTACCGGCAGAAATTTTTGCCTCATCCAATGATGAAGAAGTGAAGAGCCACTTGCGCATGGCCGAACTAGCCATCGAAAGAGCCAAACGTCTTGTTGAAAACAAGAAGGATGTTGTTTTGTTGATGGATTCAATTACCCGCTTGTCCAGAGCCTACAATGCCGCTTCCGGAAAAAGTGGGCGAACCATGACTGGCGGTCTTGATGTACGCGCTCTCGAGAAACCAAGGCAGATTTTTTCTTCAGCCCGAAATTCGGAAGAGGCAGGCTCACTCACCATTGTTGCCACCGCATTGGTCGAGACTGGGTCGAAAATGGATGAACTGATTTTTCAGGAATTTAAAGGAACTGGAAACAGCGAAATTGTGCTCGATCGTAAAATTGCCGAGCTCCGGTTGTGGCCTGCCCTCAACCTAGCATCTTCAGGGACCCGCAAAGAGGAAGATTTGCTTGAACCAAAAATCCTCGAAAAAACCTCCTTTCTCAGGCGGGCCATGTCTCCCATGAAGGTAATTGACGCAACTGAAACTCTTTTGGAGCGAATGAATAAAACCAAGAGTAATGAGGAGTTTCTCAAATTAATTCAGACCTCATAACGCGTTGACATACCTTCAAGCAAAGGGCATTTTTTCTACTTTATATTCGTTTTACAGTACCGGTTTCTAAATGCAGAACTTTTCCAACCAATGCCTAGATCTCGCTCGATCTCTTCTGGGCAACAACCTTAAGCACCTTAACGAAGACGGCACCGTCACTCCAGCTCCTGGCGAGTCCCCGAGAGTCGATGAGCCAGGTCATGCCGCACTAGCAATCGGAGAGTTTTTCCGGGCCACTGGAGAAGTGGATTTGGAGGGGCACGATCTTTTTGATTTAACTGCTCGTTGCGTCACCCAACAAGCCTTCGAGGAAGGTGCACAAACAAATGGTCTAGCCTACTCCGCCTTGGGCCTGCTTTCCTTCGGTGCATCCAAAGAGAGAAACCCGGTATGGGAGAGGCTAACTGACCCCACCCGCGAACAACTCGATGAGTGCTTGCTCGACCGAGTAGATTATCAGGACCATTTTCAGGCGTTCAATGTGGCAAAGTCGGTTGCCAGGTTCAGCTTTGGACTTTCCAAAAAGGACGATACTGGAAAAGTTATCGACCGGTTCGTTGAGCGCATAGAAGCAAACAGTAGCGGGGGATTTTGTAATGACCTACCCTCCGCCCCCAATGGTGTGTTTAATATTTATGGCCTGCTTTCCTTCATTTTCATCAGGCAGGCCCTTCAACTTCACGCCAATGTACACCTCAAGGATAGAAAGCTTCCCAAGCTAAGAACATTTGCCGAAAAATACCTTCGACTCCTTCCGGATATGACGCGTCAGGACGGGTTGGGCTGGTGCTATGGCCGGTCTGTCGGTGCATACGGTCAAATGCACTGCATTAGCATGATCCTTCAAGCGATGAGAGACCATTGGATCGCTCCGGAAAAGCACGCTCTTTACCTTAATACTCTGCGACGCCTTTTTCAGTATTTCTTCGTCACATACATGGATCAGGAAAAAGGGGAGCTTGTCATCCGGGATGACGAGCGCAACACCATCCCGCAGCATACCACCCGTATGGCCAACTTTGATGCCGCACGTTATCTCTGCCAATGGTCAAGGCTGGCAAAAGTCATTGGTGGCTCTATGTCCATCCCTGCTCCTGAGCGCTCAAAGTCATCTGGAAGGTTTGTCATGTTTGATAAATCTCACCGCAAGGAGCACGGCCTCTTTCTTTACCGTGATGAAAACACTGGCGTTCAGTACCAACTTCCCCTGATTGGACCGGAAGAGGAATTGACCTCGGACAACCTCGCGTTTCCGCATTGCCCAGGTATCTTTGATTGGACGGCAAACAAATACCTTCCCGTCATGCTACCAGAATTAACTTTCGGGCAAGATGTGATAATTCCTGCTTACTATGGAAAGAACTGTGTAACCGGCATTGGGCTGAAAAAGTCTCTCTATCTACGTTTTGACCAACCGGAATTGATCCGAACCAATGGCACCATGACCAGCGGGTTGGGAACTTGTCAGGTACAGTGGACATTTGGGGATGGTAAGATACGTTCCGAATTTACTTTCCAAGTAAAAAACCCAAGCTCGCTCGATAAAATGCGCTTAGCCTTGGTCATTGGGTCTCCACACTCTGCCCACCGCCTGGGGACAACCCTCAGACAAGGGCAGAATGGTTTGCGTGCAAATGTTGAGGTCGATGACTTCCATGCCAGCTGGTCTTCTTTTGAAACGGTCACCGATTTGCCAGACTTCCGTGGATATTCAGGGAATGTTCACTATATTCAATTTCTCGCCCGCGACCATGCCCTCATTATGAGACCCGGTCAAAAATACAAACTTGTGCTCACCTATGAGCCTGATGTTGCTTTTGCCGACGAGTAAAAGCCAGCTACCGATCTTTCGGAGAATGTGATGCAAATACAATCCGTCTCCCTTTGACGAATTCCAAATAACTCTCTCGCTCTTTATCCATGCTTTCTGCCCGTGTTATACCCTGCCTAGATGTGGATGCAGGGCGGGTCGTCAAAGGAGTCAAATTCAAGGAATTGCGCGATGCGGGTGACCCTGTCGAAGTAGCTCAGGCTTATGAGCAACAAGGTGCGGATGAGCTTGTTTTCCTTGATATAACTGCATCGAGTGATGACCGTGCCACCATGCGGGATGTGGTGGAGAGAACCGTGGCCACCTGTTTTATGCCGGTCACAGTGGGAGGGGGGATTCGTCAGCTCAAAGATATACGCTCCATGCTTCTTGCCGGTGCAGACAAAGTAAGCATGAATACCGCGGCTATTCTCAATCCCACCCTCATCAATGATGCGACCACCACCTTTGGAAATCAATGTATCGTCGTTGCGATCGATGCTAAAAAAAATCAAAACGGAGATGGCTGGCTGGTATATACCCATGGGGGGCGCAAAGCTACAACACTAGACGCAGTGAAGTGGGCAAAGGAAGTCGTCGAGCGTGGGGCCGGGGAAATTCTGCTTACCAGTATGGACCGAGACGGAACAAAGCAAGGGTACGATCTTGATCTTACTCGTGCGGTAAGTGAAGCAGTTGAAGTACCAGTCATTGCCTCTGGAGGAGTGGGTACACCCCAGCATATGTGTGACGGGATTTTACAAGGCAATGCCAGCGCAGTGCTTGTAGCCAGTATTTTTCATTTTGGGCAATACACCATTCCTCAGACAAAGATCGCCATGCAAGATGCTGGCATTCCCGTAAGAATCTAAATTTACTTTGCCTGCGACCAGTGAGCAAAGGCTCCCTCACCCATCGACCTAACATCCGAAACCCCATCCTTGGTAATCACATGCCCGTCTGGATCTAAGATCACAAGATAAGGGATATATTGTACCTGTAAATTCTTACTCGCCACTTTGGCCTCGGCTGACTGATTTTCCATGGCAAGCCAAGGCATTTTATACTTCTTGATATACTTAGATTGGGCCTTGGGACTGCCATCTCCCCCGACCAATACAACTTCAAAATTCTCGGCATGTTGATTTCTGAATTTGATCAACTCAGGAGTAAAACTACGGCATGGCCCACACCAACTAGCAGAAAAATAAAGACCAATGTACTTCTTATCAAGTGTAGCAGAAGGCACTTTTTGATCCGCCGCATTGAGCAGTGATTGGGGAAGAAAATCAGTACCTAAAGTTTTCTCCTGCCCATATTCCTTGGCATTCTTCGAAAACAAAGTAAACCCGACTGCACCCCCTGCCACAATCATGAGCAGGATGCCCATGTTCATTCTCAATTTCATGGTTAAACAATATGGATGATTTAATGAACATCCAAGATTTTTTTGCAATTTTTACGGGGCTCTATTGCCAATGCATGAGTTTGGTAAAATCTCTTATATATGAAGCTCCAACCTCAGTGAGTTCGTATTTTTGGGCGGTTTTCCATGCCGCCTGTGATAGAGCGGGCAGAGCCGAAATATTTTGCAGCAAATCAGCAAGTGCATTGCTCAGTCCAATGGAAGGATCCTCCGCCCTGTGATTGAAGACCACAGCGTTTTGCTGATCCTTTGCAAAATCACTAAAGCATGGCAGACTGGATATTAGGGGCACACATCCCGCACTCATGGCTTCCAGCACACTGAGCCCAAATGTCTCCCCCTTTTCCGCCAAAGACGGGTAAACAAATACCTTAGCTTTCTGGTATTCTTTCTGCAAAGCAAGCGGATCGAATATAGGTTCAAATATTTCCACTCCTTCCGCAGAAAGATTTTTTATTTTTTCTAGATATGCATTACCTGCACCACCGTCCTCTTTTTTCCAAGGTCCGCGAATTTCTAGTTTCCAGCCCTCCTTCTTTTTGGGGTCGATTCTGTTCCATGCCTGAATTATCTCAAGGATGCCTTTTTCAGGATGAATACGGCCAGCATAAAGAATCTTATTTTCTTTTTTCTCAAACAAAATTTTTGAGCAAGCCGACAAGCTCAATGGGTAGGGCTGGACAGTTACCCGATCCGCTAACTTGGGGCATTGCTTACGAACTGCATCTGCAATGGCGTCGCTGGGCGTCTGTAAAATAGCGGCCTTTCCATAAAGGGATAACTGGCCCTTAGGAAACCTCCCCACATGCACATACATCTTTCCATACTTTTCCTCAGGTAAAAGAATGGGTGCCCAAAAAGCATGGGTGATAAGAATGTCCGCCTTGGGTAATTTTGATTTTGCACGCAAGACATAGAGGAGCTCTTTTAGTTTTAGAAAGTATGGATTAGGAATAGCTTCTGCCCCACTTACTCGAATATAGCGGACCCCTCCTTCTCTTGAATCCTCAGGTAAATTTTCGAACTTTCGAGAAATATGAGTTACCTCATGGCCAAGTCTGGCGAATTCTTGACCAAGAGAGTGCCAGGCTTTTTCAATTGCCCCTCCACGGTGAGGTGGCACGGGAAAAAAAGCACCCTGCAAAATAGTAATTTTCATAGCTCCTCGGCGAGCCTCATCATGTGCCTCGCTGCCTGTCTTACATGTAGTTTTTCCTTAAAGCAGTTATGTGCACTCACGGCCCATTCTCGTGGTATTCCCGCAATCCACTGATCAAGCAGGGAAAAAATGCCTGCCTCATCATCCGAAGCCACGAATCCGGCCATACTGTGATCTATCTCGCTCCAGAGGTTTACTTTGTTGGTTAGAAGGACCGGTGTGCCCACCGAACAAGCCTCAGCCACAACCATCCCAAAGTTTTCCTGATGGGAAGGCAGGATCAGTGCTTCCGCCGCAGATAAAGCTCCCCACTTTTCCTCGCCCTCGATCATCCCTAGCCACTCAATTGAGGGATCTGCCTCAGAAAGACTCAATAGTTTGGTATGATAAGGGTCCGTTCGATCAATAGGGCCGGCAAGGAGGAGGACATCCTTCTCGTTCTTTTTTTTATGACTCCACACCTTAATTAGTGTATCAAGACCCTTTTTGGGGTGAATTCTGCCAAGGTATAGCAGCAGTCGCTTTCCATTAAGGTGGGGATGTTTGTCCAAGAATTTGAACCGGCATTCTGTACTTTCATATGGAGGATCACTCACCCCAATTCCGGTTACAATTTCGCGAGCTGGCCGGTATGGGAAAAAAGTATCTTGGGCTAATCTTTTTTCCTCCTCTGTGGTAAAACAAACCGCATCTGCATCGTGCATCACCCCACACTGGGCATACCACCAGTAGATTTGTTTTTTTAGATGCTTCAACGGGTAGGCCCGCCTAAACCAAGGATCCATCATTCCATGCGGAAAAACAATATAGGGTGCCCGCCCTGCCCTAGCCTGGATGCCCGGCCACTGCCATAAACCATGGGCAACGACCAGCTCATCTTTTTGAGAAATATAGGAAGAATCAGCAGACAGGTTGGATGCCCCTCCCAATTCGTTAATTGCATCGGAAAGTAACTGAACCGCGGAAAGCACTCCCCCAGTTGCTGGGTCGAGGGAATGTATCAGGTGCAAAATATTTCTCACCCTGCGTTTGCCTTTATTAGGAAAATCTACTGATCTTTTTATTACTACTTCTGTAATAAGACCCAACCATAAGGATGAGCCTCGCCAGTTTTGAGATCGAGAAGAGCCCAGCTTCCAACATGGGATCCGTCGAGTAGTTTTTTAACAATAAAAATAAATCGCTGGTTTTCATACCCAGCACCAGCAGATGCTGGGCCTTCAAAAATTTGCTCGTTTGTCCAAAACCATCCTATTTTTTCTTGGTTCACCGTTAGGCTATCGGAATAAAACCAAATGTCATTTGAATTAAGCCCATGGGAATACATCCAACCTAGGTCAAGATGGAAGATCCAAGGATATTGCTTATCCATAATCATTCCAAACCAAGGCACAGTCTTCCATGAGCCATTTCTACGGCTTTGGTCGGCGGCGATGCCAGCACGGTTTGCCCCAGCTTCGCTAGATGAGTCGACCGACTCAGGGTTATAGAGATTAATCCTTTCGGTGAACCTATCATCACTGGTAATTTTTGTAATGATTTCTTTGGAGGAATAATTGGATAAAGAACGGGCTTCTGCTTCATTAAAACCACCGTCGAGGTCTACATTTTCTCGGTATAAACTAAACATGAGTGCGACCGTGCGGTAAATGTTTCCTCGAAAAGACTCCGTGTAGCTCATAAATGGCTGGTTGAATGGGGGAAGAACCTCTTCAGCCGCCAGCTGATAAATAAAATCTACTTTTTTACCCCCAAGGGTGGATGAATCTATTTTGGTTGTCGCTTGCTTGATTTGGGCGGCACTTGGATTTCTTGAAAATTTATTTCTAAAGTGCCTAGTAATAAATTTCTCTTGGTTCGCGTACAATAGTTGGGGGTTAATAAGAGGGTCATCCATTTCAATTTCTGTACCATAGGTTAGCTCGTATTTAGAAGAGCTTATTTCTGAATCAATAAACTGCCTAAGAGCTAAACTTCTGCTTTCAGAAAAGAGAGGCAGCCACTCCGTGGAGATCTCCTCATAAGTAGTGAAATTACTGAAAAATTGACCGTAAATTATATGGTAAGCCGCAACCAAATCTACAACATTGAAAATTTGCTGGCTCACTTTATCAACAACAAGTGCTGTTATTTC
>Ga0181566_10001206_pt1 | contig 21197 bp, 12 predicted proteins | sample 101ome_15_FD_133762 | JGI IMG/M metagenome (GOLD analysis project Ga0181566, IMG submission 133762) | Coastal salt marsh microbial communities from the Groves Creek Marsh, Skidaway Island, Georgia - 101402AT metaG (megahit assembly) | ecosystem: Environmental > Aquatic > Marine > Intertidal...
AGTTCAAACCTACAGATAACCGATTTAGATTTCGATAACATTGCAGACAACCTTAAGAATTATCTTAAAGGTCAAGAACAATTCAAAGACTATAACTTTGAAGGTTCTAGTATGTCAGTTCTTATCGACTTACTTGCATATGCATCACACATAGGTGCAGTAAACACAAACATTGCAGCTTCTGAATTATTCTTAGACTCTGCACAAATTAGAAAGAACGTTGTATCACGTGCAAAAGATTTAGGTTTTGTTCCTGCTTCTGAGTCATGTTCTTCTGCATTCATTGATTTAGAAATGAAGAACGTAAGAAATGCAGACGGAACTCAACCAACAACTACAGAGATGCAATTACTTAGAGGAACAAACTTTGTGACTGTCTTTGACGGAAGTTCATATAACTTTGTAGTCACCTCTACTAAAAGACCAACACAAAATAATTTATCATACAATTATAACAACGTTGAAATTGTTCAAGGAACATATGCACAAGATTCATTTATCTTTGATAACCAAATTGCAAATCCAAAGTTTGTATTATCAAATGAAAGAGTAGACAAATCAAGAATGATAGTAAGTGTCACTTCAAATGGAGTTGCAGAAACTTACACACTTTCAACAGGTATATCAAATATCACAACCGAATCTAAAGTTTATTATGCACAAGAGAACGAAGAAGGATATGTAGAGATTTACTTTGGTGACGGAACACTAGGTAAAGCATTATCAGACGGAGATATTATAGACGTGACTTATATCATAGTTGACGAAGTTCATGCGAATGGTGCAAGTCAATTTGTTCTAAGTGGAACAGTTAATGGTTTCTCAAACTCTCATGTCACTAATGTCACAAAAGCAAGTGGTGGTGCAGAAAAAGAATCAGTCGAATCAATCAAGTTTAAAGCTACGAAGTTTTACACTTCACAAAACAGACTTGTGACACTTAATGACTACAAAGCAAAAGTTCAAGAATACTATCCAAACGCAGATGCAGTTGCAGTGTGGGGTGGTGAAGATAACGACCCACCCGAGTATGGTAAAGTGTTTGTTGCACTTAAACCACAAAACTCAGACTATCTATCAGATACAGAAAAAGAATTAGTCAAATCAAAACTAAATGCATTAAACATGTTAACAGTTAGACCACAAGTAATAGATGCAGAGATAGTTAAAATACTTGTGACTTGTGTATTCAAGTATAACGAGAATGCAACAGACTTATCAATCGGTGAGTTAGAAGCAATCGTAAACTCTGCAATTCAAAAATTCGATACAGACAATTTAAACAACTTTGATGCAATCTTTAGACATTCAAATCTATTAAAATCAGTTGACGATAGTAATACTTCTATTCTATCAAACACATGTAATATTAGATTAAGAAAAAGAAAAGATATCTTAGTTGGTGAAACCAAAGGTTATTCAGTGACTTTTGGTAATGCATTGTATAATCCACATGGTGGACACAATGCAAGTTCAGGTGGTATCACAACCACAACAGGTTTCTATGTCTCAGGTGACTCAGTCAATATTCAATATTTTGACGATGACGGAAATGGTAATCTCAGAAGATATTACCTATCAGGGTCAACTAGGATATATCAGGATAGTGCAGCTGGAACAGTTGACTATGCTTTAGGAAAGATTACAATCAATGCAATTCAGATTACCTCAACAGTTAATACTGATTCATCGATTGACTTCACTGTAGTCCCTTCAGGAAATGACGTAGTTGCAACTAGAGGTAATCTAGTTGACATATCTACTGATGACATTAAGGTGACTGGTGAAGTAGACACCATCGCAAGTGGTGAAAGTAGTGCTGGTGTAGGGTATACTTCTACCTCAACCAGTAATTATTAACGAAATGAAAAAAGTGGTCGGGAGTCCCCCGAGTAGTTTCCCATTTACTTGGATTATAGGAGGAAAAGAAAATGGCAGATAAAAAAATAAGTGCATTAACACAAGTATCTGATACAGATATAGGTGCTGATGATTTACTACACATAGTAGATAACCCAGGCGGAACACCCGTCAACAAAAAAATGACCATTGGTCAGTTATTTGAAAATATCCCTACTCATTTAGCAGTAGACGATATCACTTCATTAACTTCAACTGCGTCAAACCTTGCTTCATCTTTTGCAAGTGAAATCACACTGACAGGTTCAACTGCAGTTGAGTTCACTTTAGATGACGGAACAGACGTTGGTCAGATTAAAGTAATCTACAAGACAGATAGTTCTTCAGCAGCTGCTGAAGTGACAGTATCATCTTGGGGTTATTCTTCAGATACAACAGACCAAATCACTCTTGATGCACAAGGTGAAGCGGTTATTTGTATATGGAATGGTTCAAATTGGTTCCCAATTTCAAACCTAGGTGCAACATTAAGTTAAGATTATGTCTAACGATTTTAAAATAGAAAGACTTACCGATAGGTTAACGAACCTCTTACCTAGTTATATCAAGGAAGAGGCTCCAGTCTTTGAACTATTTTTAAAATCATACTTTGAATATCTAGAAAGTGAAATCATTACACTTTCTGCTCAAGGTGAACTAGACGGAATCATGTTGGAAGACAGTTCGGGGTCAGTTCTTGCTGAACCCCAAACTGTTCGACCTTCACCTGATGAAGACACTTCAAAATTATTACAAGAATCAACAGGTGCAAATCCAAACGCAACTGCCGACCCATGGAAAGTGGGTGAATATGTAGTTGGTTCAGTATCAAAGTCAGTTGCAAAGATTACTTCCGTAAATGGATTACAAATTTACGTAAACTCAATTTCAGGTTTTGGTTTCTCAGAGGGAGAAACTATTACAGGAAGAAAGTCAAAACAAACAGGAACAGTTAGTGGTTATAAAGAGAATACCATTATTGCAAACAATAAGATATTAGATTACTCAGATATCGATAGAACTTCAGAAGACTTTCTTCAACATTTCCAAACAGATTTTTTACCTTCGTTAGACCTTAGACAAACACAAAACAAAAGGTTAACTATTAAAGGTATATCAGATTTATACAAAGAAAAGGGAACTGCAGAATCATTAAAGTTCTTAATGAGAATTCTTTATAACGAAGATGCAGAGATTAGATATCCCGATAACGAAACAATTTACAACTCAGAATCAGATTACTCACAAAAGAGAAGAGTAAACATTTTAATGACCGACCTAAGAGTTGCACCTTCAGCCACAGACAAGATAGTTCAATACGATTCAAATAATAGAGTTCTTGCAGAATCAATTGTTGAAAATGTATTTCCTATTGATGTTGAACAAGGTGAATATTCATTAGAAATTACAGACAATCATAAAGGTGAATTTGTATTTAACCAACAAGTATCACTTGTTGATAGGGACGGAGTATCACAAACAACTGGAATACTTAAAGGTTTAATATCAGATATTATTAACACTAGTTCTTCAACATATATCAGAAATGAAGAAGAAGATAGTAATTTATTATTTGAAGACGATAGTGGTATTGTGTTAGAACAATCAAACGTAGGTTCATTGTATTCTTTAAATGATACTATTAATATATCAGGTTCTAAATTAGATAGTGGTGCTACAATTGCAAAGACAGTTGTCAATGGTCTATTAGAAGGTGGTGTCGACCATATCTATATTGAAGACGGGGGTGTTGGATATGCTGGTGGTGACCTAGTTGTCTTTGAACACGAAGGTCAAGGTAGTGGTGCAGAAGCAGTTATAGGTGCAGTCGGTGACGAAGTCATTTTAGAGGGTGCAACTGTTTGGGGTCAATACGAATATACTGCAATCGCAGGTGACCCAATTATTACTGGAACAGATAACAACGGAAACTATATCGTTTTTAATGACGAAAGTGTTGAAGTGTATAACAATGGAATATTGTTAACACCTATTACCGATTATACTCATAAAAACGATAGAGTTGTCTTAGTCAATCCACCCATTGGTGGAGAACTTATAGAAATCTATACAGAAAAAATGCGTCTTCTATCAGAAGACGAAAGTCCAGTTCAATTAGAAACAACTGCTTCACATATTAGAAGTATTAAGATTAAGTCGCCTGGTGCTGGTTTTAAACAAGTTCCTAAAGTATATCCAGGCGGTTATATTTACTTTGACGACCTAACAGGTTTTACAGAAGGTGAAGTTGTCACTGGAACAAACTCAAGTGCAACTGCAACTATTCTAAAGGTTGACGGAGAAAACAAAAGATTAATTGTCAAAAGACTATCAACTGATACGGGTGCATTCCAAAGTGGTGAAGAGATTACTGGTGGAAACTCAAATACAATTAGACTAAACAAACAAGCAGTAGTGTCAAGTGGTGAAGGTGCGAAACTATTTGCATATTCAGATACTATTGGTGGTGTAGGTTCATTGAACATTCAAGAACAAGGTAATGGATTTAACTATGACGGAGTTATGGATTCAACTTCATACTTCCCTATGTTGATTACTACACCAACTGCAAACCTTACAAAAGATATTGTCTTAACAGGAAGAATTTCAGGTTCAACTGCAAAGGTTGTGTCTTATGATTCAGATAGACACATATTAACTTACACTGATTTAAATGGTAGTTTTTTAACAGAAGAGACTGTAGACTTCAATAATGTCGATACATTTAAGATTTTAAAATCAAATCCATATCAAGCAAGAGGTAAAGTTGCTGGTGAGGGTGTGATACAAGAACAATTACTTGGAGATAAATCTACACTTGATGCAAGTGCAAGTAATATACAAGACGGAAAATTCTATCAGACACATTCATATGTGATTAAGGTTGGTGAAAGTATAAACAAATATAGGTCAGTTGTCAAGGACTTATTACACCCAGCTGGTCATATATTCTTTGGTGAGGTTGCAATCAAACAAACAATCAACAATGAGATTGAAGAACAAATTAGATTTAGACCAACTGTTGTTATTCATGAAGCACCAGTATTAACACAACCAAATGCCTTTGCAAATTCAATGAGACAAATACTTCTTTGGACTACTGAAGAAGAAATGAATGAACCATTAGTTGTTCTACAAGACGCAGGTGTTCCAACACCTGAAACAGACCCAAGAACTGGTCTTGCAATCACCGAACCATTTACAGAGTATGGTGACTCTTCACATAGAAACAGACACTTAAACATTTTTAAAATTCAAAACTTTGTAGTAGGAACTACAAGTAGACCTTATAGACAAGAACAGACTAGTGGAGTTGATACAATAGACGTGTCGGTTGTTAACAATGGTGTTCAAAACGTTTATCAAATAGACGGAACAAATCAAAAATCACTTGTATTAAACAAAGGACACATTTATCATTTTGTTCACCCAACTGGTCACCCATTTAAATTTTCTACAACTTCAAATGGAACACATGGTGGTGGAAGTGAATACACTACAGGTGTTATTGTAAGAGGAGATAACATAGTAGAATTAAGAACTGATATCAATACACCTGATAATCTATATTACTATTGTTCTTTACATAGTGGTATGGGTGGAAGTGTTGGAACAATGTTAGTTGAAAAATCCACTTCAATTGCAATAGATACAAAAGACCATGATTACTTAGTAAGAAGTAATGAAAGAAGACCTTCATATGAAGGAAGAATAATTTCAGTTGGAAGTCAACAAGACGAAGTATTCTTAATGGAGAACGGGTATAAATTCTTATATGAAGAAGAGATATATCACTTCGGTTTAGAACCAAGTATTGTAGAACAAGCAGCTGGAGAAGTTGTGGGTGATTCATTATTATTTGAAGATAACAGTCAAATCATAATGGAAGATGCAACGTTTGATGACTTACAAGATAACTATATCTCAACTGAGAGAACTTCAATCATAAGTCATGCACCTTTAGGAGGGACTTTTAGAAGTCTAAATACAATAACAGGACAAAGAGTTTTTGATATATCATATTATCTAAAAGATGAAACAGATAATGATGATTTTATTTTAGAAGATGGAACAGGTAATATCATGAGTGAGGAATCGAAACCCGAAGGTTTAAGAATCTCAGACCTTGATACCTATTTCCCAAAACATACAGTAGACCATTATTCGGACTTACCAAATTTTAGGACTAATATTGCATTTAGTTCTTACATAAAGTCTGCATAGTGTTATAAATAGTATATAAATAATCTGAGGAGATTAAAAAATGGCAGCAATAATAACGGAAAAGTTTCGAATCCATAATGCGAAACAATTTAAGGAAGACTTTGGTGAGAGTGCCTCGTCAAGTTATATATTCATAGGACGTTCATTCGATTGGACTGATGAAAACAACCCACCTTCACCTGCGAACGCAGTCGGTGAAGAGATAGATTCATATGCAGACATGATTGCTATGAAGAAGGTTTCTTCTTCAGACGTATCTCATGGTTTAACAAGATATGATTGGACTTCAGGAACTTCATATGACGAATATGCACATGATTATAGTGCAAGTAATACAAGTCCAGCAACAAGTTCAAACAACTTATACGATTCAAGATTCTTTGTAATCACTGATGAATACAATGTGTATAAGTGTATCAGAACTGGTAGAGATAGTTCAGGTGCTGTGGTAGTATCAGACGTAAAACCAACAGGAACAAGTGCAACTACTTTAGTAGAAACTGCCGACTCGAATGCTGCCTCAGGTCGTGGTTATGTTTGGAAGTATATGTATACAATTTCTGCCTCAGAAACTATTAAATTTGTCACTAACGACTTCATTCCAGTAAAAACTATCGGTGCTCAAACTGAAGTTGACGGAACAGGTTCAGGTGGTGCAATCGGTTCAGCTGCAACCGATGATGGTTCTGCTCAATGGGACGTAGAAAACTCTGCAGTAGACGGAGCTATTCACCATGTAGTAGTGACTAATGGTGGTGCTGGTTATACAGACGGAACACATACAGGTGTTTCAATTGTTGGAGATGGTTCAGGTGCCGTTTGTGAAGTCGTAGTAGCTTCAGGTGCAATCACTCATGTCAATGTGACTTCAGTTGGTTCAGGATACAAACGTGCGTCAGTAGACGTATCAGGTATTTCAGGAATCGGAAGTGGTTCTAATGGTGCAATCAAACCAATCATATCACCTTTCTATGGACATGGTGCAGACCCAGTTCAAGAACTTGGTGGAAACTTTATTTGTGTTAATGCAAGATTAGAGTTTGCAGAAGGTTCAGGTGACTTCCCAGTAGATAACGATTTTAGAAGGATTGGTCTTATCCAAGACCCATTCAATGTTGGAACTACAACAGTTGCAACTTCAACTTCATTAGCTGCATATTCACAAATGACACTTTCAACAGTGACAGATTTAGACGTAGACGATACTATTATGAGTGCGTCAGTAGACGGAAGTGGTGTTGCAGTATCTAAGGTTGTATCAATAAGTGGTAATGTTGTTTCTCATGTCCCAGTTGCAAATAGTGCTGGTGGATATGTAGACTTTACTTCAAGTGATACAGTGTATTGGACAGGAAACAGTGGAACAGTTAACTCAGTTAACGCTGCATTCCCTGAAGTTGAAAGATATTCAGGTCAAATAATGTATGTCGAAAATAGGGGTGCAGTGACAAGAGCTGCCGACCAAATCGAAGATATCAAACTGATTATCGAAATGTAATTAATGGGGTCTATTGACCCCACAAGAGAGAAAACATGGCAGAGAAAACTGATTTAAATATATCACCCTATTATGACGACTACAGTCAGAGTAAAAACTTCCATAAGGTCTTATTCCGTGCGAGTAGACCTCTTCAAGCAAGGGAATTAACTCAGTCACAATCTATCCTACAAAACCAAATTGAAAGATTCGGTAATCATATTTTTGAAGAAGGTTCGATTGTCACTGGTGCTCAAACTGATGTCGATATGGAACTTTACTTTGTTAAGGTAAAGTCTTCTAATCCAAATTCACAAGGGTCAGATTCAGTAGAAGAATATAGAACTTCTTTCCATGGTAAAATACTACAAGGTAAAACAACTGGTGTCGTAGGTAAAGTTGTCACTTCAAGTGCAGAATCTTCAGACGACCCAATCACATTATTCGTTAGATATCAATCACAAGGAACAGATGCAAGTAATTCATTTACTTTTGCAGCTGACGAAGAACTACATGAAGTAAGTGTAGACGAAAATGGTGCAATATCAGACGTATTAAACAACAACGAATTCCAAGTCGACTCTCAAACAGTATTATCTAAACCAATCGGAAGAGCTTCGATTGCAAACATTTCAGAAGGTGTTATATTCATTAGAGGTTTCTTTGTTAAAGTTCCAGCACAAGAACTTATCTTAGAGAAATACTCAGGTGCCCCTTCATACAGAGTCGGTTTAACAGTCGTAGAGAAATTAATATCTTCTTCAGAAGATTCTTCTCTATTAGATAACTCACAAGGAACAACAAACGAAAACGCTGCTGGTGCAGATAGACTTAAGTTTGAATTAACTTTAAGTAAGTATGCACTTACTACAAAAGATGATGCAGATTTTGTTGAGTTAGTCAGAGTTAATGGTGGTCTAATCGAACTAAAAATAGACAAACCAATATACAATGAAATCGAACATACTCTTGCACGAAGAACTTTCGATGCAAATGGTGATTTTGTTGTAAGACAATTTACACCAAATTTAAAAGAACACTTAGACACTACAATTAATGGTGGAGTTTATTCAAAAGTTAATGGTGGTGACGAATCTAAGTTCGTCATGCAAGTATCGCCTGGTAAAGCATATGTTAAAGGTTATGAAATTGAAAAGATTGGAACAACAACAATCGGTCTTCCAAAAGCAAGGTCAACAGTTTCATTAGACAATGCAAATACACCAGTCAGAATAGGAAACAAATTAAGAGTCACAAACGTTCACTCTTTACCTGAGTTTGGTAATGAGAGTGGAGTTGATACACTAGACCCATATCAAGTTGCAGAATTATACGATACAGTCGGAAGTGCTGGTGCAGCTAACTCTAGTGAAAAGATAGGTCTATGTAGAATAAGAAACATAGACGAACATACAACAGGTGTATATAACTTATACTTGTTTGATATCAAAATGTTAACAAAGATTGATTTAGTGTCAATCTCAAGTGCAACACCAGTTTTAGTTGGTCAAAGAATAGAAGATACAACAACTGGTGCTCATGGTATTGTTGCAGAAGTAGATTACACAAATAACTTTATTAAAGTTCATGATTTAGTAGGAACCTTTGGTGTAGGTAATACAATATCTGCAACTGGTGGTGGGAACTCTTCAGGGTTCCAAATCAGTGCTGTTAGAACATATAACATTGACCGAGCAAGAGGTATTTCTCAAGTATCAAATAACACTGCAAGAGAAATATTTACTGCAGACGTTGTCACTGATTTATTAAACACTTTAACAGGAACAGTTATATTCAGTGGTTCAAATGCCGCACTTACAGGTTTTGGAACTAAGTTTGGAACAGAATTAAAAGAAGGTGATATAGTTTATAACCCAGTATCACAAGTAAATCATGTTATCGCTAGTGTCACTGATGACACAAATGCAAGTTTAACAGTTGCATCTAGTCTTGAGTTCCAAGGTAATGTGACACGAAGACGTGCAACATTATATGACCAAAACCAAACTGCGTCAATATTCGCATGGCCAAGAAACTGGGTGAAATCACATACAGGTGAATCGGTCACTGTTAGACGACAGTTCACAACTGAAATATCAGGTGGTCAGTTCTCAATAACAACGGGTGCAAATGGTGTATTCGGTGCTGTAAACAAAGACAACTTTACAATTGCAGTTGTTGAAGAACAAGCAGGTGGGACATTTACAAACGGAGATTTAATTGACCCCGATACACTTACAGCTTCAACTGCAGTATCAGGTTCAGGACAACAGATTACATTCAGTGGTATTGATGCAAACAATGATGGTGCAACTGTAAGAGTATCATATACTGTTCAGATAACAGACCCAGTTAATAGAAACAAAACACTTAGAAATGCAAGATTATTAAAAGTATCAGAGAATTCAGGTGGTAATTTCTATGGTTGTGCATACAACAACAAAGAAATTTCATTGGGTGTTGCAGATGCATTTAAGGTTCATGCAATATATGAAGGTGTTGACGGAAGTGCATTACCACCTAAATTTCAAACAACTACAACTTCAGGAACTTTTGTAAACTATGAAGAGGTTGTAGGACAAACTTCAGATGCACGTGCAATCATTATTACTTTTGCTGGTGATGGTGCTGATACATATTTCTATTACAAAAATGATAATAGATTTATTGATTCAGAAGTTATTATAGGACAAACTTCAAATGCAGTAGGAACATTATCTAATATTTCTACAGGTTCACCAAACATAACAAACAGATACTTCTTTGACAATGGTCAGAGAGATGGTTTCTATGATTTATCAAAACTAGTATTGAAGCCTGGTGAACCAGCACCAAACAATCAAATATTAATAGTGTTTGATTACTTCCAAGCTTCAGGTGGTGGTGATTACTTTGACGTAAATTCATACTCAGGTATCGAATATAAAGATATCCCAGTATACTCACCAAACAAAGTTGACTTGGGTGGTTTAGAACCCGATGGAACTTTTGAGTTATCAGACTCAGTTGATTTCAGACCTATAGTTGGTCAGGTTCTAGGAAATTCTTCTTTTGGAACAGACAACAACCAAAGTCCTTTAACTGCAACAGACCTATCAGACGAAAGTGGTCAAGGTGCAAGATACTCTCCTTTTTCATATGAAGATGGACGTTCATTCTTAGGAACAAGAACAAACATATCAGCAACTGGTGCAAACCATGTTGATACTCCAGTTTCAGGTTCAAGTGTAATCGGTGATATAGAATTCTATGTTGGAAGAATAGATAAAATCTTCTTACATAAGTCAGGTATATTCCAAACTTCAACAGGTAATCCTGCGTTGTCACCAACTAAACCAAAATCACTTGACGATAGTATAGAACTTTTTGAATTACAAATTCCACCTTACACTAATAAATTAAGTCAGATTAAAGTAAGGTCACAAGACCATAGACGATATACTATGAAGGATATCGGAAAGATTAACAACAGGGTCACTAACTTAGAAAGAATTACTTCACTATCATTACTTGAGAAAGATACTCAATCAAAACAGATTTTAGATGCAGACGGATTCGATAGATACAAATCAGGTTTCTTAGTAGATAACTTTAGAGGTCATAAGATTGGTGACGTAAATCACCCCGATTATAAATGTGCAATCGATACTAAAATGGGTATGTTAAGACCTCAGTCTTATCAACAGTTCTTTGATATAGGATTAAACACTAATGCTTCTTCGAACTATACGAAGACTGGTGACTTAATTACATTACCTTTTGAAGAAATCGATTATGTAGACCAAGATAAAGCTTCAAGAACATTAAACGTAAACCCATATCACGTTTTTGCTTTCGTAGGTAATGTCAAGTTAACACCTGAAACAGATATATGGCAAGATACAGAACAACTACCTGAAGTAAGAATCAACAGAGAAGGAAACTTTGATGCAGTGTTATCAGAAAACACAAATGCATTAGGAACTGTATGGAACAACTGGCAGACAACATGGGTTGGTGAACCTAGTGTAGTGTCCTCAGAAGTCCAAGCAACTTCTAATGGTTCATGGTCAGGTGACCCTGCTCAAGGTGGTGAATGGAATGCTGGTCTAGAAATAACAAGAGAAATTACAGAAACACCTGAGATTCAAACAAGAACAGGTGTCACAACTTCAGTCGTTGAAGATTTTGTAGAAACAAGAAACGATAGAGTTGTATCAGTGACAATTATACCTTTCATGCGTGCAAGGACTATTGAGATAGATGCAACTAACTTAAAACCAAATACAAACCATTACTTCTATTTTGATAATGTGAATGTTAATAAATTCATAAGACCTCAGAGTGGAAGTTATTCACAAGACGGAGGAACAACAGTTTCTTCAAATTGTAAAACAGACGGAAACGGAAGATTACGTGCATTCTTTGAATTACCAAATAATTCAGTCAATAGATTCCCAACGGGTCAAAGAGAATTAAGAATTACTTCTTCATTCTATAACTTAAGTAATCCTGCTTCAAATGGTAGTGCAATATATCAAGCACAAGGTTTATTACAAGCTTCACAAACTGAAATTGTATCAACAAGAAATGGTAGAGTAGTCACTGAAAGATTACAAGGTTCAAGGTCAATGGACAGAAGAGGTGAGAGATTAAACTCAGCACCTTTTGATGTAGATGCACCTGAGGTAAGAGTTAATGAGATTCCTGAAGATACAGTAGAATTACCAGTAGTTCCACCTCAAGCTCCTGCTATACCACCTGAACCACCTTTCGTTCCACCTACATTACCACCTCGACCACCAGTTATATTGGAAGATTTGAGAGACAGAACTCCAAGTGTAAGTGAAAGAATAAGAGTTGGAAGAGGTTCAAGATTGGATAGAGGTTGGGGTGACCCACTTGCACAATCATTCTTATGTGAAGCAGATGGTGGTATGATGTTAACTTCAGTAGACGTGTTCTTTGAAACAAAAGACGCTTCAATGCCTGTTTCTGTAGAAGTCAGAACCATGGTAAATGGATATCCTGGCCAGACAGTATTACCATTCTCTACAGTGACACATAACCCTTCTGCAGTTAACACTTCTTCAGACGGGTCAGTTGCAACAACATTTACTTTCGATTCACCAGTATACGTAGAAGAAAACGTAGAGTATGCATTGGTTGTATACTCAAACTCAAATGAATACAATATGTTCATTTCAAGAATGGGTGAGAAAGACCTTGCAACAGGACAAACAATCGCAGGACAACCATATGCTGGTTCATTATTCTTATCTCAAAATGCTTCCACATGGACTGCAGAACAAACTGATGATATGAAGATTAAAATCAAAGTTGCAAGATTTGACACTTCAAAAATATCAGATTTAAGATTTGAGAATGATGCATTACCAGTTTCAACTCTACAAAACAATCCAATCGAAACATATACAAACCAAACATATGTAAAAGTATACAATTACTTACACGGAATGTATGATTCAGTTGGTGATAAAGATAACGTAGTTATTGCTGGTCTAACAGGTGAGAAAGAAAACTCATTGTTAACACTTGGTAATGTCACCATTACAAGTGGAACACCAGCAGATACAACTTATTTAGATGTAGGTGACGGAAAAGCAAAATTCAACGTGACTGTTTCAGGTGGTGCTGTGACTAGTATGTTAATCGAAGAGCCTGGACATGGATATACTGTTGGTGAAACTGTCACAATAAACAACTTTGATGCAGAACAAGCTGGAACTTCTACACTTACATTCGAAGTGTTATCAGTAGGTGATACTATAGGTGGGTGGCCAGTTGATTCATTAAACGGAACATTTACAAATATAGATAACAGAGGAATCGATTCATTTACAATCACACCTGATGTTTCTGCATATAACTTTATCTCAGGATATAATGGTGTAGACAATACAGTAGGTGGTGGAAGTGTTGCAACATGTTCAAGAAACTATTACTTTGACGGATTGCATACAATGATACCTTCAGTTGCAGTTAAGAATACACAAATACTTTGTAGTGTATATACAACTGCAATGAGTTCACCCGAAGGTTATGTAAACGGAACTTCATATGTGAAAGACAACACTAGTGATTTCATAACACTGAATGATAACACATTCTTTAGTTCACCAAGTGTGGTTGCCTCTGCAATTAACGAACAAAACGAAATGTCTTCAACTAAGTCATTTGAATGTCAATTACAACTTGCCTCATTCAACCCGAATGTATCACCAGTGATTGACGTAGGAACAATTGGTGTAATTGGTTTTGCAAACAGATTAAATAACATAGACAGTAGTTCAGATGTCCCTACAGGAACCACATATATCCCTTCTACAGACCCCGAGGGAGATTCTAATGCAATGGTATATGTGACACGTAAAGTGAACCTTAAAACACCTGCTACGAGTCTTAAAGTTATTGCAGACTTCTTTAGACCACCAACAACCGAGTTGAAAGTCATGTATAAGATTATTAAGAATGACGAAGATACTCCTTTAGATGATGTCGGGTTTGAATTCTTCAATACAGATGGTTCACCTGATACTGCGATTGAAGCAGACGGAAGAAACTTTAAAGAATATGAATTCACTGCAAATGACTTGCCTGAATTCAGTGCTTTTGCAATTAAAATTGTTGGTCAAGGAACAAACACTTCATCAGTTCCATTAGTGACTGCATTAAGGACAATGGCACTTGCATAATGAAAGATATTGAGTATGTAAAGGTTGAAGGTCACTCACATTTAGTGAGAGACGATAGTTCTCACGGAATTGTTAATACAGATATAGAACAATATAGATTAACAATGAAACGTAGAGAAATCATGAGGAATACTCGTGAGGAGATAAATAAATTAAAGGGTGACATGGACGAGATTAAATCTATGTTAACACAACTTATAGAGAAAGTATAATGGCAAAAACAGTAGACCAATTTTCAACGATAGAAAATTTTAGAACCAAGTATAACGAACTTGCAGTTGACGTTGGTGATAAGAGTGGCCTTAGAACAGAAGAAACTGGAAACATAATTGATGCACTTAATAGTTTAGAAGATAAATCATTCTTCTTTCAAGAGTTTAAGTATAGTGCAACTAGTGGTCAAACTGTATTCTCAGGTAATGATTCTGCAAACAATTCACTTGTTTTTAGAAGTGAAAGAATCCAAGTATTTAAAAACTCAGACCATTTACTTTTAGGAACAGATTACTCAATCGGTGGTGTAGACGGAAACAAACATACAGAAATTACACTTAACGTAGGTGCAACAGCTGGTGACGTTATCACTATCTATGCATATACAGGTTCATACTTAGGAAGTGCAATTGGTGCTGGTGGTGGAACAGACGGACAGTTTACTGAAACCGCTGCAAATACTATTTACAATAAAAACTCAAATGGTATAATATTAAATGGTTCTTCAACTGGAAGAACAACTACACTTACAACAAGTGCAAAAATAGAATTTGATTCTAATAATACAGGTATCTATTCACAAGAAGATATTACACTTGCAACTGGTAAGAGTGTCACTGCAGATTCTTTTGTAGGTGATTTAACTGGAACTGTGACTGGAAACCTCACTGGAAATGTCACTGGAAATGTTTCAGGGAGTTCAGGAACAGTCACAAGTATATCTACACATTCTGCAAGTGGATTATCAGACATTAATTATACCACAACACCTACAAATGGTCAAATCCTTACATGGGATAATGCAAACGGATATTGGGAACCAGCAGATAACCAATCTCTTTCTTCATTAAGTGGTGATACAGACGACCTTACAGAAGGGTCAACAAATCTGTTTTCAACTACAGAAAGAATTCAAGATGCAGCTGCTCAAATGATTACAAGTGCAACACATAGTAATATATCAGTTTCATATGATGATAACTTAGGAACTCTTTCATTTACTGCTGGTGCAACATATACAGACTCAGACGCAAGAAGTGCGATTGCTGGTGGTGACGGACTTGCATATAATTCTTCAACAGGAAATATGAGTGTTAATACTGCAAAAGGAATTGAAATAAATAATGATACAGTTGAATTAGACTATGAAACGACTTCTACTGCTCCGACTTCTAGTTCGGGAACTGTAGAAGGTCATTTATGGTTTGTGATATGATATGGCAGATGAAATTTACATTAATATAGGGAGTTCTTTTCAACAACCTTACCAAGGACAGACACCTACTCAAGCTCAGTCTGCAGAAGTTAAACAGATTGTAAAGAGAACACCTGCTAATAGTCAATTTCCTTATCAGAGTCCAAGTCAGACTCCTACAACATATAGAAATCCAGTAAATAGACAAACAGATATAAATGCACAAGAGAGTAATCCATTTACTTTTGATGCACAACAACAGATAGATTATCAAAGTCCTTTTAGAAGTCCTTCGATAACACAAGTAGAAGCACAACAACCAAGTCCTTATATTGTTCAAGTTCCATTTACATATCCTTTTACTTATCAACAAAACGTTCAGACTAGTGTTAATAATCAGACATCTGTTCGAACTCAACAACCAAGTATTGTTCAAACAGAAGTTCAACAGGTAGGGCCTGTTTCCGTGAGGACTCCATCTATTTACAGATTTCCTTACATATATTGGTATCAAGCTGAACTACACTATAAAGAACCACCATTAGACCCTGAATTTACTTATTATAGAGGCCCTAGAGGTGACGGAAATGACTGGCCAGGTAATGCTCAGGGATTGGGAATGGGACAAACACCAGTAATAAAACAGGGTGCATTTACTCAGGTTTCATATCAAGTTCAAGTGAGTGGTCAGGTGCCATATTCTGTTCCAATCACATATCAATATTATGGTCAACCTGTATCGTTTCAGTATATTGCACAGCAGCCAGGTTCACCATACCCTGCTCAAGCTCAGGTTTTTGTTTCACAAAATCCAATACGACAACCAGCACCTTCAAGGGGTCAGGTGGTCACTCAACAACCAAGTATTGTTCAACAACCTTCTACAAATCCACTTTCTGCTCAAGGTAATGCAAGAAGCTCAGGAAATGCTCAACAACAAATAACTATTCAAGCAGACCAAGACGTTCAAAACCAAGTTAGAGCTCCTGCTAGACAACCAAGTCCATATATTGCACAGGCACAACAACAAAGTCCGTATATTGCACAACAACCTTCTATATATAGAAACCCAGTGAATAAACAGACTAATACTCAGAATGATGCAAGACAACCTAATATCTATCAGGTTCCTTATCAAGTTCCGTATATACATAGGTCACCTTACATAACTCAAACACCTTATTCTACAACTAGAACTGTCGGCCCGATTGCAAAGGTGAAAGCAATTTATTTAAATTCAGACGGACAAAATATTGAAAAAATAGACCAAGTTTACGTAAATAACTCAGGAACAATTGAGAAAATTCACCAAACTGTTCCTGCCGCAAGATTTAGTAAGAATCCAAGTAATACTCAACAATAATTTCGTATAAATAGTTATATGGCTATTATTGCAAATATCTTTATCGACCAAGGAACAGACTTCAGTATCACTGTAGACGTGACTGATTCAACAGGTGACGCACTCAATATGAGTGGTTATACTGCAAGTGCTCAGATACGTAAGACCTACAGTTCTTCTACTGCAAGTGCAACCTTTGGAACTTCAATTTCAGAATCAACAGGTCAAGTGACATTAACACTTGACGATACTCAAACTACTGCATTAGAATCGGGAAGATATGTATACGATATGAACATCACCAGTGGTGGTGGTCAGACAACAAGAGTAGTAGAGGGACAAGCAGTTGTCACTCCAGGCGTCACGAGGTAAATTATGTCAGGAATAAAAGGAACAATATCAAGAGTAGCAACCATAGGTGGTCGTGTAGCAGGACAAGGAAATATCCGTGCTAAACAGGTCGCAATCGGTAATTCATCTTCTAATGTAAACCTTTCTGCAAAGTCTATCAATGAACTTGCAGACGTTCAAGCATCAGAAACAGATGACGGACTACTTTCATACGATGCTGAAACAGATAAGTGGACAACTACTACTGTTTTAGATGGTGGAACGTTTTAATCGTATAAATAAATATACAAATCAAGGATACCGACCAGTGAAGGTATCGACCCACATTGTGAGTGGATTAGTTTTATATTATGTTTCTCTCGGGATAGTGAACGAGAATTAATTAATTAATTTTAAATAAACTATAGGAATAGAAAAATGGCAACAGTTATTCAAATCAAAAGAAGCACAGGTTCAGCCGCCCCAGCAGTCTCAGACTTATCTGAAGGTGAGTTGGCTTATGTGCAAGATAGGAGTAATTCAGGTGCTAGTGCAAAACTTTTTATTGAATCAGTAGATTCTGATAACAGCACTCCTTTAATACAAGCCATTGGTGGTAAGTATTATACGGATATGTTAGCAGGTTCAACTGCAACACCTGCCGACTTTTTAGTTGGTAATGGTTCAACCTCAGGTGGTTCAATCAAGTTAATGGAAGATTCAGACAACGGAAGTAATTCTGTTGCTTTGAAAGCTCCCGACACATTAGCTTCGAATGTATCCTTCGTTCTACCTTCTTCAGATGGTAGTGCAAACCAAGTATTAGGAACAGACGGGTCAGGAAACTTGTCTTTCTTATCTACTACTTCAACACTTGCTGGTGCATCAGACTCAGACATTTCAAGCCCTGCTTCAGGACATATTCTTGTCCATGACGGGACTGATTCGTTTGACAACGTAGCAATCAGTGGTGACATTTCACTTGCATCAAGTGGTGCGGTGACAATTTCTGCTGGTGCAGTAGAATTCTCAATGTTAGATGGTGCTTTAGTTCAGACTTCAGGAGAATCTTTCTCTGATGATGACGTATCATTAATGACATCTGCTTCTATTAATGACTTAATTGAATCAAAAGTGACTGCAGAAGACCTAGACGTAGCTGGTGACAGTGGAACAGGTTCAGTCGACTTAGATTCACAATCATTAACAATCGCAGGGACATCTAACGAGATAGAAACTTCTGCTTCAGGACAAACTATAACAGTAGGTTTACCAAATGACGTGACAGTCGGAAACGACTTAACAGTCACAAATAACTTAATTGTTTCAGGTCAATTACAATCAGACGATATCACTGCATCAACAATGACTGCAAGTGGAAACGTTGTTGTGACAGGAAACTTAACAGTTAACGGAACTACTACAACTGTAAACTCAACAACTACATCAGTTGCTGACCCAGTATTTGAAATCGGTGATGATGCTTCAGACGATAACCTTGATAGAGGTTTGAAATTTAAGTATAACTCAGGTGGTGCAAAAGTAGGTTTCTTCGGATACGATGATACCGACGCTGCATTTACATTTATACCTGATGCAACTGATTCATCTTCAACATTCTCAGGTGATGCAGGTAATGTTAAATTTGGTGGTTTAGCTCTTACAGGTTCAATTACTAGATATGACGACGCTCTTCCAACAAGTGGTCAAATCTTAATTGGTCATGCTACTAACGGAGATTTCGTTGCTGGAACTTTAACTGCTGGTGAAGGTATTGATGTCACAAATGGTGATGGAAGTATAACACTTTCAGCTGAAGATGCAACTGACTCTAACAAGGGTATTGCTTCATTCTCCGCTTCTTACTTTACAGTGACTAGTGGTGATGTTGCGATTGCAGATGCAACAACTTCAAGTAAAGGTATAGCTTCATTCGACTCAAGTAATTTCACACTCACTTCAGGTGACGTTGCAATTACAGCTATTGATGGTGGAACATTTTAATAATAGTTAATCAATAATAGGAGAGTCAAATGGCAACTGTAATTACATTTAAAAAGAGTTCTACTCAGAATGCAACTCCAGGCGTAAGTGACCTAGTTCTTGGTGAATTAGCAGTCAATACTTACCACGGAAGATTTTATACTGAGAAGAACGATGGAACGGCTGCCGTTGTCGAGGTCGGGTCAAACCCTTCCTCTTTGACAGTTAATGATGCTATTACATTTCCAACTTCAGATGGAACATCAGGACAAGTATTACAAACAGACGGAAGTGGAACACTTTCTTTTGCAGACTCATCGTCTTCATCAGAAAACGTATTCACTTATACTGTCACTTCTAACCAAACAATTTTCTCAGGAAATGATGATGACGGACAAACATTGTCCTATTCAATTGGTGAAGAACAAGTATTCTTAAATGGTGTTTTATTAGTAGACGGAGGTGCTGACTATTCAACAACTAATACTTCTACAATCACTTTACAAGCAAATGCAGTAAGTGGTGACGTAGTTGTAATTAGAACGCCTGGTTCTGCGTCAACAAGTGCTTCAACAGGAAGTTCTGATTTGACAACAACAGATTCAGACCAAGCATTATTGTCAGTTCCCGTTGCAAACAAAGCGATTAAAGTCAATTTGGTTGCAACCCACTCTACAGCAGGAGCTCACTTTGCAGAAGTCGTAGTAGTAAATGACGGAAGTGATTCTTATATCTCACAATTTGCAGACACTTATACAGGTTCAAGTCTATTCAGTCTTGCAACTGATATCAGTGGTTCAGATATGAGATTGTTAATTACTCCAACAAATACTAATACAAGTGTATCCAGTTCATATATTAAACTTCCAGCTGCTGGAAACTCTACAACATTCTCTGCTACTACAGCAGACCAAGTGTTGTCTAGTGTTTCAACAGGAGTTAAGGGTATTAAATTTGAACTAGTAGCAACTCATGCTACTGCGGGAACACACTTTGCAGAAGTGACTTTAACAAACGATGGTTCGGACGCATACTTCGTCCAGTTTGGTGACGTATTCACAAACGCATCATTGTTTACATTGGACGCAGACGTGTCAGGAAGTTCACAAAGACTTCTAATCACACCTGCGAATACTAACACAACTGTTTCAGTTAAGAAAACAACATTATAGGGGATAAGAAATGGCTAAAACAAATGCTTTTAAGATTGCTGAGTTAATCCGTGCTATCACTTTTGATGTTGATAATGACGAAATAGTCACAAGTAAAGCAATACAGTCTAAGAATAAAAAGACTGGTGGTGATACATATACTGCAACAACAGAAGTTGCACTCGATACTTTTGCACATGCAAGTTTCAGAGCTGCAAGATACGTTATTGCAATGGACGAGGGAACAAACTTCCACTCAACCGAAGTTATGTTGGTTCACGATGGTTCTACAGTGACTATGACTCAATATGGAACATTGAAAGATACTAATCTCGCAACATTCGATGCAGATATTAGTGGTGACAATGTAAGGTTGTTAATAACACCTGCTAGTGCTAATAGCACAATCGTCAAATTTGATAGAACAGTGGTAGACGCTTAACATCTAATTTAAAAAAACTAAGGGGGTTCTTCGGAACCCTCTTTTTTTGGCTTAAAAAAAACCATAAATAGATTTAGACAATTTAAACGAGTATTTTATGGCAACCAATTCGAAATTTTCAGCAGATTTAGGGTTAAAGACTGATGCAGATTTACAAGTAGACGGAAACGTCACTGTATCAGGTAATTTAACTGTAAACGGCACAAGCACAACAGTTAATTCCACTACAACTTCAGTGGAAGACTC
>Ga0181566_10001213_pt1 | contig 21120 bp, 15 predicted proteins | sample 101ome_15_FD_133762 | JGI IMG/M metagenome (GOLD analysis project Ga0181566, IMG submission 133762) | Coastal salt marsh microbial communities from the Groves Creek Marsh, Skidaway Island, Georgia - 101402AT metaG (megahit assembly) | ecosystem: Environmental > Aquatic > Marine > Intertidal...
AGGAACGGCCGCAACCAGATGGAGACGTCGAGGTTGTACACCTCGAGGATGCGGTCGTAGCCCTGCTGGCACTTGGGCAGACACAGGTAGAAGTCAGCCAGCGGGTTGGTGGTCGCCGAGACGCCGACGTGCACGAGGTACAGCGTCAGCATCAACAGTGGGATGGTCGCGAGGACTCGGCGCAGGACGTAGGCGAACAACGGCGGAACCTTAGTGCTGGGCGGGGCGTAACCCCGCAGGTTCGATCGGGTGAACGGGTCGGGCCCCGGTGGTCTCCCACCGGGGCCCGATCCCTCTCCGTCGTGTCACGTGGACCCGACGGTCAGTGTCTGGACTCTTGATCCGTCGGCTCAGCCGTCGAACTGGAAGTCGACCACGTTGGTGAGCGGACCAGCGCCCTGGGCGTCCGGAGCGACACCGGCCGACACGAGGTCGGAGGTGTAGCCGTAGAACGAGGGCTTCTGGGTGATCGGCATCATGAAGAGGCCGTTCTCCGCGTCCATCTCGAGGGTGGTCGCGTACTTGTCCATGGTGTTGTAGCAAGCGGCGCGCTCGGCATCGTCGACGGTGCCGTCGCAGGTGTCGATGAGCGCGTCGAACTCGGCGTTCTGGAAGCCGTAGGTGTTGTTCCCGCCGGTGCTCCGGAGGATGCCACCCATGCCACCGGGCCACGGGCCACCGACCCATGCGAACTGGGTGATCTCCCAGGTGTCGCAGTTGCCCTCGGCTCCGCCGCTCGCGGCGCAGGCCAGGTGGTCCTCGCTGAACGGGATACCGAAGTAGGCAGCGCCCTCGATGTTGTCGATGACGATCTCGATGCCGGCCTCGGCGAACTTGGCCTGGAGGAGCTCCTGCTGGATCTCACGCAGACGGTTGCCGCCGGTGGTGCCGACGCGCAGCGAGAGGCGTCCGTCTTCCGGATGCTCGTAGATGCCGTCGGAGCCCATCGTGTAGCCGGCCGACTCAAGGGAGGCCTTGGCGGAGTCGATGTCTCCGGCGCCGTAGCCGGCGTCGCCGGCGTGGTTCTCGTACGGGCCCTGGTTGGAGAGCCAGAACACGTTGCCGAGACCCTCAGCGGGGAGGGAGTCGCCGAACAGCGGGGTGTAGAGACCAGCCATCACCTCGGACTTGTCCATGGCGAAGGCGAGGGCCTCGCGGACCTCGGGGCGCTCGACGTGCTTGGCGTTGAGGTTGAGACCCCAGTGCTCGAAGACCGGACCGGCCGACGACATCACCGTGAAGTCATCGCTCGAGGAGAGCTGCTCGAAGGCGAGCTGCGGCTGGGTCATGATGATCTGCGCCTCGCCGGCGAGCAGAGCGTTGATCTGCGCGTCGGTGTCGGTCACGAAGTTGATCTGGACACCGTCGACGTAGGCAGCGCCCTTGTTGACCGAGTCGGGGCTGTTCGAGCCGTGGTACATGTCGTTGCGCACCATGTTGAACTGGACGCCACGCTCCCACGAGTCGTAGAGCATCGGGCCCGACGACGGCATGGTGGCGCCATTGTGGCTCCACTCGCGCAGGGCGTCGTTGAGCTCGGCGGCGGCCGTGGCCGGGTCGTCCGAGAAGAGGTGGGCCGGGTAGATCTCGCCCATGACGCCCTTCCAGCCGGCGTTGAAGCCGTCCCAGGTCATGGTGATCTCGGTGTCCGAGACGAGCTCGACCGCGGAGATCTGCTCGAGGAGCGAACGGTCACCGGTCAGGTACACGTACTCACCGGCATCGTCCTTGGCCATCAAGGCGTCGAAGGTGAACTTCGCGTCGGCGGCGGTGAGCGGCGTGCCGTCGCTCCACATCAGACCGTCACGGAGCGCGTAGGCGATGGTGACCGACCCGTCGTCGTTCGTGGTGGGCACGGCCTCACCGTCGAGGAGCTCGGGGTAGTAGTCGTTGCCGCCGGAGATCCCGTAGAAGCCCTCGATCATCGCGGAACGGATCCACGAGGTGATCGACAGGTTGTTCTCGGGGTCGTCGAGGTGGAGATCCGGCGGCTCCTGCTCGTGGGCCCAGATCAGGGTGCCACCCTCGGCGCCGGTGCCGGCGTCCTCAGCCGGGCTCGGCTCGTCGGCCGGCTCCTCTGCGGGCTCGTCGGCCGGCTCGTCGGCCGGCTCGTCGGCCGGCTCCTCTGCGGGGGCCTCGGCCGGCTCGTCGGCCGGAGCCTCGGCCGCTGCGGGCTCATCGGATGCGCTGTCGTCGTCGCCTCCGCAAGCTGCGATGACGAGAGACATCGCGGCGGCGGCGGCGATCAGACGACCGCTTCTACGGGTCTTGATCACGGTGTTCCTCCTTGGGTGGAACCGGGAGAACGATTGGAACCGTTGCACTGCCCTCCCCTGCGGTGCACGTGGGCCGCAGGCTACCGAATTCGTGCCATAACGAAACACGGTCGGTACCCGAGGGAGGAGGCGACCGTCAGGATGGTGTGTCGACCCGACGCGTCGCGACCGACATCGACGCGGCAGCCAACAGGATGAACACCAGGAAGGCGAGCGCGAACGGCGTCAGCGAGGTGTCGATTCGCGCGGCGACGACCCCACCGAGCACCGCCCCGCCCGCCATCCGGAGGCCACCGGACAGCGACGAGGCGGTGCCGGCGATGTGCGGTACCGGTTCGAGCGCCTCGGCGTTCATGTTGGGCATCAGGAACATGAACTGGGCGAGTAGCACAGCCAGGAGCGGCATGAACACCCAGAACGACGGGGTCCCATCACCCGCGAGGGTCACCGCCACCAGCAGAACCGCGCCGATGATCAGGCTGACGAGCATGGTGTTCATGACCGGTCGCACTCCGAAGCGGCCGACGAGACGTCCGTTGACGAGCGCCGCGATACCGAAGCCGATGGCGATCACCCCGAACACCACCGGGAAGGCGCTGCGTCGCCCGAAGATCTCGCTCACGATCAACTCGGCCGAGGCGAGATACATGGTGAACACGCTCTGCAGGAACACCGAGGAGATCGAGAACCACAACGTGGGTCGGGTGCGCGCGAACTCGGCGTAGGCCGAGGCGATGTCGGAGCGGTCGAGCCGCCGGCGTCGCTCGGGCGGCAGGCTCTCCGGCAGTCGACGCGTCCATGCCGCCATGGCGACCGCCCAGATGGCGCAGGCCCAGAACACGGCGCGCCAGGGCAGGATCGCGACGATCCCGGCCCCGACCGTCGGCGCGATCACCGGCACCAGCACGAACACGGCCATGATCTGCGACATGGCTCGGGCCATCTCGACCCCTTCGAAGAGGTCGCGGGCGACGGCGGTGGCCACCACCCTCGCTCCGGCCGCACCAACTCCCCAGACGAAACGGGCCACCAGCAACAGCGGCAGGGTCGGGGCGAGCGCCGAGCCGACCGCGCCGAGCACGTAGACGGCGACGCTCGCGTAGAGCACCGACTTTCGTCCGAACCGGTCCGTGATCGGCCCGAAGAACAGCTGCGCGACAGCGAGGCCCATGAAGAAGACGGTGACCACACCCGCCACCTCGTTGGAGTTCGGATCGAGCCCGAAACTGAGGCGCATCTCGTCGAAGGCCGAGAGCATCAGATCGATGGCCATCGCCATGAGCGCCATCACCGCGGAGAGCATCGCGAGGGTCTCATTGCGCCCCGGATGCGGACGGGTCGCCACATCGGTCGAGGCCAAGGGGGTCACGGATCGACCCTAACGAGCGACCCGCCCACCGAGACGGCTCGGCCCCGTGGCTGGCATCCTGTCGGCATGGGCTCCTCCGACACCGATCTCCTCGCCTCCGACGTCGCCTGGGATCTCGACCCGCTGCTCGATGGCGCCGACGGGCCACTCGAGCTCCTCGATCGGGCCGATCGTCTCGCTGCTGACCTGCGCGCCCACCGCGGAAGGGTCGCGTCGCTCGACTCCGACGGGCTGGTCGAATTGATGACGACACTGGCGGAGCTGTCCTCGCTCGTCAGTCGGGCCGGACACTTCACCTCCCTGCGATTCTCCGAGGACACCAGCGACCCGGCGGTCGCGGCGGCAATGCAGACCGTGAACGAGCGGAGCACCGCGATCAGTACTTCGTTGCTCTTCATCGATCTGGAGTGGGCCGACACCGACGACGCCCACGCCGCGGCGGTGCTCGACGACGAGCGCCTGGCGTTCTGCCGGCACCACCTCGAGAACCTCCGTCGGTACCGACCGCACCAGTTGAGCGAGCCGGAGGAGACGGTGCTGTCGGAGACCTCGCTCTCGGGGCCGGCTGCCTGGGTGCGACTCTTCGAGGAGCAGACCTCCGCCATCGAGGTCGACCTTCCCGAGGCGATGGGTGGGACCGTCGGCCTCATGACCGCGCTCGCCCAACTGCAGCACTCCGAACCGGAGGTCCGTGAGTCGTCGGCGGCGGCCGTGACCACAGCCCTCGCCCCGGGTCTGCGCACCCGGGCGTTCATCTACAACACGCTGCTGCTCGACAAGTCGATCGACGACCGCCTGCGCGACTACCCGTCGTGGATCACCAGCCGGAACATGGCCAATGAGGCGAGTGACGCGAGCGTGCAGGCGCTCGTCGACGCCGTGGTCTCCCGCTACGACATCCCGCAGCGCTGGTACGCGCTGAAGGCCGAGATCCTCGGTGTCGACCGGCTGCGCGACTTCGATCGGATGGCCTCGGTGACCGCCGGCGGGTCAGCCGAGATCGGCTGGGCGGAGGGCACGAGCATCGTGCGCGACGCCTACGCATCGTTCTCCGATGAGTTGGCCGGCATCGTCGGGCGCTTCATCGACGAGCGCTGGATCGACGCGCCGGTGCGTCCGGGCAAGCGCGGCGGCGCCTTCTGCGCCTACGGCGTGCCCGAGCACCATCCCTATGTGCTCCTCAACTGGACGAGCACCGCGCGCGACGTCGCTACCCTCGCTCACGAACTCGGCCACGGGGTGCACGGCTACCTCGCCCGCGAGCAGGGCATCTTCCACCAGTCGACACCGCTCACTCTCGCCGAGACGGCCTCGGTGTTCGGCGAGACGGTGACCAACAACCGCCTCCTCGAGTCGCTCGACGATCCCGAGGAGCGCTTCTCGCTGCTCGCCGCCACATTGGAGGACTCCATCGCGACGGTGTTCCGACAGGTGGCGATGAACCGGTTCGAGCACTCCTGCCACTCGCACCGCCGTGAGGTCGGAGAACTGTCCGTCGAGACCTTCGGCGACTACTGGGCCGAGAGCCAGACGGCGATGCTCGGCGAGGCGGTCGAGGTGACCGAGGGATATCGCACCTGGTGGAGTTATGTGCCGCATTTCATCGCCACCCCCGGCTACGTGTACGCCTACGCGTACGGGCAGTTGCTGGCGTTGTCGGTCTACGCCCGCTACCGGGAGCAGGGCGACTCGTTCGTGCCGGCCTACCTCGACATGCTGCGCGCCGGAGGGTCGATGTCGCCCGAGGCGCTCACCGCCATCGTCGGATGCGATCTCACCGACCCGGGGTTCTGGTCGGCCGGGCTCGACATCGTCGAGGGGCAGTTGAACGCCGCCGTCGACGCCGCCCGGGCCGCCGGTCGGCTCTGAGTCGTCGCTGATCGTCAGCGGCCGCGCGGCAGGGCGAGGAGCGTCACCGCGGCGACGAGCGTCATGACCAGGGCGAAGCCGATACCGATGCCGAATCCCCATCGGTCGATGATCGCCCCGGCCGTCGGAGGTCCGACCAGCCCGCCGATCCCCGCCGCCGTGTAGGTGGCTCCGAGGATGGTCGCCATGCCGTCGGTGCCGAAGAGTTCGGCGACCACGGCCGGCGAGAGCGCGATGAACCCGCCGTAGCCGATGCCCATGACCACGGTGTAGAGCACCAGCAGCCCGTATCGGCCGTCCGAGGCCATCCAGATCAGATAGCTGCCGGCCATGGTGACGAAACTCCCCTGGAGCAGTCTGATGGCGCCGAGCCTCGCGCCGAGCGCGCCGAGACCGAGTCGACCGATGATCGAGGAGGCCCCGATCAAACCGACGAGCAACGCGGCCCGTCCCGCCTCGACCCCCCGCTCGGTCGCGTACGACTTGATGAACACGAACGGCACGAAGAGCGCGAGCGAGAGGGCGAGCGAGCCGAGGTACAGGACGACGAAGGGACGCTGGCGGGCCACCGCTCTCAGATCGACGCGGCCTCCGGCCCCCCGCGACGGTGCTCGGCGCACTCCGAGGGTGGCGAGAGCCATCGACGCGACGCCACCGATCGCGAAGATGACGTACGCCCGACGCCACCCGTGGGCCTCGATGAGGTGGGCGGCGAGCGGCGCGCACACCAGCGTGCCGGCGCCGATACCGGCGACCGCAATACCGAGGGCGGTGGTACGCCGTCGTTCGAACCATCCCCCGACCATGGCCACCATCGGCACGTAGCCACAGGCGACCGCGGTGCCGACACCGAGCCCATAGGTGATGTAGCCGAGCCAGATCGATCCGACCGCCGAGGTGGCGAGGAGCCCGAGGCCGAGGCTGACGGTGCCGACGACCATCACCGGTCGCGGCCCGTAACGGTCAGCGAATCGACCCGAGACGACACCTCCCCCGAAATAGAGGGCGGTCGTCACCGAGAACATGAGAGCCGTCAGGCCCCGACCGGTGCCGAACTCGTCGGCCATCGAATCGAAGAACGCCCCGAAAGAGTAGGCCACGCCGAACACCGTGAAGGTCGACACGAAGGCGGCCGCCACCGTTGCCCACCGGCGCACCTCGGAGATCCCCGCCGGTTCGGTAGGTCGCTCCACAACATCACATCTGATCACGCCCGCGGCGTTTGGATGGTCATCGGTGGACCAACAGGATGAAATGCGTGTAACACTTCTGAGGACCGAGTCGATCACCTCTGATGACTGTGAAATTCAGAGGCATGCAGGGAGACCGACGTGGCAGGGTCACCGTTCGATGACATTTCAGACCAACCGACAGCACGGTGGCGGAGCCTGCACCGCCCCGTGAACCGCGAGCATCCGACCCGCCCACGTCGACGTCGCGTTGCGACGAGCCTGGTCACCGGCCTCGTCGCGGCGACGGTCATCCTGCCCTCGGCTGCTGACGCGCAGGAGGACTTCGACTTCCGTCTGCTCGACACCGACGGCAACGTCCTCGACATCGACGGAAACCCGAACGACGGGGCCGAGACCCCGATCGAGGTGCCACCACCCTCGCTCCCCTCGCTCGCCTCCACGATCGACTCGGGCGTCGACCGGTATGTGCTCGTCATCGACGACGCCGACCCCGATCACTTCGCCCTCGCCCTGGCCGCCATCGTGAACGCCGGCGGACTCGTCGGAGCCCGTCACGACTCGATCGGGTCGGCTCTCGTCACCCTCTCCGGTGACCAGGCCACCGATCTCGGAGCGCACCCATGGGTGGCCGCCATCGACGTGAACCGAGGTGTCGGACTCCTCGACCGACCGACCGACCGGAGCATGCCCTCCGTGGCCGGCGATGTGGTGCCCGGCCGCTACATCGTCAGGTTGAGCGAGTCGACGAGCGATGCCCAGCGGATCGCGATCGCCGCGACCGTCGCGAATGAGATCGTGTCGACCCTCGAACAGGTCTTCGACGGCTGGGTACTCGACCTCACCGATGCCCAGGTGTCGGAACTCAAAGCCCATCCGAGTGTCGTGGACATCGAGCCCGACCGTGTCATCACCCTCGATGGGAGGACCGACTCGGTACTCCCGTCCGCCACGCAGACCGGCGCGACCTGGGGGCTCGATCGGATCGACCAGGTCAACCTCCCGCTCGACAGCTCCTACACCGACCGCAGTGACGGGACCGGCGTCACCGCCTACATCATCGACACCGGTATCTCCGCTCACAGCGAGTTCGGAGCTCGCCTCGCCTCAGGCCGCAACTTCTACACGTCGGATCAGGACGCCAGTGATGCCTCCGACTGCAACGGACACGGCACCCACGTGGCCGGCACCGTCGGCGGCTCGACCTACGGGGTCGCCGACGGGACCACCCTCGTGCCGGTGCGGGTGTTCGGCTGCACCGGCAGCACCTCGACCAGCACGATCGTGGCCGCCATCGACTGGGTGCTCACCCAGCACACCTCCGGTGACCCGGCCGTCGCCAACCTCTCCCTCGGTGGCGGCGCCTCCTGGGCTCTCGACACCGCGGTGCAGGGCCTGGTCTCGGATGGGATCGTCACCGCGGTCGCCGCCGGGAACTCGAACAGCAACGCCTGCTACTACAGCCCGGCTCGCGAGTCGACCTCGATCACCGTCGGATCCACCACGAGCACCGACGCCCGCTCGTCGTTCTCCAACTACGGCTCGTGCGTCGACATCTTCGCTCCCGGTTCGTCGATCACCTCCGCCTGGCACACCGGTGGCACCAACACCATCAGCGGCACCTCCATGGCCTCGCCCCACGTGGCCGGTGCCGCCGCCGCGCTCTGGGGGACCGACCTCGACCAGACCGCCGCCGCCGTCAAGTCAGCGGTCCTGGCATCGTTCTCCACTGGCCTGATCACCGACCGCGGCCCCAACTCCCCGGACGCCCTCCTCTACCTCAACCCACTCGACGGTGGGGGTGGCTCCAACCCGACGGCCCCTGGGGCACCCACGGGGGCTGCCGCTGCCCTCGACGGAACCACCGCGACGATCTCCTGGTCGGCGCCAGCCGACGACGGCGGTGCGACGATCACGCGGTACGTCGCCACCGCCGTCGAGGACGACGCCTTCACCTGCACCTGGACGTCCGGCCCGCTCGAGTGCGACATCACCTCCCTCACCCCGGGCACCTTCACGTTCACCGTCATCGCCTCCAACTCGGCCGGTGCCTCCGATCCGTCCTCGGCGACCAACGCGGTGACCGTCTCGGTCGGCTCCAACAACGACTACTTCGTCGCATCGACCGCCCTGACCGGATCGTCCGGCACGGTCACCGACTCGAACACGGGGGCGACGTTGGAGACCGGCGAACCGCCGATCGATGTCGGCTGGGGTTCCGCGACCCTGTGGTTCTCCTGGACCGCGTCGGCGTCGGGCCGACTCAACGTGGACACCTTCGGCTCGTCCTTCGACACCGTGCTCGCCGCCTACACCGGGTCGTCACTCCCCTCGCTCAACCGACTGAGCTACAACGACGACTCCCGTCAGACCGGGAACTACTACCAGAGCACTCTCACCCTCGACGTCACCTCCGGCACCGAGTACCACCTCCGGGTGAACCAGTACGGCTCGACCGGCGGGGACGTCACCCTCAACTGGGAGTTCGCGACCACCGGCGCGCCCACTGCACCCTCCGGAGTCGAGGCGCTCGCCGTCGCCGACGGCGCCGTACAGGTGCGGTGGGCCGCGAGCGACGCCTACCCCGTGGTCACCGCCTACACGGTGACGTCCTCCCCGGACAGCCGGACCTGCACCTGGACGGCGGGACCGACACTGTGCACGGTCACCGGCCTCACCCCGGACGCGTCGTACACGTTCTCCGTGACAGCGACCAACTCCTCGGGAACCTCGGAGGCGTCATCGGCGTCATCAGCGGTCGCCGCATCCCACCCCGGATCCGACCGCAGTTGGATCAACTCCTGGGGGCAGGACCGCGTCGACCAGGCGACGAACTCCCTCAATGGGGTGCTCTCCACCCGGGGTGACTCCTCGGTCACCAACGGTGACGCCGACCGTGGATCGGGTGCGGTGATCTTCGTGGTCGACACCGGAGTCAGCACCCACGATGACTTCGGCGCGCGTTTGGTGACCGGTCGCGACATCGTCGACAGCGACAACGACGCGTCCGACTGCGACGGTCACGGCACCCACGTTGCCTCCACCGCCGCCGGCACCAACTACGGCATCGCGACCTCCGCCACGATCGTGCCGGTGCGGGTCCTCGACTGCTGGGGATCGGGTTCCACCTCCGGCGTGGTCGCCGGTCTGGAATGGGTCGCCGACTACGACCTCACTGGCAAGAAGGGTGTCGTCAACATGAGCCTCGGCGGAGGCGCCTCCGATGCCCTCGACGCCGCCGTGGAGAACCTCGTCGACGCCGGAATCGTCGTGGTCGCCGCTGCCGGCAACTCCGACGACGACGCCTGCTCCTACAGCCCTGCGCGGGAAGCCACAGCCATCACGGTCGGGGCGACGGCGTCGGATGATCAACGGTCGTACTTCTCGAACACCGGATCGTGCGTCGACATCTTCGCGCCGGGTTCGTCGATCGAGGCGGCCTCGATCACGGGGACATCGGACACCGTCACCCTGAGCGGCACCTCGATGGCGGCCCCGCACGTAGCCGGAGCCGCGGCCCTGGTCCGCACCCAGTATCCGAGCGCGAGCGCCCACGATGTGGCCGCGATCCTGACGGCCGACGGTCGCACCGGCGTGGTGAGCGACCGGGGCACTGGCTCCCCGGACCGCTTCCTCAACGTCACGACGACGATCTACGACCTGACCGCCGCTCCGGCCACCACCGTCACAGGTGTGACCGCCACCGCGGGAGTGAACTCGGTGACCGTCTCATGGACCGCCGTGACCCCGAGTTCAGCCTCGCCGGCCGCGACCGCTCCCCCGGTGGGCACGTTCACCGTCACGGCCTCTCCGTCCGGTTCGTGCACCGCCGCCTACTACGAGTCGAGTTGCACCATCACGGGGCTCTCGGCCGGCACGACCTACACGTTCTCCGTGGCCTCCGCCGGTCTCGGCAAGACCGGTACGGCCTCGACCCCCGCGACCGCCGTGCCCTCCGCCCCGCCCAGCTCCGGCGGTGGTGGTGGCGGCGGCGGCGGTGGCGGCGGCGGTGGTTCCGGTGGCGGTTCCGGTGGCGGCGGTGGTTCCGGTGGCGGCGGCGGTTCCGACGACTCGCCGGTGTCCACGCTGCAGGCCATCGCTCCCAACCGTCTCATCGACACCCGTACCGGCCAGGGAGGCGTCGCCCCGGCACGCGTCGGCGACGGTCGGATCCTCGAGGTACCCGTTCTCGGACGGGCAGGGGTCCCGAGTGCCGGGGTCTCAGCGGTGTCCATGAACGTCACAGTCACCAACACGGGCGCCACGGGAGGCTCCGGATTCCTGACGGTCTACCCCTGCGGTGCCCAGCCCGACGTCTCGAGTCTCAACTTCACAGCCGGCAGAACAGTCGCCAACGCGGTGATCGTCCCGGTCTCGGCATCGGGCTCGGTGTGTTTCGCGGCGAACGGTCAGGCCGACGTACTGGTCGATGTGAGCGGCGCGATCCTCGAGGGCTCCGGCTTCATCCCCACCAGCCCGACACGCGTGGCCGACACCCGGAACTCCGGCACGATCGGAGGAGCCAGGGTCCTCGAGGTCGGCCTGCTCGGCGTGGCCGGCATCCCCGCATCGGGAGTGTCAGCGGTGTCGATGAACCTGACGGTCACCAACACCTCGGTACCCGGGTCCGGTTACGCCACCGTGTACCCGTGCGGTGCGCGGCCGGATGCCTCGAACCTCAACTTCACGAACGGTCAGACCGTCGCGAACGCGGTCATCTCCCCGCTCTCGTCGACCGGAACCGTTTGTGTCTACGTCTACGGCTCGGCCGATGTGCTCATCGACGTGAACGGTGCCTTCCTCGATGGGTCCGGTTTCGGTGCGACAGCGCCGACCCGCCTCGCGGACACCCGTTCGGCGGGTCGCTCGGGTCTGGTGGCGAACAGCATCGTCGAGGTCCAGGTCGCCGGTCGAGCCGGCGTGCCGACCGGAGCCTCCGTCGCATCCCTCAACGTGACGGTCACCAACACGACAGCCGCCGGTGGCTACATCACCGTCTACCCGTGCGGCACCCGTTATGAGGCGTCGAACCTCAACTTCTCCACCGGCGACACGGTCGCCAATGCGGTGATCGCGCCGCTGTCGAGCACGGGAACGGTGTGCGTCTACGTGCACGGGCGCGCCGACGTGCTGGTGGATGTGAGCGGCTACCTCCCCTGACGCCTCACCACCCCCGTCCGGTTCGACCCGTTCCGTTACGCCGCCCGATCGGGCGGCGTAACACTCTCCCCATGTCAGGCGATAACAGCGGTGATGACGACAGCGAGCATCACCGAGTGCCTGATGGGCCGACCTCACGACAGACTCGGAGGCGATGACCACCCGGAGCGCATGCTCGTGCGCCGTCTCACGGAGCGCGGCCTGATGGGCGATCGAATCTCCGTGCGCGCCCTGAAGCGCGGCGACTCATCGGAGTGGTCGCGCTTCGTCGGTGACGTCGGTCCGAAGATCGTCGGCTACGCGCACCGAATGGGTTCTCGCGATCCCGACGAGGTGATGGGCGCCACCCTGGAAGCGGTGGCTCGGCGCATCGGCGAGTTCGAGGGCGGCGCGGGCGATCTTCGATCCTTCGTGTTCTCCATCGCTCATGCGCGGATCGTCGACGACCTGCGTCGCAACACCCGACGCAGCGAGGTGTCGATCGAGAACACCCTCGATCTGCTCGAGGCCGAGGAACCGAACGAGGAGACCTTCAGCGATCCAGATCTTCTCGCCGCGCTCGAACGGCTTCCGGAGGAGCAGCACCGCATGCTCGAGCTGCGGTATGTGGTCGGACTGTCGACCCGAGAGACGGCGAAGGCGATCGGCAAGTCCGAGGTGGCCACCCGCGTCGCGCTGTCGCGAGCGTTCGCGAAGCTGAAGGATCTCCTCTCGGAGGAGTTGCGTGAGGAGTCGAGCAGCGAGGGGGTGGCATCGTGATCTGGCCGCCAAACCACCGTCTCGCCCTCCGGCTCGCCGACCTGCGCGCCACCGAGGCGGCCTTCGAGGTCGACCAGGATCTCGTGGCCCGCCTGCGGTCATTGGCGATCGCCAGCTCGGCTGATCCGACGCTGGCCAAGGGTCGCTCGAAGCGCCGGGTTGGCGCCGCGGTCGGCGCGATCGGTGTGTTCGGCTGGGCAGGAGCTGCGGCCGCTGGTGCGAGCGTCGGCCTCGTGTCAACCGGTTCGCTCCCCGATCCGATCCAGAACGTGGTCGCCGATGTGCTGGAGGTCGTCAACATCGAGGTGCCGCGACCGGTGTCGTCAGTGGAGATCGTTCCCGACCCGGTCGAGGAGCCCGTGGAGGAGACGCCGCCAGCTGAGCCACCCGTGACCGAGCCGACACCGACCACGGTGGTCGAGCCGGACGATCCTGAGGAGGAGCCGATCGACGAACCTGTTGACGATCCGATCGAGGAACCCATCGCTCCACCCACCACCACGGTGCCCGACGAGTCGATCGACGATGACCTCGACGCGGACGAGTCCCCGGGACGTTCCGAGGAGGCTCCGGGCCAGACCGGCTCCACCCCGGGGCAGTCGGGAAACACTCCCGGTCAGTCGGGCAACACCCCTGCGCAGGGTGCCGAACCACCGGGCCAGGCCGGCACCACGCCCGGGCAGTCGGGTAACACTCCGGGACAGTCGGGAAGAGCTCCCGGACAGTCGAACGACAACAACAGCAACGGTCAAGGCAACACCGACAACCCATCAAGCAACGCCCCCGGCCAGTCCGGCAACAACGGGAACGGGAACAGTTCCAGCAGCGGCAACAACGGCCAAGGCAACGGCAACAGCTCCAACGACACCAACAACCCATCAAGCAACGCCCCCGGCCAGTCCGGCAACAACGGGAACGGGAACAGTTCCAGCAGCGGCAACAACGGCCAAGGCAACGGCAACGGTCGCGGAGTAGCCGCCGACGAGGCGGAGGTCGACGCGATAGCCGCCGACACCGAAGCGGAAGACGCCCCCGAGTCACCGGGTAGAAGCGAGAATGGCAACCGAGGCGGCCGGGCCGGCCGCTGAGGGAGCCAACATGCCACGACCAGCCCGTAGGGAGATCCTCGATCGCCTCGTCGACGAGGGCCGACTCGACCGCGAGGATGCTGATTCGATCGTGCGCGCGCCGGGTCTCGCCTTCTCGACACCCGAGCTCGTCGGATATCTCGCGGGCCTCATCGTGGTAGTCGGTCTCATCCGACTCCTCGCTGCGGCCGAGGCCTCCCCCTCGGCGATCGCGATCGCGCTGTTGGTGACCGGTTACGTGTCAGCAATATCGACGAGGCGAATCACAAGTGGCTCGATGTCCCGCCAACGCCTCATCGAGGTGATCGAGGTGGCGAGCGTGACCCAGTTGGCGATCGCTGTCGGGATCCTTCTCGATCAGCACCTGCTCGAATCCATCGAGTTGTCGGTCGCGATCATCGCGGCCGTGGCGTTGGCATGGGGGCTCTCACGGCTTCACACCCAGATCGCGGGGTGGGCCGTCACCTCCTCGGCCGCGCTCGTCGCGACGACCGCCTGGCTGGCCGTGGCGGATCTCGACGACCGCGCGACCCCACCTGTGTTCCTCGTGGTGGCATCGGGGCTCGTTGGCCTCGCCTCGGTGCGACGCAGTCAACCTGGAGCAGTGCTCGCGAGAGTCGCGGCGGCTGGAACCGTTGTGGTCGTGTCGATGATCTGGTTCGGCACGCACGACGGGGTTGTCGCAGCACTACCGCTCGTCGCCATCGGTCTCGGCGCGTTCGCTCTCGGCGCCAGCGAGCACTGGCTGGAGATCGCTGTCGCCGGCGCGATCACTGTGCTCATCGGTCTCGTCGGCTGGGTGCTCGACAGCGGCCTGGGCGACTTGGTGCAAGGAGTAGTGATCGTCGGGATCGGTGCGCTCTCGCTCCTCACGGTCGTCCGGGTCACCCGCACGTCGTCGGCAACCGATCACGGTTGAGCGTCTGAGAGGATCAAGGGATGGGCTCATCTCGGAAACTCTCGATCGCCTCCGTCAACGTCAACGGCATCCGGGCGGCGAAACGCAACGGAATGGAGCCATGGATCGCGGAGCGGGCCGCCGACATCGTGACCATGCAGGAGGTGCGCGCGCCCGATGACATCTTCGTCGATCACGTTGACACCATGTTCGGCGCCGACTGGCATCGGGTCCACGCCGAGAGCGAGGCCAAGGGCCGCGCTGGTGTCGCGGTGGTGTCGCATCTCCCGATCACCGCTCAGCGAATCGACATCGGTGGCAAGCACTCCCGCTACAACCGCTCGGGCCGGTGGGTGGAGGCCACCTTCGACCTCGACGGTGTCGACGCGCCGCTCACGGTCGTGTCGGCCTACATCCACACCGGCGACGCCGACAGCGACGAGAAGATGGAGGAGAAACTCGGCTTCTTCGCCGCGGTAACCGACCGGATGACCCGTCTGCGACGCCAGGGCCACCACGTCGTGGTGACCGGGGACTTCAACGTCGGACACACCGAGCGCGACATCAAGAACTGGAAGGGGAACCGCAACAAGGCGGGTTTCCTCGAGGTCGAGCGCGCCTGGTTCGACCGGTGGTTCGACGAGCTCGGCTGGGTCGATGTCGCCCGCAGCCTGGCCGGCGACGTCGACGGTCCGTTCACCTGGTGGTCGTTCCGCGGGCAGGCCTTCGACAAGGACGTCGGCTGGCGGATCGACTACCAGGTGGCGAGCCCCGAGTGGGCCGAGCGAGCCGTGTCGTCGTCGGTCGACCGGGCCCCGAGTTACGCGGAGCGCTGGAGCGATCACGCCCCGCTCGTGGTCGACTACCGACGCTGACTCACATCAACTCGAGTTCGGCGCCGTCGAACAACGGCGTCATGTCGAAGTCGGCGATGTCGGCATCCAGTTGATCGACCGAGGGCGCGGTGAGATCACCGGCCGCGGTCTCGAGCACGGCCGGCAACAGGTTGGCGTCGCTCGTCGAGTTGAGGAACAACTGCTCGCGCGACAACACGTTGCGCACCGCGCGTCCGATCGCCCCGTGATCGGTCAACGGCTCGTACCAGGAGAACCTCGGGCCGTCGTAGTCCACCGACCAGCGGCCCTTCGCGATCGACTTGATGGTCTGCACCGCAACGTTCCGATCGGCGCACACCGCGAGCAGTTCCTCGACATCGCTGCGATATGCCGGACTGGCGAGCATCGTGTGATTGAACGGGAACAGGACCGAGTCAAAGTCGAACTCGGCGAGGCTGCGCACATGCATCGACGGGATGCGCACCCCGTGTCCCGTCACCCCGATCCAGTCGACGAGCCCCTCGTCTCGGGCTGCGGCCAGCGCCTCGACGGCTCCGCCGGGCCGGAAGGCCGTCTCCCACTCATCGACCTCGACGAGGTTGTGCAACTGGATCAACTCGACCCGGTCGACACCCATACGTCGCAGTGAGTCCTCCAGACCGGCCCGCGCCGCGTCACCGGTTCGCTCACCGGTCTTGGTGGCGAGGAAGATCGACGCCCGGTGCTCGGCGAGCCAGGGCTGCATGACGTCCTCAGCGTGGCCGTAGGAGTGGGCGGTGTCGTAGTGGTTGACCCCGGCGGCTCGGGCGATCTCCAGGGTGTCGTAGGCGCGTCGCTGCGACATCTCCCCGAGGGCAGCGCCCCCGAAGATGACCCTCGACGAGAGGTGTCCGGTGCGGCCGAAGACTGCGGTGGGGACCATGGGTCGACCCTAGTGGTCGAGCCCTGAGCCCTCATTAGACGCCAGTTCGTCACCGGCATCGAAGTCGTTCGGGAGTCGGCGGTAGGCGGAGCGACCGAGCAGGTGCGTGCCGACCGGGCCGGTCACCAACTGCAACACCACCACGAGCAGCGCCGTCACCAGCGCGGCGACCGAGCGCACCGACAGCGCCACACCGACGGCGATGGCGAGGATGCCGAGCGTCGGTGCCTTGGCCGCCGAGTGCATCCGCGCGAACACCGACTGGAAGCGGACCACGCCGACACCGGCGAGGAGGATGAGCGCCGAACCGAACACGAGCAGCACGCCGGCGACGGTGTCGATCATGCTCCCCTCCTCTCCACGTATCGGGCGAGCACGCCGGTGCCGACAAAGGCGACGAGGGCGACCACGAGCACGGTGTCGAGACCGGCGACCGAATCGTCGCTCGCCACCTCCACCAGGATCCCGCAGGTGATCACCATCAGCAGGCCATCGACGGCGATCACCCGGTCGACGACCGACGGCCCGATGAAGAGCCGAACCATGAAGCAGATGCCGGCGAGGGCGAGCAGCGCAAAGGCCGCGACGATCATGAGCCACCTCCCAGTTGCGCCCGCGCGGCGCGCGAGCCGAACGCTCTCACCGACAACTCCTCGAGGTGCAGCAGTTCGGCCTTGACGCGCTCGATGTCGTCGAGGTGGAGCACATGCACGTACAGCACCGGCGGTGTGCCCTTGGCCTCGATGGTCACCGTTCCCGGCGTCAGGGTGATCACGTTCGCCACCACGGTCATGGCGAGATCAGATGAGGTGCGCAGCGGCACGGCGACGATTCCGGTGTGGATGCGATCGCGCCAGGGCGTGATGATCTCCCAGGCCAGCACGAGGTTCGCCTGGACCAGTTTCACCAGCACGTAGAGGCCGAAGTAGATCAGGTGCGGCAACGACACGCGCGCGCGGTCACCCGACTCCGAGCCGGCGCAGTACGACTTCGGCAGACGGGCGAACGAGATGACGACGGTCGCGACCACCGCACCGGACACCAGGTTCGCGATGCTCAGGTCGTTCCAGAGCAGGAGCCAGATGGCCACCAGCCACAACCCGAGGCCCGAGATGCTCACCCGGCCGAGCAACCTCATCGGTCCACCCCCAGCACCGCCTCGACGTACACCGAGGGGTCGAGCAGGTCCCCGGCGGCCCGGAGCGACAACTCGTGGAGGGGCCCGGCCCAGACGGAGAACGCGATCGAACCCGCCACCAAGGTGGCCGTGGCGACCACCATCCACAGCGGCGAGCCGAGCCGACCGTCAGCCATCGGCTCCCGCGACGGCGCCGTATCGCGCTCCCCCCAGAACACCCCGGCCCAGATCTTGGTCATCGAGTACAGGGTGAACAGCCCGACGGCGAGTGAGGCCGTGACGATCGCCCATCGGTCGACTTCGAGGCCGGCATCGACGAGCGCGAACTTGGCGAGGAAGCCGGAGAAAGGCGGCAGACCGGCGAGGCTGAGCGCCGGCACGGCGAACAGCGCCGCGATGAGTGGCGCGGTGCGCACCAGACCCCCCATCTCCGAGAGTCGGCTGGTGCCGGCCCGGCGGTCGACGAGCCCGGCCACCAGGAAGAGCGCGGTCTTCACGATGATGTGGTGGATCACGTAGAACACCGCCGCCGCGACACCGGCGACCGTCAGCAGCCCGAGGCCGAGGATCATGTAGCCGATCTGGCTGATGATGTGGAAGGCGAGGATGCGCTTCATGTCGTCTTGGGCGATCGCGCCGAGGACGCCAACCACCATCGTCGCCCCAGCCACCCACAACAGGGTCGTGCCCATCCACCCGGGGGTGTCGAACAGGAGCAACTGGGTCCGGATGATGGCGTAGACACCGACCTTGGTGAGGAGCCCCGCGAAGATCGCGGTCACCGGACCGGGCGCTGTCGGATAGCTGTCGGGGAGCCAGAAGAAGAGCGGGAAGAGACCGGCCTTGATGCCGAACACGATGAGCAGCATGATCGAGAACGCCGCCTTGAGCCCCGGGTCGACCTCGGCGAGACGGATGGAGAGCTCAGCCATGTTCACCGTTCCGGTCGCCGCGTACAGCAGGGCGAGCACCGAGATGAACAGCGTCGAGGCCACCAGTGAGATGACGACATAGGTCATGCCCGACCGCACCTGATCCGGTCGGCCGCCGAGGGTGATCAGCACGTACGACGCGGCGAGCATCATCTCGAAGGCCACGAACAGGTTGAAGAGGTCACCGGTGATGAAACTCGCCGACACGCCGGTGGCGAGCACGAGATACAGCGGGTGGAACGCGATCCGCTCACGCTCGGCGCCGGCCTGGCCGATCGCGTAGACCATCACGACCAGCAGCACGACCGAGGAGACCACGAGCATGATCCCCGCCAGCCGGTCGACCACGAGCGCGATGCCGAGGGGCGCGCTCCACCCTCCGGCGACCTGGACCACATGGCCCTCGCGCTCGGCCTCCACGAGCAACAGGATCGAGATGACCACCAGGGCGGCGAGCGCCGTCACGCTCACCGCGCGTTGGACAGCGCGCCAACGACCGGCCACCACGGTCACGGCCGCGCCGAGGAGCGGCAACACGATCGGCAACGGGACCAGCGATGCGGTACTCACATCTCTCCGATCTCGGAGGTGGTCGGCTCGCCGTCGTCGACCGGCCCCTCCGGTCCGTCGGCCTCGCGTCTCGCGACCATGGTGTCCTCGATGTCGTTCTCGACGGCGTCGTCGCGGGTGATCTCCCAGCTGCGGTAACCGAGCGCGAGCAGGAAGGCGGTCACGCCGAAGGTGATGACGATCGCGGTGAGAGCGAGCGCCTGGGGCAAGGGGTCGGACATGGTGTCGACGGGATCGCTGCCGATGAGCGGTGGTCGACCACCCGGACCGCCGGAGGTGATGAGCAGGAGGTTCGCCCCGTGGCCGAGGAGCCCGATCCCGATGATGATGCGGGTGAGGCGTCGCTGCATGAGCAACCAGGATCCGCAGGCGAACAACAACGCGGTCACGAGGGCGAGCACGATGCTCATGGCACGGCCACCCGTTCGTCGCCCATGGTCGGGGCGTCCTCCTCCGATGCCTCCGGATCGTCGCCGAACGCCTCGTAGGCCATCAGGACGAGACCGACCACCACGAGGAACACGCCGATGTCGAAGGGCAGTGCGGAGGTCGTCTTGATCTTCCCGAGGAGCGGGAGGTCGGCCTCGAGGAGGGCGTGTTCGAGCACGGCGCCACCGAGGAGGATCGGCACGATCGCGGTGACCACGGCGATCAACAGGCCCCCTCCGAGCACGGTCCACGGCTTCATCGGCAGCAGGCGCCGGACCGCCGGGTTCCCACCGGCGATGTACAGCAGGCTGATCGCGGCGCCAGCGGTCAGTCCGCCGACGAAGCCACCGCCGGGCTGGTTGTGCCCTGCGAACAGGAAGTAGATCGCGAGCGTCAGGATGGAGGCGAACAGCACCCGCGCGGAGGCGTCCACCACCGGGGACGGCACGAGTGAGGAGGTCTCGAGGCGCTTCCGGTGGACGAGGCGGGCGAGTGCGACAACCCCGAGTCCGGCGACGAGCAGCACGGTGATCTCGCCCAGGGTGTCGAGGCCGCGGAAGTCGACCAGGATCACGTTGACGACGTTCGCGCCCTTGCCGTCGGGGACCGAGCGATCGAGCATCTCGGCCGAGACCGATGGATCGTCGATCGCCCCACGCGAGTCGGCGGCGGAGAGCGCGAACACGAAGACCGAGACGCCGACAAGGGCGGCGATGGCGATGCGCACCGGGGCGATGACCGCAGCCGAGCGATCGGTGAACGCGCGCGGGAGCACCTGGAGTACCAGCACGAAGAGCACCGTGGCGAGCGTCTCGATCGCGAACTGGGTGAGCGCGAGATCAGGTGCGCCCTGCACCACGTAGAGCCCGGCCATTCCGTAGCCGACGGCGCCGAGCATGAGCGCCGCGGCGATGCGGCGGTGCACCAGGGTCGAACCGATCGCAGCGGCCACGATGAGCGCGGCCAGCAGGATGTGCAACCAGTTGTCGGCGAACACGGGTACGCGCTCGAGCCCGGTGAAGGCCGGCACGAGCGGGGCGAGCGCCGACACCCCGAGGATCACCATCAGGTAGATCGGCAGCGACCCGTTCTGCACCACCCGCGTGGTCCACTTCGCACCCCGCAGAACGCTCTGGAGCAGCACCCAGAACGAGCGGTCGGCGGTGGGGAGCACCGCGATCGGACGGTGCAGGGCGGTCTGGGTCGCCTCCACCCGCCGGCGTGCGACGGTCACCAACGCGCCGATCGCGATGACCACCGCCGAGAGCAGAAGCGCCGAGTTGAACCCCGCCCACAACTCCACCGACTTCGGCTTGGCGGACGGGTGCAGCGACCTGGTGGCCTCGGCCACCAACGCGTCGACGAACACCGGGGCGAGACCGGCGACGAGGGAGAAGACCGCGAGGAGGAGCCCGGGAGCCACGAAGGCCGGTGAGGGCACGGCGGCGTCGGGACCGCCCATCGGATGGTCGTCGTCGACCGCGGACGGATCGTTGAGCCGACCGAGGACGCCGAGCACGAATCGCGCCGAGTAGGCGAAGGTCAGGATCGAGCCGACGACGATCGCGGCGACGACCCACCAGGCGCCGATGAAATGACCGTCGACTGCCGAGAGCAACGCCTTCTCCTTGGCGATGAATCCGAGGAGCGGCGGCACACCGGCCATCGACGCCGCCGCGAGCAC
>Ga0181566_10001215_pt1 | contig 21105 bp, 18 predicted proteins | sample 101ome_15_FD_133762 | JGI IMG/M metagenome (GOLD analysis project Ga0181566, IMG submission 133762) | Coastal salt marsh microbial communities from the Groves Creek Marsh, Skidaway Island, Georgia - 101402AT metaG (megahit assembly) | ecosystem: Environmental > Aquatic > Marine > Intertidal...
GAGTAGGTCCACAGATATGATTAGATAAACATAGGCACTGATCAACTCAGTGCCTATGTTCTGTCTATGTGAAACAGAGTCTTTTACAACTTTATTTTTCGGTTCCTGTTATGTTCTTTCTTTCTTAATAGAACAAAATCCCAGACTTGCCGAGTCGCCCTGCAAGAGCCTAAGGTGGGGTCTAAACAAGCCTGTGCCTGTCATAGCCTGACAGTGTCACGGTACCTGCCCAGATACAAAAGAGCGGGTTTGTAGGTTTTGTTTTTACCCAGTCAGAGTGCGATGGGATCATCTACAAGACCTTCCAATTTTTCCTGCTATATCCTGCAATAAATGGTGCGGACGGGGAGACTTGAACTCCCACACCTCGCGGTACTGGAACCTAAATCCAGCGCGTCTACCAATTCCGCCACGTCCGCCTGTTCAGAATAGTCGCCTATTATACCCAAGGGCCCCTGATTCCCCAATCGACAATGCCATGCCTGCATTGCACTCTAACGGGGGGTTGATTATGCTGGTGCCCCTTCATTTTCACCTGTCAGAGGCCTCTTTATGACCCCGACAAGCAAATCTGCTATCGCCTTTTTGCTGGCAACCACAGCGTTTGGTGCCAGTGCCCAGCAGCCGCAGATCAGCGCTGCCCGCAACCCGATCGACGTCAGTGTTGACAGCTATCTGGATCGCCTGCAATTACCTGATGGCTTTGACGTGTCTATCTACGCCCGCGGCATGGAGGAAGCCCGCTCCATCACCATGAGTGACAATGGAGTGCTTTATGTCGGTACTCGTGGCGGAGAAGGGGATGCCAATATCGGCAAGGTATATGCCATTCCGGATGCCAATGGTGATGGGATCGGAGATGAAGTCATTACGGTTATTGACGACCTGTATATTCCCAATGGTGTCGCCTGGCATGACGGCGACCTGTACGTGGCGGAAATCGGCCGGGTGCTGGTGTATCGCGATGCCGATGCCAACCTGCACAAAATGCCGTCACCGGAAGTGGTTTCCGATGCCACGCCGGAGACCTGGCACCATGGCTGGAAGTACATCGATATCGGACCAGACAACAAGCTCTATGTGCCGGTCGGGGCGCCCTGCAACATCTGCGAACTGGAAGACCTATACGGCAAGATTCTGCGCATGGACCTGGACGGTTCCAACCTAGAGGTGTTTGCCACGGGGGTGCGCAACACCGTTGGCTTCACGTGGCATCCGGAAACCGGAGACCTCTGGTTCACTGACAATGGCCGCGATGTCTGGGGGGACGATATTCCGCCGGAAGAACTAAACCGTGCCACCGGACCGGGACAGCACTTCGGCTTCCCGCACCGATACGGCAAGGACCTGGTGGACAATGAATTCCCGACCGACATGCCAGCCAGTGCCTTCACCCCGGCCGTACTGGAAATGCCGGCGCACAATGCCGGCCTGGGGATCGAGTTCTATACCGGCGAGCAGTTTCCCGGGCTGTACCAGGGCCAGTTGTTTGCGGCCTACCACGGTTCCTGGAACCGTAATCCGCCGGCGGGTTACAAGATTCGCCTGATGCGCTTTGAAAACGGCACTGCCGTCAGCTACGAGGACTTTGCCACGGGCTGGCTGATTACCGACCCCAACGACAGCAGTCGCCTGGTGCACTGGGGGCGCCCTGTTGATCTGGAAATCGCGAAGGATGGTGCCTTGCTGGTGTCCGATGACCAGAACGGCGTGATTTACCGCATCAGTTATTCTGATTAATGTTGCAGCGTTGCAGGTCGGTATAGCGCAGGGTTTGCCGGCTTACGTGACGACATTATTGGCGGACTTTATCTGACGACATTAACCAGCTCATGCCGGTCTTGTGCTGGGCTGCCGCCAAAGGGCCATGCAGGCCTGTGTCGACCTGTGAACAGATACCGTGCAATACAACAAGGGGTCAGCAGGCCCCTTTTTTTCGACTGTTCAAGTGCCGAATATTGCCTGGGCTTGCAGTCATTGGTACGCCCGATGGGGTTCATCGGCTGTGCCTATTGTACCGGGGTGCTTGCCAGTGCAATGATTCATCGATAAAAATTATGGTAAGCAAATAGTTTATTGGTTTTTCATATGATCAAGCTGCGCGAACTGGAATACTTGGACGCCATTGAGCGTTTCAAACACTTTGGCAAGGCGGCCGAGGCCTGCCATGTCAGCCAGCCTACCCTGAGCGGGCAGATCATCAAGCTGGAAGAGCAGCTGGGGGTGACGCTGATTGAACGTCACCGTCGCAACATCATGCTGACCCCGGCTGGCAACCAGTTGCTGGTCAAGGCCCGCAAGGTACTCAACGCTGCCCACGATCTGGAGATCACCGCCAAGACCCTGGGCGATCCCTTGTCCGGTGAAATGCACCTGGGGCTGATCCCGACCCTGGCACCGTACCTGTTGCCGCACATCATGTCTGACCTGATCGAGGGCCTGCCGCGCATGGAGTTTTATCTGCATGAAGAGCAGACCGGGGACCTGATCGAGGCGCTGGACAAGGGGCAACTGGATGCCCTGATTCTGCCCTGGCTGGATGACATGAAGGAATTTGACGCCTATGACCTGTTTGATGAGCCGTTCGTCCTGGCCGTCAATAAAAATCATGAGCTGGCAAAAAAGAAGCGCGTCAAACTCGAGGATCTGAAAGGCTGTCATGTGCTGACCCTGGAAGACGGTCACTGCCTGCGCGACCAGGCGCTGGGTTACTGCTTCAGTGCCGGTGCCGATGAAGACAAGCGTTTCCAGGCCACCAGTCTGGAAACCCTGCGTTACATGGTCGCCTCTGGCATTGGCATCACGCTGCTGCCTAAGCTGGCCGTGATCGAGCAGCGGGAAAACAGCGGTATCAGGTATATCCCGTTCCAGCAACCGCAGCCGTCACGCCGCATTGTGCTGCTGATCCGTCAGAACTACACGCGGGTCGAATCCGTCAGGGAAATCGTCAGCACCATTCGCCAGACCATGAAGAAAAACCTGAAGCTTTCGTAGTCCTATGACTGGACGGTGACGGCGGCATTCATTACTCTTTTCCCGTTCTGGTCCATCGTTATTCCTGGGGGGAGTTGCATGAAAATCCGTATAGCTGTCGCCGTGCTGTTGTTCAGCCTGGTCCAATTACCGGTCGCTACCGCACATCATTCGTTTGCCATTTACGACCAGGAAAACCCGGTCTCCATGAGCGGGGTAGTCCGCGAGCATCGCTGGACCAATCCCCATGCCGCAGTCATTCTCACGGTTACGGCTGACGATGGCACCGAAACTGACTGGGTGCTGGACCAGGGCCCGGTCAACATGCTGTCCCGGCAGGGCTGGACCCGCGACACCCTGAAACCCGGTGACCGTATCGATGTTGTGTTTTCGCCACTGCACAGCGGCCAGCCGGGCGGCCTGCTGGGCAGCTGGTCCTTTTCCGAAGCCAGTGCCACTGATCTCACCGGCACCGGGTCAACCGGCACCATTCTCGATATCACCCGTCCCGACCCGGTGCCGATGTCCTATGCCGTTGCGCGTGACTTCAACGGTGTCTGGGCCAACGCCAGTGGCGGCATCCATTTCGATACCCTGAATTCGCGTTCCCGTCGTGGCCAGGAGCCGCCGCTGCGCCCGCAGTCCATGGCGCAATGGCAGCAGCGCTGGGACGATGCCGACGCCGGGAAAGCCACAGCTGATCCGACGGCCCGCTGCATACCGCCGGGATTTCCCCGTTTTCTGACCATGGTGCTGCCGGGTGAAATCCTGCAGGCCGAGCACCAACTCAACTGGTATGCCGAATTTGCCGAAGCCACTGTGCGTGTTTACCTGGATGGCCGTGATGTGCCGGAAGACCTGGTGCCCAGCTTTAATGGTTTTTCCACCGGTCACTGGGAAGGCAATACGCTGGTTGTGCAGACTGTCGGGCTGCGTGGTGACACCCTGGTGGACACGACCGGGGTCCCCCACAGTGAGGAGCTCACCGTCAACTGGCGCATGACCAAGGTGACTCCGGACTACTTTGAAGTCGATGTTGAGCTGGTTGATCCGGTGGTATTCACCGAGCCGTGGACCACCACCAAGTATTACACCCGGTTGCCCGCCGGCGAGTTCGTCCAGGAATATGCCTGCCAGGCCGGCAATCGCTTTGATGTGAATGCCGCGGGCGAAATCGAGGTGATCTTCGAGTAACCCGTTGCGCGAGCGCGCTCTTACGGCAAAACCAGGGGGTTGCGCTCGCTCGATGACTGACGTTTGAGCCAGTCCTGGAAAGGCTGGCGGTAGTGGATGCCGGTATCCAAGGCGTCGGGGTCTGCATCCCTGATGGCACCGAAATTGTCCCCCCCGGCGTACATGAAGCTGTTCAGCAGGATCACATAATCCTGGTCGGGCGCCAGTCGCTGCCCTGACGCGCTGAGGAACCAGTTGCCATCCCGCCGTTCCAGGCCGGCAATCACCGGACGTCCGCCTTCCACAATCGCCTGCATGATGACCCGGCCCGGGACCGTGGCCATCACCACCGTGTTTTCAAACGGCAGCAAGTTGACCAGGTCAGACACGGTAATCTCTCCGGCTGGCAGGTCAGTGCGAATGCCGCCGCGATTGGTGACCGCGATATCCGCCGAAGGCCAGGTTTCCAGCCAGGAATTGATGATCAGCTGATCCAGGGTTTCGCCACGCGGCAACGCGGTGGCATTCCAGGCCACAGGTTCAGCCAGGATGTCCTGGAAGGAGCCGCTCCATCGACTGATAGTGGCCGCAATGGCGGGATCAGCGACTGCACCGCTGTTGCGTGCTGTGGCATAGCTTGCACTGACCAGGCGTTTGGTCGAAAGATCATAGGACAACGTGGCCCTAGCATAGGCAGTGAAGTGGAAGCCGCCGCCAAGCACGGTAGTCTTGCCAATCTGCTTTGCCACCAGTTCATTGCAATGGCCGCCGCCGGCTAGGGCGATATTCAGATCATGCAGGCGAGCCACCAGTGGCTCAAGTTCGTCCATGCAGACATGGCTGATGATGAACACCAGGTCAGGGGATTCGGCATTTATGGCTGGCATGACCCGCCGTACCGCTGCTTCATAATCGGTGAAATCCAGACCCTGGACATAATCCGGGTTTGTGACATAGGGCGTGCTCGTGGTGGTCAGCCCGATGATGGCGATGCTCATGTCGTTCACATCGGTCATGGTCCAGGGCAGAAAATTCGGTGCCATGTCACCAGCACCAGGGCGCCGGTGGATATTGGCTGCCAGGTAGGGATAGTCGGCATCACGAATACGAGTTGCCAGCGCCTCGAGCCCGAAATCAAATTCATGGTTGCCGATGGCCGAGGCGTCATAGTGCATCGCATTCATCACCTCGATCATGCTCTCACCCTGCACCCAGGTGGATATGGCAGGCCCGGTGAAGTTGTCACCGCCGCTCAGCACCAGGAAAGCACCGTCTGGGTCATAACCTTCGTCTTCCTGCCAGAGCCGGTAAAGATTGGCTGCTCCCTGCCCGGGTGACATGCCCTCCATCCAGCCATGCTCGTCGTTGGTATAAAGCACCGTGACTTCCCGTAATGTCTGCGCCGATACAGCCGGTGCCAGGACCAGCAGGGCGGGGATCAGGTAGCGAAATGAACGTGTCATGCCGGCAGTGTAATACAGGATGCTGTGCCAGGCAGGTGTTGTTGATGTGTCAGAGCGGCCAGGTCAGGGTGAAACAGGCCCCGCCGCCGCTGGCATTGTCGGCCTTGATACTGCCCCCGCTGCCGCTGCAGGATGCGGGCGGCAATCGACAGCCCCAGCCCGTATCCACCGGACTCCTTGTCACGACTGGAGTCGCCGCGGGTGAAAGGTTCGAAAATCGAATCCAGCAGGGTCTCGGGTATACCATTGCCATCGTCGAGGATGCGGATACAGACCATGCCATGGCGCAGCTCGAGATTTAGCTGGACCCGGGTCTGCGCGTTGCGCAGGCAGTTACGCACGAGGTTATTGATCGCCCTTGCCATCAAGGCGGGGTTGAAGGTTGCAGCCATTGCCATTTCTTGTGTTGTAGCGTCGACAAAGCTGACCTCAATTTTTTCGCCGTCGAACCCGGCAACCAGGTCTTGCAGCCAGGGCCTCAGGTCCATGTCCCCCAGTTCCAGCAACAGGTTCTGTTCGTTGAGCCTGGCGTAGGACAGCATTTCGTCGATCAGACCTTCCAGTTCCGCAACGTCCTGATTCATGTTGCGCAGGTATTCCTCTTTCTGGGCGGTGTCCTCCGTGCGGGCCAGAATTTCCATGCTGAACTTGAAGCGTACCAGGGGGGGCGCAATTCATGGGAAACCGCATTGGTGAGTTCACGATGCGAGGACACCAGGTATTCGATGCGTTCGGCCATGGCATTGAAAGCGCGGGCCAAGGGCAGGATGCGGGAATCCAGTGGTACCTCGACGCGGGCCGAAAAATCATTGTCGCCGAATTTCAGGGCAGCCCCGCGCAGACGATCCAGGTCGCGGACAATGGGCCTGATCCAGAACAGGATCAGCAGGCCCACCAGCCCGTAATAGAGCCAGGAAACCAGGCGCGGGTTCAGGCCCTACTGCCGGGGCTCGGGTACCGGACCAATGGGCAGCAGCCAGCGTGTACCGGCAATGGGTTTGTAATGGATGGGCAACTCGCTGCTGTCATACAGGGTGATGATGTCACTGCCGGGATTGGCCTGCAGTCCGGCAAACTCATCGCGGGTATGCAGGCTCACAGGCACACCAACAGCCTCGCTGAGTGCACCCTGGCGTGCTTCAAAGGTGGCCTGGATATCGGATGCTCCGTCCAGCAGGGTCTCAATCAGGGCGAACTCGGCACTGAATGTGTCGGCAGCCGGCTCGTCGGTCCTACCGACCAACGGCAGATCCAGCACCAGGGCGACCTGGATGATGCCGCCGGCCAGCATGATCGCAGCGCGCAGGAAGGTGTAACCGGTGGTGGTTTTCTGGCTCATGGCTGGCAACCGGAAAGCGTGGTGTGACCAGGCATCGTCCACAAAGAGGTAGCCTTTGCCCCAGAGGGTTTTCAGGCGCTCGGGCTGGTGAGGATTTCTTTCCAGTTTTTACGCAGGCGGGAAATACGCACGTCGACCGTGCCTACCTGGTTACCTTCCGGCTCATTGATCCGCTCTATGTGCTTGACCTGAGTGACCAGGAGAATCCGCAGATTGTCGGCGAACTGGAAATTGACGGCTATTCCGATTACCTGCACCCGGTTTCAGACACCCTCCTGCTGGGTATTGGCAAGGACGCTATTGCCGATGACGGCTCATACGACTTCAATGGCCGCGGGGCCTGGTACCAGGGTGTGAAGCTGTCACTGTTCGATGTCAGCGACCCGACGAGCCCGCGTGAAATCGATGCCCTGGTGCTGGGCAAGCATGGCACCGAGTCCACCGTGCTCTGGGATCATCACGCACTGTCTTTTATACCGGGCAATGGCGGGGAGGCGGCACGCCTGGCGATTCCGGTTCAGCTGCATGAAGACATACCGACCTGGAAGAGCTGGGATGCCAGTGATGCCAGTGCCTGGTATGACTACACGCCGAGGGCACAGTCTTCCTTTGAACAGTCTGCCCTAGGCATCAGCCAGGCCGGCCGGCTGATCAGTGAAGTCGACAACGGCGATGATTTTGTCATTGCCCTGGATGACCATCTGATCGACCTGAGCGAAGACACGGACACTGGTACTGACAAAGCTGACAGCACCGACAGCGGCAACGATGAACCGATACCGGTGGAACTGCCGACTCGCCTGATCGCGCCGATTTTCAGCTATTACAGCGACCGCTCCGTGTTGCTGGATGATGCCGTTTTCTTCATCCATGACGGTGAGGTGCTGACCTCTTTCTTGGGAGAAGACCGGGGTGTGACTGACTAACCGGGTCTCTAAGTCACTGCAGTTCCGGTTGACTCCCCATCCCACTGAACCGCGGTGCCCTGGGTGCCGCGGTTTTTTTATGGGGTGCACAAACCGCGTTTGGTAGGCATCGCTATACGGGCTATTATCCTTCAGGTGCCGGACTCCCCCGGCGGTCTTTGTATTCAGGAAATGCGTATGGAAACCCGTCCCTGCCAGTCGTTCTTCATTCACCGGATTTTTTTCGCTGTCTGCATCATGACTGTGGCAATCATGCTGGTGCCCCCGGTGCGTGCCTATGACCCACAGGCGTCTGATTACCGCCCGGCCCTGGATCCGGCCTTGGGTATCGGGAAAGCCTTCGGACGCTGGAATACCCAGATCAACCTGGTCTACGACCCGGATGATGCGCCTGCCCTGTTTGCCGATGATGATGTCGTCATCGATCTGCTGGAAGAGGCGGTGGCCGAATGGGTACAGGTCAGTGGTATCCAGATGACAGTTGTGGGCGTGGATCGCAATATCCAGGACGATGACGATCTTAGGCCCGATGACCAGGATAACCTGGTGCGCGTGTTCTGGGGCAATACCGGGGGTGCTGCTGGCCAGGCAGGCCCGAAAGGTGACTTCTACAACGAAGACCTGGGGTATTACCCGTACATTGACGGCAGCGTCAAACTGAGCAGCAACAGTGAACACTGGGAATCCACGTTTGAATTGCTGCCGGTGCTGGTCCATGAACTGGGGCATTTAATCGGTCTCGGGCATTCGGATAATCCCGCATCGGTCATGTATGCCAATCCCTACAACTTCCTCAATCATCCGCGAGCCGATGACATTCTGGCGGCCCGCGCTCTCTATGGTAAGGGCTCTCTGTCCATTGCCGATGTCACCCAGCCGATCAGCCAGTGGCTCTATTCCGCGCCGCCGGCTGCGTCGGCCAGTGCCACCGCCAAGTTGTTCAAGAGCAACGGCATTTTTGATCAGGGGGCCTTTATCGCGCTGGATTCTGACACCCCGGTCAGCGAGGTGAATGCCCAGACCGAAGACGGCAACTTTCTCTGGTTTTACTACGCCATGGGACCCAGCAGCAGCAAGATAGAGATTGATGCCACCTTTGTCCTGGTCGATCCCTTCGGATACCAGTATGAAGGCAGGGACCAGCAGATTTCCTGTGAACCGAATTTTTCCTGCGGCGTCGGGACGACGATCACGAAAACCCATGTGATCAAGTCGGTGCCCGGAGAGTGGACGGTATACATGGTGGACGATGACACTAACACCACCTTGCTGGAATACCGCTTCACTGTGAATACGACCACCAGTTACAACAAGCCTCCGCAAGCCGATGTGACGGTGACCGGTGTCTCCAACACCATGATCAGTGTCAGCCTGGATGTCACGGATGCCGAAGATGATGCCATCCAGGTTGTCTGGCATCAGCATGGTGACTTCATCAGTAAGCGTGGCGGCGGGAATATCGATAACGGCAGTGATGGCGATACCATCAGTCGCAATATCAGCTTCCTGTCTGCCGGTACCCATACGCTGTTCGTGGAATTACTTGATGATTCGACCCGCTATGACGGCAGTGCTACAGGCGCTAGCTCTGCCGGTGACGGTTTTCGCAGCCTCATTGCCATCACTGTGAACCTGCCGGTCAACAGCGGCAGTGATGCCGACATCAGGCAGAGTTACTTGGTAGCCGGCAGCAGCCCGCCCCTGAATACCGGCGGTGGAGGCGAAGAACCCAAGACAGGAGCGGTCTTAATCAATGCCATCGCCGAAACCAATGCACTGGAACTGGTGACAGCCTCCAATGGCAGCGCGACCACGGCGCAATTTGCAGCCGGCGCCAGTGCCGATGGCGGCGTCAGCACGGCAACCACGTTTTCGGCGGGTGAGGAAGTTGTCATCGGGGGTTCGGTGTCGCCGCAACTGGGCGACATTGGTTTTGGCGGGGAAGTGTTCGTGGTGATGTTCAGTGGCAGCGACCGCTTCTATCGCGACTTGGATGGCACCTTCGTACCGATCACCGGGGGACTGAAGTCTGCGCTGGATGCGGCCTATCTGCGCAGTGACCTGAAGCTGACGGAGAACGTCGAGATCTTCTCAGGCACCATGCAACCGGGTCTATACCGTTTCTTCCTGGGATACCGGGTTACCGAAGGCAGTGGCGGCCCGATACATTTCAATGCCCGTGCCTTCAGGGTGACGGTGGAATAGGGCCCCTGCCGCTCCTACGGGCGACGCGAACGAAACGTCTTCAGAATCTGGTCGAAGTGTTTCTTGGCCTGGCGGCTGAGTTCCTCGCTGCGCCCTTTTTCCACCGCATACTGCTCCGCCTTGAGAATCAGGTCGTCGATGTCGGCGGCGGGTTTCTCTGTGGGAGTGGGCTCACTGTGGCGGTTGGCCGCACTGAACAGGTTGATCCAGTGATCCGTGCGGCGGCCCAGCCGGAGCAGGGCATAAAAGCTGGTGCCCGGTTTTCTGCCGGGTTTGAGCAGGCTGATAATGCCCAAAACCATGGATACCGCACTAGAATAAAATCCCCGAACCCGTCAAACATCAGTTTGACCTGGAAACAGATGATGTCCTTGGTGAGTGTCCAGCGGCCCGGTCTGTTCTGGTGTGGAAGTATTTTTTGAGGGCACGATACATTTTACGCTAAGCAGCAGGTTGCCAAGATGCGAGGCAGGGAGGCAAGGGAGAAAAGGGAGAAAAGGAGGAAGGGAGAAAGGGGCGTCAACTGGCGCTATTAACCTTCGTTTACTGAGAGGAAGTCAATCCGGGATTTAAATATATATGGTTCACCGAATTGCCTGCCTTTCCTCCTTTTCTCCCGTCCTCCTTTCTTCGTTACTTCTTGAAAAACCACTCCGACGCAATCGCCGCACCTTCCGCCAGGTTCTTCAGCTTCATCCAGGCCACGCCCGGGTCGATGGACGCTTGGCCCACGTGGATGCTGAAACCGCAGTCGGTGCCGGCCATGACATTCTCCGGTCCCACCAGGTCGGCGTAGCGCTTGATACGCTGGGCGATCAGCTCGGGGTGTTCGACATAGTTGGACTGAACTTCGATGACGCCCGGGCACAACACCTTGCCTTCCGGCAGCTTGTATTCCTCGAACAGGGCCCATTCATGGGCATGGCGGGGGTTGGCGGCCTCAAACAGCACGGTCTGCGGTTTGGCTTTCATGACCACGTCGATAATGTCCTTCAGGTTGACGTCGCAATGGTGTGGACCGCCGTAGTTGCCCCAGCACAGATGCATGCGCAGCTGTTCGGCGGGAATGTTCTGTACCGCGTGGTTGAGCGCTTCGATATGCAGGGCGCTGGTCTTGCGGAAATCGTCCAGGGTCACACCATCGGAATTCAGGTGCCGTCCCATGGCCAGGTCCGGGCAGTCGATCTGCAGGGTGGCGCCTGAGGCAGCGATGATTTCGTATTCGGTGCGCATGGCCTCGGCAATGGCAAAGACGTACTCCTCGTGGGTCTTGTAGTACTCGTTCTTGAAAAAGATCGAGGTCACGCCCGGAGAGGCGGAGCTGAAGAAGGCATATTCCATGTTGCCCCCGGTGGCTTCCTGCATGTTTTTCACGTCGGTATGGACGTCCTCGGTGGTTTTGACGCTGATGGGGCCTTTACAGCCAGGCGCATGGCGGTGCTGGCGTGAAGGATCCTCGCCCACCCTCTTGGCCAGGTTCGGGAAGTCCACCAGGTCATCGAACACATAGGTGTTCTCGCTGCCGCCAAAGCCGTCCAGGCGGTCCTTGATATAGGTGGCATAACTGGGCTTGGACTGCTCGCCATCATTGACCAGGTCGATCCCCAGGGATTTCTGTTTACTGACAATATCGATCACCGCCTGGCGGATGCGGCTCTGGAAGGCATCGGGGTCTACGGGAACACCATCTTCTTTGGCCCACATCATGTGCATGAGCTCAGTTTCGCGCGGCAGGCTGCCGACATGTGTGGTCAGGAAATGGTCGGTACTTCTTGGCATTTGGAGTCCCCTCTGGCTAATGGCTTGCTTGCTCGTGTTGTTATCTTGTTATGAGCCGGTACAGGTGTCCGGCGCGGGTGTCACCTGATATGGGGCAGGCGCTGACCGGCTCTGCTTCGGCCTTTCCGGTCAAAGTGGCAATGAAGGATAAACAGGTTCTAGTGTGTCGTCCACCCGCGATAAAACGCTGTTTTTCGATATTTCGAAAAAATTTTCGTTATCCGAAAAAAATAGGCGTCTTACGCGCGAAAGATAAAGCCAATAAAAACAATAAGATAAAATACCATGTTGGCACAAACTATCACTTCAGGCCGTTTTCCGGATTTCAAAACGATGATTTTTGCTTTCTCCACCCCGGAGATTCTGGCACAATGCGCCCTTTTTTCGATATCCGAAGACCTGTTAGGAGCAATCCAAGATGAGCAAAAACAGCCTCACAGCAGCAATGGAAGCGGCCGGCGGTGCCGTCAACCTGCTGCGTAATAACAAAGCCGGTATTTACGTCTACCCTGTCGTCGCCTCAGAATTCTCCAACTGGCGTTCCGAGCAGATCGCCTGGCGCGAATCTGCGGTGCTGTATGACCAGACCCACCATATGGATGAACTGACCGTTGAAGGTCCGGATGCCGAAGCCTTCCTAAGCTATACCGGCATCAACAGTTTTGCCAACTTCAAGGAAAACGTGGCCAAGCATTTCGTGCCCGTCACCCCGAATGGTCACGTCATCGGCGACATGATCATCTTCCGTGAATCCGAAGAAAAATTCGTCCTCGTGGGCCGTGCCCCGACTGCCAACTGGCTGCGTTTCCAGGCCTCTTATGGCAAATGGAATGTGCGCCTGTTCCACGATCCGCGTTCCGACTCCCGTCCGGACGGCAAAGCCATCTACCGCACCCATTACCGTTTCCAGATCCAGGGTCCGGAAGCGAACAAGATTTTCGAAAAAATGAACGGCGGCCCGATCCCGGAAGTGAAATTCTTCCACGTCGACTGGATCAACTGTGGCAACCGCCGTGTCCAGGCCCTGCGTCATGGCATGGCCGGTGCACCGGGTCTTGAAATCTGGGGTCCGTATGCCGACAAGCATTACATCCAGACCACTGTCGCCCAGGCGGCCAAGGATGCCGGTGTTGACCTGCGTTTCGTGGGTGCACGCGCCTATTCGTCCAACACCCTGGAATCCGGCTGGATTCCGTCTCCGCTGCCGGGTATCTACTCCGGCGACGGCATGCTGAAGGATTATCGTGACTGGCTGGGTGCCGACCACTACGAAGCGGTTGGCTCACTGGGTGGTTCACTGCTCTCCGGCAACATCGATGATTACTACGTCAGCCCGTTTGAGCTGGGTTATGACTTCTACATCGGCTGGAAGAAAGACGATTTCATCGGCAAGGCTGCTCTCGAGAAAATGAAAGAAGAAGGCAAGCAGCGCAAGAAGGTCACCCTGGAATGGAACCGTGACGATGTCATGGAAGTGATCATGTCTGCCTTCGAGCCGGGCCTAGCCTGCAAGTGGATCGACTTCCCGAACCACAACTATTCTTCCAGCAACGCTGACGAACTGCTGAAAGACGGCAAGCGTGTGGGTATGTCCATGTTCAATGGCTATTCCTACAACGAGCGCTGTCTGCTGTCCCTGGCCGTCGTCGATGCCGACGTTGAAATCGGCGACATCCTGACCTTGAAATGGGGTGAAGACCCTGTCACTGAGAAGACTTCCATCGAGCCGCACAGGCAGTGTGAAGTCCGCGTCAAGGTGTCTCCGACGCCATACGCTCAGGATGCCCGTGAAAACTACGCCGACAGCTGGCGTACCAAGAAATAACCGGTTTTCCGCTCAAGGGATATCGACAATGGCGCTCCGGCAACGGGGCGCCATTTTTTTGCCTGTCGTTTTATGGGCAAGACCGCTAAAAAATTCCAGGCATCACCCTGTGGACGGCAACGGCTCAGATGATTATGCTGGCCCAAACCGGCGTCAGAGGGGAATCATAATGAAAACAACAAGACGATTAGCGGCAATGCTTTGTATGTGGGGGCTGCTCGCCGGGCAGAGTGCGTCAGGCCAGTGGTTTGACTACCCGACACCGGGCGTGCCCCGGCTGGATGACGGCAGTGTCGATACCGCAATGCCGGCACCAAGGACTGCTACGGGCGTGCCTGACCTGTCCGGCATCTGGGTCGCCGCCGAGCGCCTGCTGGATCCCTGTCCGGACCAGAGCACCTGCATCACCCAGATGGATCTGCCCGCCGATCAGCGCGATATCAGCCGTTCCCTGCCGGATGGCCTGCCATACCAGCCCTGGGCGGCTGAGTTGGTGGCCGGGCGCACGGCACGCCAGTCCATGGATGACCCGCATGCACGCTGCCTGCCACCCAATTTTCCCCGTGCCTATTATTTCCCCCAGTACTACAAGATTGTGCAGACCCCCGGCCTGATCGTGATGCTGCATGAATTCAATGCCAGTTACCGGCAGATATTCCTCGATGGCCGCCCACTGCCGGAAGAGCCGTTTCCGTATTGGAGCGGCTATTCCATCGGCCACTGGGAAGGCGACACGCTGGTGGTGGAGTCGCTGGGCTATCGCGATGATTTATGGCTCGACATGAACGGCAACCCGATTACGGAAGCTGCCCGTATCATCGAGCGCATCTCCCGGCCGGCCTTTGGTGCCCTGGAGGTAGAGCTGACTGTGGATGATCCCAAGGCCTATACCGCGCCCTGGACGGTCACCTTGCGCAGTGACGGTGTCTTTGACACGGAGCTGATCGAGGAAATCTGCCTCGAGAACGAACAGGATGTTGAGCTGTTTGAGAGCGTGCTCTGATGTAAAAGCGATACTGGGATGTAGGCCGGAAGAGGCACGCAGTGCCGTCATCCGGCGGCTTCGAGCGACGTTTCGAGAAAGGGAGAAAGGGAGAAAGGGGCGAATCCTCAGGTGGCAAGGCCAGGTTATTTATTTGTAGATTACGTGGGTGTCATGAAAAGGTTGGGAATAATGATAAAAAATATATTGGTAAGCGTGGGGTTACTGGTTTTAGGATGGCTGGTACATACAACAGCAATGGCGCACCATTCCGCCGCAGCATTCGACCCCAACATCCTTGTCGATGTCACCGGTACTGTAAAGGAGCTAGCCTGGACCAGTCCCCATGCCCGGCTGTATGTGGATGTCGAACAGGCCGATGGCACCATCGTGACCTGGAACTTCGAACTGCCCAGTCCGGTGGGGCTGATGCGCAAGGGCTGGCGTCGTGATGCCCTGAAACCTGGTGACACCGTCAGCGTGGAAGGCTTTCGCGCCAAGGAGTTTCCGGATATCGGCATCGCCGACCTGGTCAGGGACGGGGCGGGCAACCCGATTTTTTCAGGACGCTAGGTACTTTAATCACCGTCTCGATTCGCCCTGACGTCCTACCATCAGCGGAGACAGTTTGAACAGCAGTAAAATTGTAATTGTGGGCGCCACTTCCGCAATTGCCGAGGCCTGTACCAGGCTTTGGCTGCAGGATGCCCCTGCAGAGCTCGTATTGGCAGCCAGGGACTCTGAAAAGCTCAGGACTCTCGCTAACGACTTACAGGGGCTTTCGCCAGATACCAAGGTGAATTGCGAGAGTTTGAATTTCACGGATCCCCAGGCTATCAAGGCATTTGTCGATTCAACGTGTACACGTTCCCTGCCAGATATCGTTCTCATTGCCCATGGCTATTTGCCTGATCAGCAAATGTGTCAGCAGGATCCTGTTTCAGTCATGATCAGTCTTGAAGTCAATGGTGTTTCCCCGGTGCTTTTCGCAGAAGCCTTTGCCGCGCATATGACCATGGCTGGTGGACGTATCGGGGTTATAGGTTCCATAGCAGGTGATCGGGGCAGAAAGTCGAATTATGTCTATGGTGCTGCAAAGAGTTTGTTGGCCACCTATGTTGAAGGATTGCAGCATCGTCTGGTGTCATCTCCCCTGCATGTCTCTCTGGTCAAACCCGGGCCAACAAAAACACCGAAAACGGTCAGGCTGCATAAGCGGGGTCTGACACTGGCACCGCTGAGCCAGGTGGCTGCCGATATCGTTTCGGGTATGGAGCACCACAAACCCGTGATCTACACCCCTGTTCGCTGGTCACTGATCATGCGACTGATTCGCCTGATGCCGCGCGTCATTTTCAACCGATTGAATATCTGACTCCCATGCAACAGGGCTTCTGGGTAATGAAATGTGTTACAAGCCCGGATACAAGGGGCCGCCTGAGCTGCCCGTTTTTTTGTCCGTTTGCCGTTGTGAGCTGAACATCATTGTCTGGGTTGATGATCATCGCAATACAGGAAGTTATAATGCGGAATTAAGGTCTTGTGGCGGGGAGCTGCAGTCCCGATAGACATGCCATGCACGCCTGTTTATGCTTGCCTGACATCTATTTACAGGGGGAATCAGCATGACAGCCAAAGAACGCCGTACCGTACCACCCGAAGCCATTGACCTGTACAACCAGTATGTTCATGGCGAGATCAGTCGCCGTGCATTCCTCAACGGGGCCAGGAAATTTGCTGTCGCCGGGCTTAGTGCCGGCGCCATCATTGAGGCCCTGACGCCTGATTACGCCATGGGCCAGCAGATTGCCGGTGATGATGAGCGCATTCGTGCCGAATACGTGACCGTGCCGTCGCCTGACGGGCATGGTTTTATTCGGGGTTACCTGGTCCGCCCCTTCAGCGCCGACAGCCGTTCGGCCGAACCCGCGCAGTTGCCGGGCATAATCGTCGTGCATGAAAACCGCGGCCTGAACCCCCACACCGAAGACGTGGCACGGCGCCTGGCGCTGGCCAACTTCATGGCCTTTGCGCCCGACGTGCTGACGCCTATGGGTGGCTATCCCGGGGATGATTACCAGGGCGGGCAACTGTTCAGCCAACTCGATGGGGAGAAGCGATTTGAGGATATCGTTGCCGCCGCGTACTGGCTGAAAAATCGCTCCGACTGTACTGGCAAAATCGGCGTGACCGGCTTCTGTTACGGGGGCAGCGTTTCCAACCAGCTGGCAGCCCGCATGGGCGATGATCTGGCGGCGGCAGTACCGTTTTACGGTGGTGGCGTGTCTGCGGACGAGGCCCGCAACATCCGTGCCGCGGTCATGGTCATGCATGGTGAGCGCGATACCCGCCTGGTGGAGGCGTGGCCAGCCTATGATGAGGCCCTGTCAGCCGCCGGTGTCACTCACGAAGGTCATATCTATCCCGGTGCTGTACACGGCTTTTTCAATGATGCCACGCCCGAGCGTTATGACGCCGCTGCCGCCGAGGATGCCTGGCGCCGGATGGTGGGGTGGTTCAACACCCACGTCAGGGGTTAGTCAGCCGGGCTGGCACAGACCGATTCAAGTATCACCCTGACGGCATCCGTCAGCGTGGTGAGTCCATCGTCGCCGAGTTTTTCCGGTGGCGGCAGGTGAATGAAGCCGGCGGGCATATCGGGTCGATCTGCCTGTGCCTGCAGCAAGCGGTAAAAGAGCTCGTTGCAGACATAGGTGCCCGCGCTCATGGATATTTCCACAGGCAGGTGCTTTGCTGCCAGGGCGCTGGCCAGGGATTTCACCGGCAGGGTTGACCAGCAGGCCGCGGGACCATCGGTGACAATGGCCTCTTCCTCGGGCTGATTGCCGGCATTGTCGGGAATGCGGGCATCAGCCAAGTTGACGGCAAGGCGTTCAACCGAAATGGTTGAGCGATTCTCGGCCAGGCCCAGGCAGATTACCGCTTTCGGCCTGTTGACCTGGACAGCATCCAGCAATATCCGGGCAGCCTCCCCGAACACCACCGGCAACACCATGCCCTTGACTACACAACCGTCAATGACTTCACCATCCAGGGTGAGGGCAATGTGTTCGGACGGATTGGCGGCGTTGTCCCCAAAAGGTTCAAAGCCGGTCAGCAGCAGGGTGTCAGAGGCGGTAGCAGACATCAGAAACGGTAAACACACAGATACATGAGGGTGACGTTGAACAGCCAGATCACCAGGGCCATTGGTGCCTGGGCCTTTATAACGGCGTTCTTGTCCGCAATTTCTAGCAACAGCGCCGGCACCAGGTTGAAGTTGGCGGCCATCGGTGTCACCAGCGTACCACAGTAGCCAGACAGCATGCCCAGTGCGCCCATGATGGCGGGATTACCGCCATGGGTGTTGACGATAAAGGGCAGGCCAATGCCCAGCGTCACCACGGGAAAGGCGGCAAAGGCATTGCCCATGATCATGGTGAACAGGGCCATGGCACCGCAATAGGCGATGACTGCTACCAGAGGCAGATTCACCGGGACGCCCGTGGCCACCAGGTCTGCCACCTCATCGCCAACGCCTGCCGCGCCAAAAATGCCGCCGAGCGCTGCCAGCATCTGCGGCAGCAGCAGGGTCCAGCCGAGTATTTCAATCAGCCGGCTGCCTTCCTGAACAGGTTCAGCCAGGGGCGAGCGGCATACCCGCAACGCCATGACCAGGCCAACCAGGGTCGCCAGACCCAGCGCCACCTGGGTGGACTGGTCGGCCAGGGCAATGCGCCAGTCACCGATGGCCAGGTACCGAAACAGGTAGCTGCCGGCAATGACCAGCAGGGGAATGGCCAGCGCAGGTAACATGAGCCGGTTGCCAAGTCGCTCCGCCGAGGCCTGCCGCTCGGCGTGATCCGTTTCTGTCGAATGCGGGGCGCCCACCAGTTTGAACGCAGTCAGGGCGACCATGCAGGTAACCAGGTAACCGACCAGCACCGTCGGTAGAGCCGGCCCGGCCATAAACAGAAAGGCAAGCAGGCCCCAGAACAGCGCCGAGCCCCAGCGTTTGGGATGGGCCGGATTAATGGCAGCCTGAAAGGCGGTATACGCCAGGTACAGCCCGGCCAGAACGAAAAAGAGTTCCAGGTTCAGCAGCGTCATCGCGGTGCGCCCAGTTGCCTGTCGAGCACATGACTGCGCCACCAGCCCACGCCGAATACCCACAGGGCAGTGGGCAGTCCCCACCAAGCCAGGTGCAGGATTTCGACAGCGACATCGGCAGTATCGAAAAAGCCCTTCATCAACAGCACCGGACCGACGGCGACCAGGATGTCATCAGCAAAGAAGTTGCCGATATTCTCCGAGGCAGCGGCATGGGCGCGGATTTTCATGAGGGTGGACTCATCCATGTCGCCGTGTCGCGCCTCTTCTGCCCCCTCGGCCATGGGTGAGATCAGCGGGCGCACCATGGAGGCATGGTTGCCGATCTGCAGGCCAAGCATGCTGGTGAATTCCCGAATGGCCTGGTAGAGCAGGCAGACCCTACCGGCGGTGGCGACGCCGGCATGACGAATGAGGTGGGCAGCCTGCTCACGCAGCCCGTGTTTTTCCAGCAGGCCCACCACCGGCATCATGAGAATGACCGGCAAGGTCATAAAGCGGTTGATGATGAAGAATTCACCGAGCAGCGCCATGATCTCGTTCAGGCTGAAACCGGCCAGCAGACCCGTGACAATACCGGCGGCCAGCACGGACAGCAGGGTATTCAGCCGCAGCGCAAAGCCGATGGCGACGATGAGGATGCCGGTCAGTTTCAGCATGGCAACAGCCCTGATGAAGTGAAAAGGTCAGGTCGTTCTGAGCAGTTCCAGCGGTTTCTGTCTCAGCACCGACAGCGTGGCCACCAGCGCAGTCAGGACACTAAGCGCGCAAATGGCCAGGATGGTGAACAGCGTAATCCACGGTGAAAAGCTCCACAGGCCATCGAAGATGAAGTAGGAAATACCGTACGACATCGCCAGGCTCAGGGCGACACCGGCAAAGCCGGCAAAGAAGCCGAGAATGCCGAATTCGATTTCCACGATGTGCTTCACGTCCGCGAAATTGGCGCCGAGAATCTTCAGCAGGTTGATTTCCCAGAAGCGGGACTTCACTTCGTAGCGTGCGATGGAAAACAACACCACCAGCCCGGCAAAGATGGACAGATAGGCCATGACACTGATGGCCCAGCTTATCTGGTCGGTAACATCCAGAATGCGTGCGACGATTTCCTGCACGTTGATCACACTGATGTTGGGCAGGGTGGTGACGATGCTGTTCTGCACCGCGATGCGGTCGGCCTCGCTGACATTGGCAATGGCGGCCACAAAGGTTTTCGGCGCAGGGTCCAGGACACCGGGCTGGAAGGACACGAAGAAGTTAGGCTGAAAGGAATTCCAGATCACTTCCCGGGTGTTGATGACACGGCCTTCGATGGGCACGCTCTGCACATCAAAGGACATGGTGTCACCCACGGCCAGACCCATGCGCTCGGCAAAATTCTCTTCCAGGGAAATGCCCGGCAGGGCATCGTCACCAAACGACCATGGACCGTCCCAGGTGTCACCTTCGACAATGCTCTCGGAGTTCTTCAGGGCATCTTGGTAGGTCAGGTTCATCATGCGCCGGCGCATGAGTTGTTCATCCGGTGTTTCTTCCGGGTCATCGATGACCTGGCCATTGACGGCTTCCAGTCTGGCGCGAATCATGGGCGAGAGAAAGGACAGGGTGTAGCCGCGTTCCCCGATCACCGCCTGCAATTCTTCCAGTTGTTCCGGCTGGATATCAAACATGAAGAAATCCGGTACCGAATAATCCGATGGCTGCTCGATATAGCCCTGCAGGCCTTTCTGGATTTGCGGTATCAGGTTGATGAGCAGGGCGCCCAGGCCGATGGCCAGGAAACAGGATACAGCGCCCAGCTTGTTGCGGCTGAGGTTGCGCAGGGCAATCTTGCGCGTGACATGACGGCTCGAGGTAAACAGGGTGCAGGCACCGATGATGCCCCAGGCGATGGCGCCCAGGATGAAGATGGCTGCCAGGAAACCGGCGACAAAGACGGTGCCGACAAAGATGTCGCTGGCCTGCCACATGGCCAGACCCCAGAAGGTGATCAGGATCGGCGCATAACTGACGACATGGCGTTGCCAGTGGTCGGCGCCAGAGGCCGGGGCCACGTTTTCATGGAACAGGCCGATAGGATTGAGGTCGTAGATTTTGGACAGTATCGGTAGGCAGCAGATGATGCTGCCGACGGTGCCCATGAAAATGGCCAACACCAGGGAATTCAGTTCCATGCTGTTGGTGAAACCACGCGGCAGGAAACCTTCAAACAGCAGGGGCAGCAGTGGCATGGCTATGTAGGCGACCGCGCTGGCGATCAGGGCGCTGATCGTGCCCAGTATGACGATCTGCACCAGCGTCATTTTGTAGGCTTCCCGAGGCGTGCCGCC
>Ga0181566_10001222_pt1 | contig 21054 bp, 19 predicted proteins | sample 101ome_15_FD_133762 | JGI IMG/M metagenome (GOLD analysis project Ga0181566, IMG submission 133762) | Coastal salt marsh microbial communities from the Groves Creek Marsh, Skidaway Island, Georgia - 101402AT metaG (megahit assembly) | ecosystem: Environmental > Aquatic > Marine > Intertidal...
ATGATCAAGGGGTCTGGCAGGCGTTTTGCCCATGGCCCTGATAATGCGGATGGCGGGGCAATAACAATTTGCCCGGCCAGATTGTCTTGTGGTTGCCCTTTTTTCCCTGCGGTGGCGGCTTGAAGGGAGCCTAAGGCGATGCCATGGTCTTGATAGAGTTGGCAAAGTTTGGTTAATGCCCCGTGAATATATATTGGTGGTGTATATCCGGCCTGCCGCAACAGCGCTATCACGCGCTGAGCTTTACCAAGGGAATAGGCACCAATCACATGGGCGCGATGTGGAAAGAGGGTTAATGAGGCCAAAAGGCGATCAATTTCTGTCTTTGGATCAGGATGATGAAAAACAGGCAGGGCAAATGTAGCCTCAGTAATAAACACATCACATTTTACCGGCTCAAACGCCGCACAAGTGGGGTCGTTTTTGCGTTTATAATCCCCAGATACCACCACACGGCTTCCTTGGTAATCCAGAACAATCTGGGCACTGCCAAGCACATGACCTGCGGGTTTAAGGCAAACATCAATTTCGCCTATCCGCATGCGTTCATGATAAGGCAGTGGCGTTGTTTTTTCGGCAAATTGATCACCATAGCGTGCCGCCATGATGGCGAGCGTTTCTGGTGTGGCAATAACATGTTTATGCCCTGGCCTGGCATGATCTGCGTGACCATGGGTTACCACTACCGTGGTTGATGCTCGGGTAGCGTCAATATGGAAAACAGGCTCTCCATCCCTGCCAATGATACCAAGTCCGTGTTGAAGCGGCCTGATCCATTGGGAAGGATGGATCGCTGGCATCAGGATGCCTTAGGTGTGACCCCGAACAGCTTTTCCCATTCGGACGGTGTTAGATTGGCTAAATCTTCTCGCATTTCTGACCCTGCCAACATCCCTTTTTGCACCGCAGGACGCGCAATGATGTCTTTGCGCCAGCGCGCGACATTTGGATAGGCATTAATATCAACATTCTGACGTTCATAGGTGCGTGTCCATGGGAAAATTGCCATATCCGCGATGCTATAATCATCAGCAACAAAGGCACGGTCAGCAAGTCGGCGATCTAGCACACCATATAATCGGTTGGCTTCAGCGCTGTATCGATCCATAGCGTAGGGCAGTTTTTCTGGCGCATAGTAATTGAAATGATGCGCTTGCCCCAACATTGGGCCAAAGCCGCCCATCTGCCACATCAGCCATTCTATGGTTATGATCCGTTTGCGAGGGTCTGTTGATAAAAACTGACCAGTTTTTTCAGCCAGATAAAGCAAAATAGCACCAGATTCAAAGACTGTTTGCGGTTTGCCATCGGCGGTGTCATGATCAATAATAGCTGGTATTCGGTTATTAGGACTAAAGGCTAGAAATTCAGGCTTAAACTGATCACCTTTGCCGATATTTACGGACTTGATCTTGTAATCCAGGCCCATTTCCTCAAGCGCTATACTAATTTTATGACCATTTGGCGTAGGCCAGTAATAGAGTTCAATCATTTATGAAACTTCCTGTTTATTGTTGTTAGGACTTACCAAAAGTGGTTTTAGGCATACATCACGAATAGCAATAGAACTAATCATAGATATAAGGATGAGTGGGTATCAATTTCAACCCCGGCCCTTGCCGGAAAGATTTGCGAAGTGGTTTTCTGATCGCGGTTGGCAATTGCATCAGCATCAACAGGCGATGCTTGATGCGGCTGAGCGGCAAAACACCTGCCTTTTGCTTGCGCCGACGGGTGGCGGAAAAACCTTGGCGGGTTTTCTGCCAAGCTTGATTGCCCTTCATGATCATAATGATCAGGGGCTTCATACCCTTTATCTCTCTCCATTAAAGGCGCTGGCAACTGATATTGAACGCAATCTCATGTTGCCGATAACAGAAATGGATTTGCCTATCAGGGCGGAGGTGCGCACTGGTGATACCAGCCCTGCTGACCGGCAACGGCAAAAGGATCACCCACCCCAACTGCTGATGACAACGCCAGAATCTCTAGCCCTCATGCTGGCTTGGGATGAGGCAGGGTCAGTTTTTGGCACGCTTCAAACGGTAATCATTGATGAGCTTCATGCCTTTATTGGTACCAAGAGAGGCGATCAGCTTGCCTTAGCGTTAGCGCGCTTGCGCCGCTTTCAGCCGACCTTGCGTGTCGTTGGCCTATCGGCGACGGTTGCTGATCCTTTGCGGCTTTGCGGATGGTTAGACCCATCACCTGATCAAGTGCAGGTGATCCATGCTAAACCGGGCCCGAAATCAGAAATTACGCTTTATGATAAACCGGATGCGATCCCGTGGGCAGGCCATTCCGTTGTTTATGCTGTTAGTGATATTTATCAGATGATTTGCGAAAACAATAATACCTTGATCTTTGTTAATACCAGAGCGCAGGCAGAAATGTTGTTCCAGCACATCTGGCGCATCAATGATGACAATCTGGCTATTGGTCTTCATCATGGCTCATTATCGAAAGAGCAACGCCAACGCATAGAAGATCATATGGCAAGGGGCGCTTTGCGTGCGGTTATTGCCACCTCATCCCTTGATTTAGGCATCGACTGGGCTGATGTTGATCTGGTGATTCAAGTTGGGGCACCTAAGGGCACTTCGCGCCTGGTTCAGCGCATTGGCCGATCAGGCCATCGTTATGATCAGGTTAGCCGCGCAGTTCTTATTCCTAGCAACCGATTTGAGGTGCTGGAATGTCTTGCGGTCATGCATGATATTGATGCGGGGTTACTGGATGATGCGCCTGATCATGATGGGGGATTAGATGTCTTGGCGCAACATTTGGTTGGCCTTGCTATCCATGCCCCTTTTGATGCGGATGATATTTTTAATGAAGTCAGACAAGCATGGCCCTATCGGAATTTATCGCGTGAGGATTTTGACGATACGTTGGTGTTCTTAACCACAGGGGGCTATGCATTAAGAGCATATGAAAAGTTTCATAAGCTTAAACCTGGCAAAGATGGGCGTTACCGAATTGCCAGCCGTCAGGTAGCCTTACAATGGCGGCTGAATGCGGGCACGATAGTGGAAACACAGACCCTAAAAGTCGATTTGCGCGGTGTTGGCAGACTTGGTGAGATAGAGGAATATTTTATTAATGCCCTTACCCTCGGGGATAGTTTTATGTTTGCTGGCCGGATTTTACGGTTTCAGGGCATAAAGCGCGGCGGAAGTGTTGATGTTATCACGGCAAGTGATCCAGAACCAAAAGTCCCTGCTTATGCAGGAGGGCGTCTGCCCCTGACGAGCAATCTGGCTGATCGTATTCGCACCATGCTTGGGGATGATAAGATTTGGGCGGGGTTTCCTGGCAATTTGCAGCAATGGGTGGAAATGCAGCGCCGCAAGTCTATCGTGCCTGATGCTGACACCCTTTTGGTAGAAACCTTTCCGCGTGGCGGCCGATATTATCTAGTGATTTATGGGTTTGAGGGACGAAATGCCCATCAGACGCTGGGGATGCTTTTGACGCGGCGGATGGAACGTCATCAGTTAAAGCCCATTGGATTTGTTGCAACGGATTATGCGATTGCGATCTGGTCACTCAAACGGGTTGATGATCCTGATATGCTATTATCGCCAGATATTATGGGTGATGATTTAGAGGAATGGATGCTGGAAAGCACTATGCTAAAACGAGCGTTTCGGGTAGTGGCAACCATTGCCGGAGTTCTGGAAAAACGCTTGCCTGGGCTTAAGAAAACAGGCCGCCAGATGACGATTAATTCTGATCTGATTTATGATGTTTTGTTGCGCCATCAGCCAGACCATATTTTAATCAGGGCCACACGCCAAGAAGCGGCAAGAGGCTTGACGGATATTCGGCGATTATCAGACCTGCTGACGCGATTTTCAGGTTTGTTAAAGATCAAACATTTAACACGCGTATCCCCCCTTGCGCTGCCATTAATGCTTGAGGTTGGGCGTGAGGCTGTGACCTCAAGCGCAGTTGAAGACGCGTTGGCTGAACTTGAACAGGAGCTATTGTCTGAAGTCATGCAAGATGATAGCGATACCCAATCCCTGCAACCACATTTGTTGTTCTAACGATGACTGATAAGCACCAATTTTCTCGAGGCGGGGTAAGTTTTACAGCCTATGCTGATGGCTCGCTTTTGGTCAATCATGAACAATTGCTGGTGTTTTCAGATTTGCACCTAGAAAAGGGGAGGGCCATGGCTGGAACTGCGCCCCTGCCAGAAATGGATACAGACACTACGCTTAAAAATATGACGGCAGCGATTGAGCGTGATCACCCGGGGGCAGTCCTGTTTCTGGGCGATAGTTTTCATCGAAGCCAGATGGCAAACACTTTGCCAGATCGTCATCGCGATGCTCTTAATGCGGCGCTTGCTGGACGACAGGTGATCTGGATCACCGGAAACCATGATCCGGATTTACCAGATTTTTTGACGGGAAGCGCCAGAGAAGAACTTACCCTCGGCAAATTGGTCTTTCGTCATGAAGCAGGCCGCTTGCCGCGTGGCGGCATGGAGATATCAGGCCACTATCATCCTAAAATCCGATTGGTCACTCGAGCCAGACGCATCACTGGGCGGTGTTTTCTGGTAACAGAGCGGCGCATGATTATGCCAGCCTTTGGGGCTTACGCCGGTGGGTTATCAGTTCATGACCCTGTTTTGAAGCGATTTCATGATCCAGAAACAGAAATATTATTCTGTCATGCTTGTCGGATCTATCGTTACCCCTATTCTCAATTACAAGAGTAATATTGAGGAGTTAACAATGGCAGCGGTTCTTTGCTGGTTTCATCAGGATTTCAGGCTTGCGGATCATCCGGCCTTAACGGCGGCGATTGCGACTGGACACCCCGTCATCCCCCTTTATGTCTATGATCAGGACTCGGCTGGCGAATGGGCACCTGGCGGGGCAAGCCGCTGGTGGCTGGATCATTCTTTGCGTGCCCTTGATGCTGATCTGCAGCGCCTAGGCTCAAGGCTAGTGATCGCTAATGGACGGGCTGATGCTGTGATTTCTGAGATGGTAGCAAAGCATCACATCGTTTCTGTGTATTGTCATGATCATCATGAACCATGGGCGCGGGATCGTCAAAAAAGACTTCAGCATCAGTTGTCTGCCGCAGATGTAGATTTTCACAAGAGCGAAGGGGTTTTGTTATGGCCTCCGGGGTCTTCCCTTTCAAAAACAGGGGGAAGAATGCGGGTGTTCACGCCGTTTAAGAAAAATCTCTATGCCATGGGTCGGTATCGCGATATCTGTCCGCGCCCCGAAGCTGTGCCCGCCCCTATGAGTTGGCCTGAGAGTTTAACAGTAGATGAATTAGGGCTAATTGATCACCGTATTGGTTGGCACAAGACCCTAGAGCCGCATTGGCAACCGGGTGAGGCTGATGCCATGGTAATGTTGGATGATTTCTTGGATGAGCATCTTGATGACTATAAAACCTTGCGTGATTTTCCATCATTAAAGGCGACTTCACGGCTGTCGCCATATCTGCATTTTGGTGAAATATCGCCCCTGCAGATACTCGATGCCGTAGAACGGCGCTGTGATTTGGAATCCAATAAAGGGGCAGAGCATTTCATCTCAGAAGTCGTATGGCGTGAGTTTTCATATGAATTGCTGGATCAGTTGCCTGATATGCCTCAGGTGCCCTTGCGTGAAAACTTTGCTGCTTTTCCATGGATTGATAATTATGATGACTTGCTTTCAGCATGGCAGAAAGGCCAAACAGGGTATCCCTTGGTGGATGCTGGCATGCGTGAGCTTTACGCCACAGGATGGATGCATAACCGTATCCGTATGGTAACAGCTTCCTTTCTGACTAAGCATCTGATGATCCCATGGCAAGAAGGGGAAGCATGGTTTTTTGATACGCTGGTAGATGCTGATTTGGCATCTAATAGCGCAGGCTGGCAATGGGTGGCAGGTTGCGGCGCTGACGCATCCCCTTATTTCCGAATCTTTAATCCGATCACACAAGGTAATAAGTTTGATGCTGGTGCCTATGTCCGGCATTGGGTTCCAGAACTTTCCGGGCTAAGTGATGATATGCTATTTGACCCCAGTTCCGCCCCACCTGCGTTGCTTGCTGCCGCGGGGGTAAAGCTTGGAGAGAATTACCCTTGGCGACTTGTTGATCATCCTATTGCCAGGCAAAGGGCGCTTGATGCTTATGAGCAAATTAAACAAGTCGTCTGACATTGATATCATGATGAATGATCTATCTTAAGTAGGCGAAGGGAATAAGAATAGAATGAGAATTGCAATCATCGGGACGGGTATATCCGGTCTTTCCTCAGCGCTTCTTCTTGATAGATATGTTGATATTGATGTCTATGAAAAAGCAACCCGTATCGGCGGTCATAGCAACACTGTTGATGTTGAAACCTCTGTTGGGACAATACCGGTTGATACGGGCTTTATTGTCTTTAATCCAAAACGGTATCCCAATTTGGTGGGAATGCTGGATTATCTTAATGTTGCCACCGAAGAAAGCGATATGTCATTCGCCCTGTCTCTTAACGGCGGCAAAATGGAATATGAAGGCTCACTCCCTGGACTTTTAGGGCAGCCATCAAATCTGTTGTCGCCATCTTATTGGCGCATGATCACCCATCTGATCAAATTTTATCGCTCAGGTATGGCGGCGGTTCATGCTGGCAAAGAGGACGAAACCTTAGGCGAGTTTATCTCTCGCATGGGCTATGCCAAAGCGTTTGTTGATCATCATCTTTTGCCACTTGGGGCAGCGATTTGGTCATGCCCGGCAGAGGCGATGTTACGCTTTCCTGCACGATCATTTATGGCTTTTATGGAAAACCACCAGTTAATGGATTTTACTGGTCGGCCACGTTGGCGAACAGTGAGTGGTGGGTCACGCCAATATGTTCAGCAAATCATCAGCCGCTTGAAAAAGCCTATTAGAAACCAAACGCATATTAAGGGGTTGCGGCGGGTTAATGGCGGGGTCATGCTGTCAGTTGCAGGCCAAGGTGAGATTTGGTATGACAGGGTGATTATGGCGGCTCATGCTGACCAATCGCTAGGTCTGATCCACGATGCATCACCGCAAGAAAAAGATATTCTGGGCGCATTTGATTTTCAGCCAAATATTGCCGTGCTTCATAGTGACCCCCGGCATATGCCGCGCCGCCGCCGCTTATGGGCATCTTGGAATTATCAGACGTCGGGTCAGCCTGATCCCCATCAGGACAACCAATTGCAGGTAACATATTGGATGAACAGATTGCAGAACATCAGAACAGATCAGCCGCTATTTGTGACTCTAAATCCTGTAGAATCTGTAGCAGAAGATCAATTCCACGCCCAGTTTTCCTATGATCATCCCGTGTTTGATCAAAAGGCCCTAGCAGCGCAATCGCGCCTTCATCAGATCCAAGGCCAGAACGGGCTTTATTTCTGTGGGGCATGGACTGGCTATGGTTTTCATGAAGATGGGCTGGTTTCAGCTGTGCGGACAACGCGTGCGCTTGGCTATGATGTGCCGTGGTTTAGCCCAACCAGAGCTGATTTCACTGACAGAGATTTGGACCGCCTCAAAGAAGTGCCAGCCCAATGACAGCGGCCGTCAAGCTGTTACCCTCATGGATTTCCCATATGCGTTATGGCAAGCCATCTCATTTCCTAAAACGCAGAGGGTTGTCGATTTGGATTGATTTAGATCGGCTTGACGAAGCCAATAAGCAAAGCCGTCTTTTTTCAGTTGGGCGTTTTAACCTCTTGTCGTTTCATGAAAAGGATTATGGCGCCAATTTTCACAATGGCCGATTTGTCATGCCCCTTAATGCCTATGTTCGCGCATTAGCGGCAGATGTCTTGCCCGAGACACCAATATCAGGAATTCGAATGCTAACCTTTCCGCGCATCTGCGGTGCGGCATTTAATCCGCTATCGGTTTATGAGGCCAGTGACGCCAATGATAAGGTGGTTATGACCGTCTATGAAGTCAGTAATACCTTTGGCCAGAAACACAGTTATGTTGCTACTCATGATGGCAATGTTCACCCTATTCATCAGGTGGAAAAACGCTTTTATGTATCCCCCTTTTTCCCCGTAAAAGGAGAATACCAGTTGTTAACGAGGTGTCATGATCAAGATATGAAGGTCATGATAGGTTACAAAATTGATGGTAAGCCAGCCTTGCTGGCGACATTGCGCGGGGCATTAACGCCAATGACCAGTGGCAATATCATGAAAAGCCTATTGGCAACGGCGCAGTGGCCTATGCGCCCCTTGTTTTCCATTCATATCGAAGCCTTGAAACTTTATTTCAAGCGTGCCAAGTTTCACTCAAGACCAGAGGCGCCAGAGACCTTATGGTCAAAAACACGACAAAGAATCCGTCAAGAGTTTCGGTAGTGTTAAGACAGATTTCGTTATTTCAAATGGTGATATATTATATTTATATAATTTACGGACGACTAATATGATAACAAAGATAAGAAATCACCTTTTCCTAGCGTTATGCCGCCGGCTTCGTGCCGGGTCTCTTAAGCTTGTGATGCCAGATGGCAGTGGTCATCATTTCAAAGGGGCATTGCCTGGCCCTGATGCTGAACTGGTTTTGCATGACCACCGCGCGATTGGCATGATTTTGCGTCATGCGCAGATGGGGTTCTGTGAGGCCTTCATGCTGGAATATCTGTCTAGTCCCGATATTGTTCAGGTGATTGAACTGGCTAGCCTTCAGCAGGATGTGATTGAAAAAGGCTCAGGGTTTAGCTGGATGCGTAAAGTCATGCTCAAAGTACAGCATCGCAGGAACAGAAACAGCCGCGAGGGATCACGGCGGAATATCGCCCATCACTATGATCTTGGTAACGCTTTTTATAGCAAATGGCTTGATCCTTCCATGACCTATTCATCAGCACTTTTTAACAGCGTTAGTGATGATCTTGAAACAGCCCAACGCAACAAATATGCGCGCGTTGCCGCCTTGGCAGATATTCAGACAGGAAGCCGTGTCCTTGAAATTGGATGTGGTTGGGGTGGTTTTGCGGAATACGCCGCCAAAGAACATGGCGCAGAAGTGACCGCCATTACCATTTCAAAAGAACAATATGATTACGCCAAACACCGCATCTCTGCCGCTGGGCTTTCCAATCAGGTTGACATTCAGCTCTTAGATTATCGCGATCTTGATGGGCGTTATGACAGTGTGGTTTCCATTGAAATGATCGAAGCCGTTGGTGAAGAATATTGGCCATCTTATTTTGATCAAGTTGCTCATTGCCTTAAATCTGGTGGCAAGGCAGTGATCCAGATGATCACCATGAATGACCAATCGTATGATTATTATCGGTCTGGCCCTGATTTTATTCAACGCTATATTTTCCCGGGTGGAATGTTGCCAGCGATGAAAGTCTTAACCCCTACCATCGAAAACGCGGGCCTTCACCTGATGCAGGCAGAAGGTTTTGGCATGGATTATGCGCGGACACTAGAGATGTGGCGGCAACGGTTTCTGCATGCTTGGCCGCGTCTATTCGAAATGGGGTTTGATCAGCATTTCAAAAAGATGTGGGAACTATATCTCGCCTATTGTGAAGGCGGATTTCGCACCAATTATATCGACGTCAAACATATTGTTTTGGGCGCAAAATGATAACTTCTTATCCTGCTAAGGACAAATTCAGTGCATATTTTAATGGCCGGTTTCAGGCGAAAGGTGTTTTCCTTGACCGCAAAGGGGTGATCCGCCGCCGTTTTGATGTTGCGATTACCGCGACCCCATCTGCTGATGGATTTGTTCTGGATGAAGATTTTCTTTATGACGATGGCGAAGTGGAACAACGGCAATGGGTTGTCACCCGACTAGCTGATGGCCAATACCAAGGCAAGGCTGATGGTGTGATTGGCGTTGCAAAAGGACGGGTTGAGGATAACGCATTATTTTGGCAATACCGTTTTGCCCTGCCCGTCGGCAAAAGAAAAATAGCCATTCGGTTTGATGATGTCATGATATTGCAACCTGACGGTGTTCTGATCAATCGGGCAAGATTAACAAAATGGGGCATTTGGGTTGGTGATGTTTTAATCAGTTTTCACGCGTTGCCCTGAAACTTCCCTTAACACCCGATAAATCCGCTTAACTTAACCGAAACAGCCCAAGGATGCGGCGCGTGATCCAGCCGATATAGGGTAGGTCGGATAACAACTGGCTAGCGCTATCCCAATGGTCAATATGCTTAATAATTTGCCCTTTGGCGTTAACATGAACCTCAGACATACCTATTAGGGAAAACGCCTTGCCGCGCTTGCCTTTAAAGTGTCCGGTCATCTGCCATCTCAGATATCCTGCCTTATCCCCAATGGCTAAGTCAGTTACAACAAAACGTGGCTCATCACAGGTGGCGAACATATGGGCAAAGATGCGGCGAAACTGATCGCGTCCTGTAACGTGGTTAAAAGGATCGCTAAAAATCACATTCTCAGCAACCAATTGCGTCAGATGATCCAACGTATCAGGGGTTAATTCTTCAAAGGCTTTGCGATACTGCTCTAGGGGTTTTGATATTGTCATTGCCGATATCCTGTCATTCGGCCTGTCAGCCAGAAATACCATCGATAAGGCATGAGGCGAAGGAGTTTCATCATCAATTGAAAGCGGAAAGGAAAGCTGATCAAAAACCGCTGGCTTTGCATCCCTTTGATAAGGGCTTTTGCCGCGTCTTGCGCGGTCATAAGCATCGGCATCGCAAAGGTGTTTTTTGCGGTAGCCTCTGTTTTCACAAAACCGGGGCAGGCAACCTGCATTTTGATGCCTTTTTGGTGGCAAAAAAACCGCAGCGATTCTGCAAGTGCAATACTTGCGGCTTTGGTAGGAGCATATGAGGCGGCAAGCGGAAGCCCTCGCCATCCGGCCACTGATGCCATAATCACAATATGCCCGTGATGCCGCTGTTCCATCCCTGGCAAAAGCGCTGCTAGGGCATGGACCTGACCCATATAATTAATATCCATCTGTTGACGAAAAATGGCCGGATCAATATTTAAATCAACTTGCTGTTCATAGACCCCAGCGTTGAGAATTGCCTGATCCACAGGGCCAAAGCGCGTCTCTGCTGTTTTGACTGCGGATGCCATGGCCTTTGCATCGGTAATATCCGCAGAAATGCCAAGGAAACCAGGCCAGTGTTTTTCCATCTCTTTAAGAAGATGCCGTCGCCGAGCGACGCCAGAAACCTTATGCCCAGCCGTAAGCAAAGCCTCAGCCAACGCACGACCAATGCCAGAAGAAACGCCAGTGATAAAAACATGAACAGATAGTGACGGATTTATGGTTGTCATGACAACTGATATATACCATAGATATGGATATTCCAGATGGTATAGTTGCATGTTCATCAAATATCTGAGTTTGGTGGCATGCATAGACTTGAGGAATAAGATGCTGTGCCCAGCGCATCATCATTTTTAAGATTTTTCAACGCAAGGCATGTTATGTCTGTTTAAACCTTTAATTGTCCTGTTTGTTAAGGAGCGATCCATGAAAATGACCACAGAAGAAGCCTTTGTAAAAGTTCTGCAAATGCACGGAATTGAACACGCTTTTGGTATTATCGGTTCTGCCTTTATGCCGATTTCTGATTTGTTTCCAAAGGCTGGTATCACTTTCTGGGATGTTGCGCATGAAAGCAATGGCGGCATCATGGCCGATGGTTACACACGTGCGACTGGCAAAATGTCGATGTGTATTGCCCAAAATGGTCCCGGTATTACCAATTTCGTCACTGCGATTAAGACAGCCTATTGGAATCATACGCCGCTATTGCTGGTGACCCCGCAAGCCGCAAATAAAACCATTGGACAGGGTGGCTTTCAAGAAGTTGAACAGATGGCGTTGTTCAAAGATATGGTTTGCTATCAGGAAGAAGTCCGTGATGCTTCCCGCGTGGCAGAAGTGCTGAACCGGGTCATTGAAAAAGCCCATCGTTCTAGCGCTCCGGCACAAATCAACATGCCGAGAGATTACTGGACACAGGTGATTGATATTGACTTACCCCCAATCGTGCGTTTTGAACGCTCATCAGGTGGAGATGAAGCTATTGCTAAGGCTGCTGAACTTCTTTCCAGCGCCGCTTTCCCGGTGATCTTGTCAGGTGCTGGGGTGGTCATTGGCGGGGCTATTGCTGAAACCGTAAAGCTAGCGGAACATCTGGACGCTCCTGTGGCATCTGGATACCAGCATAATGACAGTTTCCCTGGCAATCATGAGTTGGGGGTTGGGCCTCTTGGTTATAACGGGTCACGCGCGGCGATGGAATTGATTGCTAAGGCTGATGTTGTTTTGGCTTTGGGCACACGGCTAAATCCGTTTTCAACTTTGCCGGGTTATGGCATCGATTATTGGCCGAAAGACGCCAAGATCATCCAGGTTGATATCAACCCTGATCGCATTGGTCTGACCAAAAAGGTATCGGTGGGGATTTGCGGTGATGCAAAAATCGTAGCAAAAAAGCTGCTTAATGCCTTGTCAAGTCAGGCTGGGGATAACGGCCGTGCAGAACGTAAGGCTGCTATCCATATGGCCAAATCCTCTTGGCTTCAAACCCTTAGCTCACTTGATCATGAAGATGATGATCCGGGGACAAGTTGGAACGCTGATGCGCGTAAGACCGAACCTGAGCGGATGTCACCACGCATGGCATGGAGAGCTATTCAGGCAGGATTGCCGCGTGAGGCAATCATTTCCTCAGACATTGGTAACAACTGTGCCATTGGTAATGCCTATCCTAGCTTTGATGAAGGCAGAAAATATCTTGCTCCGGGGCTGTTTGGGCCTTGCGGTTATGGGTTCCCTGCGGTGCTGGGCGCAAAAATTGGTTGTCCGGATGTTCCTGTTGTTGGCTTTGCTGGTGATGGTGCGTTTGGTATCTCAATGAATGAAATGACAGCCTGTGGACGTGATAATTGGCCTGCTATTACCATGGTGATCTTCCGCAATTATCAATGGGGTGCTGAAAAGCGGAATACAACCCTTTGGTATGATAACAATTTCGTTGGAACGGAACTTGATCCGCATTTGAGCTATGCCAAAGTGGCAGAGGGTTGCGGCCTCAAAGGCGTAAGTGTCACCACGATGGAAGAATTGACTGAGGCTTTGAAAACCGCAGTTGATGAGCAAATGTCTTCTAAAACCACCACCTTTATTGAGGTTATTCTCAATCAAGAATTGGGCGAACCTTTCCGCCGTGATGCAATGAAAAAACCAGTTGCGGTAGCAGGGATTGACCCAGCAGATATGCGGCCTCAGCAAACTGCATGACGGATCGGTTGACGATAAGACGGCCAGATGACTGGCATCTGCATTTAAGGGACGGGGCGATGCTATCAGCGGTTGCCCCGCATACCGCCAGAGATTTTGGTCGTGCTCTTATTATGCCAAATTTGGTGCCGCCTGTCACGGATATGACGGCGGCTCTGGCTTATCGTCAACGGATACAGAACGCAACCAAGGGGTTTGATTTTACCCCTTACATGGCGCTTTACCTTACTGAGGATACTTCGCCAGAGACTATTCGCGCCGCGGCCGCCGATGATGCGGTGATTGCGGTTAAGCTTTATCCAGCTGGTGCAACAACTAATTCTGCTTCAGGGGTTCGCCACATTGATAGCGTAATGCCAGCGCTTGAGGCTATGGCAGAAACCGGATTACCATTGGCCATACACGGCGAAGTCACCACAGATTCAGTTGATATTTTTGACCGGGAAAAGCATTTCATTGATGAAGTGCTAGATCCGCTACGTCAACGCCTGCCCCAACTAAGGGTGGTGATGGAACATATTACCACTGAAGACGCTGCACATTATGTATCCAGTTCAGATACCGGACTTGCTGCTACTATCACAGTGCATCATCTTATGATTACCCGAAATCATATTTTAGCAGGTGGGATCAGGCCGCATTATTATTGTTTGCCTGTGGCTAAGCGTAGTCGTCACCGCGATGCTCTTATTGCCGCAGCAGTATCAGGTGATCCGCGTTATTTCATGGGAACAGACAGTGCTCCTCATACGGATCACGCAAAATTAAGCCCTTGCGGCTGTGCTGGGATGTTTACCGCACCTGTGGCGATGGCGTGTCTGGCAGAGGTCTTTTCTGGCCAGGGCCATCTGGACCGACTTGAAGGTTTTGCCAGTGTGTTTGGGGCAAATTTTTATGGCTTTTCACCAAGCGAGCAAACGATTACCCTAAGGCGACATGATACCCCGGTGCCTGTAACACCAATCATTGAGGCTGATGGTGATCAAGTGACGGTTTTTGATCCGATGACTCCGGTGCATTGGTCGGTTGAAGTTGAGGCCGAGAAGAAAGCCTAGATGTAAGGATAATGCCTATGTTTGCTAATAGTTTCCCTGACAAATCATTTATTGCCAAACAGACGGCGAGTATGTTGCTAGAAATTGAGGCGGTGCATCTTAGACCGGATGAACCTTTTACCCTGACCTCTGGGGCGAAAAGTCCTGTTTATATTGATTGCCGTAAACTAATTTCCTTTCCGCGTATCCGTTCAGCGCTAATGGATTTTGGCTGTGCTACGGTGATGCGTGATGCGGGATTTGAGGCTTTTGATTCCGTTGCTGGCGGTGAGACTGCTGGTATTCCTTTTGCGGCGTGGTTTGCTGAACGGCTGGGTTTGCCCATGCAATATGTGCGCAAAAAACCAAAAGGGTTTGGTCGTGACGCCCGTATCGAAGGGCTTCTTAACCCTGGTGACCGGGTGTTGCTGGTCGAAGATTTGGCCACAGATGGCGGCAGTAAAGTGAGTTTTATTGATGCCATTCGGGAAGCTGAAGCCAAAATTGAACATTGTTTTGTGATTTTCTTTTATGACATTTTTCCTGTCGCAAGACAGATCATGGCTGATGCAGGTGTAACCTTGCATTACTTGACCACTTGGCGTGATGTGTTGGCGGTTGCGGCTGAACAAGGCCGTTTAACCAAGGCACAAATCACCACAATTGAAGCGTTTTTGAATGATCCAGCGGCATGGTCAGCTAAACACGGCGGCAAAGAATAACTAAAGCGCTGTTCCTTTTAGGGCTTTTTTAATTTCTGGGATAAGTTTGACAGCATCCGGGCTGTAAGGATGGATGGTTAACACTTCCTCATAGATCAGAAGCGCAGTCGGCAAATCACCTTCATAAAGTTTGATCATGCCAAGTCCCGATAAAGCCCCAAAATGTTTAGGCTCACGCGATAAAACCTCAGCGATATCAGCTTCAGATCCTTGCCAATTCTGGCGCATAAACCGAACCGTAGCGCGCTTATTCCATGCTTCGGCATAATCAGGATCATCGGTGATGATCTTGGTGAAAATTTCTTCAGCTAATGGCAAATGGCCAATTTGCATAAAATAAGTACCGCGTTCCATCATTTCGTTAATGGCAGTATCGCCGCTGGTACTCATCCAACGGTTCCAAATCTGGCTGGTCACCAGATCAGCGGTATTTGAATCAGGGGCATTTTCCAATTGGTTAAAGAGCTGTTGCAGCTCCTGATCATTCTGACTGGAAATACCCTCAGCCTTAGCAGGTGTTGCGGCTACTATAAAAACAATAGCCAAAAGGGCAAATGCCGCTATTAATCGCTGAGTATAAAAAACAAAATTTCTGTCCATCATGATTTAATTTTAGGCCAAAGTTGCCTTTGGGCAAGAGGAAATTATCAGCTTTTCCTCTGCTGTGATCTTGCGATGTGCGTTTGTCCTTGTCATAGTGGTGATCTATGGACAAGCATTATCAATCCAACACCCCAAAGGATTAGGCATGAGTAATGGTGCACTTGATGGTATTCGTGTTCTTGATTTAACAAGAATTCTAGCAGGGCCAAGCGCAACCCAGATGCTTGGTGATATGGGGGCAGACGTGATTAAGGTGGAACGCCCTCATGGGGGGGATGACACTCGCAGTTGGGGCCCACCTTATGTAAAAGATGAACAAGGAGAAGATTCCACCGAAAGTGGGTATTACCTTTGTGCTAACCGAAATAAGCGTTCGGTCGCTATTGATTTTACCACTGATAAAGGCGCTGATACCGTCAAAAAACTTGCGGCCAAGGCTGATATTTTTATTGAAAACTTTAAGGTCGGGGGCTTGGCAAAATATGGCCTTGATTACGACAGCTTACGCAAAATTAATCCAAGCCTAATTTATTGTTCAATTACAGGTTTTGGTCAGACAGGGCCAAACGCTAAACGTGCTGGATATGACGCTATGATACAAGGCTATTCTGGCATTATGTCGCTAACAGGACCGCCAGAGGGTGAGCCCTATAAGGTTGGCGTGGCGATTGTGGATGTGATGTGCGGAATGCACGCCACCACAGGAATATTAGCGGCATTGCATCACCGTCATGCCACAGGCAAAGGTCAGCATATTGATGTTGCGCTAGCCGATAGCCAGGTGTCATGGCTGGTTAATCAAGGGGCAAATTACTTGCTTAATGGCAAAGTGCCATCACGCTTTGGCAATGCACATCCCAATATTGTGCCCTATCAGGTGTTTCCGACAAGGGATGGGCATATTATCGTATCAGTTGGAAATGATGAGCAATTTCGCCGTTTTGTTACGATCCTTGGCTGTTCAGAACTGGCCGAAGATGAACGGTTTTCAAAAAACCCTGGGCGGGTAAAACATCGCGAGATCCTGATCCCATTGTTAGAAAACGCTGTGGCAGGGTTTAGCAAAGCTGAATTGCTGGCAGAAATGGAACGTGAAAGCGTACCTAGCGGGCCCGTAAATACCCTTGATGAAGTCTTTGCCTCCGACCAAGTTGCTGCTCGTGATATGATTGTTCGGATGCCTTATGATTTGGCGCAAGCTGGTGAGGGTCGCTTAATCGGCAATCCGATCAAGTTTTCAGAAACCCCTGTGACATATCGCCAAGCACCGCCACTTTGTGGTGAACATACCGATGCGGTGATGCGTGATTGGTTGGGTGAGGACGTTTAGCGTAAGACCTCTAGATGTGCTGCTGCCGAATCCCTTAATCCGTCTAGATCATAACCGCCCTCAAGGATGGAAACGATCCGCCCATGGGCTAGGTCTTCGGCCTGATTTCGAATCATTCGGGTGATATTGGCAAAATCTTCAGCTTCCATGTTCAGCCCCCCTAGGGGATCAAGGCGATGAGCATCAAATCCAGCAGAAATAATGATTAATTCAGGGGCCATAGCGGCAACTTTTGGCAGTAAGTAATCTTGCCAGATGCGGGTAATGGTGTCTCCATCTGTTCCGGCTGCAATAGGGGCATTGAAAATATTGCCAACCCCGGTTTCATCCTTTGCCCCAGTGCCTGGATAAAGTGGCATTTGATGGCTTGATGCGAAAATCGTATGGCTATCTGACCAGAACGCTGCTTGGGTGCCGTTGCCGTGATGCACATCAAAATCTACTACTGCCACCCGATCCAAACCATGGATGGCGATAGCATATTTTGCCGCAATTGCAGCATTAGAAAAAAGGCAGAAACCCATAGCCTGCGCAGGTTCAGCATGATGTCCTGGGGGGCGTGAGGCAACAAAAACGCGGCCTGCCTCACCAGTGAGGACTTGCCGTGTGGCTTCAATGGCGCCGCCAGCGCCTGCTAGTGCCGCCGCTAGACTGTGCGGAGACATCACGGTGTCTCCATCAAGATTAACCAAGCCTTCTTCAGGGGCGGATTGAAAAATAGCATCAACATAGGAAGATTCATGAACAAGCCGCAGGTGATCAGGATCAGCCGCAGGGGGTTCGCCCTGGTCGCAGTCTGAAAACTGACTTTCAAGCATGGCATTAATAGTGCGAATACGGTCAGGGCGTTCTGGGTGACCAATCGGGACGATATGATCAGCAAAACAGGGATGGCGCAGGATTTTCAAATCGGTCATGTTGTCTCTTTCCTCAATGCGTTTTTATGCTATCGTGATTGAAACCAAAGGATCAAGTAGAATGATAGAAATAGTTCGAAGCCATATTGGCGGTACGCTAGTTGAAAGTGATGGCAGTTTTATTGATAAGCATTACCCAGCAACAGGTGAGGTGATTGCCAAAGTTGAGATTGCTAATGATGTCATGCTGGATGAGGCCGTAGCCAAAGCAAGCGAAGCGCAACGCGAATGGGCCAAAACCTCTGTCCAGGAACGAGGCCAAATCCTCATTAGGGCAGCTCATGCCCTGCGTGAAGCGAATGCTGAATTGTCACGACTTGAAGTTATGGATGTTGGTAAAGTGTATTCTGAGGCTGCTAGTGCGGATGTGCCATCAGGGCCTGATGCGCTGGAGTTTTTTGGCGCCGCCATTATGACTTATACGGGGGTTCAGCACCAATGGCCGGGTGCGGTGGGGTATTCTCGCCGGGTACCGATTGGGGTGTGCGCTGGCATTGGGGCATGGAATTATCCAGCTCAGATTGCTTTGTGGAAATCTGCCCCAGCCCTAGCCATGGGCAATGCCTTTATTTTGAAACCTAGTGAAATGACCCCACTGGTTTCCATGCGTATTGTCGCCATTATGGAAGAGGCAGGCTTGCCAAAGGGCTTGATGAATATCATCAATGGTGATTACCGCATTGGCAGTGCGATTTGTCAGCACCCCGGGATTGCAAAGGTTTCTTTGACGGGTGGGGTTGATACTGGCAAGCTGATCATGAAGCAATCTGCCGATAGCCTAAAGCGTGTAACCCTTGAGCTTGGGGGCAAAGCACCGCTGATTATTTGTGATGATGCGGACCTCAATAAAGCGGCTGATATCGCCATGTCTGCCAATTTTTATACCGCAGGGGAAGTATGTTCAAACGCAACACGGGTTTTTGTCCATCGGTCCGTCGCTGACGAGTTGATTGCCATGATGGTGGATCGCACCTCGCGGCTAAAAGTGGGTGATCCCATGGCTGATGATGTAGATATCGGTGCAGTGATTTCAGAAAAGCATCTGCAGAAAATCACGGGCATGATCGCAAAAGGTATTGATGAGGGCGCATCCCTTGCCGTTGGCGGTAACCGCGTTCATCCACAAGGCTTTGAAGGTGGCTATTTCATTGAACCTACAATCCTCACCTCATGTCAGGATGATATGACAGTGGTAAGGGATGAAATCTTTGGTCCAGTGATGAGCGTTCTGATCTTTGACGATGATGATGAAGCCATCCGCCGTGCCAATGCCACCCATTATGGGCTTGGGGCAGGGCTGATCACCCGAGATTTAGCACGGGCGCACCGCATGGGTGATCAACTTGAGGCAGGAAATGTCTGGATCAATACCTATAACATAATTCCCCCTGACTTGCCTTTTGGCGGGGTAAAGCAATCCGGATTTGGGAGAGAATCTTCGCTATTTGCCTTTGAGGCCTATAGCGATGTCAAAGCAACTTATATTGCGATAGATGAGTGAGGAAAACATGAAGAACGATCCTTTTTTTGAACCAGTTTCAGGGGCTATTCTGCCACGCTTTGCAGGGGTGCCTAGTTTTATGCGTCTTCCAGTGGTTGATGCAGGGCATGCGCGTCTGGATGATGTTGATATCGGCCTCATTGGCGTACCATGGGATGGCGGTACAACGAACCGTCCTGGGGCGCGTCACGGCCCACGCCAATTGCGCGACCTTTCCACCATGATCAGAGCCACCCATCCGGTGTCTTTTATCTCTCCTTTTAAGCTGGTGAATTGTGCTGATCTTGGGGACTGCCCCATTAATCCTGCGGATTTAGATGACACTATGACGCGTGTTACTAGTTTCTATGCTGATGTGAAATCACGCGGCATTGTGCCAATGACAGCAGGAGGCGATCATCTGGTCTCATTGCCTGTGTTGCGTGGGCTTGCTAGTGATGGGCCTGTTGGGATGATCCATTTTGATGCGCATACGGATCTGTTTGATACTTATTTTGATGGGTTCCGTTATACTCATGGCACCCCATTCCGTCGAGCAATCGAAGAAGGTCTGTTAGACCCTAAGCGTGTGGTTCAAATCGGAATACGCGGCACCATGTATGATGGTGAAGATATTGAATGGGGCCGCGCTAATGGCGTGACAATCATCACAATGGATGAGTTTGCAGACCGCAGTATTGCTGATGTGATGGCTGAGGCGCGTGGTATTGTTGGTGATCAATCCACCTATGTTAGCTTTGACATTGATTGCATTGATCCTGCCTTTGCCCCGGGAACAGGGACACCAGAAATTGGTGGTTTTACCACCCGTGAGGCTCAACTTTTGGTGCGTCAGTTAAAAGGTCTTAATTTGATTGGTGCAGATATGGTTGAGGTATCTCCCCCCTTTGATAATAGCGGCAACACGGCTTGGGTAGGTGTTTCGATGATGTTTGAATTGCTGTGTATGCTGGCGGTAGCGGTGGATCAACGCAGCTGATGACGGCATGACAGAAACAGATGTAACCCCTTCGGATATCAACACCAAAGCAACCCGTCATGTTCGTGCTTGCCTAACAGCGGCTGGACTTGATGGGCAAATTATGACCTTAACCGAAACCTCACGCAGTGCTGAAGAGGCGGCGGCGGCGATTGGTGTCTCCGTAGGGGCAATTGTGAAAACCCTAGTCTTCACGATAACAGAACATGACACAGGTAAGATTTGGCCTGTTGCAGCCTTAGTCAGTGGCGACCGCCAATGCCATATGAAAGCCTTGCCAGACTTGGCCGCGATTGATGGCAAGCCTGGACGCCCTGACGCGGCAACGGTTAAGAAAATTACCGGCTATTCCATTGGGGCGGTATCCCCCATCGGCCTTGATGAGGATATTACAATCCTAATTGACAGCGCATTATGCCGGTTTGACCGGGTATGGGCATCAGCAGGCCATACGCACTTGGTTGTAGGGCTAAGCTTTCAGGAACTCACCTTATTGACATCAGGGCGAGTTACCCCAGATTTGGCGCATTAATAGCCGGAAGATTAGCTTATCTTTGGGCCTGCCTCGACCAAGGCCTTACCAGCAGAGGTATTGGTGAACTTAACAAAATTATCAATGAAAAGCCCTGCCAAATGGTTGGCCTTAGCCGACCAATCTTCTTGTTTATCATAGCTGTTGCGCGGATCAAG
>Ga0181566_10001224_pt1 | contig 21043 bp, 16 predicted proteins | sample 101ome_15_FD_133762 | JGI IMG/M metagenome (GOLD analysis project Ga0181566, IMG submission 133762) | Coastal salt marsh microbial communities from the Groves Creek Marsh, Skidaway Island, Georgia - 101402AT metaG (megahit assembly) | ecosystem: Environmental > Aquatic > Marine > Intertidal...
AAGATATGATAATAATGAGAAAATAGTGTGAGAGTTTGAAATTAGTCTATGAAAACGAACGATAAATTCGCAGTCACTACTACACGCCCCTTAATTAGACTAGACTACTTTCGTACGAAAGTACTTTCGAAAGTATCATAATATTGAAAGTAATATCATATTAATTAAGATGATATGATATCATACTGTCGTGTTATTAATATCATACTTGTACGAGAATATATGCGTGTGCGTACCTCGCCCTTTTGGTTTGCTTCTTGGATTTGATGAAGAAGACCACGCGCGACGTTCCAACTGCTGGCAACTACGCAAAGTGGACTACGTATGTCACGCGATACTTTCTGAGTATTAAACGGGTTGAAACAGGACGCCGGCGCGGCGGGGGCGCCTCGCAGCTCGTCTTTTCCATGGCCACTTTGACCTTCTTGTCCACACCTTCTGCTAGAGCTTGCCACACCATATTCCGGCCGAGTAGGTTGAGGGCATTCCAACAACGACTGTCGAGCGGACCCTCTCGGTTTTCGTCACCCTGTGCAACACTGGAGTCTGGAGACGTGTTGCAACCGCAGACAAAATCTGTGCGCTCATTTCTCCGCGGTCGAACGTTAGTTTTGACGGGTGCTACCGGGTTCCTTGCCAAAGTTTTCTTGGAGAAGCTTCTTTGGGAGCAGTCGGACGTGCGGAAGGTCTTTCTCATCATTACTCCGCGCGATGGACATAGTGCAAAGATTAGGATGCGGAGAGAAATTGTGGAAACACCGCTTTTCGGGAGACTGAAAAAGAGACATGGAATCGGCTTCGAGTCATTCATCAGAAGTCGCCTTGTCGCTATTGACGGAGATCTTGGCATTGAAGGTTTGGGTTTGTCTAGGGAGGATGAGTCAGCTATTATCAACGAGGCAGAGGTCTTTGTGAACTCTGCTGCCACGACGACATTTAACGAACGCTTTGACACTGCCGTAAATATAAATACCCTCGGTCCAAGACGGCTTCTTCATCTCTCAAGCAAGTGTCCAAATCTCGTGCTTATGTGCCATGTTTCTACGGCATTCGTTAACGGGCTACGTCATGGTCTCGTTGAGGAGCGACCGATTCAGATTGGCGACTGCATCTCTCGCGAGTTGGATCCATACAATAGCAGTGTGCACCTTGATCCATATGCAGAAGTGGCATTGGCTCTGTCGGCGTGCACATCGTTAGTTAGAACGACGGCCACTTGGGAAACCTTCTTGCACTGCGTGTCACACATCAAAGAAAATGATAATGAAGGTGAATCTAGGGGGCATGTCGAACTGGCAGGCAAAAGCCAAGTCGTCTCCCGACGGCATGACTCAAAACCTTGGGAGGCACCCCTCTCAAGAGTTGAGCCGGTGTTACACGAACACCTGGTGCGTCTGGGACTTGATCGGTCTCAAATGTATGGCTGGCAAGACACGTACGTCTTCACGAAGGCGATGGGGGAGCAATTTCTCACTGCGGAAAGAGGAGCTGTACCATTAATTATTATTCGGCCCTCTATTGTTGAAGGGGCTCTTCGTGAACCTTTTCCTGGTTGGATTGAGGGAGTTCGCATGGCTGATCCATTGATTGTCGCTTATGGGAAAGGTCTCATTCGCGGCTTCGTTGGAGATCCAGCAGGCGTATTAGATATAGTTCCTGTCGATGCTGTCGCCAACGTGATGCTCGCAGCTATGCCAGGCAATGCGCGCTCAGACAAACGCACAAGAACAACTCAGAACCTTTTGTCGAACAGAACCCTCGAACATGGACACGTGTACACTGAGAACTGTCTAGGACTGCCCAGTCGAAAACAACCCCAGCCAACTATACAATGGTGTCAATTAGGAGATGATGTGAAAGTGTACCACGTTGCCACATCGACACTCAACCCACTCAAATTTTACGATTTTATGAGGATCATTTCGCGACACTTTGTTCGTTCGCCGCTGACTGATCGACGCAGTGGAAAAGACATCGTTGCAGAGGAGAAAATCAAGGTTTTTTCCAGTCGCATAGCGTTCGAGTTGGACACTTGGTTTCGACAAGGTGGTTTGAGGTTGAGCATCACTTGGTTTCGCCAGTTGATCATGCCAGATTCAGTGTCTCCGGCGATGAAGAGACGTGCTGCCTTGGCACGTCGCACACTTGCGCAGCTGCGCTCCATGGGAAAGATATATATGCCCTACACCACATACGAGGCCCGCTTTCGCAGCGATAGCATGGAAGTACTTAGCGCTTTCCTATGTGAGGATGAGCGAAAAATATTTCACCTTGACCTTGAGACGCTCGATTGGGAGGACTATCTGTGCAGTGCTCACATACCTGGTCTCCTCCGTCATGCTCTGAAAAAGTAAAGCGATACTGATAATAGCTGTATGTATAAGCAAGTAGACAGAGAATGTTGATATCATATACGAAGGTACCAAATGACGAAAGGAATAAGCTAATACTCTCGTATCAGTCTACCTTCTTCGTACTACCTTCGAAGGTACCTTCGAAACTACCTTCGAAGGTTCCTTCGAAGGTGCGTAAAAAAGGTACTTTCGAAAGTAGACTACTTTATCATACTTTCAGTACTTTATTTCGAAAGTACATGAAGGTAGACTACCATATGACATTGCGTAGATAGTCTACGAAACGTACCTTCGAAGTACGAAACGTACCTTTACCTTCGAAGCTACATTCGAAGGTACATGTTATCATATCCTTCACAGACGGAAAAGCTATCATGCCATATGGCATGATACGGCTGTGAAGGGTAATAAAATACTTTCGAAAGTACTTTAAAGTAGTATTAAATATCATACTTTCAAATAAATAAAGTAGACTAGCTAGTCTAGTCTACTTTCGTATATATATCTAGTCTATATATCATACTTTCGAAAATATGATATCATGGACATCATTTTAGACTAGTCTAGTCTACCAACCTTTGGAAAGTACCCCTTTGCTACGGCGTGGCGGAACTCAAGGAGGGCTCGGCGACGTGGGCCACATGAACCAATATGATCCAATCGTTTTCGGCCGCGATGGCACGGTCGACAGTGACCTACATTCATTCCCAGTGCCGGAGGCTCGCGGGTCGGCGAGCGAGTTCCAAGAAACGGAAATTTGCCCGTTGTCGGGCCACGAAGAAAAGGGATGTCGATGCTGCGACGGATCCAGAGGAGGAGCCGGAAAGAAAGGGGGTTGACGGTGGCGTTTTCAAATCGACTGGTCGTTATAACGCTTCGCCAACGTCCATGTGGCGAGCACTCACTGAGTACGAGAGCCTGTACAACACATCTGACGCCATCGTCACTTGCAAGCGATTGTGGATATCGTCGCGTGTGGGTTGTTCGGTAATCCGTTTGCAATCCCGCGACGACGATCTACTCTGGGGAAGTGTACGAGCCACTGTCGTCGTCAAGATCCAGGAGAATCTCACAGAAGGAGAAATCTACTTCGAAGCATTCAACGAGGGCGAGAAGAATGACTTCTCCCTCCGAGGGTACGTCTACCTTCTGACTCATAGGACTCGTTGGCCTAAAGAACCTCACCGAGTCTAGCTGGTCTCATGAGTGTCTGTCTGTCGCTGATCTCTTACGATTTATGTTTTCTTCATTTTTCATAACTAACGAAGCACTACACCGAATGTTCATCCCTTCCAAACAACCAGGAAATGGGTTTTACAAGAAGTGAAACATGCAACGTATCTCTGTGATATGACTCTGGAGCTTGAACTTCTGCCATCCCACTTTCCCGTTGTCGAGTCTTCGATGAGGCAGTGGATTCAGGCGCAACTTCCGGACGTTGTTCGCCAGGTTGTGCGCCGGGCCATAGAACTTGATCAGATACGTCTGCAAGCTCCGCTGTTTTTCCCGCCCCTTGAATCTTCACTCGGCACACTCCTTGAGCGCGAAGGAAAGCAGTCTGAAAGAGTTGAATCTCTTGGTGGCCCTCTCGATTATCTCGGTCTGAGCGAACTACCGATTCCTCTGCAGAGTGCAGGAGACGTCACCAACAAGAAGTCGTCCACTAATAATATCCCGCAAACGACCGCTCAGAAACTGGCTCCACCTGGTATAGAAGACTCCTGGGAGCTGAAACAGAAATCTGACAGACGAACTGAAAATATAGCATCAACATCTGTTTCTCCTGAGAATGAGCAGCGCTGGTTTGTGGATGGTGATGAAGGTTTACGACGACCTGGTGCATGTGAGGTCCATATGCGGCGCTTCGATACGGAGGATGTTTTTCATCGCCGAGCGGTAGGCGCAGTGCGTATAGAAGCACCTCCCGATGTGGTTTATCGAGTGCTCACGGACTTCGATTCAATGCCTGAGTTTATCCCAAATCTCGCCTTCGTCGAACGCATACCTCTGCCCTCGACGTTTAAGAACCGTACTGCACGGGTGAGAATGAGACAAATATTCTTGAAGTGTCAACTATATCACTGCCTTGAAAAAGAAATCACTTGTGACTTCACACAAAAGGACGACAAAGGTGAGGTGCAGTTTCGAACGCTTAATTCTGGAACTTCTGGAAACATACTCCAGGGAAAATGGCTCGTCATTCCATGTGATCAACTTATGAATATCAATAAAGAGTATGATGACACTCTGCAATATGACGGAAACAACGACATGGTCTATAGAACAGGGGAATCTATTCCTGGCAAAGAATATGAAAGGCAAGCTTACAAGTCAGAAGCATCCAACTTTGAGCGCGCGACAATTGTGAAATTTGCAGTAGAGGGCCGTGCACTTCGACACCAAATGAACAAATCATTCTGGCAGGCCTCAAAATGTTCACTGTCTGACTCTGATACTTGTATACCACTTCCTGAGCATGCTGTGTTCGAAGAGTTATTTTCATTGCTACACTCGACCCGTGAGTACACAGAGAAAAATTTCAGGGCAGATGAGAGCTTTTACGCATCAACTTCGTTTATCAAAATGTTTCGCAAGGCTGAGTACTACTACAAGCCACGCCTGGTTCCACCGGAAATCACGTATACTTCCCTCACGGATGACTCTTCAAACAGTGAAAGTAGTGTGATCGACCCCCTACATTCAATTCGTTCCCAGATGCTAGCTCTTGGCTTTGGTTCTGATGGTCATATGCCTCGCCGATCCGAGCTTCGTTCTTTGGAAGCATTCGCTCTTGAGCAGGAAGTGGTCGACGCTGGTGGATTTGATTCAGTGGCAGCACAGTTGGGATGGACCAGCAACCGCAGAAAACCCCGGGGTTATTGGAGTGACATTGCGAACGTCAGACGTGAGATACTGCTTTTCATTAGTGAGAACGGACTGGAATCTGGAGTGATGCCAAGTCGACCTCAGCTCGAAAAGCTAGGGAGATTTGACATTGCAAGAGCATTATCGAAGCAAGGGGGTGCCGTGGAGATGGCAAGAAAAATCGGGCTCAGAGCTCCTCAGTACCCCTCTAGAAAGAAATTATAGTAGTCCATTGTTAACGCACTTGGGCACCTCTGGATATGTAACCTCCGAAATGTATTGGTGGTCTTCCCGCGGAGAACGTGAAGCGCGTGGGTGTCCTCAAGGCTGTCATCAGTAACGTTGGGTATAATGTGTGCTTGTTAAGCGCGAGAGTGTCCTCAAGGCTGTCATCAGTAACGCTGGGTATAACGTGTACTTGTACAAGTACTTTCGAAAGTACGAGAACCCATGCTTCTCAAGAATTTTTGGTCAATCATCAGAGACGAGATATAGAGAGCTCCACCACAGGCATGCACCCATAAGAATCGGTAATTGTGCAGCGCTTGGGTCGAGGCATCACCGCCCTGCACGCGTGGGAAGCGCGCGCCCAGGTTGTATCCGACCGGATGCAACGTTTAGAGTGCACCTTCCAAGCGATCTCTCGACGTGTCAATGCGATGCGCGACTAAACATGGCTGCGGTAAGCATGACGAAGCCGCGCAAGCGCGATGCCACTGGCAAAAAATCTACTCAACGAGTTATGAACCGACGAAAGTGGGATGCGCGTTCGTGTTCTTCTACTATTCGCCCTGGCGGGGACAGATTTTCGGACTGTCAGCTCAGTAAAAGCGTCGTGCACAAGTCATGTGCATCGCACACGGCGTTGCGCGGCTCTTCGTGGCATGGTGCGGCGCTAGGAAGCAACTGAACGCGTTCCAAGTCGAGCAAGAAACGTTTGGCTAAGCACGTGCACGCAAGAAATAAGAACTCTAGAGGTGTTGGGGTAGCCACAGGCCCTCCACGCACGACTGGTCCACGAGCATATTCTTAACAGTAGTCTAGCTAGTCTACGATATGTAGTCTATGATACTACGAAGGTATTACTTTGGAAAATATGTAGCCTTGCTTCATAGTCTAGAGCTCTAGAGCTAGCTCTACTACTTGGCTACCTTCGAAGGTAGCTCTAGAGCTAGTTAGCTAGCTAGATACTTTGTATACCTTCCACCTTCGTAGCTAGCTAGCTAGCTCTACACGGAGCTTGATCGCTTTGCTAGCTTTAGCTACAGCTAGCTCTAGCTAGCTTGCTATCTTAATCTAGCTAGCAAGTAGTCAACCAATACAGTAGTTGAGGGGTGGAATAATAAAATACACACAATTGATGCACAAATAAAGCCGTAGGTAGTGCAATAATCTCCACATACAGCCAGCAGTAGCTACCTCTTGAGCTAGCTAGCTCTAGCTAGAGCCAGCCCTAGCCAGAGCTACTTATTACTTGTGATAATTTAGTCTATTTTAGAGAATTCCTGAGATCGAGATTACAAGTTTTAAAGCACACCCGATTACCCAGAGATGATTTAGTTTGACACTGCCATTTTACAATGATATTATCTACGCATATTTCAACTACCTTCTTACGAAGGTTAAATAGACTAGACTAGTCTATCATATTCGAAGGTCAAACTTCGAAAAGCTTTGTCATCCCGCCGCCATGTCAGCCCTTCCTCCTGTCGAGCCCTCACTGCAACTCAAAGTCACCTTGCTGCACTACAGCGCCCGGACGCTCAGGTGACGTCGAAATGGAGAACACTGTCGGTGACGTGCCCGTTGAATGGTTCCGTGATGAAGCACATATCGGATACGACGCTGACGGTCGAAAGATCCTGAAGCGATCGCGCCTCGATCAGCTCGACCATCTTCTTCAAATGGTGGACGATCCCTCTCACTGGAGAAAGGTCTACTCTGAGAGAGAGGATACGGATATTTCGATTTCCAAGCCACAGGTGCGCGTTACATAAAACACCTCCTGACTCCTTCAGCGTTAAATCCTGACGCCCTCTCCTTATTCGCTTTCCAGCTCGAGTTGATTCGCAAGTTGCGAGGAAGCGTACTGCCGAAGAACTTTTTCGGCGATAATTTCCAGACCCAGCATGCAGACACGAACGTTACTTTGCCGAGTGCCCGAGAGCCTAAGAGGCGGTTCATTCCATCGAAATGGGAAGCTAAGCTCGTGTTGCGCATCATTCGATCCTTGAGAAAAAATCCCGATGCGAGATTTGAAACGAACAAAGAAGAAGACGCCCCAAAATTGCTATGGGAGGGTACCGACAACTCTAAGGCATATGCTCACGCCCTTGCATATCTTCCTGCTCCAAAGGTCACGGCGCCTAGCCACGAGGACTCGTACAATCCACCATTCGAATACAGACAGGACCTCACTCAGGATGCGCACGAAGATGCTCAGAAGATTGCGAGTGGCACGAGACGATTCTATGAAGCCTTGCGCAGGGTTCCGTCTTATTCGCCTTTTATTGTGGAACGGTTCCAACGGTGTCTGGACCTTTATTTGTGCCCGCGTGTGGCGAAAAGTCGCCTCAAGATCCAGCCGAGCGATATGTTACCTTCCCTGCCGAGTCCAAAAGAGTTGAAACCATATCCGAGCTCGAGATGTCTCAAGTATCTCGGACACAGTGACAAGGTTCTTTCAATTTCGGTTGATCCATCAGGCCAATGGCTGTTATCTGGTTCACTGGACTGCTCGCTGCGTAAATGGGAAGTCACGACAGGTCGATGTCTTCGAAAGTGGTATTTTGGTGCCGCGGTAAAGTGCGTTGAGTGGTGTCCCCTTCCGGAGAGTAACATTATCTTGGCTTGTGTTGGAACTTCAGTCGTGGTGTTAAACGCTGAAAAAGAACTGAGTGCAAATTTTTCGCATTGTGCCTCAGCAGAAGTGCAGACTGCGGACACATTCAGCTCAACATGGGAAGATTACAAAGGGTCTGTCTTCATTAGACATAAGAGTTTGGTGTCCAAGGTAACTTGGCATCAGAAAGGTGATTACTTTGCGTCGCTGGCAGCAGGTGGGATGAACATCACAATTCATCGCCTAACCAAGAAGTCATCACAGCGCATCTTCCGACAACAAAAGATCGCTGTTCAGAGCGTCCTATTTCATCCAGTGCGCCCTGTACTGTTTATTTGCACACGTTCACATGTGTATCTGTACGATTTACAACGGCAGCGTCTCGTGAAAAAGTTGTTCAACGGTGGACAGACTATTTCGTGCGTGGCGGTGCACGGGGGTGGCGATAACATTATAACTGGTGATGGTGATGGTAAACTGGCTTGGTTTGACATGGATCTGTCAAATATGCCTTACAAAGTTATGGTTTCGCATTCAAGTGCGATCCGAAGAGTTGCATTTCACAAGAACTTTCCGCTATTTGCGACGGTATCTGACGACGCGACTGTCCATGTTTTGCATGGCACGGTCCACTCCGAACTTAATCAAAATGCACTCATCGTGCCTCTGAGAATCCTACGTGCACATGCACCATACGATTGTGAGGGGGTGTTGGATTGCGTCTTTCATCCCACTCAGCCTTGGTTGTTCAGTGCGGGAGCAGACAAATCGATATTTTTGTTCTGTGATGGAACTTAACGACGAAACACAAGCATCTTCTTATCATAATTTGTAAAATAAAGAGAAATCTGCGGCAATATTCTCAGGTATCATTTCTCATCCTTCTTTTGGAATGTCGTCTCGTCAGAACTTCTACTCGGGATCGAATTACGGGGTATTGGATAGCCGATCGATCACTCGTGCACTCATACGGTGTATCTATCTTTCGCACGGCGCTCCAGTCGAATAGCGTCGTCGTGCACCATGTAGCCAATCTTCTCATTTTCGGGCATCTCAAGAACACTTTTGAAGTGGCGGCCGATGGCCATCTGGTCAGCCTCGTTCGATGCGGTCTTGGTCCAGAGAGCGATTCGATGCTGCTTTTGCCTCACGCTGATTACTGCCCCGCAAATCTCGCTAGGCTCACAAAACTGTTCGCCGATCATGGCGAGAAGCAAGTTCAGCCAGCAGTCGTCCAGGGCGGCGGGTTCCTTGCTTTTGGGGAAGAAAAAGGTCCACTTGCCACCCTTCGCACACTTGGCATCCTCCCACTTGGGCTCGATGCCCTCCTTAAAGAGATGAAAATCAGTTCCCATAATCAGCCTACTCGGGGTGAGAATGTTGTTGTACAGGCACCAGAAATCCTCGACCGTGTTGAAGGTGTACACGCTGCGGAGGGTCTGTCCCCAAGTAGCTTGCTTTTGTCTACCATTGGGGTTGTCAAACCAGAGCGTCCAAGTGTGCTCCAGAGGGTGTTTCTGGGTAAAGTCAGGCACATGCTCGCCCATCTTATACTCACTTTGTATATATCGCGCGCGATGAGTACGATTACGGCGTTCGCGAAGGCTTGTGCCTCGCACAATATCACTTCTGCCGTGCTGCCGTCGCACAGGATTCCCCCGATCTTGCGTGGCGGCGCAAAAGTTCGCAGTAGATGTTCGTGTCAAAACCCTGATTTGACGATTCGGCATACTAGTCTAGCTAGTCTAGTCTACTTTCGAATTACTTTCGAAAGTATATATTTCATAGACTAATTACTTTAAGTTTAATAAGGTATCTATTTCGAAGATATATGATTATTGATATCATATACTGGTACGTATACCGGTATACGGTAGTCTACTTGTACAGATTGGAGCGGCGCTCAATTTGGTTTACCTCTAGAGCTAGCTAGTCTAGCTAGTCTCTAGCTCTAGATCTAGCTAGTCTAGCTAGCTAGTCTCTAGCTAGCTAGCTAGATCTAGCTAGTCTAGCTAGTCTCTAGCTAGATCTAGCTAGCTAAGCTAAGCTACTACTAGAGCTACTAGAGCTAGCTGAGGCTATTTCTGCTGTAAGTGGTTTGTTCTTTCGATATTATGATATCACAGACTACGAAGGTTAATTCGCTTTCGAGATGCCTGACATATGCCCCACAATTTCAGTGAAACCCCTCTTGGATCGGGCACAGCCATAGCTCTAGTCAAATAAAAGAAGGTGCCTTAGGTTCGATCGACTGGTTTTTGCCGAATACGAAGGTACTTATACACAGTACTTTCGTAGATTCTACAAGTAATCTTGAACGAGCTGGCTTCTTTCCTCGCTTGCTTCCTTCTTTTGCTTCCTCGCTTGCTTCAGCAAGTCTTTAGCAAAAAGAAAGCAATACGGCACAGATATCCTCTCCAGCTCCAGCGCTACCAATTCTCACAAATCCACAAAAGATAGACGGGAACTGGGCTCAAATCGCGGCGGACACTTGCTCATGGCTGACGTAGTTAACCTTTCTTTGGAAAATGCCGTGCGTGAAGCTGAGATTCTCGAGAATTCGGGAACCTTCGCTCACGTTGAGGTAAAGTACATCCTCCAGAAGAGGTCGAGGTTTGAGTACTTGTTACGACGCCAAAAGGCTGCTGCAAGTCGGTTTTTGAACTACATCAAGTTTGAGAGTGATGTATTGAAGCTGCACAAGCTCAGAAGTGTATGTGACACATTCCCAATTTGTTTTTCTGAGTCTGCTTCCTGGAACTCGTTGTCCAGTTACCTGAGCAACTCATCTGCCCCCCCCGTCTCAGCCTGCCAGCAATAACTCGCGATCCAACATCGTGTCGCATGCACTCATCCGGAAGATTCACACTCTATATCAGCGCATGCTCCGGATTTACCGAGGAAACGTCGGACTTTGGTTGGATTTCACTACCTTCTGTTACTCTCACGGCAGCCAACGTTTGCTCTCGGAGGTAATCTCTCAAGCTCTCCAGCTCAATCCAACGTGTGCAGGCCTGTGGTCTTTTGCAGCACGTTGGGAATATAAACGAAAGGTATGAACGGAGGACGAATATATACATTTCATTCTGGCTTCTCTCTGGCTGAACGATAATATTTTCTGGATATTTCACAGGGCGATATCGCTGCAGCACGGCACCTGCTCTTGCGCGGCTTGCGAAACTGCAACCAGAGCAAAGGTGTGATACCCCAGTGTTTTGGCTATGTCACGAGCTGCTGGCAATATTAAAATATTTTCTCTGGCTCACAGTGTTGTGGCAAGTTTATTTTCGTCTAGAACTGATGTATGGAGATGCCTTGCGTGCTCGTCGTCAAGTTCTCCTTGGGAATGAACAAGTAGAAGATAAGGGTCAGGACCAAGGGGCCGTGGCAGAAATTGTTTTTTGCGGTGCCGTGCGTTCGCACTCTGGTGAGCCATTTTTATGTCACTGAAATCGGAACTTCTCTGTAGCCTTTTGCTACTTTTTCCACAAGAAGGATGCATAGACTTTCTTCCTTTCCTTGTCTTACCCTCTGTTTATAGAACTACAACTGCTCGCCGCCCACAGTGTTTTCTGACGCACTGCATTCCCGGTATCTTCATAGGGGATATAACATTTCACCTCCAACTCCTTTCAATGGCAGCGGAGTACCAGGTAAACTTTTCCTTGCTAAACATATCATTTGCTTCGTCGGACACACCTGCATTCGTAACTTTCTGACACTATGCACTTGGCTTCCAAATCTGGACTGTTCCTTTGAAGTGGGCGGATGAGCTCAAGGTGAGATTTTTCGCTGTTGATGAGGTCAATTTGGAAAGTGACCCACTGGTTGTGCTGTCAATACACTCAGGAAAATATGATGTCCAACATGACTGCCGCTCACCAAGCAGCAAAGAAAACTGAAGACATTTCTCTACACAATTACTTTCTCAACTGTCTGTGTTTCAAAAGCACTAAGCTAGGAGAACTAAAGGTGTGTTGCTTTCATTTCCCCTTATGGCTTTCTCGCAAAGCGCTGACGCATTCATGCACCGCATGGTCAATTTAGCTCCCTTCGCATGCTGTGTGGCATGCTGTCAGGCATCATAACTCTCTGCCTCCCGAACGTATCGAGAACTTGGTTCATTTTCTCAGGTATGTTTCTCATGTGTCTATCTATGCCTGCAACTAAAAGCTTTCTAACATATTTGTTTCGAGTATTCACCCGCAACAATTTACTTCAGGAATACTTGCAACTTCGGACAGACAAGGAGTCGGGAACAGATTCAACCTAAAGATTACGATTCTTCAAACGAATCAGACCAGCTAGATAGTGCTATCTTTCGACGTTTACAACGAACAACTTTCCGACTCAGTCAAATGCTCGTGGGTCGACACAAGGTGCACTTCTCTTCTCACGGCACTGAAGACTTTCACGATGCATGCATCATGATTTTACTGGAAGACATACTGGTTGCGTGTGCCCTTCACAGCATTTTTGACACCTACATTGATGCAGAAGACGTCCCTGTAGACATCTCAGTCACACGAGGTATAACTGCGCGAGATTGCAATATCCGTCTAGCTACGCATGATAGCTTAAAATCGTACCTTCGAAGGTACTTGGTTCTGAAAGAGCTGAAAAGTGCTGTGCTCTGTTTCCTAGCAGAAGATTCAAGCTCGGTTCACTTGTGATAGAGGCGTAAATAGCTTGAAATTGTGGTGCATGGCCACCCTCTGGATCACCCTTTCTAAAGAAAATTTTGGAAAGTACAGAGCTATGTATGTACAACCTATACTTGTAATATTGATACCTTCGATTTTTGTTTTTATCTCAGCAGACGAGCTGCCTCACGCTCGCGAAGTCGACGCCGAAGTTCCTTCTTTCTCTTGACGATCTCAGCGTACAGCTTTTCGCGGTACTCCTGTATTGTGTATTTAGTATTGTCGTCGATTGGTATAGCAATTACATGATCGCAAAAAGGCTCATCCGCTGGATTGTGGAACTGTGCCAGGAAGGGGTGACGTAATGCTTCCTCTGCCGTGATTCGCTTGTCTGGATTGAACTCCAGAAGCTTGCACAACAGGTCAGCAGCGTGATCACCAGCATTTGGAAAAAGCTGGTTTGGCAAGTAATTTTCGTCAGAGAACACCTCGAGAGGATATCAATGATGCCAGAAATCAGGTGCCGGAGGCAGAATATGTTGAGTGCCAGCAACTTACCTCGTGTACAAGCTTTTGTTTGGTAGGGGGGAGTGATTCGAGCATTGTTGCAGCAAACGGCGACTGTATTGCGTCAACATCTTCCATCGATGGTCTTCCAGTCACCTGTGACGACACTTTTGCTGTGAGTGACATGCTCCACACTAATCCCGAGGTATGAACATACAGTATGAGAACCTTCCACTCTAGTCAAAGATATTTGAAGTTAGTCATCCTATCGTCGCACCTCCATTATCCTGTCCAGTTGGTTCATCGTGGATGTTCCGGGAAAGATTGGTTTTCTGTGGGGAAACACCATTTGTGAGCTCAGGAGAACGAGAGAACATAACTGAGCGTTTGCTAATAGTGCAGGTCGTACCCTCCCAGCAGCTCTCCAAGGATGCATCCACTGGACCACATGTCGACACCGAACGTATACTTTGTCGACCCTAGAAGAATCTCTGGTGCTCGGTACCTGAAGCAGAAAGCGGCAGAATCAGGAGTCAAGAAAAGTAGCGCATCGCAAAACTTTCGCTCAACATAAAGATTGAAATATGTTGCGCACCAGCGCGTAGCGACGTAATCTGTCAAAATAGGGCTTGGTCCTTCGTCTTCCTGGAGTTGAGCAACTGAACGTGCTAGTCCGAAGTCAGCGATCTTCACCTGGCATTCACTGTTCAACAGCAGATTGCTTGGCTGCGGTGGGCGCGTGAAGGAACGAAGGGTTATTTCAGCATCGAGGCAAATGCTTCGATTTGCCCTGAAGAGTTTTGCTGAGAAACAAACCTTGACATCTCGATGTAAGAGTTCTGCAGAGTGCATGAACTTCAGAGATTTGAACAACTGGTACATGATGTACTGCTTGTGGATTTCTTCGAGGATATTCGCCCTAATTACTGTGTAAGGGAACCATAATTAGTCGTGACGTGTTAAAGTTTTGCAGAGAGATCTTTTGCTTTGAAACAAATTCGCAAAGCTTTCGGACCTGCGTGCAGGTCTGTTTCCATGTACTCAAAGATGAGATAAATGTCTCTATCGTTTTCAGCTTTCAGCACGTTGAGCAACCTGTGATAGGATTCAAACACATCAGACACGCATGTCGACATTACTTGATACCATTTGTCGCGCATACTGGTGTACGGATAAAGCACCTGATTATATTTTCGTGGTTGTTGACCTCCTGCAAAAACATTATCTCCCGAAATGTCCTCTGTCGAAGCATCCATAGTGTCAGGCGTCAAAGCGGATTTGAAATTCACGGTCGCCCTGACACCCCGACGACTGCGTACCTGCGCGTCAGTAGCGTTCTGAAATGCGTCGAAGATTTTTTTCAGCGCGACGGTGTCTCGAGTTTTCTTATCCACGGCTTTCCACACGATGCCATACGCCTGCAGGTGAGGAGGATGGTCGTCAATTTTCCTTCGCGACTCAGAGGAAGGCTGCTCCCTCTGTGCGCTCTGCTCCAGTCGAATTGGCCTCACCCCTTTCCCGAGTTTCTGCTGGATTTCATACTTTCGCAGCACGTGTTTGTCTATCTCTTCGCTCATGCGTGGCAAGCTGACGTCGTGTCGGTCCGCTCTGTCTTCAATTTAAGTGAGGGAGTTGATATTTCCCGCATAAAATAACTGGGTTTTTGACCAGATATATATATAATGCATACTGGTATACACATATATATCTATCTCTAGCTACTCTCGTACCTTCGAATATTCGCAGTCTAGCTATAGACTAGCTAGACTACCTTCGTACTTTCGAAAGTATCATACTTTATTCGGCAAAGCCTGAAAGGCATGCCGTTTCTTAAACCACAAGAAGACTCTGATTTCGGAATCACAGTGGAAAAATTAAACCCGGTTTTCTGGTTCAGGGCGTCCTCGGAAACTGGAAAATTTTGTGCACGACAGTGGAAAATACCGTCGGGGCGTTGCATATTTAACTTTCGAAAGTACTTTCGTACTTTATAAAAATCATCTCTGGGTAATCTGGCTGGTGTGCTTTAAAACTTGTAATCAAGATCTCAGGAATTCTCTAAAAAACACCCGTCTTGAATCAGAAAACCGGTTCTAATTTTCACGCTACTGCGGTTCCACGATTCCCTGCGAAATTGTATGATACTTTCGAAAGTACTTGTACTTTATTTCGAACCTTGCAGGTGGAAATAAAGTAGACTACATATCATAAAAAAAGACATAAATAAAAGCATATGTGACATCTAACGACATTTTCTCTCCGTACACGAGTAGGCTGAAATTCGACAACGAATTTCAGTCAAGCGTTAGTGTTCCAGACGTGAGGGTGTTCTCACACCGCCTGCCGCGAAGGCTTCGGGGGTTTGTCGCGGCCCCGAATGTATCATGCCGGTGAAGAAGCGGAACTGTAACTGCCGCAACTCGAGGTGCTTGAAGCTGTATTGTGAGTGTTTTGCCTCTGGCCTCCACTGTGACAGCTGCAACTGCGCGAACTGTTGCAACAACCCAGAGAACGCGACTGTGCGCCAGCAGGCAGTGGAGGCCACTCTCGAGCGTAACCCAAACGCTTTCCGGCCAAAAATCGCACCCAGTCTAGGTGCCGAAGACGATGCTGATGCCGTCGGTAGGCACAACAAGGTGCGCATCAACACACCACAGAAACGAAGGACAAGCTAACAAATTCGAGCCGTTTGTTGCTCAGGGTTGCCACTGTAAGAAAAGCAGCTGCTTAAAGAAATATTGCGAGTGCTTTCAGGCAAACATATTCTGCGCTGATATATGCAGGTGAGATATTGCTCGTCATCGATCAAAACCCAAACACTTTAGCGCACGTCTCAATAAAAATGGGTCTGACATCATCGCACTTGTGGAACCAGATGCGTTGACTGCAAAAACTACGAAGGTTCTTCGCAACGTGAGCTGACCGCAGCGAAGGTTGCTCGGAACATCAACTCGAACGTGTCACCGCGAAAGACTGCTCTCAATCGAAGTTCAGGCGTTCTGTACCCGGCGCAGGTGAGCTTAGACGTGCATCAAACAATGTAAGCGACGTGATTCATTGACAGCTGTTCTCTTTGACTAGGGGAAGAGGACGTTTGAACGAAGTGGCACTCGTCAGGATCCGATAGCTGGAGGTGTCTCCAGCTGCGGGGTCCGTATACGAAGTTTACCTCAAGCAATCATCATCGACACCTCGAGCGTGCGTTATAGAACGTCTGTCGGTTACGGATCATTTCCCTCGAGCGGTATACTGAATTATCTAACACTCAATTATCTTGTAGGTTGCAGCACACGGAAAACAACAACAACAACAACTTTTGGAAAAGGTGGTGCTCAAGAGTGACGTTGACAAGGTGTCGCACTCACTTATGATGGTACGCACGGAACTTCACATTCTTTGTTTCCGTCCTTCAATATCAAGTAAGTAGTGTGAGTGCATCTTACGATCGATCTCCGAACTTTACCTTCGTAAGCAGGCTGTCGAGGGTACCAGACAAGCTTCTTGTTCGCAGGTTGTGGTGCGTGAAGCAATGTGTAGCTGTTTCTTCTCCACCACATCGTTCACTCACTTTCCTTTTCTTCACCGCTTTTCATTCCATACAGCTATCGGCATCTCGGACTGTTGGATCGCCTAATTTGCTTGTCGGGTGGGTTCACTTCATGGGCTCCACAAAGATGTCTTCTCCTGTCACGCTAACCACACGAGTTTTTTTTTAAAGCTTTCTGACGTTGTTTCGTCGTCTTTGTCCGCAGGCCTCTACACCAGCCATTCGAAAATCAGAGCCTCGCGGTTAAAGCAGATGGGCTGAGAGACGCGGAAACAGAGAAACGGATGTCACCCGCCACTCAAGCTTTGCTCTGTGATGAGGGCGAAAAAAAATTCACTGCAGCAAGCCATGAGCGGAATGCCCACAGGTCGAATGGAAAACGTATCAAATATGACGAAAAGCCTGCGTGCAATAGCCACAGCATGCGCGAAGGCGCTATCATACGTGAGTTTGCGAAAAATATACGACATATTGCCACTGACAGCAAACGAAGACGAGAAGAAAGCTAGGAGAAAAAGAGGGAATATTGATGAAAGTACTTCGTGACTACCTTATTTATTGATCACACCTTCAACTCAGACGACGAGACCACACCGCTTTTTGCGTATGTGAAATGTATATCTGTTCGAATGATATACTTTGGCACTTTCCCTATGACCGCAGATCCTTCATGTAGAGGATTAGGGTAAGCTCCAGGCCGTTCTCCGTGGGGGAAACACAACATGTCTCCAGTTTCACCTCGCACACGTTTTGATACGCGAAAAAGCGGAACGGCACCGCTACCTATCGCCCAAGTTGTTCCCCTGGCTGATTTTTTACACGTTTCTCCGACCGGCTCGAAGAAAGTTGTTGCACCACCTTCATAATCATCGCCATTGAGGAAGAGCACGGCCGTGTATGCACTAAAAGTCATCGCCTCTTGTGATTGTGATATTTTATCGTAGTGGGGTAAGGATGTGCTTCCTGGAAGATATCTATAGCAGCGAAGCGCCGAAGAGAACTCGTTTCCCGGTGATGCTAACAGTGCGTTGTTGTGAGGAGCATGACCTCTTGATCCAGAATGATGGGGGAGCAACGCTCTACATCGTTTTCCAATGGAAGCTAACGCAGTTTTTGGCACTTCCCACCTGACGGGTTCTACTGGAGCAAGTGGTTTTCCATCTATATCATCAGAGGCAGAGAGCAATGAGAGTGGATCTTCTGTTGCCAAAGAAAATAATGCGAAAGTATCATGATTTCTGAGTGTTCTTGAGGCAGCAGTTTCTCGACGTGGAGCCTTTCCAGCAAAAACATTTCTCCCGGCATCATCGTCGCGTCCGAACACGTCTACATGAAGTTTGTCCACAATCTTTGCAAGGGTGGCGCACGTAGATTTACCTAGCACTCCTTTCAATATGAAAGCACCGGGAACTTCAGGAATCTCAATCCTCATGGGGTTAACAGATGTCAGTGCTTCAGCAACTCCTGAGTCAAACAAATTTGCAACCGCGATTGGATCATTTGGATTCATTGAAGTTGGTATCAGGGGTGCAAGCAGTATTTCAGGAGTTGCTTGACATCTCTCACGCGGTGATTGGTTCAAAAGAGTAGCCACGTGCATTTCGGAGCCGTGGCACCTGGCAGAATCCAGATCGCTGCTTTGAGCTTGAGCGCATGGTGAATAAGTTGGAGGGGCCTCAGCAACTTCCAATTCGAGTGCTCTCACTTCTTCCATAAATTCAGGCCCTACCAGATCGATGGGGCGGACATTGATAAGCCTTCTATCCTTGAGGTCAGCGCTAACATCGAGGGAGGCGGCAGGAATCGTTGCATTTGCGCGACAATTACCTCCGGCTTGAAGGATAATGCGATACATTCGTGTGGGATCACGTGAACCTATGCCAGTGATGGCGAGTGCCTTCCTCGCAGCATCTGCCCGGCGATGTGCTGCCTTGCGCGCTTTCTTCTCTGCCCTTCTAGATGATTGCCCGTCATCTCTGCAGGTTTTCGAAAAGTTACAGATAGAAAGAAGTTCACGGGCAGTAGATAGTAACACCTCCTCTGCTGCCACCACTGCGTGCTTTCGTTGAAAGAGTGTGGCTGCAATGTGTAATGGCGTTAATCCAAAATTCCCAGCTCTGCTTTTAGCATTTACGTGTACTTTTGTCCCTAGTGCACCGCGCAGCATGGCTGCCACCATATCAACATGTCCGTACGCCACTGCAATGTGCAGTGGTGATCCAGCGCCATTGTCTTGATTCGCGTGGTATGGATCAGTAGTGAGGATTTTCTTCAGTAAATGAAGATCTCCCGTTGCTGCGGCACCAAAGAAGGTCACGGGTGGATACATCGTCTCAATCACGCTCCCAACACGAACACCTTCACCATGATCACCTCTGAGTGAAGGTTTATCGACTGTATCCAGCAGTAGCACTTCATTTTGACGCATCTGCAGCCATTCCTGGAGAGATTGATTGTCGGCGAGCCTTGCCAAATCAGAGGGTTGGAACCCTTCGCTGTCCGCTCTCAAGTGTGCCGAATCTATTAGGGAGGTGCCCCAAGTTTCATCCCCTCTTCGTCTCGCTGCTTTCTGGTCAGATCGCCATTCCCATCCCAATAACCAAGCACAAATGTCTCGTCGTCCACGTTGAGCAGCTTTATGTACTGCACTGTGACCGTTTCTGTTTAGCAGACGGAATGAAACTCCGAGCGAATGTACATATTCACACGCATCAATATTTGCTTCACCTTGCACGCACCACATAGCTGCATTGCACCCAAATGTGTTTACCGCACCAGGCGAACATTTTCCGTTCTCAGCCAACCAACGCATTGCGTTTAGATGTCCCTTCCAACAAGCCAATGCAAACGCGGTGGTGCCTTCTGATGTACGCGCATCCACTGGTACGCCTTGTTCGGAAACCAAGTAACGAATTATGTCGACATGACCATTCCTTGCTGCCCAGTGAAGTGCGGTGCGTCCGTGATAAGCTCTGCGGCCAGCTTGTGCAGTCGTAATAGGATCCACTCCGGCTTGCTCGACAAGGAAACGACATGCAGCAAGTTGTCCAGCACCCGCAGCCCAGAGAAGAGCACTACTCCCGTGTCTGTCCGTCGCGAGATTTGGGTCCCAGCCGTTCGCAATGAGTTCATGAAGCGTATCCAGGTCTCCGCGTCTTGCGGCTTCAAGGCCCTGGTCTTGAAGAGCCTCTACACGGCCGTTCGCAATAAGAGTGTCAAGCACCTTCGCATTTCCAAGCCGAGCCGCCTTCATACCTTCTGCCAAATCTCCGGCGTTCAGACTGGTATCGCGATGTCTTGGGTCACGATATCTACAACCATCGGATAACTTTGAGCTATAGACACTGATAGATAACGCAACATGTTCTTGTAGGGCTGTGTGGACCGCAGTGCTGTGATCAACCGCGTGACGGGTTTTTTGGTGCCACCAGAGAGCACGCCCGCCAGAAACGAACTTACCACACAGAACACATCTCAGCGAACCACGCTCGCGCATATATTCATAGTGAGTGCGACTGGTGAGGTGAATCACCCCGCTATCGCCTGGAGCTGGTCTTGCGTCAACTAGGAAACGGAGGCGAATATCAGCGGGGATGGCCTCAGTGATTGCTTCAGCCAGTGCGTTTGGCAACAGGCGGCGTGATAAACCAAAAGCAGAAGTGACAGTGACTGTGCTGGGACGAGGAGGATTTCCCTGGCAGCGCCGCTTTGTCTTCTTCTCGCGGCTGGAAATCTCGAGTGCGACCCTCTCAGCGTGACGCTCTTCGCGAAAGAGACCCCAAAAGAGTGCCACGGCAAGATGTGTCTCTAGGTCACTAGAGTCCTTGCATCGCGATGGACGCAACCATCCGAGGGGAAGGCTGACGACTGCATCTGGGACTTTCGTCAGTACTATCAACGCGTCAGCGTGTACCTCTATCGCGGCAGCTATGAGTGCGTCGCGGAGCGCCTCTGCGGACACAGGATCGAGTACACCGATTCCCATCATCTGCTCTGATGCGTGTTTCAACGTCGTTGCTAGCACATCTGACGAAATAGAGAGAGTCACACAGGTTCCCTGAGATAGATGAGACACACCGCATGGTTTATTACTTTCGAAAGTATGATATTATTGGAGGCGAAATCGGGACCATAAAAGGGTTAAAAAAATAAAAAATGCTTAAAAAAAAAAAAAAAAAAAAAAAGACAGAGACAGGAGGAAAACAAACAGAGGAGGGGGGGGGTGGGGTGCGGGTGGGTGAGATAGTGTGGGGGGGGGTGTGTGTGGGGTAGTTTTTCTGTCTCA
>Ga0181566_10001226_pt1 | contig 21012 bp, 19 predicted proteins | sample 101ome_15_FD_133762 | JGI IMG/M metagenome (GOLD analysis project Ga0181566, IMG submission 133762) | Coastal salt marsh microbial communities from the Groves Creek Marsh, Skidaway Island, Georgia - 101402AT metaG (megahit assembly) | ecosystem: Environmental > Aquatic > Marine > Intertidal...
AATAGGAAGTATCATAGGCGGCTATCAAAATAAGATTGAAGAATTAAGGTGGCACTCACCTCATCAATTACTGAACGGTTTTGACGGACCGATTTACGAGCATTCATTTCTACTAAAGCCTTAGATGCCATTTTAGAGGTAAAACGCTCGTCTTGCCATGTTACCGAAAGGTTCAGTTTTTGATTTATCTCTTGAATTTTCTTTTCTATAAACCCCATCGATTCAGAAGGTTCACCGTTCATTTGAAGTGGTTTACCCACCACAAGGATAGCAATTGGCTCTTCGTTATGAAGTTGTGTCAAGGTCGAAAGTAGTTGTTTGGTTTCAACAGCAGTATAACCCGAGGCGATTCCTAGGGCGGTATAACCCGAAGAAATTCCCGTGCGCTTTGTACCAACATCAAGTCCAACAACTCGTTCCAAGAGGCATTATTTTGCCACAAAAATAGGTCAATTTGAACTGTCACAAACTCAGGGTCAATGTATCTTTGCAAAAAATAGAACACCATGCAAGAGCTGAGAAAAAGAATAGAAGATGCCTGGGAAAACAGGGAACTCTTAAATGAAAAGGACTATCAAGATTCTATCCGTGAGGTTATTGACCTTTTAGATGGTGGCTCATTGCGTTGTGCAGCTCCTGATGAAAGTGGAGAATGGATTGCAAACGAATGGGTGAAAAAAGCAGTAGTCCTTTATTTTCCGATCCAAAAAATGGAGACCCTTGAGGCGGGTATTTTTGAATACCACGATAAAATTCCTTTAAAGAGAAATTATGCTGAAAAAGGTGTTCGTGTAGTACCTAATGCCGTTGTTAGACATGGCGCTTACGTTTCAAGCGGAACGATACTCATGCCCAGCTATGTAAATATTGGGGCCTATGTCGACGAAGGCACCATGGTCGATACTTGGGCCACGGTAGGAAGTTGCGCTCAGATAGGAAAAAATGTCCACCTTTCAGGAGGTGTAGGTATAGGAGGCGTCCTAGAGCCACTTCAGGCTACTCCAGTAATCATAGAAGACAACGCGTTTCTAGGTTCTAGAAGCATTGTCGTTGAGGGCGTTCGCGTAGGTAAAGAAGCCGTACTTGGTGCTAATGTGGTACTTACAGCGTCCACTAAAATTATCGATGTGACTCAAGAAGAGCCCATTTATTATCAAGGTGAAGTTCCTGCTAGAAAAGTAGTTATACCTGGTACTTATACCAAAGAGTTTAAGGCTGGATCGTATGGAGTTTCATGTGCTCTAATCATCGGAGAACGCAAGGAGAGCACCGATAAGAAAACTTCATTAAACGACGCATTGAGAACCTATGGTGTTTCGGTCTAAAACCGCATAAAACACTACCTTTACAGGACTCTTAGGACGAAACATGCCTTCAAATCGTATCGAAAAGCTTCCCGAAGCACTAGAGCACCCCATATTTGCGAAAATTGGTCAGATTGCTGATGCATTACATCTCGAATGCTTTGTCATTGGAGGATATGTTCGAGATCACTTACTCGGACGTCCGTTCAAATTTGATATAGATATTGTCACCCTTGGCAACGCCATTGAGCTGGCACAGGCCCTAAGTGAGTCTCTAGAGGGTAACCCAAAAGTGTCGATTTTTAAAAACTTTGGTACAGCGATGCTGAAGTACAAAGATCTTGAGCTGGAGTTTGTAGGTGCTCGAAAAGAAAGCTATCAATCCGATTCGAGAAAACCCATCGTTACAGACGGCACACTTGAGGACGATCAAAATCGAAGAGATTTTACCATTAACGCAATGGCCATCTGCTTAAATGCGGATCGTTTCGGTGAATTCTTAGATCCCTTTAACGGGATTGAACATCTTGAAGAAAAACGAATCGTCACTCCACTAGAACCTGAGATTACCTTTAGCGACGATCCTTTGAGAATGCTCAGAGCCATTCGTTTTGCGTCCCAATTGAATTTTGAGATCGATCCGGTCACCTTAAAAGCAATCGCGGCACAAAAAGAGCGCATGGCTATTATTTCAAAGGAGCGAATCGTTACAGAACTGAACAAAATACTAGCCACAGAGAAACCTTCTGTAGGCTTTGGTCTTCTAGAAAATTCAGGCCTTTTGCCCCTTATTTTACCTGAGCTAAGCGCTTTAAAAGGAATCGATGAGATTGAGGGAATGACCCATAAGGACAACTTTTGGCATACCCTAGAAGTGGTAGATAACCTGGCATCAGTGAGCGACAACCTCTGGTTGAGATGGGCTGCCCTTTTGCACGATATAGGCAAGGCACCGACTAAACGTTTTGATGAAAAGAATGGCTTTAGTTTTCACGGACACGAATTCGTCGGTTCTAAGATGGTCTACAAGCTCTTCAAGCGTTTAAAAATGCCGCTGAACGACTCAATGAAGTTTGTTCAAAAAATGGTGCTCATGAGCTCTAGACCCATCATTATTTCTGAGCAGTTTGTAACAGATTCTGCGGTAAGAAGACTTGTTTTTGACGCCGGAGATCACATAGAAAGTCTCATGATGCTTTGCGAAGCAGACATAACCACAAAGAATCCGAGAAAACAAAGGCGCTATAAAGACAACTTTCAGCGGGTACGTGCAAAAATTCAAGAGGTAGAAGAACGTGATCGTATCCGCAATTTTCAGCCTCCAGTTGACGGATCAGAAATTATGGAAGTCTTCAATCTCCAGCCAGGAAAAGAGATTGGAATTCTCAAAGAAGCCATCAAAGAGGCTATTCTTGAGGGTGAAATTCCAAACGATTATGAAGAAGCAAAAGCTTTTATGTTCAAGAAAGCCAAGAGCATGGGTCTAAAGCCGAAACAAGATGTCTAGAACTCGTTTTTTACTTCACGCTACCTTATCAATAATCTATCTAGTCATTATTGCCGGAGCTGTGGTGCGAATGACTGGTAGCGGAATGGGATGCCCAGATTGGCCAAAGTGTTTTGGGTATTATATACCTCCGACAGAAGCTGAAGCTCTCGAATGGAAGCCAGATCAAAACTATCGAAAAGGACAAGTCATCATTAGAGAAGAAAAACTTGAAGTTGCCCAAAGAGACTTTACCTCAACAAAAATATATAATCCGTCAAACTGGGAAGCGTACACCAAGCACGACTATGCGCTATTCAACCCTTGGCATACCTGGATCGAATACATCAACCGTTTATTAGGCGCCTTAGCGGGCTTATTCACACTAGCCCTATTTATCAGTACCCTATTTGAACCTAAAAGGAACAGAAAGCATATCGTGATCGCGGGCCTAATATTGTTTGGTATACTCTTTCAGGCTTGGTTAGGTGCCACCGTGGTGTACTCTGTACTTAACCCCTTAAAGATCACCCTTCATATGCTTATGGCTCTGGTGCTTGTGGCCTTACTCTTCTACCTTAAAGCCCAGATTGATCAAGAACAGCCTGAGACCTCTGAACTAACGCGTCACCGACTAATGCTGATTACTGCCCTTTCTCTAACACTCATTCAAGTTCTTTTCGGTACTCAAGTACGGCAAAGTGTCGACCACTTCATAGACGATGGAAACCCCATAGCAACTTGGATTCAAAATGCTCCGGTTCTCTTCTATATTCATCGCTCGTTCTCAATTCTCGTAATCCTAGTGAACGGAATACTTTTTTACCGCTTAAGAAAAACCTCAGCTTTATATTTCACCTATTACCAAGTAGTTTTGGGTCTAATACTCATTGAAATCGGAACAGGTATCGCGATGTCGTATTTCGAGTTTCCGTTTTCTTCTCAACCTTTACATTTGGTAATCGCTTCGCTACTATTTGGGGTTCAAGCCTATTTAGTGATGAAAAGTAGTGGTAGATTAGCGCCCTCTAAATCCTAATATTTATGTTGTACAAAATTCGAGTCATCTTAGACGCAGAAGAGGATATTTTTCGCGATTTGGCGGTATCCGATCGCATCAGCTTAGAGGATTTTCATATTGCTATCGCACAATCTTTCGGATTTGATCTCAGTGAGATGGGCACCTTTTTTGCCGCAAATGAAGAATGGGTTCAAGGCGTGGAGTATCCGATTGTTGACATGGGTTTTGAAGACGATACGGTTATCATGCGTGACACCCCTTTAGGAACCTTATTGAATCAAGAGAGTCCAAGGCTTATTTACGTTTACGACCTTTTAAACATGTGGAGCTTTTTTGTCGAGTTAGCAAAAATAGAAGATCGTGAGCCTAGCGAACCTACTGAGCTGCTCTTTAGTTTCGGCACCCTTCCCGATCAGGCTCCTGAAAAAAGCTTCAAATCAGAGCGATCTTCTTCAATGGATACAGACGATGATCCCTATTCTGGCGAAGAATGGAATGACGATGAATTTGGAAATGAATTCGGAGACGGCTATAGTGACGACTTCGGATCTTTAGACGACTACAGCGAAGATTATTAATCTAACCTCCCTCTATGTTTACCCTATACAATGCACAGATCGATGCGATTGCATTACATCGTGTTGGCAATAAAAGCCGTAATGAGCCCCTACACCTTTCTAAGGACAACCTTCAATTAGATGATGAGATCAGTGTACTGTTAAAGCAATACTTCTTCTCACCCTTTAATCAGAAAGAGGTGAATTATTACTGCTTTTCTCATGAGGTAGACTTGGAGTATCACCCTGTATACCAGGCAGTGCAGCGTATTTTTGAAAATCCACAAGAGCTGCACGAGCAGAGTAAAGACATTGCAGCTCACCTCTACGAGCAATCTAGGCATGCACACATCAATAACGGAGAACTTTATGTAGCCCATTTTAGTGACGTACGACTCGACAACGAAAAGATCGATGCGATTGGAATTTTTAAGAGCGAAGTCAAACAGGACTTCTTTGAATTCAGCTGGGAGAATGAAAATCTAAATATTCACCTGCGAAGAGGAATTTCTGCGCAAAAGTTAGATAAAGGGTGTCTCATATTCAACACACAGGCTGAAGAGGGGTACAAAGTACTCACGGTAGATCGCAATCGTTATGACGCTAAGTATTGGCCAGAGGCTTTCTTATCTATCGCTCCGCTTACCGATGAAGTCTATTTCACCAAAAACTACCTAAAGCTGTGCAAAGACTTCGCAAAAGATGTGGTTCTTGAGGCAGAAGACAAGCAACAAGAAGTGTTATTTATGAATCGCGCGATGAACCACTTCGCTTCTCGGGATACGTTCGAAGAGACTCATTTTCTCAATGATGTGATTGAAAATCCTGCTCTAGTCCCAGAGTTCAAGCACTACAAGACTGAACGGGGTCCCAAGTACAGCATAGAAGATGTTTCGTCCTTTGGTATCGCCAATCAGGCCGTAAGTGAGGCGAGAAGAAAATTCAAAAATCAAATTCACCTCGACACCAACATTCATATCAAACTCGATTTTATAAACCCCGAATCGGCAGAGAAATTTGTAGAGAAGGGATGGGACGAAGAGCGTCAGATGTATTATTACCTCTTGTATTTCAACAAAGAAAACAAGAGTTAAAGTGCTGTAAGGTCTCTGTAATTTCCAATCACAAAGAGTAAAGCGAGTTCGAGGATTACTCCCATAGAAGCCGCCGATTCAAAACGCGGATCTCCAGTAAAGTGACTAATCTGCTTTCCGAGAGATGTAACGTGTTCTGAGGTAGAGAGTACATCGGCTTTGGCCGATTCTACAAGACGGCGCAGTTGCGCTTCTGCGCCTAAGGCCCGTTTTGCTAATGAAGATCGCTCTTCGCGCTTGTACTGAAAGACGGATTCTTTTTTAAGATGCTGTTTAATCAGCTCCATCATCCCCTGATTTTCAGGGAAAAACTGAGGGCGGTAGACCTTTAAATCACCTTCGTAATTCTGCTGATCAAAATCAATTGCTCTAATCTTATGGATGACGCTGTCAAAATCGTGGACAGGAATAACCACATAGTTATAAGCGCGCATATCCCCTAATAGACGAATCATAGAGCGCTCGTTGAATTTTACAAACTCTTTGGCGAGCTGTGCACGTTGTCGCTCACTGCAATGAGGTAAGTATTCTTGTATGAAAACATCTCCTGGAATTCCGGCTATGTGCTCTTCGATAAGCGTATCGTTAGCCACTAAGAAGTTTAAATTATAAGGCGAAAGAAGATGTTCTAATTCTAGCCCGTAAATGCGTGAAGCATCACTCCTTTTGACGTAGAAATAGGTGTAATTATCATTCATTACATTCCGAATCTTAATTCGAAAGGGTTTTGAATTTCCGAAGGTGCAATAATCGATAGCATCTACCGAAAGGTCTTCAAAAATAGCATCGCTTCCATCAGAATGCAGGATGGAATAGATCATCTTCAGTGACAAGTCGATCTCTTTTCGTTCTTCTTCAGAATAATACACACGCACCCACAAGGTATCCTCTTCATGCTGATTCAAAACGGCCACAGACCCTGTAAAGCGCATCAAATCATCGTAATGAACAGGTACTTCAGTACTCCGCTTATAGCGATCTAAATAGCGCTGCAGTGTATCCGAAATCGGATAACTGGGCTTTTTGAATACCATTTGAGGCGCTTCGCTCATGGGCTTAAGATACTTTGTTTTATAAAAATGATTGCGACAGAGGATTGCTATTTTTACAGAATGAAGTTTGAGATTCAATCTACATTTAAACCTACTGGGGATCAGCCTGAGGCTATTGCGGCACTTGCCAAAGGTATTGCAGAGGGTGATCCGCATCAAACCTTGTTAGGGGTGACGGGGTCCGGAAAGACCTTTACCGTTGCGAATGTCATTGAAACCGTGCAACGCCCAACGCTTGTACTGGCGCATAACAAAACCTTGGCTGCTCAACTATATGCTGAATTCAAGCAGTTCTTTCCAAACAATGCCGTCGAGTACTTTGTGTCTTATTACGATTACTATCAACCTGAAGCCTATATTCCTGCAAGCGGAACTTATATTGAAAAGGACCTCAGTATCAATGAAGACATCGAAAAACTGAGGTTGAGCACCACCTCCTCATTGCTAAGTGGTAGACGAGATGTGATCGTGGTCGCTTCTGTCTCGTGTCTCTACGGAATTGGTAATCCTATAGAATTTCAAAAAAATGTCATCCGCATACAGCGCGGACAGGTCATTGCACGCACACAACTCTTAAAACTGCTTGTACAATCGCTTTACGCCCGAACTACTGCAGAATTTTCGAATGGAAATTTCAGAATTAAAGGAGATGTAGTTGATGTGTTTCCGGGATACGCCGATTACGCCTTCAGGATTCATTTCTTCGGTGATGAGATCGAAGAGATTGAAGCCATAGATCCAGCAAATCAAAAGGTGATTGAACTGTATGAACAACTAACCATCTACCCGGCGAATATGTTTGTCACCTCACCAGAGGTTTTACAAAATGCAATCCACAGCATACAAGAAGATCTTGTTAAGCAGGTGTCTTATTTCAATGAAATCGGAAAGCCTCTTGAAGCAAAAAGACTAGAGGAGCGCACTACGTTCGACCTAGAGATGATGCGAGAGCTCGGATATTGCTCGGGAATTGAAAACTATTCGCGCTATCTTGATGGCAGGGCACCGGGCACGCGTCCCTTCTGTCTTTTAGATTATTTTCCTGAAGATTACCTGATGGTGATCGATGAAAGTCACGTGACCATTCCGCAAGTACATGCCATGTATGGAGGAGACCGTTCGCGAAAAGAAAACCTGGTCGACTATGGCTTCAGACTTCCTGCCGCCTTAGACAATCGTCCCTTAAAATTTGAAGAATTCGAGGCCCTTCAAAATCAAGTGATCTATGTAAGTGCAACCCCAGCTGATTACGAAATGCAATTGTCGCAAGGGGTTTTGATCGAGCAATTGATTCGACCCACTGGGCTCTTGGATCCCATTATCGAGATTCGCCCGAGTAAAAATCAAATCGACGATCTCACTGAAGAAATTCAGCAGAGAGCAGAAAAAGACGAGCGGGTATTAGTAACAACACTTACTAAGAGAATGGCAGAAGAGCTCACTAAGTACTTGACGCGAATTGGAGTAAGATGTCGCTACATACACAGTGACGTAGACACCCTTGAACGCGTCGAAATCATGCAAGATTTAAGGCGTGGCTTATTCGATGTGCTCATCGGTGTGAATCTGTTAAGAGAAGGGCTAGACCTACCTGAAGTATCGTTAGTTGCCATTATCGATGCCGATAAGGAGGGATTTTTGAGAAGTAACAGAAGTTTGACGCAGACCGTAGGAAGGGCGGCGAGACACCTTAACGGAAAGGCAATTATGTATGCAGATACGATTACACAAAGCATGCAAGAGACCATCGATCAAACGACCTATAGAAGAGAAAAACAAGAAGCATATAACAAGAAGCATGGTGTCACCCCTACCGCATTGAATAAACCCTTAGACGATACGCTTAGAACACGTAAAGCTCAAAGCGATGAAAAGGAGCTCAAACCACTGAGTGAAAAAGAAATTGCAAACCTCAGCAAGGGAGATATTGATACGCAAATTAAAAATACGCGCAAAGCAATGGAAAAGGCAGCTAAAGAGCTTGACTTTATGGAAGCTGCGCGTCTAAGAGATCACCTTAAACAGCTTCAGGCACAACACTAAAAAGTTAGGCTAGTACAGCCTTTACTTTGTCTGCAGCTTCTTGAAACTGTACCGCTGAATGCACTTCAAGCCCTGAATTGTCTATGATTTCTTTCGCCAATTCTGCGTTCGTTCCTTGAAGACGTACAATGATTGGAACATTGATCTGATCGGCCATATTCTTGTAGGCGTCTACGATACCATTGGCTACACGATCGCATCGAACGATCCCTCCAAAAATATTTACCAAGATTGCTTTCACATTAGGATCCTTTAGGATGATACGGAATGCCTCTTCAACGCGTTTTGCATCAGCTGTACCTCCAACATCCAAGAAGTTCGCTGGCTCACCTCCGGCCATTTTAATAAGGTCCATAGTGGCCATCGCTAACCCGGCACCATTCACCATACAGCCAACATTGCCGTCAAGATCAACATAATTAAGACCGATAGCTTTGGCTTCTACCTCAACAGGATTTTCTTCACGGGTATCACGCATCTCAGCGTAGGCCTTACGTCGGTATAGCGCATTATCGTCTAAAGTTACTTTAGCATCTACAGCAATCACGCGATCGTCAGAAGTCTTGAGGACTGGATTAATCTCAAAGAGACTTGAATCACTCTGCTCATAAGCTTTATATAAAGCCGTTACAAAGCGAGTCATTTCTTTAAAGGCCTTTCCTGCTAAGCCAAGGTTGAAGGCAATATTGCGCGCTTGAAACCCGGTGAGCCCTACAGAAGGATCAATTTCTTCTGTAAATATTAAATGGGGGGTCTTTTCTGCTACCTCCTCAATATCCATCCCTCCTTCAGTAGAGTACATGATCATATTGCGACCCGTAGCGCGATTTAGTAGTACCGACATATAAAATTCAGACGTCTCACTAGGACCAGGATAGTACACATCTTCAGCAACTAGAACCTGGTGAACCGTCTTACCTTCTGCAGAGGTCTGCGGAGTCACCAATTGCATACCGATAATCTGATCGGCGATTGACTTCACATCGTCTAGTGACTTTGCAAGCTTCACTCCTCCGCCTTTACCGCGGCCTCCCGCGTGTACTTGGGCTTTAATGACATGCCACGAGGTACCTGTTTCTTCAGTCAATTTTTTAGCAGCGTCTACAGCTGATTCAGGAGTGTCAGCCACAATTCCTCTTTGAATATCAACTCCAAAACTGGCTAGAATTTCTTTTCCTTGGTACTCGTGTAAATTCATGATCTCGGTCTTTTTGCTGGGCACAAAAATAGAAAAGAGGCACGAATGGACCTATTGCTTTAACGCTTTAATTAAAAGATGAAATGTTTTAAACGAAACAAAATGTGATATTCATGATAAAACTTCACAACAATACAGGATATTCGGTTGAAGCATAGTAATTTGCATCACTTTTTTAATTGATATGAGTTCACAACTACCCTTTGAAGCCATCGCTCGTGAATACGGAGCACCGGTATACGTTTATGACGCGCATGTAATTAGTGCTCAATATAACAGGCTAAAAAAGGCCTTTAGAAAGGTTGATCACCTAAAACTTCACTATGCAGTAAAGGCGAATTCAAACCTGAGTATATTGCGTCTCATGCACCAGTTGGGCGCCGGACTAGATACGGTATCTATCGAAGAAGTTCGCTTAGGTCTAAGGGCTGGAGTAGTACCAGAAAATATCATCTACACACCCAATGGAGTTTCTATCGAAGAACTCGAGGAGGCAAGGAATCTTGGAGTGCAAATCAATATCGACAACCTATCGGTTTTAGAATTGTTTGGTCAGCGCTACCCTGAGACCCCTGTTTGTGTACGCATCAATCCGCATGTTATGGCAGGCGGAAATGCCAATATTTCAGTCGGTCACATCGATTCAAAATTTGGAATTAGCATTCATCAAGTCCCACATATCTTGCGCATTGTAGAATTGACCAAAATGCGCATCAATGGGGTACATATGCATACCGGAAGCGATATTTTGGATATCGATGTATTTCTTCATGCTTCAGAGATTTTATTTGAAGCGGCCACCCATTTTAAAGACCTCGAATTCATTGATTTCGGAAGTGGCTTTAAGGTCCCCTACAAAAAGGACGATATCGAAACCCCTATCGAAGAGCTCGGAGAGAAACTAAGTGAGCGCTTTAACGCCTTCTGCGAAAAAATCGGAAAGCCATTGACGCTCTCTTTTGAACCTGGAAAATTCTTAGTGAGTCAAGCCGGAACTTTTGTAGCCAAGGTGAATGTGGTAAAACAAACCACTTCAACAGTTTTCGCAGGAGTAGATTCTGGTTTTAATCACTTGATGCGCCCGATGCTCTATGGATCTTACCATCATATAGAAAACATAAGTAACCCTAAAGGAAAGCCCCGTTTTTACTCGGTGGTGGGCTACATCTGTGAAACCGACACTTTCGGTAGCAATCGCCAAATCGCTGAGATTACAGAAGGTGACTTATTGGCCTTTCACAACGCCGGAGCGTACTGCTTTTCTATGTCAAGCAACTACAACTCTAGGCTACGTCCTGCAGAGGTATTGTGGTACAATGGCGAGGCGCATCTCATTCGTTCGAGAGAAACTTTTGAAGACCTCCTAAAAGGCCAAGTTGAGATCGACCTTACCGCTGAGGCACAAGTTGCGGCCGTTTAATCGTATCTTTAACCTATGAAAAAACTTCTTCCTCTAGCTCTTTTTATAAGCTTTGGGTGCTCTACCCTAAGCGCTCAAGAACAAACCATTAATTGGTTAACCTTTGAGGAGGCAGCAGCTCTGGCAGAGGCCGGAAGCACTAAGAAGTTTTTTATCGATGTGTATACCGATTGGTGCGGATGGTGCAAAAAAATGGATAAAGAAACCTTCAACGATCCCGAAGTGCGCGCCTATATGTTAGCGAATTATCACATGGTGAAGTTTAACGGCGAGCAAGAAGAGCCTATCACCTATAAAGGAGAAACCTATAGCCTTGTGGGATCAGGAAGAAGTGTCTATCACGAACTTGCCTACGCGCTGTTGCAGGGGAATCTGAGCTATCCGACTGTAGTGTTTATGAATGAAAAATTCGAGGTGCTAACGCCTTTGGCCGGATATTACCCCGCAGCCCCATTTTTGCAAATTGCCACTTATTTTGGAGACTCGATCTTCGAGACCATGACGTGGAAAGATTACGAGGCAACACTCGAAAGCACTAAATAATTCGGTTTTAACGACGACTGTAGTTCGGTGCTTCTTTGGTGATGGTGACGTTGTGAGGGTGACTCTCGTTGATTCCACTAGAAGTAATCTTCACAAACTTTCCAGAATCTTTAAGCGTTTGGATATCCTTAGCCCCGCAGTATCCCATTCCGGCTCTTAGTCCGCCAATGAACTGGTGCATACTTTCATAGAGGTCTCCTTTGTAAGGTACACGTCCCACGATTCCTTCAGGAACCAATTTTTTGATATCGTCTTCTACGTCCTGAAAATAGCGGTCTTTACTCCCTTTTTCCATGGCCTCCACCGAACCCATTCCGCGATACGATTTAAACTTACGACCTTCGTAAATGATCGTCTCTCCTGGTGATTCTTTTGTTCCGGCTAACAAAGATCCGAGCATCACACAATCGGCTCCAGCGGCGATAGCCTTTGGAATGTCTCCCGTAAAGCGCACCCCCCCGTCAGCAATCACAGGAACACCAGAACCTTTTAAGGCCGCAGCAACCTCTAGCACTGCAGAGAATTGTGGAAATCCTACCCCAGCGACCACTCGAGTGGTACAAATTGAGCCCGGTCCAATACCCACCTTTACAGCGTCAGCACCAGCTTCAACCAAATACTTGGCTGCATCAGCCGTAGCGATGTTTCCGACAACCACCTGTAAAGATGGAAATGCCTTTTTAACTTCTTTAAGAATATGTACAACTCCTTTACTGTGCCCGTGAGCCGTATCAATAACGATGGCATCAACCCCGGCAGCCACCAAGGCTTCGACACGATCAAAACTATCTGGGGTTACTCCAACTGCCGCAGCGGCCAATAAACGACCGTATTGATCCTTATTTGCCTTGGGTTTTTGCGTCAGCTTTGTAATGTCTCTAAACGTAATTAACCCTGCCAATTGAAACTGGTCATCCACTACAGGTAATTTTTCAATCTTGTGTTCTTGTAAAATCACCTCTGCCTCTGTAAGGGTAATACCTTTAGGAGCAGTTACCAGATTTGAAACGGTCATAACTTCGGTAATCGGGCGTTCATTGTTTTTTTCAAAACGCAAATCGCGATTCGTCACAATACCCACAAGTTTTCCTCCAGCATCAATAATAGGAATACCTCCGATACTGTGTTCTTTCATACCTGCTTTCGCATCCGCTACAATAGCATCCGTTCCTAAAGTAACCGGATCTAAGATCATCCCTGATTCAGCACGCTTTACACGTCTTACTTTCATGGCTTGCTCTTCGATGGTCATATTTTTATGCAGCACACCAATACCGCCTTCTCGCGCCATAGCGATAGCCATTTTTGATTCGGTAACGGTATCCATAGCTGCAGACACTATGGGAACATTGATTCTAAGGTTGCGCGTAAATTGAGTCGTGATATCGACCTCTCGCGGAAGCACTTCTGAGTAAGCGGGAACCAGTAAAACGTCGTCGTAAGTAAGGCCTTCGCCTACAATTTTTGAGAGATGTGCTTGCATGCAATTATAGGATTAATTGCATGCAAATGTACTCAATTAATTCGTCCTGAGCGCTATAGATACGCACTAAATAGGCGCTTCGCATGGTTATATGCCACCTCAAATGAGGCGTGATTCAGATTGAATTCCTCTTTTTGAGTGGTAAGAAAGCTGATCAACTTCTCGGTAGGTATATTTCCAACCAGTCCATCTGTGGCCATAGGACAACCGCCAAAACCTTGAATAGCCCCATCAAACCGTCTGCAGCCAGCTGCATAAGCCGCCTCAACATGATCCCTCCATTGATCTGGACGCGCATGCAAATGAGCGCCAAAGGTCAAACCCTCTCCATCCAAACTGCTGACAGTTGAGAACACCTCCCGAATGCGTTCTGCATTCGCACTGGCCGCAGTATCTGAAAGCGATAGTGTCCGTATCCCAATAGCTGCTAATCGCTCGACCCAATGCATCAATACCTCTAAACTCCAAACTTCTCCATAGGGGTTACCGAAACCCATAGACACATAAACGACGAGCTCCTTAGATTTTCTTTGACAGGCATTGTGAATGCGCTCTAGAACTGTAAAAGCTTCTTCACGTGAGCTATGCGTATTGCGCATCTGAAAAATCTCCGAGAGTGAAAACGGAAAACCAAGTACATCAATAGACTGGCTTTCCAAGGCGTTTTGCGCCCCTTGGTAATTTGCTACGATGGCCAATAAGCGAGTTGTTGAAACAGAACGGTCTAAACCTTCTAGTACCTGTTTTGTATCTGCCATTTGAGGCACAGCTTTAGGAGAAACGAAGCTTCCAAAATCTAAATAATCAAAATTACAGGAGAGCAATTGCTGTAGGTAAGCGATTTTTACATGCGTTGGAATCAACGTCTTGATCCCTTGCATCGCATCACGCGGACATTCAACTAGACTGACCATGGGCGCGTTCGATCAGAGCCTTGTGGATATCCCAAATCAATTGAGGGCCTTTATACACAAAACCCGTATACAATTGAATGAGGTCTGCACCAGCATCTAGCTTTTCTAATGCCGCTGCCGCTGAATCAATCCCCCCTACTCCTATGATGGCAAAAGGATGCTTTTGACGTGACTTCAAGTAACGAATAACCTCAGTGCTTCGTTGTGTTAATGGCGCTCCACTAAGCCCTCCGGTCTCAGCGATAAGCGAAGCATCTGAATTCAATCCTTCACGAGAAAGGGTGGTGTTGGTAGCGATTACTCCATCAAGCTTTAGCGTTTCAACAATATCAAGTATGTCATCTAGCTGCGCATCACTCAAATCGGGTGCAATTTTTAAAAGCAATGGACAGGGTTGGGTGTCTTGACCATCAGCCAGCTGATCCCGCAGTTCAAGCAAGGTCTTAAGCAAATGAAATAGCGGCTCCTTTTCTTGTAACTCCCGAAGACCTGGAGTGTTTGGAGAACTCACATTAACCACAAAATAATCGACCTTACCGTACAGGGCTTTCATGGCCTGAGTATAGTCATCAATGGCGTTCTCGTTTGGTGTAACTTTATTTTTGCCAATATTTCCACCAATAACAGTGCGATGTCTCTTAGAAAGTCTTGCCACAACTCGATCAACACCATCGTTATTGAAGCCCATTCTATTGATAAGCGCACGATCTTCTTTTAACCTAAAGAGTCGCTTTTTCGAATTACCCGGTTGTGCTTTTGGCGTAACTGTTCCAATTTCTACAAAACCAAATCCAAAGTCCGAGAAGGCATTATATAAAAGAGCATTCTTGTCGAAGCCCGCCGCTAAGCCCACTGGACTATCGAACGCTATACCCATTACCTCTTTGCGCAGCGCGGAGTGACGAGGCACCCAAGAGAATCTAATGATGCGTGTGAGACCCAAGATCTCGAACAATCGGATAGCTCCAAACGAAAAGTGGTGAGCCTTTTCGGGGTCAATTTTAAAAAGTAGCGCGCGTAGTATAGAATACATCATTCAAGTTGACACAAAAAAGGAGTGACATAATCACTCCTTTATTAATACTATCACCTAGCGGGATATTAAGACTTTTGGAGCTTTAGACTCAACTCATGAGATATTGAGCTGTTCTCCAGTTTCAATTTACCAGCAAGGGTTTCAATTACTACAGTATGATCCGAATCATTGATCTCCATGATTTTACCGTGGAGACCGCTTTTAGTGATGACACGGTCACCCTTTTTAAGAGCGGTTATAAACTTCTTCTCATCTTTTTGTCGCTTCATTTGAGGGCGGATCATAAAAAAATACGCCACGACGAAAATGAGAATTAAGGGAAAAAATTGGCTGATTGCTTCCATTCAAAAAGGGTTGATTATTTCTTTAAAGGCGAATCAAAGGCCGTTGCAGACTCTGGCTGAACGAATGCAGTGATTCTTAAGGTTTCTGTTCCGGCTTTGGTATTGGTCGTAAGTGTAATCGTCTTGGTAACCTGATTAATTCCAGTTCCGTTAAACTTCACCAAAAGCTCTCCAGTCTCGCCAGGGGCAATTGGAGTATTTCTAGGATAATCTGGTACAGTACATCCACAGCTAGAGCGCGCGTTGGTAATCAACAAAGGAGCGTCACCAATATTCTTAAAGGTGAAAACTGTTTCTTGTGGTGTTCCAGCAGCAATGGTACCAAAGTCGTGTTCTACCTTATCAAAAGACATACGTGCAAATGTTCCTTGAGCATCTGAAGCTACTGCCGCTGAGGCTGTAGTTGGAGCATTTGAAGTTGATTCTTTTGAAGTTGTATTTGAGGCGTTTCCGCACGACACACCAAATGACAAGGCTATTGTGGCAATACCTAGAGTAAAAATTCGAGATGTTTTCATGTTCTAAATCTTAGTTAATGACGTTCAAAAATAATCAATTCTTTTTGCCTGTCAGAGTAATCCCCGTCCGGCTTTTTTCATACGCTTGTCAGCAGTAAATTCTTTGCTTAGCTGATCTAAAATACCATTGATAAACATACTGCTTTTAGGAGTAGAGTACTCTTTGGCGATTTCTAGATACTCGTTCAAGGTGACCTTTGGCGGTATAGACTCAAAGTCAAGCAACTCGCCTATGCCCATGATCAATAAGATACGATCTACATCCGTTATGCGATCTTGATCCCAGTTCGGCGTCTTTCCTTCGATCTCCTTGGCATAGCGATCAAAATTCAAGGCAATCTTAGAAAGCAAGGCGGCGGCGAATTTACGATCCTCATCATCCACTAGACAACTCCATCCGTCAAAGGCGTTACTCTTCTTGATATCGAGCATTGAAAGCTGCTTCAAGATAAAGGTATTGACGACCGGGAAATCATCCGCCCAACTCAACATTTCGTCTTCTATAAAACTGTACAGATCGTCATTGGGGGCAATAAAATCATGGAATAAAGTAAGAAGCTGCGCTTGATGCTCCTTTAAAGTGGGTTTTTCAAGTTCCATATACCCCTTAAAAGAAACACTTGAAACGTATTCCTTATACACCTTGACCACGTACTTTTCATTCAAGTACCAGTGGTTGATTTTAAATTTCTTCCAGGCCTCACGAAGCGTTTCAGATTCAGTGATCGCCATGAGATACGGATTCTCAATAAAGCGCTCAGGGTCAACAAAGGTGCTCTTTGAAGAATCTAAATAAGCCTTTTTTCGGGCTTCTGTCTCATGAATGGCCCATTGCCTAAGGGCGTAGAAGAAGTTCAGTTGAAGTAAGTAAAGTACCGTACTCTGATCAATACTTTGCTTTAGGGATTTCTGTTGTTGTTCAATTGTACTCTCGTCGGTCTTAGTCAATGCATAGAGACTTTGAAAAACCTTGATGCGGATGTGGCGGCGCGTTAACATGCGAAAGAACTTTGGTCAAAATTGAATAACGGATCCAAAGGTACAGTTATAAATCATATAGTATCTTTGAAATTTGACACAAACGACGGTATGAAAGCCCTGAGGCACCTCAACAAATACTTTCTTGAATACTGGAAGAAGTTACTCATCGGCTTGCTTATTACGGTGAGTGCACGCGTCTTTTCGTTGGTAATGCCTTCATACATCAACAAGTCGATACAGACCATTGAACAATTTTTTAAAGGTGAGATTGACAAGGCTCACGCCCAAGAGCTTCTTGCTATCGATATTGGAATCATCGTAGGCACAACGGCCATCGCTGCCCTGCTTACCTTTTTGATGCGTCAGTACATCATCAATGTCTCAAGATACATTGAGTTCGACCTTAAGAATGAACTCTTTGAACATTACCTCACCCTCTCGCTGAATTTCTTTAAGCGCAATCGCGTTGGAGACTTAATGAATCGACTCTCTGAAGACGTAAGTCAAGTACGTATGTATGCAGGTCCGGCCATTATGTATGGACTTCAGACGCTGACCCTTTTTGTAATTCTTATTCCTCTGATGTTTATCAAGGCACCCACCCTTGCCTTGTATACCGTGCTCCCTTTTCCGATTCTTTCTGTGCTCATTTATAATATTAGCAAACGCATTCACCTGCGCAGTACCGCGGTACAGGCCTATCTATCTACACTCTCTACCTTTACCCAAGAGCGGTTTTCGGGTATAGCGGTTGTGAAAGCCTACGGCCTTGAAGAGCAAATTGACGAAGAGATATCACAACTGTCATCAGAAGGTAAAGAGACGGCCATGCATCTCGCGCGAATCAATGCCTGGTTCTTTCCGTTGATGTTATTGCTTATTGGTGCATCGAATATTATCGTGATGTTTGTCGGAGGTAGGATGTTTTTAAATGGAAGTATTTCTTCAGTGGGCCTTATCGCTGAGTTCATCCTCTATGTCAATATGCTCACCTGGCCAGTAACCGTAGTCGGATGGCTCACCTCTATCATTCAACGTGCAGAGGCCTCGCAAGAGCGTATCAATGATTTTCTGAATACAGCACCGGATCTCGCTTCAGGCGACTTAGCCCTAGATGAAGTAAAAGGAGAACTGCACTTCAAGGAGGTTCACCTCACTTATCAAGACACCAATATAGAAGCGCTCAAGGGAGTTAGTTTCACAGTGAAACCAGGAGAAACCTTGGCTATTCTGGGCAAAACCGGTTCAGGTAAATCGAGTGTTATGGATCTAGCAGCACGCCTATTGGATCCCACTTCAGGAACGATACTACTCGATCAAAAGGACCTCAAATCTTACAACTTAGACCAGCTAAGAGCTGAAATCGGAGCCGTTCCGCAAGACGCCTTTTTATTCTCAGAAACCATTAAGTCGAATATCAAATTTGGCTCAAAGAATGCAAGTGATGACGAAATTGTAAGTGCAGCTAAAATGGCTGATGTTCACGATAACATTCTTTCGTTTCCAGACGGGTACGACACTCAATTAGGAGAACGAGGTATTTCACTTAGTGGAGGACAAAAGCAACGAGTTTCTATCGCCAGAGCACTGATCAAACAAGCCAAGATTTACCTCTTCGACGATTGCCTCTCTGCTGTCGACACCGAGACAGAAGAAGTTATATTGGAAAACATAAAAAAACTTACTGCTCATAAAACTAGCCTTATCGTAAGTCACCGCATCTCGACGATAAAGCATGCAGATCGCATAATTGTCATAGAAGACGGAAATATCGTTCAAGAAGGAACTCACGCAGAACTCGTTGAAAAAGAGGGCTTTTACAAGCATCTTTACCACGAACAATTAGTGGCCTAAAAAAGTTGTTCGACATTCTTTTTTTTTCCATTTTTGGGAAAGACGTTAATAGAGTCTATCTATGGAATCACGATTTAATGGCGAACAAGAGGAGATTTTCTCAAAAGTTTTAAGAGCAGGTCGAAGAACCTATTTTTTTGATGTTCGTGCCACAAAGGCAGTAGACTACTATCTTACACTCACCGAGAGCAAGAAGTTTTCAAATGAAGACGGAAGTTTTCATTATAAAAAACACAAAATCTATCTGTACAAAGAAGATTTCACTGCCTTTGCCGAAATATTAAATGAGATGATGGAATTTGTGATCGACACAAAAGGCGAAGAAGTAATTTCTGAGCGTCATCAAAAAGACTTTAAAAAAGAAGAGGATGAAAGCAGCGCTGATGAAAGTCAGAGTTCTTCTTCGTTCACAGATCTCGATTTCGAGGAACTTTAATCTAAAAGAATCCCCATGAAAAAAATCATTTTCAGCCTTATTGGGCTGTGCCTTGTTGGCTTTGTAAACGGACAAGTTTCGTCAGATGAGGTAACTCTAGAGTATTACCTTCCTAAAGGTGCCACATACGATGCCTCAATACCCCGTCCTGAAACTGTCATCGGCCACGAAGTGGGTGAATGGCATATTACGCACGACAAACTGGTTTCTTATATGTATGCCTTGGCAGAGGCCAGCGATCGAATCAACATTAGTAATCGCGGCACCACTTATGAGGGAAGACCACTTTTGTTGCTCACCATTTCTAGCCCTGCTAATCTGAGTCGAATAGACGAAATACAAAAAAATCAACAACAAATCGCCTCAGGAAACCAACAGCCCACTGCAAGTGATCCGGTTGTAATCTATCAAGGATTTTCTATTCACGGGAACGAACCAAGCGGCTCGAATGCTTCACTAGCATACGCCTACTACCTGGCGGCTTCTGATGAAGCTCTTGGATTTCTAGAGAATACGGTAGTACTCTTTGATCCAAGCTTTAATCCTGATGGCCTGCAGCGCTTCGCCTACTGGGCGAATACCAATCGTGCTCATGTCATCAATTCAGACCCTAACGATAGGGAGTACAACGAGGTATGGCCAGGCGGTCGCACCAACCACTATTATTTTGATTTAAATCGTGACTGGTTACCCGTTCAATTACCAGAAAGTAGAGCACGCCTAGTAACGTTTCACGATTGGGTCCCAAATATCTTGACGGATCACCATGAAATGGGCACGAATTCGTCTTTCTTCTTCCAACCAGGAGAGCCTAAACGCGTACATCCATTAACTCCGAAAATCAATCAAGAGCTAACAAAAGCGATAGGAAACTACCACGAGACCGCCTTGAATGAGATCGGCTCGCTCTATTACAGTGAAGAAAACTATGACGACTATTATTACGGTAAAGGATCTACTTTTCCGGACGTAAACGGAAGCATAGGTATACTCTTTGAGCAGGCGAGTTCAAGGGGACACGTACAAGAAAGCGATAACGGCCTTTTGACTTTCCCCTTTACCGTTCGCAATCAAATGACAACGGCAATCTCAACCCTTAAGGCTGCAAATGGATTGAAAGAGCAGCTTCAAAATTATCAATACGGCTATTACAGAGATTTAAAACAAGAAGCTGCCGCTGAAAAAGCAGGTGGATACCTGTTCGGCAGTCCTAAGGATTTTAGTAGCCCATGGCATCTTGCAGAAGTACTAAAAAGACACCGCATAGTGCATAAGGTACTCGATTCAGATGTTACCGTTGGTGGAAAGAAGTACGCAGCAGAAAACAGCTATTTTGTACCTTTAAATCAGAAGAACCCCCGTCTTATCCATGCCATTTTCGAAGAGCGTACGGTATTTGAAGATAGTCTTTTCTACGACATCTCTGCATGGACTTTTCCACATGCATTTGGCGTGAATGCCGAAAAATTAAGTAAGGCTCCTACCGGACAAATGAGTGAAGATCCTTCTATGGAATTACCTGCAGGATCAGTGAGCGGAAAAAGCAGTTATGCGTATCTGTTCGAAGCCCACGATTATTACGCACCTAAGCTAATTCATGCGCTTACTCAAAAAGGTATTCGAGTAAAAGTGGGTCTTGCTCCCTTTGAATTAGAGAACAAAAACTACGACTACGGAACACTAATGATTCCGCTTCAGAGCCAAAACCTAACTGCCGATGAACTCTAC
>Ga0181566_10001237_pt1 | contig 20888 bp, 29 predicted proteins | sample 101ome_15_FD_133762 | JGI IMG/M metagenome (GOLD analysis project Ga0181566, IMG submission 133762) | Coastal salt marsh microbial communities from the Groves Creek Marsh, Skidaway Island, Georgia - 101402AT metaG (megahit assembly) | ecosystem: Environmental > Aquatic > Marine > Intertidal...
AAATAAGCTCCTGGAGTTGATGGAGAAGAAACAAAATCAAAAGCTATTAATTCGAAATCTTCTTGAACTTCATCCAGACCGTTTTTGTTTTTTACAGAACCTACTCCTCTAGAAGATATTCCTAACATAACACCACTTTTAAGAAGTCCTTTTAAAATATTCCCAGAAGGAGTTTCTAATAACTGAACAGTCCCCATAAGAGTATCTCCTTCCCACCACATTTCTGTAACCATGTGAGAAACGTTAGAAAGACTAACTACAGCACTATCAGGATGGTCTAATTCGCCAGTAGCCCTTCTCTCTCTTACTGCTTCTTCATATTTTTTAGCTTCTCTTTTTAAGATTTCTAATGGATAAACTCTACCATTTCTATTTTCAGTATTCGCTTTTTGAAGAATACCTTTCATGATGATAGGTTTATTTTTTTCTTCAGCTTCTTTAATCAAGTTAGAGTCTGCCTCAAAAGCATAAAACTCTGATATTACATACTTGTCTGAATTACTCATTTCTATTAATTTATAGGATATTTAACACCTATAAATAGTTTAAAAAAATTCTTATATTAATTTTTAATTAAAAAACTTGTTTTAATTAAAAAAAATATATATTATTGTCAAGAACAAATGAAAGTTTAATATTGCAACAAAATGTTAAATAAAGATGAATTGATTTTAGATAAAGAATCTAATAAAAGAACAGGAAAAGAAATAAAAATTAAAGGAGAAGAATTAGGTAACAATTGTGTGAATTGTAAAATAGGCGCTTCTTTTGATAAAGACAAACCAGAAACAATATATATAATAATGAGTTTTTGGATAGATATTAAAGAAAAGTGTGATTATAATGATAAGCATTCTTATATAGATTATGATTATGAAATTTCTAGAAAATTATCAAAACAGTTAAGTAATATATACAGAAAAGATTTAAAAAGTATTTTAGAATCTAATGATGTGTTTCCTTATTATTTAGAAAATATATATACATTTGATTTTCCTGAAAACATAAACTATAATAACAAAAGAAGTTTTGTTTCTTTAGAGTTGAATTTACATACTTTAAATTGTGAAACAAAAGACAAAAACTATCCCTTAAATAATAAAAAGGATAATTTAATATACGCAGAAGCTATTAATGTTTGTAAAAAAATAGCTAATTCTGAATTGTTAAAAGGAAATTTAGATTTTAGTGTACACAAAAAAAAGAAAGATTAAACTCCTGTACTTCCTTCTCCTTTTTTCCAACCTTGTTTAGCTCTTATAGCAAAAAGAAGTTGTCCCATTTTCTTTAAATTAGATTTAGGAACTTTTTTATCATCTTCTTTATATTTATCATTTTCTTTTTTTAGCTCTTTAACTTTCTTTTTAAGTTCAGCTATTGTCATGTCAGAATATTCACCAGTACTTTTAACATCTACATCTTTATCAAAACCTTCACCTATTACACCTTCTTCCATTGCATAAACCATTAAACGTGTATCGTCTACTGGATTGTCTACTATTTTAAGGGAAGGTTCTTCTTTTCTAACTCTTTCTAAATTTTCATTACCTAAAGGTGTAGTTGTAGAAAAAATCATTTTATCGCCTTCTTCTTTAACGAATTTAACATCAGTTAATTGGTTGTTAGATAAATCGTCCATGAACTGAACAAGAGTTACACCTAGTTTTGGACTATAATTTGGTCCTGGGTGTGAATTTTCTTTTATAAAAATTTGTATTTCTTCCGATAATATTTCTCTTAATCTTTTCTTAGATATTTTCATTATTAAAAATTTATAAATTAGATATAGTAGAATTTAATTCAGAACAATTAATTATTATCTCTTCTACATTATTTTTATTTATTGAATCTATAGAATTTAGTTTTGATTTAAATCCTTCAAGTAATGATTCTGGATATGTTTCTTCTTCTAAAAGAGAATCTATATTTTCTAAAGTATTTTCCTTTAAGTCTTTTGCATAGTTTATTTTAACATCTTCACTAGAAGTTAAAATTTTAAATAATTTTTTATCTTCTTCGTTTAAGTGACTATATCTTTTATTAAAATTACTAACAGCATGTTCGTTTATATAGTTCCAAGAAAATAATTTTGGCATATCATTTTTCTCTTCAGATTCTCTTAGTTTTTCAGTAACTTCTCTTTGTAAATAAGATAGTATGTTTTCATAAGCTTCATGAGATTTGTTTACATCTTTATATCCTATTGTAGTTTCTGATTCTATAAGAGTGTGTATAGATTCGTATAAATCTTCAAATTCAGAATCTCCTTGAACATATTTTTCATCTAATATGTAACTTCTTGTTTTTTTATTTACTTCAAGAATGTTTTGAAATGAAACATTCTTTAGTGTAGACATATTTTGATTTATATACCTTTCTGCTAATCTCTCGTTTTCAAAGTGACCTTTAGTTAAATTCTCATAAATCATATATTGAATTTTCAATAAAGGTTCTTCTTTTATTTTTTTTATGAATTTTTTTAAAGAATTTTCTTCTTTTGAATCTTTTGATTCATTAATAATTTCTTTAACAGAAACTCTATATACAGTATCTTTTATTGCACCAAAGTTTAAACTAACATTTCTCATTATAAATTATTTTTACAAATAAATATGTAAGAAAATTATTAATCAACGGTAACTAACTTATTTTCTTTGTGTATTTTTTTATAAGTGTCTACCCTATCTTCTGTAACATTTTTTAAACTATATCTATCTTTTACAAATTCATGCAAGTTATTAGATAGCCTTTCAACTTCAGAAGGATTATTTATAAGATACTTAATTTTTTTGTACCAGTCTTTATGGTTTCTAGAATCATTTATTAAAAAACCATTTTCACCATCTTTCAATAATTCTTTATATATTCCATAATCTTGAGCTATTAAAACCTTTTTGGTCATACCAGCTTCAATTATTTTTAATTCAGATTTAACTTTATTAAAAGTGTTTTTAGTAAGAGGAGCTAAACAAACATCACAATAGTTATAGTGTTTTCCATATTGAGTTAGAGGAAGAGTCCATCTTCTAACATATTTTAAATCTTTACTGTCAACTTTATATTTTTCGTTTTTATAAGTTTGTAACCAAGATTTATAATCTTCATCTACTATCTCATATTTGTTAGTAAAAATTTCCTCAAACTTATTCCATACAGTTTCATGAGGTTTAATTTTTCTAGTTTTTTGTTGACCAGTTTGTTTGTTTATTTCTGTTATATTACCTCTAACATCAAAACCACACAAAACAACTTGATATTTATCAACTAAACTAGAATCTTTATGTAATTTAGACATTGAAGAACCTAACAGTTTTAAATCTTCTAAATGTGAAGAACCTCCAATCCAAGAAACTCTAAGTTTGTCACCTTTTTCAACATCTTCTTGTTTCCACATTTTATGATTAGTGTCTATAGCATTAGGTATAACTATAACATTGCTATTATATTTTGCTATTTCTTTAGCAAAAATGTCTGTAGTAGTAGTAACATAATCAGACATTTGAATAGTTTTTATAATTTTTTCTGTTATCTTTTGCTCCTTAACCGCATAATACATAGGGTGAGTAGTTGGAGGAGTCCAGTAATCATCTAAATCCATAACTAAAGTAACTCCAGCTTCTTTTAATTCTTTAAAAATTTCATCTATTCTTTCATGTGGACCTAAAGCTCTATGAAAATGAATTATATCATATTTTTTTAGAGAATCTAAATTATCAAAATTAATATGAGCACTAATTTTGACCTCAAAATCATCTTTAAAGTTTTTTTGAATTTCTTGAGCTGGCCATATTGAACGAAAGTGTCCTACTCCCGCTAAGTCAGATGGATGAAAAAGTATTTTAATTTTATTAGACATAATTTAATTTTATTTATATTGTTGCTGTTGTGTAGTATTTGCTATTTACTAAATTTGTTGCATATCTTGAAGTTAATCTTTTTCTTGGATTGTAATCTTCAATAATAATATTGTTTTGAATGGTTTGAGCTGGGACATAAGGCGCGAAAATATATCCTGCATCTAAAGCAAAATCTTTAACTTTAATAGGTTTAGGAATTTTTTCTAATAATAATTTAGATTTATTATTTTTTTTTAAAAAATCTATATTAACAAATTTTTCTATTTCTAATTTAAAATCTCCTAATAAATCAAGACCAACCCAAGAGTTTTTAGAAAATTTATAGTATAATTTTTTATCTAAATTTATATAGTAATTTCCATCTTTTTCAATAATGTAATAAATCAGATTTAAAATGTTATTACTAAGAATATAACTTTTAGTGTTAGAAAATCCCAACTCTTTATTTTTTAGATTTTCTTTAAAATTACCTTTAAAAGAGTTTATTTTTAATATAGACCAACAATCATGATTTTCATCCCAGGTAATAACTTCTTTTCCATTATTAACTATTAAAAAATTATTTTTATTTTTTTCTAGTATAATGTTTTCTGTTATCATAATAGAAGATAAATCAATATTTGCAAAATAATTTGAACCACTTGAAAAATTAAAGACAGTGTTGCTTCCATCTATTATTTCTAATCTAGAGAAATCACCTGTTGAATTTATTGTATCGTTTATTTTAGACAAACTATGATTTTTTAATGTACTTTTCTGCTTTTTCAGCCGCTTTTTCAAAATCAGATTTTTCAGCTGCTTCCATTTCTAAGATTAAATCTTTAAGTTGATTATTCGTATAAGATGTAACATATTCTAATTGTAATTTAGAATTATCAAACTCTCTATCAACAGAAATAAAACCTCTTCTTTCTTGAGCATCTATTGAAGCTGTAAGTTGACATTCTGCCAAGCAAAACTCATTAGGTTTTAGTATAATTCCTTTTGAGTTCATAGAAGCCGTTTTGCAAGCAATTTTTACTGGCTCATTAGATGTATTAGTAATTTTCCAACTATTCATAATTTTATATTTATTTGTTTTGTTAAAATCAAATATAATTTTTTAATTAAGAAAGTAAATAATAATATATTATTATTATGAATTAGGATTTAGTATAGATAATCTTATAGAGTTCATGATGTTATCTACAACATTAGATTTGAATGTATCTAAGTCTTTTGTTGAATGTTTAGAACTTAAATTAAATTTATTGTTTGTACCCCTATAAGATACAGAAGCTACAGTATTAGAGTTTTCAGAAAATTTAATTGTTAAGGTTAAATCCACCTCTTCATCTATTTGTTTTTCTTTTATAGAACCATCTATTTTTATGTTTATAAAAAGAGAGTTTTTATCAATTTTTGTAGAGCTTTTTAATAGATTTAAAACTAAACCTTCTTCTTCTTTTACAGCATCATCTAATAGTGTTAATATATCAGAACCCAAAACAAGAAGGTAGTCTTCAGAATACCATCCTAAAGTTTCTTTATCACTTCTGCCAGAATCTGAACTAAGAACTACTTCAGCTTCAGAAATAACACCAGCAAGAAATTTTAACCTATTTTTATAAGATTCATTAATCATTCTCTTTTTTGCCTAATACAAGCTGACCATTTATGTAGCTCTTTATTATTTCTTTTAATTTTGAATTTAATATTTCTTCAAAGTTTTCTTCTGGGATATTCAATACGTTAGCTTTAGATTCAATATTTTCATACTCACCAGAATTAACTTCTAAACCCATATCATTAGTCATTGGTTGACTAACATCTTTAATGGGTTCTATTGTATCTATCATATTTGTAGGAGTATCGTTTGTAGCATCTGGGTCTAATCCATTTTGGAAATCAGTTATTTCTTTATCTCCGTTTACATCTTTAATGTTTATAAGATTAGAAGTTCCTTCAATAGGGTCAAATTCAACTTCTCCAACTTTTTCAAACTTAACAACATATACTTCAGATTTTTTCTTTGCCTTTTCTAACCATACATCTTTAATAGTAGTTTCTTCTTCTGGATTGTCCATGTATTTCATTGGAAGTTTTGAAAGATTTTCAGCACCAGCACTTAATTTACTCATATCAAAAACAAAAAGTTTTTCAGAACCCATATCTTCAAGAACTTTAGGCATTTCAGGTTTATATTTTAATTCTTCTTCTTTTTGTTTTAATGCTTCCTCTTTTTGTTTTAACTCTTCTTCTTTTTGTGCTAAAACCCTTTCTCTTTCATCTAATTCGCCTTCTTTTTTATAAACTTCATCATCTTGAGATTGAGTTATTGATTGAGGATTTTCTAAATTAGATTCTTCATTATCGTCTTTTGATATATCAACATTTACAACTTCTTCATTTTCTTCAGCTTCTTCTTTCTTATCTTGACCTTTTAAATCTTCATTTACTGCAGACTTTATTCTTTCAGATAAATTTTTTAAATCTTCTTCATTTATATTAACATCATCAAAACCTTTTTCTCTGATGTTTTTCTTTATCATTTCTTCTAATTCACTTGTTGTAATCTGTGCCATGTTATTAGTATTTTATTTTTAATAAATATAAGTTAATTTTATCTTAAACGTATTTTGACTTACTATTTATATTAAATATTTAAAATTTATGAGTAATCAAAAAAATTCAAGAAAAAAAGGAAGAGGCAATGAAACAAAACAATTTTTAAAAACAATAATAGGAGATATATATTTTAAAGAAAAAAATAAAAAACAAAAACAATTTTATGATTTGATGGACGAAAAAGAGATAGTAATATGTTCAGGTCCAGCAGGAGTAGGAAAATCATATTTAACAGCACTAAAATCATTAGAACTTTTATCATCACAAGATAATGAATTTTATAAGATAGTAATAACAACACCAGCTGTTGAAGCGGATGAAAAGCTAGGTTTTTTACCAGGTGATATGTTAGAAAAAATGGCACCTTATACATATTCAAGTATATATCTTTTTGAAAAAATAATAGGAAAACAAAAAGTACAATCATTAATAGATTCTGAACATATACAAATTATGCCTCTAGCATATATGAGAGGTATAAACGTTGATAATTCAATATTAATTGCTGAAGAATTTCAAAACTCAACTAAAAGACAAACAAAAACACTATTGACAAGAATAGGTTGGAAAAGTAAATTTATAATCTCAGGAGATTTAGAACAATCAGATAGGTATAGAGACACTTCTGAAACTGGATTATATGATGCATTAAACAGACTTTCTGACATGGAAGAAATAGGCGTCTTTAGATTTGAAGAAGTAGATGTAGTAAGGAACCCAGTAATAGCAAAAATACTAGAAACTTATAAAAATGAATAATTTAAACTATTTATATTATAAGAATATTTAAAAAAAAGATTATGTTAGTACAAAAAATGAAATGTCCACAAGGGTGTGAAAGCGCAACTTTTTTAGAAAGCGTTAAGACAGTAACAGAAAATAATAGCAACTTATTATTAGATTCAGAAAAGCAATTAAAACCACAAACTAAAAGTGTAAAAGTATACACTTGTAATTGTTGTCATAATTCATTTGAAATATCTCAAAAAAATACTTCTGGTAGAATGGTTTTATAAAATAAATTTTTTAATTGAAATTATTAGACATAAAAAAAGCCTCTGTTTGAGGCTTTTTTATTGTTTTATAGTTTAAGTATTATAGTATTTTAATACCAGCTAATTGTTTCATTCTTTTAATTTCTTCAGAAACAAGACTTGCAGATTCGTTCTGAGGTTGAGCACCACCTTCAGCACCACCTTCAGCATCACCTTTTTCAGCAGCAATTTTCTTTCTTTTATCAATCGCTGTTTTAAGTTTAGCAACATCCAACTCCTTACCATCTGGTATAAAATCAAGAACTTCTTGAGCTGCGGAATCGTATATGTCAGTAGTTCCTAATTTAGCAATTTTTTGCTTCTTTCTCTCATCTGCCTTCTGAATCGCTGTATCTTTTTTGCCTTGTAGTTTTGTATCGTTTTCAGCAACTTTAACTTCATCATCAACAAAAACAACATCACCACCTTCCATCATGTTTTCTTCTACTTCACCTTCTTCGCAAGCTTCACCTTCCATCATGTTTTCTTCTACCTCTACTGGCTCTTCTTCGTCTTCATCATCATCTTCAGACATTATTTCGTTAAGAATTTCTTCTAAAGCTTCTTCTGAAACATATGATTCTTCAGTAACTTCATCATCAATTTCTATATTAACATCTTCTTCCATTCCATCTTCTACTAAAGCTTCTGGACCTCCTGGTGCACTTTTTGTTTTTATGTTTTTATCATACATAACACCAGCAGTGTCGTTTGCTACATGAGTACCAGGACCACCAGTTACTTCATCAAGTTGAGATTGTACTTCAGCAAGCTCAGTTTCTAATTCGATTTTTCTTTTAAATCTCGTAGCTTCCTCTCTAATTATCTCTTTTAGTTCGTTTTTTGTAATTTTCATTTTGTTAAAGTTTATTTAGATTTATTTGAGTCAGCTTTTTTCATTTCTGAAATAAATGCTGAAATTTCTTCTATTTGATTTTTTAATTGTTTGTTTTCTTCTTTTAATTTACCAATTTCAGTAAGCTCATCTTCGTTTAATGTAACTTCTTCTTTTGCAGCTTTTTTAGCATCTTCTGCAGCAAATTCTTTTTCTAGTTGAGCTATATAAGAAATGTTTGGAGTTTCTTTGAAACCAGAAACGCTTTTTGAAGCGTCATCTCCTTGAAATCCAAAAGTTCCAACAAAATCTCTATTTTCATAAAGATTTTTAAGTTCTTCGTTAAGGTTTTTAACCTTTTCGTAATACTGTTCTTTTTTAAGAATAAAGTCAGCTTCTTCTTTGATAAGTTTTACAATTTTCTTCTTATCTATTATTTTTGAACTTTTTTCCATCTTTTCTTTTGTGTTGAAATTTGTTAATTTTAAAATAAATAGTATAAAAAATTTCTTTTTTAATTATTCATTTATTTTTTTTAAAAAATTGTTTATATTGCACTAAATGCAATTATAACACTATATAAATATGAATAATAAAATAAAAATTATAGTACCATTTTATAATCCAGGTAAATTTTTAGAAAGATGTGTTAATTCTCTATTGACACAAGACTATGAAAACTATGAAATTTTATTTGTAGATGACTCTTCTAATGATGGTTCTTTTAACAAGATACCAGCCGTAAGATATAAAGGAGATGAGAATGGAGATTTATTAAAAGATGAGAATGGAGAACCTGTTGTAGAGTACAAGCACCCACTTTTAGATAAAACAAAATGCAAGAACATTTTAGCTTGGCGCTCTAGTGAAAGAATGACTGCATTGCCTAATTTGCACAATGGGATAATGAGTTTTGCAACAGACCCTAACGATATAGTTGTTATAGTTGATGGTGATGATTGGTTATTTAATAAAAAATCTTTATCTTATATAAATGATTTTTATAACAATAATCCAGAATGTTGGATGATGTACGGCAGTTCAAAATGGACTGATGGAAGACCTTGTTGTGCTAGAGAGTATACTGAAGAAGAGTTTAAAAACTTAAGAAAATCTCAATTTAAAATCTCTCACATTAGAACTTTTAGAGCAGGACTTTATGCTAAAATAGCAGAACAAGACTTTGACTATAATTGCATGAAAGATAAAAATGGAGATTGGTATAAAATGACTTATGATGTAGCAATGTTTTTACCTATGCTAGAATTAGCAGGAAAAGAACATGTTTTTTATAACGAAACTCCTTTATACGTATACAACAGAGATAATCCCATTTCTGATGATAAAGTAAATCAACAATTACAATGGGATATACACTCAGAAATTTTAAATAAGAAACCTTTTAATAGAGTCGATACTTACGAACCAGAAAAAGTAAATTCAAATGATTAACGGAATAGTATTTAGTAAAGATAGAGCTTGTCAATTAAAATTATTAATAGACAGTATAGAAAAAAATGCAAAAAATATTTTTGAACTAAAAGTAATTTATACTTACACAAACCCAGAATATGAAAAAGGGTATGAAAAACTAATAAATCAGTATCCAGAAGTAAAGTGGGTAAGAGAGTCTTCAAATTTTAAACAAGATGTTTTAAGTTCAATAGAAAACACTGATAGTAATTATACTTGTTTCTTTACTGATGATGATATAATATACAGAACTTTAAAAGAAGAAGATTTAACAAGACATTTAGAAGAAGATAAAGATGCTTTTTGTTTTTCTACAAGATTAGGATTAAACACAAATAAGTGTTACACTATGAATTGTGATAACGTTATAAGACCTAGTTTTGAAGATGATACATTTATTTCTTGGGACTGGAAGGTTCATTATATGGATTTTGGATATCCACTTTCTGTTGATGGTCATATTTTTAGAACTAAAGAAATATTTAAACTTACAAAAAAGGTTAATTTCTCAAACCCAAATACATATGAAGCAAGTCTTCAAATGTTTGATAATTTTCCTAGAAATAAAATGTGGTCATATAAGCATAGCGCATTGGTTAACTCGCCAAGCAATATAGTTCAAAACACATTTCAAAATAGAAAAGGAGAAACTCATGGAGTTAGCACCAAAGACTTAAATGATGCTTTCTTATCAGGCGGTTTTATTGAATTAAATAAAATAGACTTTTCTAATATAGTAGGTTGTCATCAAGAGTTAGAATTACCTTTAACAAAATTAGAAATTACAGAAGAATAATAATGAAACCAGTACTAGTACATTATGTTAATATAGGAAATTTAGACCATACAGAAATTTCTGGATATATGCAACAAATTATGCAATTGTGCACATATGATGGAGAGTATCATACAGTTTTTTTACCAGTTAGAAACCAAGAAACAAAAATTGATTGTTTAAACCCTGTACACATAAAAGAATGTGATGGAAAAGAGAAGTTTATAAATAAATTAAATTACTTAAAACATAGAACTAAAGAAATTGTAGACAAACTTCCTTATACAAATAAAAATATACTTTTAGTTGAAAAAATATGAAAATAGGATTAGTAGTAATAGCAACAGGAAAATATACTCAATTTATACCACCTTTATTTAAGTCTGTTCAAAAGCACTTTATGAAAGGTCATGAAGTTAAAATTTTTGTTTTTACAGACGGAAAAATACCAGAAAATGATGTTGTAAAAAGAGTAGAGCAAGAACATTTAGGCTGGCCAGGTGCCACATTAAAAAGATATCATATTTTTGATAAAAATAAAGAAATCTTATCTAAAATGGACTACCTTTTTTATTGTGATGCTGATATGAAATTTGTTGGAGATGTTGGAGAAGAAATATTACCAGAAAAAGAATCTAACGGATTAGTTGGAACACAACACCCAGGATTTTATTCTTCTGGTAAAAGAGGAACTTATGAAACTAGACCAGAATCAACCGCATATGTTTCTCCAGAAGAAGGTTCTATATATTATGCAGGAGGTTTTAATGGAGGAACTTCAGAAGCTTTTTTGAATATGTCAAAAATTATAAAAGAAAGAGTAGATAAGGATTTAGAAAAAGATATTATAGCAGTTTGGCATGATGAAAGCCAAATGAATAGATATTTTATTGATAATCCACCAAAAACAATAACACCTAGTTATTGCTACCCTGAATCTTGGAGTATACCTTTTGAAAAAAAGCTTTTAGCATTAGATAAAAATCATTCAGAAATAAGAAAATGAAAATAAGATGTAATTCAAATTATGGTTTTAATCTAAATAATTATGATGTCAATAAAAACGTTGAAATTTGGTTAGATACTTTTGAAAGAATAGATGTTAGTAGAGCTGAAAAGAAAATTTTTATAGCTATAGAACCAAACGAAGTTATAAAAATGAATGAAGATATTAAATATTTTCAAAAAGCATTTGATTATATATTTACATATGATGAAGATTTATTAAAAGAATTAGATAACGCTGTATTGTTTGAATTTGGCACAAAATGGGTCAATATAGATGATTATAAGAATTTAAAAAAAGAATTTAGCGTTTCTACTGTTTGCGGACACAAATCAATAACAAAATTTCATAAAATTAGACATAAACTATGGGTGTCTCAAGAAAAAATTAATATTCCAAAAAACTTTTTTCTAAGCAAATACGGAGGACCAAGATTATTTGAAGGAAATAAAGTGCTTCAAGATTCTAAATTGCCAATGTTTGAAAGCATGTTTCATATATGTATTGAAAATATTCCAAAAAAATATTTTTTTACAGAAAAGCTAATAGATACTTTATTGTGTAAAACAATTCCAATTTATTGGGGCTGTACAAATGTAGAAGATTATTTCAACACAAAAGGAATGATAATAGTTAATAGTATAGAAGAAATAATAGATGCTTGCAACAATCTTACAGAAGAAGATTATCAGAATAAAATTGAATACGTTGAAGAAAATTATAATAAAGCTTTAAAGTGGACAGACCACCCAGAAAGAATATATAAAAAAATTAAAGAATTGATATGAAATTACACCTTGGATGTGGAGATAAAAAATTTGAAGGATACATCAACGTAGATATAAGAGGAGAAGTCAATCCAGATATTGTTGATGATATATCTGTTCTTGAAGATTTTAATGATGAATCTGTAGAACTAATATATGCCTGTCATGTTTTGGAACATTTTGGTAGACATGAATATATTGATGTTTTGAAAAAGTGGCACCAAAAATTAAAAAGTGGAGGAACTTTAAGGCTATCAGTTCCAGATATAGGAGGTGTTATCCGAAAATATAACGAAGGAGTTTCATTAAGGAGTTTGATGGGATTTTTATATGGAGGACAAAATTATAAAGAAAATTATCATTACATTGGATTTGACTTTAAAACATTATCAGAAGATTTGAAAAATATAGGATTTGAAGATATTCGTTTGTGGGACTGGAAAAAAGTTGAACATGGACATATAGACGATTACAGTCAATGTTATATTCCTCATATGGACAAAGAAAATGGAGAGTTGATGAGCTTAAATATAGAAGCAGAAAAAATTTAATATGGTATCAGTATTATTGGCAGTATATAACGGAGAAAAGTATCTAAGACGTTCTATAGAATCTGTTTTAAATCAAACTTATGAAGATTTAGAATTATTAATAGGATTTAATGGAACTATTGATAACAGCAAAGAAATAGTTAAAGAATTTGATGATGATAGAATAAGAGTATTTGATTATGGAATGGATGCTGGTAAATCTAAAACATTAAATAAACTAATAAAAGAAGCTAAAGGTGATTGGTTAGCAATGCAAGATGATGATGATGTTTGGTTACCAAAAAAATTAGAAATACAAATGGAACTTGCAGAAACAGGAAATTATGATGTTATAGGTTCGAGAATATTTTATTGTGATGAATTAGAAAAAATAACTGGTCAACCTAATATATATTTAAATCATGAAGATATAACTTCTCGTTCAATGAGAGGAGACAATCAAGTTCCAAATACTTCTGCTATTTTTAAAAAATCAATAACCGAAAAAGTTAATGGATGGGATGAAAGTTTAGGCGGTATAGAAGATTTTGATTTTTGGTTGAAATTGATGAAAATAAATTGTATATTCGTAAATGTAAAAAAACAATTAGTGTTGCACAGAGTTCATTCGAATAGTAACTTTAACACTAAAAAACATGACATAAAATCTATGTTAGAAAAATATAAATAAAATAATGGACAAGATTAGCTTTAATGAAATATTAGTTAAGCATTTAATATTATTTGATTATAATACAGATAAATCTGTAAAATTTATAGAACCACATCATTTGTTTAAAGTTGAAGATTCTATACATTATAAATCTTTAATTAGCAATAATTTTGAAGATTATGAAAAATTAATAAGTACAACAAATCAAAAAGAACATTCTAAAGAATTGTTTTTAGATTTAAAACAAAATTTTGACAAAAATAAATTGATTAAAGAAGAAAATAAGATAATATTAATATACAATAAAGAATTAAATAAATTTATTGTTCAAGATGGTTGTCATAGACTTTCAATTTTAATGTTAGAAAATAGAAAAGAATTACTACCATTAGAATGGTTTAAAATAAAAAATTAAAATGAAAAATATAGAAAATCAAATAAAAAAAGAATTGACAAACACTGTAGGAAAAAGTCATTATAATGGCTGGCACAATAGAACAACTTTTGGCTATCATTCATATAATTTTGATAATGTAAATATTGTTGGACAGAGAAATCCAAAAATAAGATTAAGTGACATTAAAAAATACATTGATTTTTCAGAAAAAAATGTAATAGATTTTGGTTGTAATGTAGGAGCTATGCTTCATCATTTGACGGAAATTAAAAATGGTTTAGGTTTTGATTATGATGAGAAATGTATAAATGCAGCAAATAACATTTCAAACATATTAGGTCGTGATAATTTAAATTATAATGTTCATGATTTTGATAAAAATTCATATGATGATTTAAAAAATAAAATAAATGTCAAACCAGACATAATTTTTATTTTGAGTTTAGGTAGTTGGGTTAAAAGTTGGCAAAAATTGTACAATATTTGTCTAGAATATAATTGTGATATAATTTTAGAAATCAATAATATTGATGAAGGGAAGTCCCAATTAGATTTTTTTAAAAATAAAGGATGTAAAGTTAAATTAATTATTGATAACTCTTTAGATGACTCTACTGGAAACAATAAAAGAAAAACTTATTTAATAAACAAAAAAAAATAAAATGAAAATTTTTATAAATAAAGGGTTTTTTCATCACATGAACAAACAATCTTTTGATGAAGTTATTTCTTATCTAAAATTTAAAAAAGTAAACAATATGAAAGAGGCTGATATCATATATAGCCCTAGTTTACGATTAGATACTACAATATATCCTGAAAAAAAATTCATATTTGGTCCACATTTTTCTGTTTTTCCAAATCAAGAAGCAAGAGCTATAAAAAATAGGTTTAATAATGCAATTTATATACAACCCTCTCAACCTTCTGTAGATACATGGGTTAAAGAGTTTGATTTTAAAAATATACCAGTAAAATCTTTTCCATTTCCTATTTTATTAGAAAAATATCCAATTTCAAAAGAAGATAAAGATACCGTATTAATATACTTTAAAGAAAGAAGTCCTAATGAATTAGATATATTAAAAAAGTTTATAGACAGTAAAAATGTAAAATATGATTTAATTTCATATGGAAATTATAATGAGTTGGAATATCAAAAAAAATTGAATAAAGCTAAGTTTGTAATTTGGCTTGGTCGTCATGAAAGTCAAGGTTTTGCATTAGAAAGTGTTTTAGCTAAAAATATACCTATATTAGTTTGGGATGTAACCCAAAGAAGTCAACAATTTAATTGCCCTAGAGAATATTATAATGTAAAAAGTGAAGTTACTACAGTTCCATATTGGGATAGTAGGTGTGGTGTAAAATTTTATTCAGCAGATGAATTAGAAAAATCTTATGATTTTTTTATTAAGAATATAGAAAATTTTAATCCTAGAAATTTTGTGGAAGAAAATTTAAGCATTGAAAAATGCTCTAAAAATTTTTTAGAATTAATAAAATGAAAAACTTAATAATAATAACATCAGTTATAAATACATCTCCTGAAAATCTAAACTATGGACCAAGGTCTATTTATAGTTTACAACAAAGGTATGAACAAACCTTAAAAACTATTGAAAGTTGTTATAAAATAAAAGATAAAGAGATTCTTTTGGTAGAAACATCTACTCTTTCAAAAGAAATGGAAGAAGAACTTAAATGTCGTGTTGATTATTTTTATAATTTTGGAGAAAGAGAGGAAATAAGAAAAAAAACAGATGGAAAATATAAAGCTAGTGCAGAATCGACTCAAATATGGGAAGGTCTAAAAAAAATAGACATTCATAACTACGATAATATATTCAAAATATCAGGAAGGTATTTTTTTAATGAATATTTTGACTATGAAAAAAAATATAAAAACAATGATAATGTTTTCAAGGAAGGGCCAAATAAAACTGCATTAGCTACAGTAATGTACAAAATAAACAAAACACATTTTGAAAAATACTTAGAAACAATAGAACATTGTAAAGATAGTCAAAAAATGTTAGAACAAGAGTTTATAAAATTTTTTTCAAATAACTATATTACATTTGACAAAATTGGAGTTGAAGGAAATGTTAGTGTTGATGGTAATTATATAAATTGGTAAATGAAAAAAATAATAGTTATAGGAGATAGTCATAGTACTTTATACGATAAAAACCCAAACAGAAATAGAGGTGTTTGGATAGATAGTAGTTTAAATAATGTTTTTGATGTAAGGTGGATTGGGCCTGTTACTTTTTGGAGATTATGCAGAGACCAAGAAAAGTTTATAGATTTTAATTCAGACATAAAATATTACGCACACCCAGAATGTCCAATGACTACTAAAGCAAAAAAAGGTAGTGAAATTATTATAGTTTTAGGTGAAATAGATGTTAGATGTAATATTTTAAAACATAAACCTTACAAAAAAACAGTGGATGAAATGATAAAAAAAATAGAAAAATTTATAAGTAAATACAATTCTGATTTTAATTTTCACATTCAGTCTATAGTGCCTACTATTTATAGAGCTAATTTTGGAACAAAAAAACCTTTATTTCCTTTTGTTGGAAATGATGAAGAGCGTAGAGATGTAACGCTTTATTTTAATGACAAACTTAAAGCGTTATGTAAAAGTATAGATATTGGATATTTCGATATATTTGATATTTATGCTGACAAAAAACAAATGATGACACCTGAAAAATCTGACTATATAGTTCATGCTATGAAAACACCAGAATTGGAAGAGCGAATCAAAGAATATTTTAAATTATGATGGAAAATAAAAGAATATTAATCATTGGTGGTACAGGTGCATTAGGCAAAACTCTAATCAAGAAGTATCAAAGTGAAAATGACATCCTAGTATTAAGTAGAGATGAACATAAGCATGTTGCTTTAGAAAAAGAAGAATGGGTTGATTCTTATAAAGTTAAATTTAGAATTGGTGACGTTAAAGATAGGGATTCGCTTAGAAACGCTATTGAAGATTACAAACCAGGAGTAATTATTAATACTGCTGCATTAAAGCACGTACCTATTTGTGAAAACAATCCATTTGAATCTGTGAATGTGAATATTATAGGCCATCAAAACCTTATTCAAGCTGTTAAATGGGCTAACCATACAATTGAAACGCTTATATTTGTAAGTACAGACAAAGCTTGTAAGCCAATAAATGTATACGGAATGAGTAAAGCTATATCTGAAAGACTTTATATTGAATACGCTAACCAACAGAGAGATATAAAAGTTTGTCTTGTTAGGTATGGAAATGTATTGGAATCAACTGGTTCTGTTATTCCTTTCTTTAAGAAATTACTTAACGAAGGTAAAACATCATTGCCAATTACAGATATGAGAATGACAAGATTTTTGCTTACATTGGATAGAGCCACAGACTTAATCGATTGGACTTATTCAAACGACACGCATGGTATGATTGCAATACCAAAGGTAGAATCGTTCTCAATTCCAGAGATTGCTAGAGCATTGTTTAAGTGGAAAAGTATTGAAGGTGATTTAGATATTGTTGGTATAAGGCCTGGTGAGAAATTACATGAAGAAATGATTTCAGATATTGAATGGATGAGGACTAAAGATGGTGGTGAAAATTACTTGATTACAGATGAAATAATTTCAACAGAATCTAAATCCTACAATTCATACGATTCTCTTATGGATAATGATAAGGTTTATGAATTTTTACAAAAAAGTAACGTAATATGAAAGAATTAAATGTTGAACAATATAGAAAATTATTTAACACAAACCTAGAAAATTTAAAATTTGATAATGTTTTAACTGTTGAAGCCTTAAAGAATGAAATAGAATCTTTTGATATAAGTACTAAAGACCAAGTTAATTACATTTCCAATATGGAATTAGAGAAATGGTCATTTAAAGTTAATGGTGTTGATAAGGGTGATAAATATGAAAGTATAAATGTTAACGGCGTTCCAATCTTAAAGAAATATCTTTATGATATCGTACCAACATTAAACGTTAAATCAGTATTAGATGGTGGTGCTGGTGGTGGAATGAATACGAAAATTCTATCAACTAAATTAGATAAGGATACTAAGTTTTTATGTGTAGAGAATTATAAAAAACATTGTGAACATATTAAAGATAATTTAGATGATAGGTTTAACATAAATAAACCACATGTTAAGGTTAATGATTTTACAGTAATAAACGCATCTTTACATGATATACCATTAGAAGATAATAGTGTTGAATTGGCTTTTACACATGCAGTTATGTCACACATACCATTTTTACCAGCGATACTGGCAGTTAAGGAATTAGCTAGGGTTAGTTCTAAATATGTTTTACATATTGAACAGAAGAATTCTGTACACAGTATTGTTGTACCTGGTTACACCAAACATCACACCAATAAAGGATGTACCATGAATTATCAAAAAATATATAAAGAATTAGGTTTTAAGGAAGTAATGTACGAAGAAACACCATTAGGTGTTGGAAATCAAATAATGTGTGTATATTTAGGTGAAAAAATTGTATAATGGAAAGGTTTGAAAATAAAATGCCAAATGATTATTACGGTACTCATGTGATAAATAATTTTACTAACTTCACATTTAGTGATACAGATTACACATCCCCAATTTATTTTAGAAATCCAAAGAGAAAGTTTAAGCTATCACTTAACCATATTGAAGTAATTGAATTCTTTATTAGACTTCTTAAACCAAAAAACTTTATTGAAATGGGTACTCAGTTCGGTGAAACAGCTGTTAGGGTTTTACCACTCATCCCAGAACACTATTATGGTGTTGATATTGTTATGCAAGATAACATGAAGTTTCTAAATAAAAAGTATGATAATCTACATTTTTTTGAAATGAGTACTGATGACTTTTTCAAAAATTCATTTGATAATAGATTTTTTGATATGGCATTTATAGATGCATCTCACGATTATGAACAAACTCTTAAGGACTTCTTAAATATTAAGGATTTCATTGTTCCAGATGGTATTATATTTTTCCATGATACATACCCATCTACAATAAGTGAAACAGCCTCTGATTTATCTGGCGATTGTTATAAGTTACCAGAGAAGATAAGGTTAGAATATAATAATGAATTTGAAATAATAACGTTCCCAATTAATCCTGGGTTATCAATGGCTAGAAAGGTAAAAACCAATATCGGTGATGAAGAGTAATTTTTGTTTTATAATACCATCATATTGTAATAGTGATTTACACGGATTACAACTTAAAAGATGTGTTGCGTCAATTAGGAAGTGGCATGATAATCCGATATTCATAATTGACGATTTTTCAGAGATGAATATTCATAATTATTTATCGGAGTTTAAAGATATTATGGTTGTTAAGTCACAAGTTAAAGCTGCTGGTGATATGGTAACTTATTTTAACTTCTTACAAATTGATGGGTATAAAAACGCTGTTATTTTTCAAGATAGTATGACTCTAGAACATGAATTAGAAAATGTTACGGATATTGATACAGTAAGTCATATTTGGTATTTTACAAACCATAGGCACCATTGGCATAAGATTAAAGAACCAGATACTGAATATAATAAACAAAATAATATAAGAGTACACGATGACCTTATGATGGATTGTATAAATAAGATGATTACAAATGAAAAGTTTAGAGAGTGGGCGATTAATATTTACCCACAAAAGAATAAGTGGTCTGGTAATATTGGATGTCAATCCATTATTGATAAAGAATTTTTACTTAAATTAGAGGAAGAAACTGGAATTGTTTCTATAATGTATAAAATGAATAATAATAGATTTAGAAGAGTAGCTGAAAGTCTTTTTCCGTTGGCCTGTCAATATGTTATTGGTGATTCAATAGTTGAAAAGGGTTATGATGGTATTTATTATGATGGGATAAAACAACAAAACGGTAATATACGTTTAATGGCTAAACAATTAGGTCTTGGGAACTATAATGAAGTAGTACACCAAGTGTGTAAAAATAAATACTTTTCTAAGATAACCTTCAATAGAAGACCAATACCAACAAAATAATGGAATACATATTAATAAACACACCAAAAACGGCTGGAACTTTTACCAAAAAAAGAATTGTAGAACAAAATAAAAATGTTCATATAATACAAGGTCATTCAAGATGTATTAGTGATGATTTTATTTTTAACGCTTACCCAAATAATGAATATTATAAAAGTAGAAAATGGTGGGGGGTTGATTTAACAAAGCAACCAATTTTTAATGACGCTATTAAATTCACAATTATTAGAAACCCATATGATTTGTTAACAAGTTATTTTATTAGTAGGTGGGGTGATAATGATAAGGGAATGACAAGAAAGTTACCAAACCTTGACTTTACTAACCTAATTAAAGAGTTTTCTAACCAAGAAAAAGATTGGCACGTACCATTATGGAGAGATTTTCTTTATTTCAATTTATTTGACGAAGACGGTAATTCCAGATGTGACTATGCGATTATATATGATACTTTAAATGAAGGTCTTTCTGAGTTTTCAAAACAACATAATTTAAAATATAAGTCTGGTGGTGTGGAAAATAAAACTGGTAGAAAGAACAAAAATTATAAAAATTATTATAATGATGAAACTATTGACTTAATTACTGAAAAGTGTAAATTAGAATTAGATATGTTTAATTTTGATTTTGATGGTTATAGAGGTAATGAAAAAATAATAAATGTATCAAATTTAAAAATTGATTGGAATAAAATTTTAAAAAAATGAAAATATTAATAGTGGGTTCAACAGGAATGTTAGGTAATACATTAAAACAGTATTTTTTAGCAATAAAGTATGAAATTAAAACACTAGATAGAAAAGACTTAGATTTATCTCAATGTAGTTGGGGTGAATTAGAAGATAAAATCATTGAAAGTGATTGTG
>Ga0181566_10001240_pt1 | contig 20877 bp, 22 predicted proteins | sample 101ome_15_FD_133762 | JGI IMG/M metagenome (GOLD analysis project Ga0181566, IMG submission 133762) | Coastal salt marsh microbial communities from the Groves Creek Marsh, Skidaway Island, Georgia - 101402AT metaG (megahit assembly) | ecosystem: Environmental > Aquatic > Marine > Intertidal...
CCCAGGACGGCTTAAACCCCAGAACGCCGCAAAAAGCGGCCGGACGTATGACGGAACCCACCGTTTGGCTACCGATGGCTAAAGGACAATAACCAGCGGCAACGGCGGCAGCTGAACCGCTACTCGATCCACCGGGCGTATGGGCCGTATTATTCGGGTTCCGCGTTGGTCCGGGTTCAAAGAAAGCAAACTCCGTGGTGGTCGTCTTCCCCAAGACCAGCGCCCCGGCCTCTTTAAGCAAACGAACGCAGGCTGCTTCCTCGCCCTCCAACGCTTCGAGCGGCAGCAGCGATCCGGCCCGCGTGGGCAGTCCATCAACGTGAAAAATATCCTTTATACCTACAAGACATCCCCGAAGGGCCAGGGTTGCCTTTGCCCTCGAGACGAGCCCCTCTAGCGCGTCGGCTTCACCTTGGAGTCGCTTTAGTTGATTTTCTTCTCCTACCAGCGCCTCTATTTCGAGATCGAGCGCGGCAGCCCGCTCCAACTGCAATGCAATCGATCTATCCAAATCGATCATCGCTCCGGTGAGGAATAGAGTAGATACGACCAATCGCTGACTACCGCTTCATCACCAATCTGCCGCAGTCGTTTATCCACGTCTCTGCCTGGCAAGCGCTGTGCAGCCCTAAGTAGTAGAGGGATCCACTCCAGGGCCTCCGTCGACGTCCCCCTTTCCCAGGGCCACTCGGCATCAAAGCCGTGGTTGATCAACCATAAGGTGGCGCTTTGCAGCCTGTCCCCCTCTTTTCCAGACCAGAGGTCGTAGCCCAGCGATCTTCCCAAATCGGCCAGATCAAAAAAGGCGCTGACATTCGTCATACAGCGATTGAGCGAATCCGCGCTCTCCACTTGTCCTGGCTGACTGCCATCGGGATCTACGAGCGTGAAGAGACGCGCCTGCGCGCGCTCAAACGCCTGCTGCGCGATCCCTTTCTTACGGCAGAAAAGAGCGAGAGCAGTGACCTGAACATCACAGCATATGCCGTAACTATCTTCTCTTCCCCGTGCTTCTACGCCAAACTCGCTCTCTGATAGCCATTCAAGGTACCGACTAAACCAGGCTTCTAGATCAGCCTGATCGTCCGCGTTCCATGAGGATGAATTCACCAGCAGCCCCACGTGATCGACCAGCCAACTGAAACCGTGAGCATCCATAATACCCTCTGCCCGTCCTAGACAGCGCCCCCTGATCGCCTGCGCATATTCGAGATGAGGACTCATAGCCGTCTGCTCGTCGAGAAAGAAAATGCGCAGCAGCAGCGCTGCCCGCTCGGCAAAATCCTCAAAGTCACTAAAGAAGTAAGCCGTGCTCAGCGTGCCAACCGCCGAGCATAGACCGACTAGACGCGGATGGTCATATGCTTCGCATTCCCCGTTGACTTCTCCTTCTCTGTTCAGATAGGGCTTTCCCCCTTCTACATCTGGATCGGGCCACCAGTTAGGAGCCAGACTCATATAGTCGCACCGGTTGTTACTGGGAGGCACTTCCTCCTTCTCCACCACGGAAAACGGCCGCGTTGCCAAGGCCTTATTAGCCGCTTCAAGCAGCCGTTCGTCCGCGGCAACAAAGCCTTCATCGCCCTCAAAAATCAGAGAACGAACGCGTAGTAAATTTTCTACATCGAGCATAAAGACGCGAGGATTACTTTCCATTATGCCTCAAAAAGAGATAGAGAAGTCTCAGTAATTTCGTGCGCTCCTACCAACGGCACGGTGAGAAGAATTTTCGGTTTCTCGAAATACAAAGCGCGTGAAAGGCGTGAACCATTTTCTGCTCTATGCAGTTTAAACGCCTCCACTCCTCAGGCCGATTTACCTTGCCATTTTTCGACAAATTGCACAGATTGTTGCGCGGCAGTGCCCCTATTCTTTGAGGAGATATCGTGTCCCGCGCACTGAGTTTGAGCACGTTACTTTTTGCCATATGGCTGATCTGGTCAGGGCATTATACGCCGCTTCTACTCGCCTTTGGCGTGCTTTCCTGTGCCTTGGTTCTACTCGTCAGCCACCGCATGCGGATTATTGACCCCGAAGGACATCCAATCCACCTCGTCCGGGGCAGCCTATCTTACGGCCTCTGGCTGACGTGGGCTCTGATACAATCTAATGTCGATTTGGCCAAACGGGTGCTTTCGCCGAGCATGCCCATTGCGCCGCGCATGATCCGCGTCAAAGCAAGCCAAAAAACCCACTTGGGGCAAGTTATTTACGCTAATTCTATAACGCTTACGCCGGGCACGGTCTCCGTCGACATCGAAGACGGAATGATCGAAGTACACGCCCTGACTGCAGAAGCAGCGCAAGAGCTCATAGACGGCGAAATGGACCGCCGCGTCACCCGCTTAGAAAACGAGGACTGATGTTTATCGCAGCTATGATCGGCGTGCTGATCACCATGCTGATGGCCCTCGTGCGCGCCCTGTCGGGTCCCACGGTATTCGACCGCATTCTCGCCGTCAACATGTTTGGCACCAAAACCGTGCTCTTTATCGCCGTGCTGGGCTTCCTAAGCGGCCGTCCCGAATTTCTCGACCTCGCGTTGGTATATGTCCTAATCAATTTCATAGGCACAATCGCCATCCTGAAATTTGTGCGCTTTGGCAAAGTGGAGACCGCCTAATGGATCTAATCGTCTATTACGCGAGCTGGGCCCTACTCTCATGCGGTGCCTTCCTGTGCGCAGTAGGTGGATTGGGCATTTTGCGCCTACCCGATTTTTATAGCCGCCAACACGCAGCGGGCATCACGGATACACTGGGCTCTGCCTTCGTGCTCATAGGCCTCATGTTGCAGAGCGGCTTTTCTCTCAACGCTGCCAAGCTGGTGATGATTTTGATATTTCTCATCCTAACCAGCCCGGTGGCGACGCATGCCATCGCGCAAGCGGCCAGACAAAGCGGGCTGGAGCCCAAAGTCGTAGCAGAGGAGGATGAGGCGTGATCCACGTTGTCGATATGACGCTCTTGGCGTTTCTAGCCCTAGTCGCTATTGCCATCACGCGCATGACGAACCTCTTTGCAACTTCCGTGCTAACCGGCGTGTACAGCCTATTAATGGCCTGTATCTTCACCGTCTTAGACGCAGTTGATGTGGCCTTTACCGAAGCTGCGGTTGGAGCAGGTATTTCTACCGTGCTCTTTCTCGCAACGCTGTCTCTAACTACGCAGCGCGAGAAACCACAGCGGTCGCCTAATTGGAAAGCGCTTTGCGTCGCCCTCTTAACGGGCGGTGCGCTCGTCTATGGCACCTTCGACATGCCCCACTTTGGCGACCCGCAGGCCCCCGTCCATCAACACGTAGGGCCGCACTACATTGGCGTATCACCCACTCAAATAGGCGTGCCCAATATGGTCACCTCTGTATTGGCCAGCTACAGAGGCTACGATACGCTGGGAGAAACTGCGGTCATCTTCACCGCCTGTATGGCCGTGCTGCTTCTCTTACAGCATGAGAAACGGCGCGACGAACAGTCGGCCGTCGAGGAAAAGCCCGACAAAGAGGCCATGGAGCACGCCATGATTCTGCGCGTTCAGAGCAAGTTTTTTATACCGCTCATACTCCTTTTTGGCCTTTACGTGCAGTTCCACGGCGATTTTGGTCCGGGTGGAGGTTTCCAAGCAGGCGTAATCTTTGCCGCCGGTATTATTCTATACTCACTGGTTAACGGATTGGATAAGGCCCGCCAGATTATTCCACCAAACGTATTGCACGGACTGGTTGCATTTGGCCTCTTGCTCTATGCTGGAACCGGCTTGGCATCGCTCTTTATGGACGGCAACTTTTTGCAGTATCGAGCGCTAGCCGAGGAAGCAACGCACGGTGAACACATCGGCATACTTCTCATAGAGTTAGGCGTTGGCATCACGGTAGCAACGGTAATGACCTCGATGTTTTTTAGTTTTTCCGGCAGGAGGCGTTCATGAGCGACGCACTCGGCCTATACAATTACTGGATCGCGATCTTCCTGATGATGGTGGGTTTTTACAACGTAATCGCCAGCGGCAACCTCGTTAAGAAACTCATTGGCTTGAGCATTTTTCAGACATCGGTATTCCTGCTCTACATAACAATGGGCAAGGTCAAGGACGGAACGGCGCCAATTTTGGGAGACGGATACGACACTTTTTCCAATCCCCTCCCCCACGTGCTTATTCTGACCGCCATTGTCGTAGGCATAGCTACGACCGCGGTGGGACTGGCGCTGGTTGTTCGAATCCAAGAACACTTTGGGACAATTGAAGAAGACGAACTCATTGCGCAGGAGGACAGCCCGTGAGTAGCCACCTGCCGATTGTACCCATTGTATTGCCAATGATAGCAGCCCCTCTGTGCTCGCTGCTGCGTCGCCCGGCCCTTATTTGGCCCCTGACCACAGGCGTCGGTTGGCTGGTTTTTGCCGCCTGTGCTGCACTCCTAATGCAGGTTGTAGAATCCGGGCCCATCGTTTATACCATGGCCAATTGGGATGCACCTATTGGCATTGAGTACCGCATAGATTTACTCAACGCATACATCCTCGTCTTGGTGAGCGGCATAGCCGCGGTGGTTCTTCTCTATGCGCCGCAGAGCGCCGCAAGCGAATTGCCTCAGGATCGACATCATCTTTTCTGCGCTGCCTTTCTCCTATGCCTGACCGGCCTGCTCGGTATCACGATCACTGGCGATGCCTTTAATGTTTACGTCTTTCTCGAGATATCTTCGCTGGCTTCCTACGCGCTTATCAGCGTAAGCCGCGATCCTCGCGCGCTTAAAGCCGCCTATAAATACCTGATCATGGGCACGATTGGCGCCACCTTTATCTTGATTGCAGTGGGCTTGATGTACATGATGACCGGCACCCTGAATATGGCTGATCTGGCACAGCGGGTAAAAATGGTCGAGGATACGCGCACTATCCTGATGGCCTTCGCCTTCTTAAGCATCGGCATCATGCTCAAAATCGCGCTCTTTCCGATGCACGCCTGGCTGCCCAACGCGTATTCCTATGCTCCTTCGCTCGTAACCGCTTTTATCGCAGCAACGTCCACCAAGGTTTCGCTGTACGTTTTTCTTCGCTTCGTATTCACAATATTTGGTGCGGAATACGCCTTTGACACGCTGCGTTTTAACGACGTCTTGCTGCCATTGGCCCTCCTGGGGATTGTGGTCGCATCGGCCGTGGCGATCTATCAAACCGATCTTAAGCGCCTGCTCGCCTATTCGAGCGTTGCCCAAATCGGATACATCGTCTTAGGCATCAGCATGGGCACTGTGACGGGCCTGACGGCAGGGCTAGCGCATATGTTCAACCACGCCCTGATGAAGGGGGCTCTCTTTCTGGCCGTTGGGTGTATCGTCCTGCGCCTCCATTCTTCTCGCCTTGAAGACATGGCCGGCTTGGGCAAGCGCATGCCCATTACCAGCTTCGCCTTTGTTTTGGGGGGCCTGGGGCTTATAGGCGTTCCGCTCACGGCCGGTTTTATCAGCAAATGGTACTTGCTCTTGGGAACGCTGGAACTGGGCTGGTGGCCCGTAACCGTGCTCCTACTCATATCTTCTCTGCTGGCTGTAGCCTACGTTTGGCGCTTTGTCGAAGTCGCCTATTTTCAGCCGCCACCCGCAGGGGCTTCCTCTGATGAAGCGCCGCTCTCTATGCAGATCCCACTCTGGATGCTGCTGGCAACAACGCTCTATTTCGGGTTGCAAACCGACGTGACGGCGGGATTGGCGCAGCGAGCCGCACTGTGGCTATTGGGAGGTGGACAATGAGCGCTGAAATGGCCATTGCTGTCGCCATCCTACTGCCTGCGTTAGGTGCGCTGCTCGTAGCCCTATTAGGGCAATCGCCCAACCTTCGCGACGGCGCCATGCTCTTGGTGGCAACGGCGACCTTTATCGTCGTGTGCACGCTCTATCCAGAGGTCGCTTCGGGCGGACGTCCCACACTTCACCTATTAGAAGTATTGCCGGGACTCGACCTAGCCTTCCAAATCGAGCCCTTGGGCATGCTGTTCTCTCTGGTCGCATCGGGTCTGTGGATTCTGACTTCACTCTACGCCATCGGCTATATGCGCGGCCACCACGAGGAAAACCAAACGCGTTTCTTCGCCTTTTTTGCCGTCGCAATTTCTGCAGCCCTCGCTGCCGCATTCTCCGGCAATATGCTCACCCTGTTTTTCTCCTACGAAGTACTGACGCTTTCTACCTATCCACTGGTTACGCATCATCGCACACCAGAGGCCCTCCGTGCTGGCCGTATTTACATGGGTATTCTGCTGTCGACCTCTATCGGCCTCCTTCTATTGGGAGTCTTATTGACCTATCACGTAGCAGGCACCCTGAGTTTTATCCAGGGGGGTATCCTAGCTGGACACGCAACGCCGCTTATGACCGGCATCCTGCTCTTTCTCTACGCATATGGGACGGGTAAAGCAGCTCTGATGCCCATACATCGCTGGCTGCCCAACGCAATGGTCGCTCCCACGCCAGTCAGTGCCCTACTGCACGCGGTCGCCGTAGTAAAAACGGGCGTTTTCACTATTGTGAAGGTAGTGGTGTATATCTTTGGCATCGACCATCTAAGCAGCACGGGTTTCCACATTTACCTAGCCTATATCGCAGGGGGAACCATCGTCCTCTCTTCGCTCGTTGCCATGCAGCAGGACAACCTCAAAGCGAGATTGGCCTACTCGACGATTAGCCAACTGTCCTATATCGTACTCGGCGCAGCGCTGGCCAATGCACACGGCATTTTAGGCGCAGGTTTACACATTGCAATGCACGCCTTTGGTAAGATCACCCTATTTTTCTGCGCGGGCGCCATTATGGTGGCCCTCCATAAGACGGAAATCAGCGATATGCGCGGGATAGGTCGACAGATGCCCTTCACCATGGCTGCATTCATTATCGGATCGCTGAGTATTATTGGGGTTCCTCCACTGGGCGGCTCGTGGAGCAAGTGGTATTTAGCACTGGGAGCGGCCGATACGAGCCACCTGCTTCTAGTTGGCGTGCTCATGCTATCTTCGCTGCTCAACATTGCCTACCTCCTCCCCATTCCCGCTCGCGCCTTTTTCAGCAAGGCTACGGGCGACGACGGACACCATGGGGAAGGCCTTCACGAGGCTCCCTTGTTTTGCCTGATTCCCCTTTGCCTAACCGCTCTGGGATGCGTGCTGCTCTTCTTTTTCACAGATCCCATATACCAGCTTCTGGCTCCCATTGTCCAACCCTGAGGTAGGTATGTCCGACAAAAAACGCGACGAGCGATGGCTCGACCAGAATCGCAACCAAACCAAACTTTTCCACGCCCTGGGCGCGGTATGTGCACTGCTTTTCGCCGCAGACTTCGCGATTCACAGGCACGTCTATTTTGAGGTAGAAAGCACTTACGGCTTCTATCCCGTATTCGGATTTGCCGCATACGCTCTCATTGTTGGTGCCGGTTGGCTATGGCGACGCGTGGTCTTACGCCGAGAGGATTATTACGATGTATGAGCTGCCCCCCGGCACCCTACTAGCCGTCGGCGCACTGCTGCTGGCCTTTACCAAAGGTCGCATACAGGGAGCAATCTCCCTGCTCCTGCCCGTCCTCAGCTTTTTGCACTTACTTCAGTTTGAGGTGGGCACATCTATTACGCTCGGCCTGTTTTCCTACGAACTAACGCCCATTCGGATTGATCGTCTGGCCCTTGTGTGGGGCTATATATTTCACTTGGCGGCTTTCCTCAGCGCCCTCTACGCCCTGCACGTCAAGGATGCTCTACAGCACGTCAGCGGGGCGATATATGCAGGCACGGCCATTGGCGCAGTTTTCGCGGGCGACCTGATCACTCTGTTTGTCTACTGGGAATTGACGGCTATTTCTTCCGTCTTCTTGGTGTGGGCTAGCCGCACAGAAGCGAGCTATCGCTCGGGCATGCGCTATCTGCTTATCCAGGTCGGCTCGGGGGTCATCCTGCTCTCCGGCGTGCTACTCCACTTCCGCGACACCGGATCAATCGATTTCAACCATCTCGGCATGGGCTCAACGGCAACGCTGCTGATCCTATTGGCCTTTGGCATTAAGTGTGCATTTCCCTTTATGCACAACTGGCTTCAGGATGCCTATCCACAGGCGACTCCCACGGGTACGGTTTTCCTGAGCGCCTTCACCACTAAGCTGGCGGTCTACGCTTTGGCCCGCGGCTTTGCCGGCACCGAAGAGCTCGTCTACATTGGCGCGGCCATGACCGCTTTCCCCGTCTTTTTCGCCGTCATAGAGAACGATCTGAGACGCGTGCTGGCCTACAGCCTCAACAATCAGCTGGGATTTATGGTCGTCGGCGTCGGAGTGGGGAGCGAACTGGCCCTCAACGGGACGGCCTCCCACGCCTTTGCACACATTTTGTACAAGGCGCTACTCTTTATGGCAATGGGCGCCGTTATAACGCGCGTCGGATCGTCCAAAGCATCTGATTTAGGGGCTCTCTATAAGTCGATGCCCTACACGACTTTCTTCTGCATTATTGGCGCAGCTGCCATTTCTGCCTTTCCGCTCTTCAGCGGATTTGTCACCAAATCGCTCACGATGTCGGCCGTTGCCAAAGATCATTATACCGTCGTGTGGTTTATCATGCTATTTGCGTCAGCCGGCGTGCTCCATCACTCGGGTATCAAGATCCCCTACTACGGTTTCTTTGGTCACGACCGCGGCCTGCGCTGCAAAGAAGCGCCTCTCAACATGCTGATAGCCATGGGCATTACGGCTTTTGCCTGCGTTGCCGTGGGTGTATATCCAGAAGCGCTCTACTCGATCTTGCCCTATGCCGTTGACTACCAGCCCTATACGGTAGACCACGTGCTGACCCAGCTACAGCTCCTGTTTTTCGCCCTGCTTTCCTTCGCGATTCTGGCGCGCAACCACCTAGAGCCCCCGGAAGTCCCGTCCACCATCCTAGACACCGATTGGATGTACCGGAAGGCGCTGCCTGCGGTCTTACACCCTCTCGGGCATGCAGTGCTCACCGTGCGCGACGGCTTTATCACAGCGGGTAAAGCGGCTGTCGGGCAGCTCCTTGCGGCGCTGAGTCACCCTCACAGATACGACGGACTCTTCTCCCGAACCTGGACTACCAGCGGAAGCGTCCTATTAGCGCTGCTATTTCTCGGATTATATTTCGTCTACTACGCCTAGCGCAGCGAGGCGGGCGCCTCTATAGAAAGCCTGCAAAGGCCAGCGCAACAACGACGACGCCGTGGTTTATTTCGCCGCTTTCCACCAGCGCGCGAATTTCGGCGGGGTCGATCTCCAAGACATCGATATCTTCACCCGCATCCAACATCTGCTCATCCGTCTTGCGCGCATCGCGCGCCAAGAAACTAAAGCACCAATTATCCTGCAGAGCCGGATTCGGCGCGACTTTGCCCAAAGGCACGATCTCTACTGCCGTATAGCCGGTTTCCTCGAGCAATTCCCGAGCAGCCGCCTTCGCTGGATCTTCTCCGGATTCGACAACTCCTCCGGGTATCTCCAGACCCGTTTCCTCCGTGCCATGACGAAACTGGCGGACCATCACGACGCGACCTTGGGGACTAATAGCCACTACGTTGACCCAGTGGTTCATCTCCATCACGATAAAATCGTGTGCTTTTCCCGTGCGCGGCGATATCGAACGATCTTCTCGCACCGAGAAGAAACGAAAGTCAGCGCGCTCTCGGCTCGCTATTTTCTCCCAGCGTTCGACCATATTAACCCGTTGTCCTCATGCCCGCCGCAACGCTTTGTATGCTTTGGCGCAGCAAGTCTCGTAGGGTTCCCTCCGCCTCTTCATCGCCGCCCTGCAACCGGCGCAGCAGGTCAATTTGAATAAGGTTGAGCGGGTCGACGTATGGATCTCTTTCAGAAATCGAACGCTGCAGCCAGGGCACGCCGTCAAGCAAGTCTTTTCGCCCCGTCATTTTTCCGAGTGCAAAACAGGTCCGGCGATATTCTTCGTCTAGCTTTTTCCATATGGCCTCTCCCTCCTGACGTCTCTGCATCAGCTTGCCATATTCGTAGGCCATATGCATGTCGGCTTTAGCTAGGGCAAGTTCGGCATTGTCGACCGTTCCGCGAAAGAAGCTCCATTCGTTATACATGCGCTGGAGTTCCGCCCAACCGTTTTGATGATTTTCCGCACACGCCGTCAGCGCGCTCCCCATTCCATACCACGCCGGAATAAGCGCCCGGCTTTGCGTCCAGGCAAAAACCCAGGGAATCGCTCGTAGCCCTTCAAGGGTAGCCGGTCCGGAACGACGCCTAGACGGTCTCGAACCTATGGGCAGGTCTTCGATCACGGCGATAGGCGTAGCCGAGCGAAAGTATTCGACAAATCCCGCCATTTCAACCAGATCCCGGTACGATTTATAGGCCCGATCTCCCAGCTGATGCGTCATCTCGACCCACCCCCCATCGGGCTCTCTCTCGAGCTGAGCCTCAACGAGAAAAGTCGCGGAGGTAATCTGTTCCAAGTGACGGAAGGCGATCTGAGCGTCGTCGTAGCGCGCTGCCAATACTTCTCCCTGCTCCGTCATTCGAATAGCGCCCCCCACGGTGTGCGGAGGAAGGGAAAGAATACTGCGGGCCGCCGGGCCGCCACCGCGACCAAGAGAGCCCCCACGGCCGTGGAAAAACACGACCTGCACCCCGGAAGCTTCTCCAATGGCGTGTAGAGCTACCTGGGCCTGATACTGTCCCCAACAGGCGGCCAAATATCCGCCGTCTTTAGTGCTATCGGAATACCCAATCATAACGGTCTGCACGGCGCCTGATTCTCGCACGCGCTCGGCATATTTATCGCAGGCCAAAAGCTGCTTGAGGACATCGCCACCCCGCTGCAGGTCGTCAATGGTCTCAAAGAGCGGCACAATGCCCACACTGCCTACGCCCAGCGCTTCAGTCCCCGCTTCCCGCGCCGTCCAGTGCAGCAGCCAGAGGACCTCCAATACATCGCTGGGATGGTGGGTCATACTGATGACATGCCCACCCAAAACCTCATGCCCATGCAGTTGAACCGTCCGCGTCAATAGGCGAAAAAGCGCGAGCGCTTCGGCCGTTTGCTCAGAGAGAGCCGCTTCGTCCGGGGCGATATACGCGCCGAGCGTATCGACTAAGATCGCCTGTCGCTCGTCCTCTGAAAGACGGAGATAATCGACGTCATCTCGAAGAGCGCTCATTAATTCGGCAACGACCTGTTCGTATACGCTGGAATCTTGCCGCACATCGAGACGAGCCATATGGAAGCCGAAGATACGGATACGGCACAGCCAGTCTTTAACGGCAGTAGAAGCAACTACCCCCGCGCCGTGATCAATCAAGCTCTGGTAAACGCGCTGAATATCGCGCTCCAACTCCTCGGCGCGATGATAGGCACCCTCTTGCTCGACATCGTCAATAGAGGCAACGGTCTGCTGCAGTCTCCACCGAACAACGCGTAAAAAACGCCGGTAGACCTCAAAGGGTGAAACCCGCTCTAGCCTAGAGATAAGGCTGGGCCACAGCGATAGGGCCCGCTCCAAAGCCTCTCTGATCTCATCGCTAATCTCAACCCAATGGGTCGACATACTCAGCAGGCGTATAGCGGCCTGACACTCCGCTAAATGAGCCTCTAACGCTGCGCGGCGCAGCGTGCCGAGTGTCTGTTCTGTTATATCACTTGTGACGAATGGATTACCGTCGCGATCACCGCCGATCCAGCTGCCAAAATGGAGAAAGCGCGGCTGATTAAACTCCGTTCCGGGATAATATCGCTCAAGTCCGATCTCCAGTTCACGGTATAGACGCGGCACGACGTTCCACAGGGTCTGCATAACAAAGAGCGAACGTTCAACTTCTTCCAACACGGTCGGCCGTTCCGGGCGATGCGAGTCCGTTTGCCAAAGAGAAGTGAGCTCGCCCAAAACTCGTTCTTCAATTTCGGCCTCTTCGCGCGGCAGCAAATCCACCGCAGAGAGATCGACTAGCGATTGCTGTAAATTGCGCATGCTCTGACGCAGCGTGCGGCGCTTGGCTTCAGTCGGATGAGCGGTGAACACAGGTTCGATATCAAGCTGGTCTAAAAACAGCTGGATCTGAGTAGCATCACATCCATCATCGCTGAGTTTCTTAAGCGCATCGCCAATGGATTCGGGACGAGAATCTAACCCACTGCGCCACTCGCGGTCTCGCAGCACGCGCACCCGGTGTCGATCTTCAACCATATTTATCAGATCAAAGAGGATTCCAATTGCGCGCAGGACGACACTTATATCTTCGTCGTCAAAGCCTGCGATGAGTTCACTCAGTTCTCTCTGAGCGCGCTCATCTCCGCGGCGCCGTGCGCGCGCCAGCTCAATGACGTGCTCGACGAGTTCTGTTCTGCGCACACCGACCTGGTCTTGCAGCACCCTGTACAGATCGTTGGTCAACCGGCGCACTTCTTGGACGAGTGTATGAGGACTTGCCATTCTATTAGAGGCCTAGTTTGTCTTGTATGTCTGCCGCTATCTCTTCGGGCTCGGCATCGATATCGACCGAGATTGCAGAGTGCGGCTCCTCCAGCGTTTGAAATTGACTCTCTAAGAGCGATGCAGGCATATAGCGATGCACGCGCTTGGCGAGCCGATCGGCAATAAGCTGGCGGCTCCCCTTCAAATGAACCACCCGCACCTCTGCCCGATCATCCACCAAGATCGCTCGGTAGGTCTCCTTTAGAGCAGAGCATGCTAGTATTGCACCCTGCCTGGCATCCAACCACGTGCCAATGTGCTCTGAGAGCGCGCGAAGCCACGGCCAGCGATCCGCATCTTCAAGCGGAACCCCCTGGGCCATTTTGTCTACGTTCGCCTGGGGATGAAAATCATCCGCGTCGTAATATGACCAACCAATACGGTCGGCAAGCAGCGCTCCAACCGTCGACTTCCCCGAACCCGTAACACCCATTAATACAATAACTTTACACGCAATACCTTCTGACACGGTATTTTCCCTTTCGTTACAACCCTTCATAAGATATGCATACAGCCCGTATCTTCAAGGCTGGACCGAACCACATTACACAGGGCCTCGTACACAAAAATACCTCGGGTTGACCCGAGGTATTTTTGCACGCTAAAGCAGTCTATCCGCTCAGCCCAGTTTCTCCACATTCACCCAAGAGCCCGAACTACTGGAGGCGTAGCACGCATCAATAATCGCGACGGCATCGGCAGAGCACTGCAGGTCCTCATTCAGCTCTTCGCGACTTATCTCCCCCCGTACCGCCGCAAGCAGACGCTCTACGCGCGTGGGCAGCGCCGGTGCTTCTTCAACCGGCTGGGCGTCTTTACCTGGAGCGGCGACGACGTATCCCAGCTGGGGATGATTAAACAGAGTGCCTTCGCTTCCCGTCACCTCTAGGCCGCCAATGCCCCCGGTTTGAACCCAAGAGGCTTCGACCGTGCCCAGAACGCCGTTTGCGAAGCGGAAAAGGGCGATGCCGTGATCGTCGACCGCACTGTAGATACCCGAGGCGTTGCCAATGGTCGCCGTAACGCTATCGACCGTGCCGATAAACGAACGCAGCAGGTGAACTGCATGCGCCCCCATATCCATAAACGCCCCACCCCCCGCCAGTTCGGGATTGCTAAACCAGGCCAGGTCTTCCGAGTCAAACCAGTGTCCGTAGGCTGCGTGATGGGCATTGCGAAAGCGCGCGTGCGTGATCTGCCCCAGTGCCCCGCTGTCTATCACTCTTTTAACGCCCTGCATAACCCCGTCAAACGGTTGAAAGTAGCCCATGTGAACAATCGTATCATGCGCTCGAATAAGCGCTAATGCTTCTGCAGCATCCGCGGTGAGAGCCGTGAAAGGCTTTTCGCAAAAAATGGGTTTTCCAACGGGAATAGCGGCCTTTAATAGGGGCAGATGACGGGTGTTTTCTGCGCAGATAATGAAGGCATCTACGTCTTGACGACCGACTACTGAATCCAAATCTCCGCTAAACTCGGCGCCATATTCTTCGGCGTAGCGGGTACCGCGATCCGCCATATCGTCCCAGAGGGCCACGAGCGAGCAATCATCTCGCTTGGATATCTCCTCGAGAAAGCCGCGGGTGTGAATATGTGCAGCCGAAAGCAACGCTATATTTGTCAATCTGAACTTCCTTTCTCTTTTGTGGTGTATTTGAAACACATGTAGTAAAATATCACAAACCCAATACCCTGCCGTGCAGAAACTCCATGGCGCGCGCGCTGTCGACGTCTACCGCGCAGTCGACGGACATACCCTCTTCGCTTTCCTCAGGCAGGACCCTAAGGCTTCCCGCCGACGCTCCTTCGGTCTCTACTCCAATTGCCAGCGCACGCATCGCAAAGAGGGAGGGCTCAATGAGCAGGGCAGGAACGGCAGGATCGTGCAGATGCATTTTGCGCGCTCCCCCCTGTGCCTGCTCAAATTCAAAGACGCTCTGCGTGGCCTCTTGTACGAACCGAGTCCAACGATCCCCGTGCGCTTGGCAAGCGGCCACGATTTCACCTTCCGTGAGCGTGAGCTGCTCCGTTACGTCGAGCGGTATGAGCGTTAGGTTAGTCCGTGCCTGTAGCAGTTCACTCAGAGCATGAGGATCTGCATAGATATTGTATTCGCTCGTGTCCGTTATATTTCCACCACACCACAGGGCCCCTCCCATCGCTACAACGCGACGCGCCCTGTTGAGTATACCCGGCGATTTCCTTTCGGCCAGCGCCAAATTGGTCAGCGGTCCGATAGCGACAACGATAAGCTCTCCGGGGCGCTTCTGGATCTCTCTGATGATATGATCGACGGCTCGACCAACCGGCAGCGTGCTCGGTTCAGGTAGTTCAGCATACCCCAACCCCGTGCTCCCATGCACTTGGACAGCATCCACGCGATCTATAAAAAGCGGCCTCTCCGCTCCTACGTAAACGGGCACGTCGTCCCGGCCCAGCAATTCCAGCAGCTGCAGCGCACTGCGCGTCCCCTGCTCGATCGACACGTTGCCCGAAACGACCGTGAGGCCAATGACGTCCAGCTCGGGCGCGTTTAATGCCATCGCAATAGCGAGGGCATCGTCTACCCCCAGATCTGTATCAAACAAAACGGGCTGCATATCTACTCGTGGAGTGCGCGCTCTGCACCGTCTTGAGGCCGATAGCCCACGTCGCGCTGTGCATTTTCTAGATCAACCCAGCGCCGGTCGTTATCTGACATCCCATAGTATATGCCAAACCGGAGCGCCGGATCGGCTTCGATGCAGCACCGAACCAACTCGGCGATATCGCGCTGACTGCACCACAGGTCTGCGCGCCCGCTGCGCGGGCTATCTTCCCCTGTAACCCACCCAATGCGAATACACAGACTAGACACTCCGTGACTGTATCCGTACACCCGAGCGAGAGATTCCGACCAGACCTTGCTAGCGGCATAGATATTGCGCGGCTGCCCCGGCGTATCGACGGATACGAAGGGCACCTCGGCAGGCACGTCCTCCTCCCGCCCTTCAACAATTGATCTGTAGGGCTCGTGCTCGCAGTCGCCGGTCGAAACCTGTATTGTGCTAGCCGCCACAATGCGGCTAACGCCCGCCTCGCGGCTAGCCTCAAAAATGTGGTAGGTCCCGATGAGATTGTTATCGCGCAAACTCTCCCAGCTCCGCCCTGATGGATCTGCAGCCATATGCACAACGACGTCCATACCCTTGACCGCACGGCGCACGGCCTCCACGTCGGTAATATCGCAGGTGAAATAGCGGCTGTCGGGCAAATCAATTAATCGATCGTCAAAAACGCGCTCGGACAAATCGCGACTGCGATCCAAACCATAGAGCTCATAGCGCTCAGGCGAGCGGCTTAAATGCAGGTAAACAGCGCTACCCACCAGGCCCGAAATCCCCGTTATAAGAATCTTTTTCACCGCTTTAATCTCCACTCCTTACACTCATCAATCCAAAGGTACGAGCCGCAGCGCATTTTCGCGAAAGATCTTTCGTCTCACCCCCTCAGGCAGGGCCAATGGACGCAGATAGTCCTGTAGGGCATTGCCCGGCGCATCGCGTCCGTAGAGCAGTCGATCGGAAAATCGCTCCAAAAATTGCAGAGCGTGATCAGAATCTCTCCGCAGCGCCCCCAGTCCCGATCCAGCGGAAAGATCGGCCCAGAGATTGTCGTATGTTTCCATGAGGCGAATAAGCTCGCCCCCTTCTACAATGGGTCCGTTGGGATATAAAGCCGAGTCGCGCTCGGCGTCGCCACTTATATAGCGCCAAAAGCCCGGTGCATGTCCCACAAAGATCGTATCAGGACACGCCTGGAGAGCGCGCTCAAGCGGTCCGGGCATACCACCGTACCAGTGTGGCTGATATACGGGCACTCCTCTTTCATCCGGCAAATAGGGTACGTCCAGATGTAGGACAACCGGACATGAGAGCGAACCGGCCGTGCGAAACAATTCGATACTGCGCGGGTCGTCGAGCAGCATCCGATAGCTCCATTCTCCGCAAACTCGCACTCCGTGCGTGTGGTATGCGGCCTCAAAATAGGCGCTTGCATTCCCTTCAGAGGGGCATGGACAATAGCCGGCAACTAGGCGTTCTGGAAAGAGCCGGCAGGCCGCTAAGACGTCTGATAAGAGCGATCCGGCATGCGTGCCGTCAGCCCTCTGATTGAGCGGACTGAATCCGTGATGGGAAGATGGGACATCCTCTGCTGGAGGTATATACCAAGTGAGAATCCACGCCCGCTCGATTTGAAATCGGTCCATTTCGGCTACGACGGCTTCCGCATCCAATCCGTGATAATCGACGTGCATATGAGAGTCTATCCACTGCAATGGGCTATCCTCCATCTGACTCTGACATTTTCGCTCGGCTTTTCGCAAGCGTTTCCGGCACCAGAAACCCCAGTATAGCCGCTCCCGAAAAACCAATGGCGGCAACGCCCAACGGGGCAAAAACGAGCCCCATCGCCTCGGCAATCGCGCCAACTACGAGCGGACTGGCGGCACTCCCTCCGTCACCGATAAATCGCCACAAACCAAGAAATTCTCCGCGCGCCCTCTCCGGCGCCAGATCCGCCCCCAGCGTCATCATGGTACCCGAACCCAACCCATTGCCCAAGCCAATCCACGCCGCCACCAGATGCAACGTCCATACGCTCTCTGCAGCGGGTATCATTAACATACCTACCGCTTGGATGGCAAAGCTCGGGACATAGGCATATTTCCGCCCCCAGGTGTCCATGATCACGCCCGCGGGATAGAACATCAGCATATCAACGGCAGAGGATACGCTGACAATCAGCCCGACAGAGCGCACGTCTAATCCCAGCGCATCTGCTGCGTACAGCGGTATGATAATCAGCCGAGCCGCGCGAATTAACTGCGCGCATAGTTGACCAGACCCCGCCTTCAGCAACGCGGACCGATGGGCGCTAAACACCTGCCTCAGAGAGCGGTGCTCGGTTACCGAATTCTCAACCACACCGCGTGCGCCGCGCACCCAAAACAGCACGGCAACGCCCCCCACTAGCCCGAGGACGGCAAAGCCTATAAACGCGGCGCGTAGACCAAACGTCGCGCCCAGGACACCGCCCAGTGCCGGCCCAATAAAGGCGCCCACTCGACCAATACCACCTAAAACCGCGATTGAACGGCCGCGGCGCTGCACCTGCACGAGTTCGGCGATATAGGCGTGCCGTGAAATACCCAGTAGAGCAGCCCCGACGCCGGACACGATGCGAAAAAGGACTACGAGCCAGAGGCTCTCAACCCAGAAAAGTGCCAGTGCTCCAACAATGCTACATCCCGCACCTAAGAGCATCGAGGCCTTATGCCCTATGCGGCGAATCAACACGCCTGCAGGCATATCGCTTAACAGTGTGCCCGCGCTCTCCGCGGCCAAAACGAGTCCCACCAACCCGTATGAAACATCGTAGGAACGCACGTAGAGCGGCATGATGGGAATGAGCACGCCCCTACTAACCGCAAAGCTCAGCGCGGGCACATACACGGCCAATAGCAAGTGTCGCGCATTTCCCGACGTATCAGACAAGCTCGATTGATTCCCTCTCCCGATTCACCTGCGCACCGCTCAGGCTGAAGACAAGCAGCGCCGGTCTCCAATCACCAACCCCATCACAGACCTGCATCGATTTCTCCTACACCATGGGCGTTGCACGCTGGGTCAGCTGTATCGCAAAACCCCACGGATCCCGCAGCATCGCCAACGTATCTCCCGCCGGCGTAGGACCAGGTCCTCCTACCAGTTGGGCTCCCGCCTCTTCAAGTCGTTTAATCGTCCCTCCCATATCCTCAACCGCGAATGCCATATGCAACACCTGCGGATCCTGCGCGGCGTAGTCTGGAATGAGTTCGGGAGGATTATTGTAAAGCTCCATCACTACCCGATCGGTAGAATCTGCGAGAAAGTGCATAAAAGCCGGGCCCTCGCTCTGGCGAACGATTTTCATCTGCAGATGGTCGACATACCACTTGGCTACGGTGACTGGATCTTCTACGTTGATTGCGAAATGTTCAAACTTCATCTCAAATCTCCCTAGTTGGATGGATGCGTAAACGAAAGCGCGCCCCACCCCATCTTGCCCTACTCAGCGTACCGCAAAGCGGGTAGAGCTGGATGCGTTGATACGGGTGCAGCAGCAACTTCAGGCCGCTTTCATTTCTTGCTCTCTGGCCGCGCGCCCTTATTATATGTAAAGACCCTTTTATACACCAATCCGAGGACAATGGACACTGCGATTAACGATGTATTAGAGCGCTTTAAACAGCGAGGCCACCTAGAATACGGCGAGTCCGTAACCCAGCTGCAGCACGCACTGCAAACGGCGGTTTTAGCCGAAGGTGCTGGAGCATCTGATACGCTTATAGCGGCGGCCCTGCTGCACGACTTCGGCCATCTCTTACACGCAGAAGACGCGGCCGATCGCGGGATTGACGCCTGTCATGAAGAGAGTGGTGCCGCTTATTTAGCATCTCGCTTTCAGCCCGCAGCGACCGAACCCGGTCGTCTACACGTGGCCGCGAAACGCTACCTATGCGCCGTCGACGCGGCCTATCTAAGCGGCCTTTCGCCCGCCTCTCAGCGCAGCCTCGATCTCCAAGGAGGCCCCTATACCAGCGCAGAATCAGACGCCTTTGCCAACCTTCCCTTTGCAGAGGAAGCCGTACAGCTGCGCCGGTGGGACGACTGTGGCAAAGTGCCAGAGATGTCTCTGCCCCCCATCGAATATTTCATCCCCGCCCTAGAGGCCAGCCTTCGATGAAAGTCGCCGCACTCCTGTCAGGTGGCGTAGACAGCTCCGTTGCTCTACACCTACTCGCTCGGCAACCGGACGTCCAGGTACGGGCATTCTACTTAAAGATTTGGCTTGAGGATGAACTGGCGTTCCTAGGAGATTGTCCGTGGGAAGAGGATCTTCGCTACGCCCGCGCCGTATGCCAGCAGCTCGATATTCCACTGGAAATTATCCCTTTACAAACGGAGTATCGCGAGCGGATCGTCGAACACGCTCTGGCCGAGCTCAGAGCAGGCCGCACCCCCAGTCCGGACATCTTTTGCAACGAACGCATTAAGTTTGGCGTCTTTATGGATCGCTTGGGTGGTGCTTTCGACAGAGTGGCCTCGGGGCATTATGCCCAAATTGCCCATTGCGAAGAGGGCTTTTACCTACAGCGGGCGCCCGATCCGGTAAAGGACCAGACCTACTTCCTTTCCAATCTGCATCAGGAACAGCTCGCCCACCTGCTCTTTCCAATTGGCCACTTACCAAAACTCGAAGTGCGCACGCTTGCCCAAACGCTTGCCGTACCGTCTAAAGATCGGAAAGACAGCCAGGGAATTTGTTTTTTGGGTAAAATAAACTATCGAGACTTTGTCGCATTTCACCTCGGACGAAAGCGTGGCAATCTGATCGAACGCGAGACCGGTGAAAAAAAAGGGGAACACGAAGGCTATTGGTTTCACACAATTGGACAGCGCCACGGTCTGGGCTTAGGCGGGGGACCCTGGTACGTAGTCGACAAGGACGCCGAGAGCAATACGGTCTTTATTTCGCATTCCGATCGGCAAGACGCTCGAATGCGCGATAGGCTAACCGTAAGCCAGCTCAGCTGGATTACGGGCCCACCAACGCACGCCGAACTCCAAGTCAAACTGCGGCACGGTCCCCAGCTCATTCCCTGTCGCTTTGACCACGGCGCAGAGGGCAGGGGCGATCTCCACCTTCAGCAGCCCGATCCCGGCATTGCGCCCGGTCAGCACGCCGTGCTGTACGATGGCGATTACTGCTTAGGCGGTGGCATCATCGATTAGGCCATAGTCTCTAGCATGTCGGGAGAAACGGCGTAGAGCAGGTCTTCTCCGCGGTCCCAGCGCCCGTATTCCTCCAACACATAGTCCGCCATCCGAACCACTTCATCGTTGATTGAGCCCGCGATATGTGCGCTCAGCAACACGTTGGGCAACGCATAGAGCGGAGATTCCTTCTCAGGCGGCTCGGGCCAAGTCACATCGAGCAAGGCCGTTAAATCGGGCCGTTCGGCCAGCACTGCAATGAGATCCCTTTCGACCACCTGAGCACCTCGCCCCGTATTTATAAACGTCGCATCCGAGCGCATACGGGCAAAGAGAGAGCCGTCTAACAGGCCGCGCGTGGACGGAATATTGGGCAGGTGATTACTCACCACATAGGCGCTGGAGAACACATCCGGTAAGTCGACCCATTCAATACCCAATGCCTCCGCCACAGCGGGCTCGAGATAGGGATCGTGTCCTATAACCTTCAGGTTAAAGGGCTCGAGCAGTCGACACAGCGCCCGCCCGATCATCCCCACACCAATAAGCCCCACCGTTTCGCCAAAAACGCCCGCCCCTTTGAAAGCCG
>Ga0181566_10001241_pt1 | contig 20867 bp, 20 predicted proteins | sample 101ome_15_FD_133762 | JGI IMG/M metagenome (GOLD analysis project Ga0181566, IMG submission 133762) | Coastal salt marsh microbial communities from the Groves Creek Marsh, Skidaway Island, Georgia - 101402AT metaG (megahit assembly) | ecosystem: Environmental > Aquatic > Marine > Intertidal...
ATGATTCCAGACCTCGTGTTCTGGATTGATTGTGACCCTGAGAAAGCGATGAAGCGGATCCGATCCGGGACCTTGCGTATGACCAGTCAAAAACAGGAATACTTCGAAACTGAGGAAATTCAAACAACCATCCGGAAAGGGTTTCATGACCTCTTTCAGGGCACCTACACCGTCCCGCAACCTTTCCACCATTGCAGTGTTGTTGGACCCATCATGAACGAAGGGGGGTTGGACGAGTTGAAAACCAACCTGCGTCGAGAATTGCGTCGTTTCTTCAATCGAAAGCCAGAACCCTTGAACGTCGACAGGGACAAGGTCGACAGGACCCTGATCAGCGCTTTGGTCCACGATGTCAAAAAACAACGCAGACTGCCAGGGGCTCCTCAAGAAAAAACGGCCATTCACCTTGGTTGGTTGAGCGGGAAATCACCTGCCCAGTGGATGCAAGATGCGGAGGACAATTGGCCGGAAAGCTCGGCACAGGAAAACGATGTCCCTGCATCTCCAATGGCCCATTCGTGCTGGTCCATTCTCGGTACACTTTCTCTGATGGTGGGTTCAAGTGAAGTGCCACGCCTTCATGCTTCGTTAGGTCCGGTTCGAATGGTCACCCAACGACACACACAGCGGTTAATCAAGTGGATGTTGGCTGAGAACTGGGTTCACAAGCAACAGAACCACACGCCATTTACCGACGCACAATTGTTCAAACTTCGCGACGAGCGAATCGGGTTTGCGAGGCTGACTTTGGCGATGTGGCCGCTCCGCTCAGCGTTGGCATCTTGGAGAAGAGCGCATCCCTCACGGGCTTGGGAAGTGGCCCTTGACGACCTTTTTCGTGTTGAAGAAGGCAAAGAATTGCACGGTACGCTCGTGAAGGCGGTCGAGGACATCCACCAACGCTTGGCCATTCTCACCAGTGGACACGAGGGCTGCCCGCTTCCAACCAACGCTGCTGAGTTGCAAGTTTGGTGGTCGCTTCCGCCACCCGTTCATTCCGACTCCTGAGGAACTTGCTTTGCGAGGACGAACGAGGCGTTGCCAGGGAGCAGGACTTGCCCCGCACCTGCGAAGGCCTCGGCTCTCGCCGCAAACATGGCACATGTCAAAACGCCGAGGCCGAGGCCGAAGGGGATCCCGGTGAGCACGCGCTTGAGATTCGTTGACTCGTAGGAGGTCAGCAACTGCAGGAATCCATCGAACACCAACGGTGCGCAGAGAAGCATACCCACCCCGAACCACACCATGGTCCTGCGGTTACGCTGATAGGTGGTGTGAAGCCACTGATCAGGAATCAACGACAAACACGTGTCGCGAACCGTCCAGCGATTCCATCCCCGCCTCGTAAAGAAAAGACCACCCAAAAACATCCCCATGAAGATGCCTACATCACGGGTACATACAGGAAGTTGGTTGTTATTCACTTCCCATGATCGTTCGTGTTTTTGATGGCAATTGACATCTCCAAACCCATAGATGAACGCAGCGTACGGATTGAGATCTGTCCAAGCAAGGTCCCCGTGAATGTGTTCCTGGCCATCGTGCTCATGCGGAGGTATTGGCGTGTTTCCGTTTGACCCCCATCCTTCATCGTTGGCGTAATCAAAGGCGTTGGCTCGGGCACTCAAATCTTGGACAGTGCCAGCTTCGAGTGTGAGAGGGGCGAGAAAAAACGAGACAAGAAAGAAACCGGAAACGCCTGTGACCCACCAACCGATTTTCGCCTCACGTCCTCGACCGTCAAGGCCATTGGGTTCCACACACAATCCACGCAGAGATGTCACTTGATTGTTTTCACAGCATACCAAGCCTTCAATTCCTTGACCCTTCAGCACACTCCATGGAAGAGGCGTTGCCGCCCCGTATTGGCCTTCGGACGGGCCTTCAAGCGGGGGCATTCATCGGCCTGTTCCTCGGGTTTTCTCTGGCCGTAGTTTCTGCACTTACACAGCCCGATGCTCTTGTGCGGCTTGTGCAACTCATGTGCTTGACACCCATCATCTGCGCCGTACTTTTGGGGCCGTTTTTGGCTTGGCGGCGTGCTCCTGCGGTCGCAAGTGAAGACCCGCTTGAAGAGGTTCGGCAAGTCTTGAACCCCTACAACGAAGGCCAAGGAAAGTGGAGGGTCCTCAGCCATGTGCGAAGCGACGGGCGCACTGTTCGTGTGGACTTGCACAACTCAAAACAGGCTCTTGGCATCGTGGCAGCAACACTGTCCTTCACGGAACGCTTTCCCATTCGCTACATTGTGGGCCGTGGTGAAGCCAGAAGCCGTGAGCCCATGCTTCGGGGCCAGGTGCTGGCCTACATTGAGCAGCATGTCGATCTCAATCGCCGCCGAAGAACCTCCTCCTCCGTTGAAGTCCTTCCCTCCTCTATTATCGAACACATGGAAGCCACCCATAGGATGCACCGAAGACTGTTCTACCTCCTGCCCATTATCCTGTTTTTCGCTTGGTTAGAAATGCGGTGAGCAAACGCAACAGGCTATGAGGGTGGAGCCATTCGCCATCTCATGGCGAACGATATCGGACGGGCAATGGCTCGTTTGAGTCACCGGGACATTCGTACCCGCCGACGCGCCGTTCGAACCTTGTTTGAACACGACGACCCATCCACCCTCGAAGCCTTTGAGGTTCTTCTTGACGACGAAGACCCTTGGTTTGTGTCGAAGGCGCTGGATGCCTATCGACAATGGGCTCCGCTCACGGGATCGGAAGATGTTGCTACCTTGCTGCGGCACCCCAACCTCGATGTTCGCCGAGCGGGAGCCAACCTCTTGGCGGCCCTCGGCAAGGAAGGAAGAGTTTTGGCTTTGAAAGCCCTTCAAGATGGTGATGGCGTTGTCCAAAAGAAGGCCGCACAGTCCTTGTTACGCGTCGCTGAAGAGGGCGATGTCGCCTCCCTTGCAGCCCACAGCTCTCCGACCATCCGAGGATTGGCCATGCAACATTCTGGCCTTGCAGCCCCGCTGGTCATCAAGGGGTTGGAGGACGAGTCAGAGACGGTCCGAGCACACGCACTCAACGCCATACTTCAACGGAATTTGGACACCTCCATCGAAGCGCTGGAGCCTTTTTTCTTGGCGGATGTTCATGCAGTTTCCATCTTGATTTGGGCCTCTGAGAACCAGCCTGAACGACTTGCCTCCTTCGCCTCAAACATGAACCCCTCCCACGTCAAAGCACTCTCGGACCATCTTAGGAAGCATGTCACGACAAGCCAGGACCCACTCCTCAAGGGCCTGCTGGAGGCCCATGTTTTGGAACCCGTCTCGAGGTGGGTTCTTCGGCAAGGGCCCATGGAAGACACTCTTCGCTGGTCGCTCATCGAAAACAAGGACCTTGCTCTGATCGAACGAAGCAAGTTGCTCGAGCGTTTGATTGGAAGAGCGGGTGAGCCAGATGTACAAGCCCGTGTACGCTCCTTCATGGAACATACCGATGATGAATTGTTGAAAGTGGCGTGCGAGAACCTATCAACCGCCGCATCTGAACTTTCTTCATGAGCCAAGTTCCTCCAGGGTTTCGCTTTCGTATCGATGCCACTCACGGCCACGAACACCGCTTGGAAGCAGGATTGACCATCACAGGACCGTTCACCGGACGTTCTCTCGTCTTGCGTTTTCCCCGTTGGGTGCCCGGCTCTTACTTCTTGAGGGAGCCCATTCAGCACATGTTTGATTTCCAAGCCACCGACCAGGAAGGTCAGCCACTGAAATGGAAACGGGTGGGCGTGGATGGCATTACGGTACGGTTGAAGGCCGCAACGACCACCGTTGAGGTTGACTACAGCCTCTTTGCGAAAGAGCTCACGGTTCGATCAAATCATCTTGATGCAACCCACCTGCACATGATGCCACCCTTCACCTGGTTCTGGCCGGAAAAAGGCATTCAGCAAGAGCGTCTGGCGCAGGACCATGTTGTGGCACTCAGGGCCCCGTTGTCTTGGAGCCCGGCCACACAACTTGAGCAGACAGGCTCAACCAGCGACGGGGAAGCATCAACTTGGACGTTTTCTGCAAATGGAAGAGATCACCTCCTCGACAGCATCATGGAGGTTAATGCCAACGAACCCATCACCCATGTAGTGGATGGCAGAACCCATCGTCTCAAGTGGTGGGACAGCGGTGGCCATGTACCTGACGAGGAACGCCTGAACGCATTCGTAGCTGACATGGAAGCCATCATCAAGGAACACCATGCGCTCTTCGGCGTACCAGATTGGCCCGATTACACCACGGTTTTGCATTTGACCGAAACGGGACGAGGCGGGCTTGAGCACATGAACTCGCAGACCTCAATGATGCCTCGCCAGTGCTTGTTCCCCAACCATGAAGATGAATACCGTGACCTGGTCAGTTTATTTTCCCATGAATATCTCCACCAGTGGAACGTTAAGCGGCTTCGCCCGAAGTGCTTCCTCGATTACGATCTTCAATCGGAAACGCACACCGACTTGTTGTGGTGGTTTGAAGGAGGGACTTCGTGGCTTGGGGACATGATGTGTGTACGTTCAGGTGCGTGGACCGAAAACGATTGGCGGTTGGACTTTGAACGAAAAATGAAACGTCACACTCAGGCCAACGGCATGCACAGAGAATCGCTGGCTGAATCAAGTCACGATGCTTGGATTCACCTCTATAGAAGCGGACCCTATACGAGGGAAAGTCAAATCTCCTACTACCTTGAGGGAGAATTGGCCATGCTTTGTCTCGATGTTGAATTGCGTCGACGAAACAAAGGGACGTTTGGGGCGTGCGACCTCATGGCAGACGTGGTGCGCCGCTTCGCCTTACACTCCGAAGAAGCGGAATCCTATGGCGTGGACTACCGCGATATCAGGGATGCGCTGAAGGCGTGTCCCGGTGGTTCAAGCATGGGCCCCTTCCTTGACCGACTTGTCAAAAGCAGGGCTCTGCCTAACATCAAGAAAGCCCTGTCGTACTTCCGCTTACGCCTGGACCCTCATGCCAAAGACACAGAGGGTCATGGATGGCTGGGCGTTAACCTAAGGGACCAAGGCGGCAAGGTTCAGATCTCAACCTTCCACGCAGGCTCTCCGCTCCGAATGCACTTGCAGGTCGGCGATGAACTGCTCGCCGTAGACGGTGTTCGGTTGAAATCATCACAACATCTTGCAAAACTCGTTTCCGGGAGGACTGGCCAACGCATCCAATTGGAGGTTGCTCATGAAGGCATTCTCAACACGGTTGAGGTTGAGGTCATGGCATCACCTCAACACGGCGTCACGCTTTCTGGCCGTGGAAACGAACACTGGAAGAACTGGATTACGACTCGTCAGGGCCAGTAAACGAGGGATATGTGCGAAGCGTCTCCAACGGCACAAAAATGGGTGGTGTGTCTTCAGCAATCGTGTGTTTGCTGGTTTTTGGAGGAAACAGGTCCGATGAAAGGCTCTTTTCAATCACATCGTGTTTCGTAAGCGATGAGCGCCCGCAGTTGGGCCAAACATCAACGTGGATGCGTTCATCGTTCAGATAATTCACGCAAATTGCTGGCACCCGCTTCAAATCGAGCAATCGTGCGATGGAGTGGCGATGATGGCCATCAAGAATGGCCCCCGTTTCGCTGTCCACGATGAGCGGTTTGGTGTATCCACCCCATCGCTTCGTCATTTCGAGAAGTTTGTCTCGATTTCGCTCTTTGATTTCCTCATGCGGTTTCAGCCAGTCAAGCGGAACCAACGTCACATCCTTCTCGGTCCACTCCATGCTGTTTCGAAGCATCATTGTCCCATAATGCTTTTTCACGCCCAGCCCTGCAAACCAACAAGAGGCCCCCGTATGGAACGCAAAGGTGAACCAATGTTGGGCATCGAGGCCGATATTGAAGGTCAAGTTCTGCCTCCTCAAATTGAAAGCTGGCTGGCGACACTTCCAACTCCGTTGTTGGACATCATCAAAAATCTGGCCGAACAAGGGCACGGCGTTTGGCTGGTCGGTGGTGCGGTTCGCGACGCATGGCTAGGCCAAACCGCTCATCTTCCAGACATTGACCTTGCCACCACCTGCGAACCACTCGAAACGCTTCGCTTGTTCGGCGACAACGCCATCCCCACCGGAGTGGATTTCGGTACCGTCACGGTCAAAGCCGGCGATCAGCAATACGAAGTCACGACACTGCGTACAGAATCGCTGTACAGGGATGGCAGGCGCCCCGAACAGGTCGCTTGGGGGCGATCACTGCTCGAAGACCTAAGTCGAAGGGATTTCACCTTCAACAGCATGGCCATTGACCCCTTGAGAGGCTTGTTTTACGATCCTTTTCAAGGAGCAAAGGACCTTTTGGATCGAACGGTCAGGGCTGTCGGCATTGCCCAAGAACGATGTCAAGAAGATGCTCTTCGTATTCTGAGAGCCTACCGTTTCCTCAGTCGAGATGATGAAAGCATTTGGGCAATGGAAGCATCACTCAACGATGCTGTCAAGCGATTGGCTTCGCGACTTGACATGGTCGCCATTGAACGTGTTTGGATTGAACTTCAAAAAATCCTCATCAACAAACACACGGGCGCAATACTCCAGAAGATGAAAGCAGACGGGTTGTTCAAAACCGTCCTCCCGTCTTGCGGTGAGGTCGATGATGCCGTACTGCGAGCAATAGACGAGGAGCCTCTCTCTAATCTTACACCGGCCCAATGCTTTGCTATGTTGATGTTTGAGTTGCCAACCAAGACGTTGATCCAACAAACCGTAACCCTCCGCACCTCGAAAGAGTTCCAACGTCATGCCGCTTCATTTCACGAACACCTCCAACACCTTCCATCGACCGATAGCCCGTCATTGCGGGTCTTCGATCACGTCCTCGGTCCGGAGGCTGGCGCTCATTTGCTCGTGCGCACGGTGATGGAAACGGCGCTGGCTGAGAGGAGGAATTCTGCACCCTCCAAGCAACTTTCGGCCCAACGAGTGTTGGATGCGTGGTCGGAACTTGCGAGCCGTCAATCACCAGAGGAATGTTTGGTCGACGGCCATTGGCTCATGCAGCGAACAGGGATCACCCAGGGAATACGCCTTGGTCGGCTAAAACAGTGGCTTCACCGCCTCCAGATTGAGCAAGACCTCACCACAATCCAGCAAATGGAATCTGTCCTGAGCCGTTTAGCCTTTGAGCATGGCGAACACGAGTCGTGGCCAAGGCTCACCTTTCCCTGATGTGACGGCATCAAATTGATGATGCAGGACCCGTTCGCCAGTTCATGGTAGAGATTCTGTTACCGGATCAAAAGGTGTTCAACGCCAATGTTTCTGAGATCAGCAAGCGCATCGACCGAATCAGCGAAAGCAACACGATGGCAAAACTGCTGCATGCTAATTTCCAGAATTGGCTCACGAACTCGTCTATGGATCCTGTCAAACTGACTCAAGAACTGGATTCAAACAAGGACGGCATCATCTCAGGCGATGAGTTTGCTGAATTGCTTGGCAAAATGACTGGAGAACGGCCGCCTGAATGGGTGGTTGAACTTGTGTTCTCATTCGTCAAGGCAGATGTCAACCGAGGCATTCCTATCAGCGATTGGATGGCCTTCCTTGCGGCAAGTGGGCTTGATGTTCCGGAGGATTTGTTCACGGCACCGGTCATCATCACGGGCTCGTTGCTCATTGACTCGCCTCGCGTCGTTTCCGGTCAAGGAATCTCCATCACCGCTTCCTTCAACGAACCCGTAGACGCCTACGAAATTCGGGTAGTAAACGTGGAACGAGGAGATTCGGAGTCCTTTACAACCTTGCAAGCGGAGATGGACGCGCCTATCCTCGATGAATTCCTCCTTGAATCCGATGAAGCAGGGGAATTCCGTGTTGAGTTGTTGCACATGGGCATTCGGTTGGATGAAGGCAGTTTTCATGTCGAACCCGCTCCGGAACCTGAAACTCCCGACGAGATTGAGCATGAGGAAGAGATGGTGGACGACGAACCCGTTGGGGCTCCACCTCAGTCCAACCTTGGATTCCAGGAACTGGTGGACGTTTTGCAAGCCGCGCGCCTGCGCAGTGATACACAACACATCATTGAACAGGAAGGGCGGCATGATGTCCAATTCACGGTCCTTGCATCAGCCCGGACCTTGTTGGGTGAAGGGCGCTACCGGAACGGTTCCACCCTTACCTGCTTAAGTGAAGAGGGAACGAAATTTGAGTTGATGATGGTTGCTGACGAGCGTGAATTTGTTGTGAACGAAGTCCATCATGCATCGGTTGCACCGCATTCATGGTCACTTGCACTCCGACAACTTGTGTGTCGAGAGGTGTGATCACTTCAATGCACGGGCAATCACAATGCGTTGGACCTCTTGTGTTCCTTCGTAGATTTGCGTGATTTTCGCATCACGGAAGAAGCGTTCAACTGGGAATTCTTTGGTGTAGCCGTAGCCGCCAAGCACTTGGATGGCCCTTTCGGAAACCCACATCGCAGTATCACCTGCAAACAATTTCGCCATGCTCGCTTCTTTGGAGTGGCGAGGACCATCGGCGTGGTAGTGTTGTTCTTTGGTCCATGCTGCTTTGTAAACGAGCAGACGGGCTGATTCAATTTGGGTGGCCATGTCGGCGAGATAGGCCATGATCATCTGATGGTAGGCGATGGGTTTGCCAAAGGCCTCCCGCTCGTGGGCGTACTTCAGCGCTGACTCGTAGGCGCCCTGTGCGATACCCAAAGCTTGGGCCGCAATACCGATGCGACTGTTGTCCAGAGCGTTCATGGCGATGGGGAAGCCGTTGCCAACACCTTTCAGGACGTTTTCAATGGGAACTTTGCAATTCTCAAGGACGAGCGTGCATGTATCGGATGAGCGAATACCGAGTTTATCCTCTTTCTTACCGACCGAAAAGCCCTCGAAATCAGCATCAACGATGAAGGCGGTGGTACCACCGTGTTTCTTGACGCCGTAGTCTGGGTGATCGACATCCTTTGCAAAGAGAACCAACAATTGTGCTTGAGCACCGTTGGTCACCCACATCTTTTCGCCGTTGAGGAGATAGTGGGTGCCATCGTCTGACAATTTCGCCTTGCAAGACATGGCAGCGGCGTCGGTCCCAGCCCCGGCTTCGGAAAGTGAGTATGCACCGACTTCACCTGCTGCGAGCCGAGGGAGGTAGGTGCTCTTCTGGTGCTCATCGCCGTGGAGAGCGATGGTCATCGAGCACAAACCGACGTGGACGCAAAACATCACAGCGAAAGACGGATCGACCCTGGCGAGTTCTTCGATGATGATGGCTTCAGAAACATCGTCAATCGGCGAGCCACCGTAAGCCTCGGGGATGGTGATGCCGTGAAGACCGTATTCGAGAAAGGCCTGCCACTCCTCTGCGGGAGGAAGTTGGTGTTGGTCTCGGTGTTCGACCGTCGGCGCAAGGACCGTTTCTGCAAAGTCCCTTACCAATTCACGAATCATTTGCTGTTCGTCGGTTTCGCCGAAATTCATACGCTCACCGACCCTCCCAAGAAGCACAGTTTCTTAACCCGTTGGTTCGGTAAAAAAAACACTTTCTTCCTCAGTCTTCATATACCACCTGTGGAAGGCGCGTTTAGGAGGAGAGATGATGGATGACGAAATCGTCGAATTTGTAATTGCACAGGACCGAAAATACTCCATGGACCACTTGTGGTTCCAGCAGAAAGAGCAGAAACTGATGGTGGGCGTGAGCGAGTTCATGCGCGTTGAGATCGGCGACATCCTTCGTGTGATCCTACCACAAGCCGAGACTGAAGTTGACGAAGGAGGGAGTTTGTTCTCCCTTTGGAGTGCCGATGAGAAAGTTTCACTCTCATCGCCGTTTTCGGGCGTTATTTCCGATGTGAACGGTGAGGTTGAAATCAACCCGGACCTCGTCAACGATTCAGCCTACAACGACGGTTGGGTCATTCTCCTTGAGCCGCACGAATTGCAAGTCAACCCTGAAGACAAGCAGCTTCTCGAGAACCTCATGGAGCACGACGAGTACGTTGAGTACCTTGCAGAACTTTGAGCAGAGCGCCATTCAACAGGCCCTCAAGGATGATTAACTCAAACTCGCTCCACGCTGCATGAGCGACGCCATGCATCAACTTCGTGAAAGTCTCAAAGCCGCTCCTGTCATTTGGAAAGGCGATTACCCGTACTTCATTCACCCCATCACCGATGGCGTACCTCGGATGCATCCCGATGTACTTACAGCCATTACGGAACTGGTTGTGGACAGGGTGGATTGGAACGATATTGACTTGCTCTTGGGCATCGAAGCCATGGGGTTGCCGCTAACTGCGCCTCTGAGCATGGCGACTGGCATCCCGCTTGTGATTGCACGAAAGCGATCGTATGGCCTCGAGGGCGAGGTGGAAATTGACCAGTCAACAGGATATTCAAAGGGCGCCATGTACCTCAACAACCTCAACAAGGGTGAACGAATCGCCATCCTTGACGATGTTCTTTCAACGGGCGGGACGCTTGAAGCGGTGGTTGAAGGTGTTCGAAGGGCAGGCGCCCACGTCACCCACATCATCGCAGTCGTGGAGAAAGGAGCGGGTCTTCGAAGACTCCAAGAAAAGTATCCAGACATCAGTATTCAGTCGCTCGTTCGGTTGGAAATGGAAGGCGCCAAAGTGGTCCTTCTCGATTAAGGCTTGATGGGTGGCTTGATGAGGGAGTGGCCCTGCCAACGAGGTGGGGCAGAGCATGGATTTGGACCGTCATGACTTCGAACTGGACGAGTTGATGGAGCGGATTCGCGCCAACGACAACCGATTAATTGCGCTGCAGGTGCCTGAAGGTTTGAAGATGCAAGCCCTCGAGATGATGGACACCATCGAGACGGAAACGAGTGCCCAAGTCGTTCTCGCTGCGGACCCGTGCTATGGAGCATGCGACCTTGTTCACGACAAAATGCAACTCATGGGCGTGGAATTGGTGGCACATATGGGCCATTCACAAATGAACATTGATTCGGGTATGCCAACCCAATTCATCAACGTCACCTATGATGGCGACCCCGAACTCAGTCCTGTCCTCCCTTGGCTTGAACAGCACCGTTCCATGGCGCAAGCTCGCCTTGCTGAACAAGGGCAAGGCGCTAAATTGACCGAGGAAGAAGCACAAGAGAAATTCATGGATGCCGTTGGAAGAATGGCGCCGCTCACGGATACGAAATTGGGGCTGGTCGGGTCCATTCAACACCTCCACCTTCTGCCGGACTTCCACGATCGTCTGGAACAAGCAGGCTTTGATGTCACCATCCCCATCGGAGGCGCACGGCTCTCCTTTCCTGGACAAGTCTTGGGATGCAACTACTCAGGAGATGACCCTTCTATAGGCCACTACCTGTTCCTCGGAAGCGGTGATTTTCACCCCATTGGACTGGTGTTGCACACGGGCAAGCCCCTAGCTATGCTCGACCCGTACACGGGCGAAGCCGAAGAGATGTCACTGGAGCGTATTGAGCGAATCCTCCGCCAACGCTTTGGCCTCATTATGAGCGTTCAAGACGCTCAGTCCTTCGGCATCCTGATTGGCGAAAAACCAGGCCAAATGCGGCGAACACTCGCCCTTCGAATGAAGCGTATGTTGGCTCAACACGGCAAGAAAGGATACTTGCTCGCGCTTGAGCACGTAGGTCCAGAACTGATTGATTTCTATCCTGTGGACGCCTTCGTCAACACCGCTTGCCCACGAATCGCCATCGATGATGCTGTCAAATACCGCAAGCCGCTTATCACACCGTTTGAACTAGAAGTGGCGCTCGGTGAGAAGCAATGGGAAACAGGATACCAATTTGATGAGATTCCCTGAATCCATGCGCAGGACCTATCAAAATGGGTCTTGAAGCCCGTTTGAACAACCACATCTTTTAGAACGGTTGACATCAGCATTCCCTTGATATGACGGGATACTTGGACCGCATCGGGGCTGGGCTCATCATCGCCCACCCAGAGAGGTTGGATTTTGACCACGTGCCGGAAGAACTGGTGGGTCGTGAAGACATCCAGACGGCGTTAGCGTCCAAATTCACCACCGTTGGCTCACCTGAAGGCGCTGCCAGAGCGGTTATCACAGGACCTGTGGGAAGCGGCAAAACGGTGTTAGCGAAAACATTCTGCCGTGATTTGCAACGCCACCTTTCGGGAAAACGAGAAATCACGGTTGCTCACGTCAACTGTCGCAATGCCTCAACCAGCATGCGCGTTGCACAGCGCATCTTGCACCAGTTTGACCCAGGCCACCCCGACCGCGGCCTCTCAATGGGCGAGTTGTTGCTGAGTTTGCGCAAGATGCTGCGTCGAACCTCAACCCATTTGATCGTGGTGCTGGATGAAGTGGATCACATGCTCCGACGGTCGGGCGATGAGTTGCTCTACCAACTGCTTCGTATTGACGAAGACCAAGAGGGCTCGGGGACTGTGTCGCTTATTCTCATCAGCCAGGAGCAGGTTCTCGATGTTCTGGAAACGGCCGTGCTCTCTAAATTCGGACAGTCCAATCACGTCCGTGTGCCACCCTACACCGTCGAGGGGCTCGAAGCTATCGCACGCCAACGAGCCGAAATGGCGCTTGTTCCAGGGACATGGGATGAGGGTTTGATTCGGTTATTGGCCCAACGGGCTGGCGAGAGTGGCGATGCCCGCCGCGTCATTGAATACCTGAGCAGTGCGGCAGAGCGAGCAGAATTCCGGCAGGACGGTCATGTTGAGAAAATCATCACCTTAGACGACCTCCATGCAGTCAACGAGCGGTTGGCAAGCGATACAACGAATCGCCTTGAAATCGTTGACGACCTGGCCCCTCAGGGCATGTTGGTGCTCTTGGCCATGTGCCGGAGATTGCGTACGCAAGAGTCGATGACCATGGGCGATGTTGAACAACTCTATGCCGTGGTCTGTGAAGAGTACGAACAAAAACCGAAAAGTCACACGACGCTGTGGAAATACGCAAAGCACATCGAGCAAGAAGGCATCATTTCGACGAGGGTTGCCACGGTACCAGGCGGGCGAGGAAGGACAACCCATCTGAGCATGCCACACTTCCTTCCAGCCGACCTCGCAAATCGACTTGAATTGCTTCTCCCCAAGCGTTTGCGCCGTTGAAACAGCCTCCTTCGCAGACGATGGGGCTAAATACGGGCCATCAGTCGGACAAATCCCGAGAGGTGCTCACATGGCAGAATTCATCGCAGTGGTCAACGATACCAATCCAAAGAACGGCGGCAGGTCGTACGCCCTCAAAATCACCGGAAACAATCACGCACAGATGCTCGGAAAGCGAATCGGTGACGTGGTTGACGGGTTGTTTGTAGGAGAAGGCGACAAGACGCTTTCAGGATACAAACTTGAAATCACTGGCGGGTCCGACAAAACAGGCACGCCCATGCGTCGTGACCTCGAAGGCGGCAACCGACAATCCATCCTCGTCACCCAATCAACGGGATACAAGGGTGAAGTGGTTGTCCACAAAGAAAAGGGCGGTGGCAAGAAGCGCTTCCGATACAAGCCCGACGGGCTTCGCAAGCGCCGAAACTTCCGCGGCAACACCATCACACAAGACACGCGACAAATCAACCTCCGAGTCGTTGAGGCTGGAAAGAAGTCGCTTGACACCATCCTCGCAGCAGAGGCTGAGGAAGCATCGGAGTGAACCCGAGAGGGTATTCGTAGGACATCAGGAGGGGGAGCATGGCACGAAAGCTTCCCGCCCAACCAGAAGTGAACATCGGCCTTGTCGGCCATGTTGATCACGGAAAAACCACCTTGACGCAAGCGCTCTCGGGCGTTTGGACCGACACCCACTCCGAAGAACGCAAGCGAGGTATCTCGATCAAACTCGGGTACGCTGACACGGCGTTCTACCAAGACTCCGATGGCCAATTCTATGCCACCGGTAAGCGACCGGACGGTGGAGACGACCAAGAAAAAGAATTGAAGCGCGTGGTTTCCTTTGTCGACGCTCCCGGTCACGAGACACTCATGGCCATCATGATCACGGGCGCCTCCATCATGGATGGGGCGATGTTGATGGTGGCAGCGAACGAAACTTGCCCTCAACCTCAAACACGAGAACACCTGATGGCCCTCGAGATTGCAGGGATTCAGAACATCGTCATCGTTCAAAACAAGATCGACCTCGTTTCAAAGGAACGGGCTATGGAATCACACAAAGAGATCAAAGCATTCCTCAAAGGAACGATTGCAGAAAACGCACCTGTTATCCCCGTTTCGGCTCACCATGACGTGAACCTTGACGTGTTGATTGAGGCCATTGAGGCCACCATCCCCACACCGGACCGGTCAAAGGACCAACGCTCCATCATGCATGTCGCCCGTTCCTTCGACATCAACCGCCCTGGCACACGTCCATCCAAACTGAAGGGAGGCGTCATCGGAGGAAGCATCGTTGAAGGTGAGTTTTCAGAGGGTGACGCCATCGTCATCGGCCCTGGACGGAAAATCGAGAAGGGGAACAAATCCACTTGGGAACCCATTGAAGCCGTCGTCAGTAGCATGCAGGGCGGTGGATTGAACTTGGAGACGATGCACGCTGGGGGCTTGTGTGGCATGGCCACCTTCCTTGACCCGTCCATCACCACTTCAGACAACCTCTCGGGTCAAGTCGTCGCCCGGAAGGGAGACCTGCCTGAAGTCCACTCAAGCGTCTCAATCAGCGTCAATTTGATGTCGCATATGGTCGCAGGCGATGGAGAATCACCGGAAAAAATCCAACCGCTTCGCAACAACGAGATGCTCATGCTGAACGTGGCAACCGCCACCTCCGTTGGCGTTACGAGGAACGCGGAGAAAACGCGAACCGACCTCGATTTGAGACTGCCCATTTGTGCCGATAAAGGGCAACGAATCTCGCTCTCACGACGTATCGGGTCCCGCTGGAGACTGATTGGTTACGGCACCATCGAATGAGGAAGGGCGATGCAGCGCGTGCTCATCGACGCCTGCGGCTGGGTCGCATGTATGGATGCACAACTCAACGTCGAACGGGAGCTTGAGGCTCTGTTTGGCCCATGCGAATGGATCGTTTTGTCTGCCGTGGAGCAGGAGTTAACCCAACTGCATCAAAACCGACCACGAACAAAACCACTCCTGCTCTCTATGCTGCTGGGGAAAGCGACGAAGATGGCAACGGAAGAAGCGACCCACACCGATGATGCCATTTGGGCTCTTGCGTTTGAGCACGGATGGGCGACCCTAACGGTTGACACCGCTCTCAAACATCGTTTGTTTGAAGCCAACCTTCCTGTAGTTGAAGTTCGACAAAACAATCACCTCTACCTCATTGATTCGCTATAGAACGTTCAAGGTAGAGTGAATAAGACATCGTCACCGTGGCCGTCAAGCCACCCAATTTTGACACCAGCATCAATCCAAGCATGCGCATAATTGATGGCACCAAACGCACGAACCAGGTCCCCTGTCTCCAGAAAATGACGAGCATCAGAGGCATAGTCGTCCGCCATTCGCAGCATCACGGCAAGGTGGCGCTGTTCATCGCTTCCATCAGCCACCAGTGGTGTTGCCTTGGCTCTGGCTCGTTGCGTGATATCGAGGTACTTTTCAACCCGTTCGGTGGTGACTACCTCGTGGTCGTTGGTCACTCCCCTCCCTCCTTTTGGCGGCGCAAAAGACGCCGTGCGTCTTCACTTCGCCCGAGGGCTTCGTACAATTCAATGGCGAGAGAAAGCTTGCCAAGATCTTCGGCTTCTTGGGCTCGTAGGAACATTTGACGCCGCTCTTCCCAACTCCTCGCCATGGCCGCTTCGGCGACGGCCTTGTAGCGCCCTTCCCGTTCTGCGTCAGCAAGGTGCGGTGCAGTCCAACGCCTCACCAAACCGTTTCGGTCAGCCGTTGCCATCGCATCGGGGGTGCAGAGCACGAGAAGATCACCGAGGTTCATGCGTTGTGTCAAAGGCGGTTCCTCTTCATTGCTCAACCGAGGATTGGTCAACGATACGAGGTGCCCCTCAATGCCCAGAACCCACCATCCATCTCCGCTGCGTACAGCGTTCATCGGCTCGAGAGAGTCGCTTTCGATTCGTTCAAGACTGTCCCAGCCAAATGGATGCGGGACGCCTTCCCACAAACCGCCGTCGCCGCTTTGCAACAACAGCCTACCGTCTTTGAGAGTTGAACACCAACTCCAGGCTCGATCCTCGATGTTGCGTTTCTTGTCATCGCCCGTCAATCGTCCGCACCACAACACGCCCGATGGATCCTGCCAGAGAAGATGTTCACGGTCCAGCCAACCAATCAAACGTCGTACTGGCCCGCTCTCAACGCGACGGATACCCCTTCCTTCTTGGGAAAACAAGTGAATTTGTCCAGCACGCCCTGCAAGTGCCCAACCTCCACCGGGGCGTGCCGAGAGGTCGCTGAATCCACCCGGCGTGCTTCTACCTTCGTTCATCAGCGAACCGTCCGAGGTGCTCATCAGGTAGAAACCGTGGGCTGCAAGCACGCCGATGGTTCCCTGAACAACCTGAGCAGCGTGGACTTTGAACGGTACCTCGACTTCCCAACGAACAATGCCGTTTGCCTCAAGGAGGATGACATCCAATCCGGCGCTCACTAGCACCCCACCTTCTGCAGCAGCGATGGTAGCAATACGAGCCTTTGCCTGCCAAGACCAAGCGATGTTCCACGTCATCAAAGACCACCTCCTTCCAGGGCACCCCATGCAATCAATTGGGCCCGAGCAGTTTGAGTAAGTGAATAGTTACGACTCCTGCCCGATTGCCGTACTTGGAGAATACCGTGCTTCAAGAGGCGGTTGCTAATTTGAGAAAGGCGGGCTCGTTTGACGTTTAGGTGTTGCAGCATGTCGTTGTCTGAGGGAGAAAAAGGGCGGTCGTTGGCAACGCCGACGACGTAGGCTTCTACCGAATTCAACGAGCCGAGAAGATGTTTGTCGAGAGGGAAACTTTCCCGTGGGCCAAACGTGCTTCGAGCCCTCGCCTCAAAAAAAGCCATCAAGCGTTCATGAACAGGCGATGGCGTGTTCGCAGATGGTGCAAGCGAGGTGAGCAGGGCCTCCAGGAGTTCCATGGTTTGGCCTTGTTCGGCGGTCGAACCGAGGATTGGCGATGGCTGTTCCATCAACGGGAGTGGCATGGGTTCCATCTCTTCGAAATGTGCTTCGTCTGTGGTCATCTCTTCATCCACTCTTGGTTCAGGCAAACCAATCTCGTCGTGGATCAAAGCCGCCGATTCCTCCTCTGGAACGGGCCCCGGCTTCACCTTTGGAAGACTGGATTCATCCACCCACAATTGAGCGGATTCAGAATCATCCTGCAGCGTGCCTTGTCGTGATTTCGCCTCCTCTCGAAATTCGTCTTTCACGCCGAGGTAACTTTTGTTGCGGTCAACGAGACGTCCGAAAGGACCACTGGTAGGTAGTGAATGAGACAACGAGGGGTCGGAAGCATCGATGATGGAGGGCATGAACGGAGGAGGTTGAAGTGGTTCGTCGTTTGATTGAGCCTCGTCCAATGCACCAATATCCAGGTCAAAAAGCGACATTGGAGACACGTCCTCGCCCTCGTCCGGAGACGGGGATTCCTCGTCCCGTTGGTCCCAAGGTACCGAAGCGTCAATGATTTCGGATTCATCAGGCATGCCTTCAAACGATGGAAGCGTTTCTTCCTCCACCTCAAATCCATTTGCGCTAGGTGGAGGGGTCATGAGCGTTCCCAGTTGGTTCGGTTCCTCTCTGGGTTGAGGTTTGGCAGTTGAATCAACATAGGGTTGGGCAGAAGCATGGGGCTGTTGCATCCTCAAAGCGTCGACGGCGTCACGGAGCATGGCGATGACGGATGCGGGATAACCATCACATGCATCGAGAATGGTGTTGGCATCTTGGACCGTGAATTGACTCTCAAGCACGCCGACTTCACGCAAACGCTGCTCCACCAATTCCATCACGTCATTTGCGGAGAACGGTCCGAGTTTGAAAGCTTCAAACCCATTGATCACCGTAGCAGGCAGTTGATGGCGTTCCTTGACATCACAAACAAGCACCACCACGGCCTTCAAACGCTCAAGAGAGGAGTGCGCATCCCGAAGGGCAACATCAACCACAGAAAGGTCGCTGGCGGGCACATCAATCACTACAAGAGGGAGTTTGTCCGAATAGCCATACATTTCCGTGACGAGACGGTTGACCAGTTCGTTTCTCCCAACGGGTGGCTCGCCCCCGATAAGTTGCTCATAGCACATCTCAAGCATCGCCTGGGCAGGGGAGTTAGCGGGGAGATGATCGATGGAAATGTAGGCCCCTGCATAGGGTTTGAGGCATCGGACAAGCGAGGTTCGCCCTGAACCCAATGGACCTGTAAGCATCACTCTGCGGGCAGTGCCGAGACGTAAGTAACTCCTGAACAGTGCGAACTGGTCTTTCCTTCCGACCAATTTTGTGGCGTCCCCCGATTCGAGCGGACGGCTTGAAAACGGATTCACATCCAACAGAGGTAGGCCGAAGACATGCGTCTCTTTCACCATAGGCGTCCAACGGACTCCAAGTATTTGATGTTTCATTCAAGTAGGCTGTCCAAGAAACCTGTTAGAAGGCGTTAGGGCCGAAGCGGTCGTTGATTTAGAAGGTAGATTAACGGATAGATAACGTATTTCTAACGCGTTAGTGGACCCGTTAATCCCGTTAATCAAAGACATCAAGGGAGGGCGATTGGTTCAAGGAAGGCCTCCAACACCCATACACAGGGGGAACACCATGCCCGTGGAAAACAGTCGGATTTCAGGCCTCTACAAGATGACGGTCGAAGAACGCCGGCACCTCGTCAGTGAAGCGGCTGATTTGACTCCAGAACAGGTCGACGCCTTAGCAAACTACGGCGAATTGGACGAAAGCGCTGCTGACAGGATGATCGAGAATGTCATCGGCACCATGTCTTTGCCAGTAGGCGTCGCCACCAACTTCACGATTGACGGAAAGCACTACCTCATCCCCTTTTGTGTTGAAGAATCGAGCGTCGTGGCCGCTGCATCCAACATGGCGAAACGGTGCTTGAGCAAAGGTGGATTCACGACCAACAACGACCCGCCGGTGATGATTGGCCAACTTCAAGTCCTCGACATCAAAGACATGGACAAGGCCATCGAGGCGATTGAAGGAGCGAAAAGCGACCTCATGGCCTTCTGCAACGATGTCCCCTCGAGGATGATTGCCCTAGGTGGTGGTTGCAAAGACATCCTCACACGCCAACTCACGACGGAACTTGGGGAAATGCTGGTGATTCACTTGCTGGTAGATTGCAGAGACGCCATGGGAGCCAACGCAGTCAACACCATGGTGGAACGTGTAGCCCCTACCGTTGAAGAATTGACCAATGGACGGGCCCATCTTCGCATTCTCTCGAATCTCGCAGGCCATCGCTTGGCCAGGGTGCAAGCCACCTTCACTCCAGAAGAGATGGCATCCGATGGCACCAGAGAGGATGGCTTAGCTATCATCGATGGTATCTTGGAAGCGCACATCTTTGCCGTCGAGGACCCTTACAGAGCCACAACGCACAACAAAGGCATCATGAACGCCATCAGTAGCGTGGCGCTCGCCTGTGGACAGGATTGGAGGGCGATTGAGGCGGGATGCCACGCATGGCCAACGATTCAGCACGGAAGATACACCTCCATGTCCGTTTGGAAGCAAGACGACCAAGGAAACCTCGTTGGCATCATGGAACTTCCGATGGCCGTTGGCATCGTTGGTGGCGCTTCCAAAGTCCACCCAGCCGCACAAGCGAATCTCGCCATCCTCGGTGTTGAAACAGCCCAAGAACTCGCTGGAATCATGCTTTGTGCAGGACTTGCGCAAAATCTTGGCGCCCTGCGAGCGCTCTCAACCAAAGGCATCCAGGCAGGGCACATGAAATTGCACGCCAAAAACATGGCCGTCAGCGCAGGAGCAGTCGGTGAAGAAATCGACATCCTCGCTTCTCGACTGCAAGCCTACGAGGGTCACCGTTCACAAACGCTGGTTGAACAATGGCTCAAGGAATTGCGAGGAGTCTAAGTTTATTCTTCCTCACTTAGGGGGAGAGAAGCCTGAACCGTGCCTCCTTCGGCCCCCTCTTCACGCAACACATCGTTTGCCCCCAGTTCATCGAGAAGACCCGAGGATTGTACTTGTTCTCGGAACCAGGCTTTGACTTTCTTTCGGTCGGTGTGAGGGCAACCAAAGGCTTCGGAAAATCGCCGAGTCGTTGCAAGTCGCCGAGTGTTGCCGTCCTTCCGCCGGTCAACCATGCCCAGTTGAGCAAGTTCACGAACGTAGTCGTAGGCTTTCTGACCCAGAAGTTCGACCAATCTTGATTGAGGCATGGGCTGGTGGTAGGCGATCAATGCAGCAGCCTTGAGGAGTTTTGGCGGCATGTCCGTCTTGGTCTCCTTTGGCAAATGTGATGCAATGGCTGGCTTCACCTCCAAGGCCCAACGATCGCCAACTTCTGCCAACTGGAGGGCACCTCCTTTACGCCGACGCAGTGTTGCTTGAAGGGAACCCAAACAATCGAGCATTTCTTCCTCATCGTAACCCAGCGCTTCGGACAACTCTGGAACGGACATGGATTTTCCCGAACTGAAGAGCGTCGCCTCAATCAGCGTTTCAAGGGGCGTTTCCGACATTTTCTAAACCTCCTCATTCCACCAACCAATCATGCTCGCTCAGGTTTTCTCGGGCCTCGGTAGCCTCAGCAACTTCAACCGCTGCTTGCTGCGCCTCAACCTTTGCTTGGCGGCGTTGTTCGCGCTCTTCTGCCCGACGTGCCCGCTCGGCGATGGCCTCCATCCTGTGCTCGGAACCCGTGCTTTGGCCCTCAAGGCCTTCAGCATCGCTGGCCATCAATGCTTCAACAGCAT
>Ga0181566_10001243_pt1 | contig 20858 bp, 23 predicted proteins | sample 101ome_15_FD_133762 | JGI IMG/M metagenome (GOLD analysis project Ga0181566, IMG submission 133762) | Coastal salt marsh microbial communities from the Groves Creek Marsh, Skidaway Island, Georgia - 101402AT metaG (megahit assembly) | ecosystem: Environmental > Aquatic > Marine > Intertidal...
AAGCTCCGCAACATCCGACTGAGAAGGTGGCAACATTTTTACCGAGGCTTCATAAATAGGAGTTAATGAGAACGCTACGCCGCCGCCAATGAGCGTAATAACGGCAGTTATCGCAACAATTAACACCTTTTCTTTCCAAAGGGATTCAATTAACTCAAAGAGATCAATCTCATCATCCATTTGTTCAATTTCTTTCTTGGTCATGTGAGTGTGTATGCATTAATTTAGGTGCCAATACTATACCCGATATTCAATAAGGTTATAATTAATAATGGATTTTCATATGGACATCTGGTACCTCATTAAGGCCAAACCTCAAATGGAGGAGATAGCTGAGTTGAACCTCACCAACCAAGGCATGGAATACTTCCTAACGAGATTCACCTGTGGCAAGCGAAAGGGCAAGGTGATATTTCCCGGGTATATATTTATCAAACCTAAAATCACTCACACCTTCCAGTCCATCCGATCCACCAGGGGGATAAGTGATTTTGTTCGCTTCGGGATGCTATTCGCTACTGCGAGCAATGAGACGATTGATGAGCTAAAAGAAATGGTCGATGTAATTAATGATCAAATAGATCAGACCAACCTCTATAAAAATGGGGAAGAGGTTTTTATCAAATCAGGACCTTTCAAGGATTTCAATGGAGTATTTGAGAAGTATGAAGCTGATCAGTCAGTAATTATTCTTATAAATTTCTTAAGGTATCAGCAGCGGGTGAAGATTCAGTCGGAGATGATTGCTTAGTCAAATCATCCCGATAATGCCTCTTATCAAAAGCAAGCTGGATTGAATCAAATTGGAGAGCTATCAGGACACTCGTTTAGAGTTGGTGCAGCACTTGATTTGTTAGACAAAAATATCCCACTAGAGAAAATTATGCTTAAGGGCGATTGGAAATCAGAAACTAGCGCAATGAGATACCTTCAAAGTTGGAATGACGACAGCTGGCTGATTGTTAATTGATTATAAAAATCTAATTTAACACTATTTCTGTTAATGACTTACACCATGGCGATTCGCAACCCTTAAGAAAGTTATCCACAATATTTTCATATCAAACCAAAACGATTGGCGATTTAAATACTCAACATCTAATGCTACTTTATCAGGAATTGATAATTCATCCCTGCCATTAACTTGCGCCCAGCCTGTGATGCCAGGTAGTAATTTATCAACACCTTTTTCAGTACGCAGAGCAATTAAATCACCTTGATTAAATAATGCAGGACGCGGCCCTACAAAACTCATATCGCCTTTTAATACAGAGAATAATTGCGGAAGCTCATCTAGGCTAGAGCGTCGTAAAAAACTACCAATAGGAGATAAGTATGCATCTGGATTATCCAATAGATGGGTTGCTACAGCAGGTGCATCTATCAGCATAGATCGAAATTTCGGCATCTTAAAAATTTTATTGCAGGTGCCAACTCTATTAGACCAATAAAGCACACCACCTTTTGATGTCATTAAGATCACTATTGACAGTGCAAATCCAATCAAAATAGCGGGAAATACAAAAAGCACTAAAAGCACTAAATCAAACAACCTCTTTAAAAATTTCGAATACATATAGACTGACTCTAGTTAAGTTTAGCTCTCTCGATACGACTATCTAAAAACAAAGATTTTTTTTGCAGAAAAAGCAAGCTTAAGCATTTAAAAAATAAATTATTAAGAATAATAAGAAAGTTAAAAATAAGCCAAACAATCTTCCAATCAAAACTGAATTACTGTATGCCAATAAGTCACTAGGAAGTAAATCCATAATTTGACTATATACTGGGTTTATATAAAAAGATATCAAAATGACTCCAACACCATGAAAAATTGCAGAAAACTGAACTGCAGTTAACCTATATTCGGGATAATGAATTGCAAAAAGAAAAGCTATAAGAATTCCAGATGACAAAAGAAAATATGAAAGAAGTGAAGTCAGCACAACTACGGGTTTCTTCTTGGTTGACTTGTTGCTATATTCCTCCAGTGTGTTCCTATTAGCTTCAGACTCATACCTTGTCACCAGGGCTAAGATTATTGCAATGGGCATAGTGCATTTTTCAAGCAGTACAGTTACATTAAAAAAATATCTATAAATTGTTCCAATTTTTACAAAGACAAACACTGAAATACAAAAAGAAACACCTGATCCAATTAATGCAAATGTCAAAAATTCATAGGTGTACATTCCTCGCTCTACTAAAAAAGCCAAGAGAATTAAAAAAATAGGTAAAAATATACGACTTAAAGTTGAAAACGTTTGATATAACGTCACCCCTAATGCAGGCAATTCACAAGCCTTTCCGGCAACCCTCGCTCCTAATGAAATAGTTTCTATCGTTTGTATAACTATGTACAAGAGCAAGCTCAACCAGTAAAAAAAAAGTGGGTCTATAAGCTTCACCCATTGAATCAATTCACTAATCACCGCTTCTAACTATTTTGTGCGCCAACCTCATCATAAAACTCTTTCATGGTTTTAAATACAAACCCGTTTTTAATGCAATCATTAAGAAGATTGTCCAACTTAACAAGATTAGATCTTCTCCCAACGTTTAGACGAAATTTGTTTAGCAAGGTTATATTGTTTAGTTTTATTTCTACAGACGATAGCTCAAACGGGTGTATATACATAATAAAATTTGAATGGTTTTTTAAAAAGAATCGAAAGAAGAGTTTAAACAAAAATCTTGGAAAAAGTCTGAAATACCCACCTCCTGAAATAGGTAGACGCCTTCCAAAAAGACTAATAGTTGGAATCTCATATTCCAAAAATGAAGACTCTTTGTATATCAAATCACTTATTTTTTCATAACTTTGTAAATTAAGCTCTCCATACAAAGGGTGGTCAGAAAACTTTATATAACTTGAGTCATATTTAATACCTATATTTCTAAGAAGCTCCAGCTTTTTGTTGCTCATTGAAAAACATGGCGCCCTATATCCAATCACGCTCTTACCAGTCAAACCTTCCAAGACTTCCTTTGCTCTACTAATTTCGCTTAAGAATTGACTTGTATCTTTTTTATATAAAAGGTCGTGATTCCAGCCGTGTATGGCAATCTCGTGACCTTTTTGTGATATGCTTCTAATTAACTCTGCATGTTTACTCACCAATTCACCCAGAACGAATACAGTAATCTTTATATTGTATTTATCAAGCATCTCAAAAAAAGGGTTCAGCATATCTATCGTGGAAATGTTGCTTTGGGAGTCCAATTTAGATCGGTTGACATACTCTAAATGGTACCATTCCTCCAAATCTAATGTCAAAAAAAACATCTTCACGGTTTGTTACACTCTTCTCGCCACTCTGAATCACAGATGAATGAGCCTATCGCAAGACAATCCACAGAACTCCTTAAAAAACAATTAATCGCCTGTACCGGGCTTTCAACAATTGGCTCTTGTATATTAAGAGATGTATTTAGAAGAACGCCAACTCCAGTTTGCTTTTCAAATGAGTCTATCAATTTCCAATATAATGGATTAATTTCTTTGTCTACGGTGTGAATACGAGCTGTATTATCAATATGGGTCACAGCTGGTATTATACTTCTCTTACCTTCTGCCACCTTTGCTACTACATTCATATAAGGAGACGCCTGTTTCATTTCAAAGAAATCCATCATAACTTCTCTTTTGCATGATGGGGCAAAAGGGCGAAACAACTCTCTTTTTTTAATCTTGTCGTTAATAATTTCTCTAATCGAATCCGAGCGGGGGTCTGCCAGAAAAGAGCGATTTCCTAATGCGCGGGGACCGAATTCCGACCCTCCTTGAAACCAAGCAACAATACCACTCTTTACTAAAACAGAAGATACTGTAGATATTAAATCCGATTCAGAATAACGACTTGGAGCTTTCAGGCCCAAGCTTTTAAAAGCCGCAAGTATTTCGTCATCTGTATATGATTTACCTAGATATGGTGTGGGCATTGATAATGTTGTTTTATTGTTTCGATGTCTTTCAGATAAAAAAGCTGCACCAATACTGCAGCCAGCATCATGAGGAGCTGGCGGGATAGATACCTCGTCAAACATGCCACTCGCCATAACCTCTCCATTTGCCGAAACATTTAGCCCGCAACCTCCTGATATACACAAAGTCCTAACATCTGGTCTTTGATTTTTTGCCCACGACAATATATGCAACAATATACTCTCATAAGCAGCTTGAACACTTGATGCAATATTTTGATGATGCTCGGTAAAGTCTTCACTGTCCTTTCTATTATTCCCAAATATATCTTTAAGTCGTTTTGAAAAATTACCTTCAAGGGCTGAATGGTAATTCAAAATACCTGTATCTAGATAATACTCACCATTATCTCTTTTTTGAAGAATTTCATCTAGAATAACGTCTTTAAATATCGGCTTCCCATATGGAGACAATCCCATCATTTTATACTCACCTTCAAGCATTTTAAATCCTAAAAATCCAGTAAACGCGCTATAAAAATGCCCCAAAGAGTTTGGCCACTTGATATTCTTTAATTTCTCGAAATTGCCATTTTTAATATGATATATAACGGTAGAATCAGACTCACCGCCACCGTCATAAGAGAGGCAAATTGACTCCTGATATTTAGAGATAAAATATACGCTTGCCGCGTGACAATCATGATGATCGTGGTACTCAATCTTTGCATTAAACTCACCAAACTCCTGGCTTAATAACGATCTAATTTTAAATAAATCTAGCCACGACCCTCTTAACTCTGGATAGTTGTTTTTAACGCTATTGTTTGCATTAACAAAAGCATTCATCCCACGATGAAATACATCTACTATGTTCCCTGTATTACTAAAAACACCTGAAACAACTTTATACGTACGACTGAAAACCCTCCATGGTTTCCAATATACTGCAACTACATCAATATCTGAAAGCTCTAAATTAGCAATTTCCAAACATAGTTCAATTGCCTTGTAAGGAAATCCTCCGTCATTTTTCAACCTAGTTAATCTTTCTTCCTCAATCGCTGCAATCACCACGCCATCCACAATAACTGCAGCTGAACTACTACCCATAGTCGCCAAACCCAATACTTTCATAACTCAAAAAACCTCTTTAAACATATGTTAACTATGCATTACATCTGCATATACATTTAGTGTTGATTTAACAACACTACCAACTTCAAAATCATCACTAGCCAACTGTCTTCCATTTTTTCCATATTTAATTCTTAAGTTTTTATTTTTTATTAAAATTTCTAAAGCATGAGCTAAAGATTCAGCGTCACAAGGTCTAACTAAAAGTCCATTAAAATTATCAATAACTATTTCTCTACACCCTGGCTTATCAGTAGTTACAATCGGTCTGCCGCAAGCTGCTGCTTCAATCAACGACTTGGGCACGCCTTCAGAATAAAATGATGGTAAGCAGACAATGTGAGACTCCTGATACAGCTTGCTCACATTATTGTGATGACCAACCCAGGTCACAACACCACTTTCATGCCAATTGTCCAAAACTGACTTTTTGATAAATCCTGGATAATCATAATCAACTCCGCCAGCTAAAATAAATTTAGCCTTTATACCTTTGTTTTTCAAAATTTTTATTGCATCAATATACACCCCTACACCCTTTTCCCATATCATCCTAGCTGCAAGAGTAACAACCACTGGTCCAGGAGGCTCCACGACAGGAAAGAAAGTCTCTAGATCAACACCAGCCCCTCTTATAAGAAATGACCTGTCAAAGCCGATTATGTTGTAGTTTGATAGTATTTCTCTTTCTTCAGGATTTTGCAAAATAGCTCTAACATTATCATGTTTAAAAAGATTTCTATATAAAGTCTTTACAATAACTTTTCTCACTTTTGAGACAAAACCTTGTGATATAAATACATGGCCCAAGCCAGATATCGAATTAACAACCGATTTTGTTTTTACAATACGGGCAGCAATACCGCCATAAATAATTGGTTTGATCGTTACATGATGTGTGATATCTGGCGCTATCTTTCTATAAATTCTAAATAGAGAAATCAAAACTCTAAATTCTTTAAATGGATTGATGGAACTTCTCGAAAATGGAACTTCACGGAATTTTAATCCTAAACTAGACACCTTCTTCTCAAGATCCTTATCACCATTTGCAATAATATATACATCAAAACCTTCTTTAAGGGCTCCTAATGCCAAAGGAAGCCTGTGTGAGTAAAAAAACCACAGTTCGTTCACAACTATTAGTAACTTTGTTTTTTTCATCACTTACTCTCTATGCATTTTTGAATAAAAATATATCATTAATAAATACGATAGTGTTATCGCGGTTGTTTCAAATACATAGTAGATCACGGTAAAGGAAGACATGAAATAAACAGCGGCAGTTGAATACTCAAAATGCTCACGTACAATAAATCTTGTAATTGACTTTAATAAGATTAATACTGGAACAAAATGGAATAAAATTGATGTCACCGTTCCAAACTTTAATGCTTGACTTAAATAATTATTATGCACATCTATTTTGTGCGACAAGCCTATGTACTGATTAGACCCAAAAAAATCATAATACACCAAACCAGATCGCCACAATTCCAAACGACCAGAGGTTCCATCTCCCCTATTGAATTTAAAAGCGAAAATTTCTATTAAATTTGGCATAAAGTTGGCTACTACCAAATACGAGGCTATTATAACAAATAGTGTCCAGATAACATATTTAAAGAGTTTTTTTCTTTTTATGCCATACATTAGCAAGACTCCGAATATCGAAACAGAGAAGGCCAATATAGGAGCCCTACTATTACTAAAAAGCAAAAACATGAGTAATGCTAAAATCACAAAAGATAAGAAATATTTTTCCCAAGAATGGGATTTATGAAATAAAAAAAACAAAATCGCGTTACCCAGTAGGACAGCTGACACTCTACCCATGGAATTTGGCATATCTAACATACCTTCATATCTATACATAGTTAGAGGTGTTGCATAGAAACTTAATAGTACAAGCAGAATACCCGCCCATACAATACTCTTTTCAACAAAAAAACTCTGTTTATTAATTCCTGTAGATACATTCCATAACAACAATAATAAGGCTGCAAACATGCCAAAAGTTATGAAAGGTTTGGCATTCTGAAGGTAAAGTGACGAAATCAAGGAAGATAAAACTATTAGGCCGATAATAGACATAACTTCCCTAGGAAGTAGGGTTACTCTGTTCTTTAATGCAACAAAAAACAGCATTATGCCTATTGAGGCATAAAACACCAAAGATGTTCTTCCTACTCCTGGAATTGTTACATTATTTTTGAATAAAATTGATATAAAAAGAAATATAAAAGCGTAGTTTGCTAAATGATTATAAGTGTGTCTGTACATCTAATCTTCCATTAGATTTGTTTCATTATTTTTTCAACTTTGTTCAAATCATCTTCCGTATCAACAGCATGAGTTTGGTGTTTTGTTGGAATCATATAAACATTTAGACCGTGCTCTAAAATACGCATCATATCTATCGACTCCACAATCTCCAATGGCGTTGGCTCCAATTTTATATATTCTAGTAAAAAATCTCTCTTAAAAGGAATAATACAAACTTGTTTTTTCATTGGAACATCTCCAAATTTTCTCGTCGGTATCGGCTCACGGGAAAAAAATAGTGCATTACTGTTTAAATCACAAACCGTCTTAATGCAATTTCTATCTTCAAATTCATTAACATCTTCAATATCACCAAGTAAATTAGTAACTAAAATATCTGGGTTATTTAGCATAGGGGTTACCGCCTCAGAGATCATATCTGGATGTGTCATAGGCTCATCGCCTTGTACCATTACGACAATATCGTATTTAACCTTATCTTTCTGCTCCAAATGGATCAAAGCCTCAGCACAGCGATCAGAAGCTCGCTCATGACGATCACTGGTCATCACTGATTCTCCGCCAATCGATTCGACATAATCGACGATTTCTTGGTCACAAGTTGCTACAACTGTTTTTATCAACAAATCACATTTTGAAACTCTCTCATAGACGTGACCAATCATAGGCTTGCCAAAGATTTTTTTCAGTGGCTTACCTGGAAATCTACTACTACCCATTCTTGCGGGTATTAATGCAATAATATTCATAATCTTTTATACTCCTTATTTGCAAAATTCTAACTTGGTTTTCGGCAAACAGTCATCATGTGTGAACTCCACCCAGTATCAGTAACGATCTGTTGCCATTGATCTATGTCTGATTCACTTGCCGTATCCAGAAATGTTTGCCAAAAACGGTCTTTTACATGCTCTCGACTATTCATCATTATGTCGATATCCAGCTTTCCAGGTGTCGTGATCTCTAGGGTTTCGAAACCACATCGCTCAAGCAGCAATGGTACTGAGTTGGGATTTAGAAAATTCAAATGATGTGGTGGTGATACCGATTTTGAATGCTCCCAAAGCACTTGAATATCCACTCCTGTACCGGACAGCGTGGTAAAGAGGAATAGGTCTCCAGGATTCATGATTGAGTTTAGATGCACAAAAAATGATGCCGGATCATGTAGATGCTCGAACAACTCAAAGCTCACGAAAAATCGATGTATTTTCGGTAAGTCGATATCCGAAACATCCTCTAGGAATTTTTCACAACCATCAGCCCTCATTCTCGGCAAGCATTTGCCAAGCTAGGCCCAGGCTCAATGATTGTAACAGCACTGCTGGTGAGTTTTTCGTACTCTTCAGCAAAGATGCCATACCCACCACCAATATCAATCACGCTTGCATCAACTGCACCAAACTTGTCCATTGCAGAACACACCATTTTTGCTTTTGGCTTCCAGAGCTTCTCTCTTCGTGCTTCTGCTGTATGCTTGTAAAAGGTTGTTGCCCAATACTCTGCAGATTTAGATTCAGTAAAATATTTTTCAAAAGCCGCAGATTCTGGTCTTGGTGAAACAAATAATGTTTTGCAGTTTATACACTCAACAGTATCAAAATATTTTTGAGTATCAGATTCACAGAGCTGCAAATACTCATCAAATATTGATTGTGGTCGTATCTCTTCTTCTTTCATCTTTAGAAATTAGTTCTTGGAAAGCACAGGGCAATTGACACTATGATTTAAAAACACCGTATCAATAGAGTAAGCTAAAAAACGATAACCCGTTTTCAGTTTATCTTCCATATCAACACTTGTAGGGGCTACCACATGCACGCCACATGCGATATTGTGTTTGTCTGCAACCATCTTTATCTTGTTTATCACACCAACAAAGGCATCATTTTCAAACTCTGCCGTTATTCCCATTGAAGCAGAGAGATCATATGGCCCAATTAAAATTGCATCTAATCCTTCAACTGCTAAAATAGCATCTAGCTCATCGACTGCCTCTATTTGTTCAATCATGGCTACCAGTAATGGTTGTTGTGCTTCTACACTGTATTCATCAAAATACTTACCGAACAAATTTGCTCTTGAGAAGGCAACGCCTCGCTTGCCTGTTGGAGGCCATCTACAGGCATCACGCACCGCAATCAATTGTTCTGCACTTTTAACCATCGGCACAATCACACCACCTGCACCGGCATCCAGCGCCTGTTTGCAGTCTTTAGAATTCCCTTGCGCCAGGCGCACTAATGGTAGCGTATTACCCAGCTCCAATGCACGAAACAGATCTGGCAGTTGATGCGCAGAGATAGCCCCATGCTCCATGTCCACAGCCACCCAATCATATCCTGCATCACCCATAATTTCAGCAATGGATGAATGAGGAATTTGCATCCAACTGCCAATACTAACACCCCCTTCGCTTAATTTCTTTCGTATATTTTTAATTGCACTTAATCTATTCATTGGTGAAATCCTTAAACACTCTATCCTTGCATTTAATTTGCAAATTCTTATTTAATTCAGTACTCCTTAAAAAAAACAATACATCATTATTTTTTGCCGCATTGTAATCACTTTCAGAGTCCCCTATCATGGTCGCATATTTTGAGTCAATATGCAGATCTTCCAGTGCTTTACAAATAGCATCACTTTTGTCATCTGGAGCACCATAAACCTTATAAAAAAAATGCCGTATATTTAAAGCCTGAAGTATAGCTTCAATCTCTTCAATTGGTGTTGCCGTCACTAAAATATGCTTTTTTGTCTTACGATAACGCTCGAAAAAATCCAAAAAACCATTAACCCACGGGGAGTCAATAACAGATCGCTTAACCAGCAAAGAAAATCTATTGCAAAATTCTTGAATTTTCTCATCAGTGACATTTTCACTAGACCAAGATAAGTATAAAGGGATTTTCTCAAATCTTGAAACACCGCCATTAGCCTCATGATGAATTCTAACCTTAAGAGAAACTGATGCGCCATAGTTAGCGAATAGCGCCTCAAAAGCTACAGACTTAACCTTAACGGAATCTTTAATAACACCATCAAAATCCCAAAAAACAACCTTAGATTCATTAATTGATGCGTCTAATGTCTTACTCATCATACAATAAACTTCGAAAATTATTTCTTACCATCAATATAAGAAATAACTTGTAATAAACCTTGACCAAGGTCCACATGTGTAGATGGCACATACTTTCTCCCAAGTTTAGGCTGGTAAGCATAAGGGGTTCTTACATAATGACCGTTATAACTTTCATCGGTAAATTCAACTAAACTTCTGTCAATATTAAGTATCTCTGCAACCATTTTTAGAAAATCATATACACGCATAGGCTCTTGACCTGTCAGAACAATACTTTCGTTTATATACGACGGTTTTAGTATTTCGACACTAGCATGCGCTGTATCTTCCACATGAATATATTCTCGCATAGACTCAATATCCCCCTTATACTCAACCCTTCCTTTTTCTAGTGCTGATTGTATTATACGAAATACTCCATTTGTGTTATCAGCCCTTGGCCCATAAATAGAACCATATCTTAGTATGGTATAGTCCAATCCATACACTTTTTGATATTCCTCGACATAATGCTCAGATGACTGTTTACTACATCTATAAAAACCACCTTCTCTACTATAAACATACATTGTGCTCGCATAAATAAAACGCTTAACTTTATTTATGCGGCATGCTTCCAACACGTTGAGATTGCCTAATATATTTATTTTCGCAGTCTTTAAAGGGCTGTTTAGCGCCTGATTAAGATCTGACAAACCGGCAAAATTGTATACAAACTCAGCATTCTGTATTGTCTGTTCTAGTAAGTCAGCATCTAAAATATCACCCACCACCATATCTTGATCAGGCCTTAAGTAAGCACTTGCTTCACGGTCAAAAATAACAACCTGATAACCTTTATTACTTAAAAAATCAGCAGTATGTGACCCTATAAAACCACTACCGCCAACAACAACAACTTTTTTACTCATCTTACAACCCCTGCCTTTGTACCTCATACTCCTCTTCAGGAACAAGGCCTTTGAGTGTTTTTCCAGTTAAAAACCTAACCGCTTCTTCTGTTGCCTCAACCTCCATTCGAGTACGACAATCTATCGACATAGAGCCCATATGAGCTGTTAACAAGCAGCGCTCTATATTTTTTAAGTTTCCGTTGTATGGTTCGTTATTAAAAACATCAATAGCCGCTCCACTTAAATGACCAGATTGTAAAACTTCATATAAATCATCTTCATTGATAATTCCACCACGAGATGTGTTAATGATAACAGCGTCTTTTTTCATTGACAGTAATTGATCTTTCTTTATCATGTTTTTTGTCTGCGCTGTCAAAGGCAAATGAAGGCTTATAACATCAGAATGTCTATAAATTTCCTCTTTACTACACCACTCAATATCAAGCCCATCGTCAATATCTTCACCAATAAATATATCGTTAACAAGGATTTTCGGATTCCCAAATCCTTTTAAGTGTTGCAGCACCCCTGTTCCGATTCTCCCAACACCAATAATTCCTATGGTAACTTCAGATAATCTTCTGCCAAAAAAACGATACCATTCCCCAGAATGCATTTGAGAATTGGAAACATGTACTGAACGTAGCAAGGTTAGCATCATCCCTATAGTCAGTTCTGCTACAGCAGGAGCGGGAGCATCTGGAGTATAGGAAACTTGAATTTCCCTGCTTTTAGCAGCCAATAGATCCACGCTGTCTAAACCAATTCCTACGCGTGATATCATTTTAAGATTAGTGGCTTCTTGCATAACCCTATCTGAAATCTGCTCTGTTCCAGCAATAATAACATCAAAATCACAGATCATATCAATCAACTCATCTTCAGTTAGTTTCTTGTTGAGAGGATTTATCAGATATTCAATATTATTTTCATCAAGCAAATCTAATGGAGTGCTATCTTTATGAGCAAATGGAACTGTTGTAATTAAAACTTTCGGCATACTTATCCCTCGTTCAATAAAATTTATAAAAAACTAGTGTTTGCATTTTTAGCAAACTGATTGGCCACAGTTTCATTATTGCATACTAGCCGATCTATATTATTAACATAATAGCAAAGGTCATTTTCATCCTCTACCGATACAAACCCTAGTTTTTTGAACTCTGATCCGAGTCGCTCAGATTCTCTAAACTTTTCAGCTTCAATATAATATTCCAAGGTGGGAATCCCGCCACTTAACGAATCTAAAATTGCAGAAGTCCAAAATGAAATTGATAAAACACAAAACTTAGAATAACTTAAAGAAGTTTCGTAACTAATTTCAAAATTTTCAATATTGTTACTAACCAATGTCTTTTTTATAAATTCTTCAGATTCTCTCGGATGAGGTTTGATAATGATCAATATATTGTTAAATTTTGACCTTACACATGCACAAGAAGATAGTAATAACTTTATATACTTATCTTTATCCATATAATACTCATGCACAGGTCTAGAATAGATAATAGCAAACTCTCTCTCAATTCCTATTTCTTCGGAATAATTCTTCATTAACTGCACCCACTCAGCATAAAACTTTGGATATCCAATTACAAACTGCCTTTTATACCCCAGTTGATCCCAATACATTTTTGAGCGCCTATCAAAGCTTAATATTGTTGAACTATGTGCATATTTAGCTACTGTTCCTGCCTTCACAAAGTGTGGAGAATGGCCATGACTGTATACAAAAATCCTTTTATTTGACAGAAATTTCCATAAATATAAAAACCAATTGGATGACAGTTGGTTGGTATGCTCATGCATGAATACATCAGCTAAAAAGGCTTTTTTGGTTAGTGAAAATATTTTAATATTATGAGAAAAAATAATTAAATTTTTTGTGGAGGTTAGGATTTTTTTTAATATGGAGCCTTTACTAAAAGACTTATATTTGTATATTCTGCAATAGGACGACTTAATTCCATACTCCTTAACAAAAAACTGGTAAAAATTATTATTTTTAAATTTATTAAAAACTGTACTTACTGTAAAAACCAGTTCAACCTCAATCTTTTGTTTTGAAGAAATTCTACAAAAAATAGGAAAGATGACGTCTAGCTCGCCTAAACTATGCGTAACTAAAACCAGTATTTTTTTAGGCATATAAGTCAAGTGATAGGATGAAACTAACAATCATATAGATTCTTTATACGTGACATATTATTATTGAATAGAACTGCAAATGGACTTTGGTATATGGACAGCAAAACTCTATACACAAATTTTAAATAGTTTCTGTCTCTGAAATACAACAAAGCTATTGCTAAATTCTCAACACCACGACGATTTCTATTTTTTACATATGATTTAAAAGATTTAGCGCACCTGACTCCGCTGGTTAAATTGCCCAATTTGTCCATTCTACTAACTAGAAAATTACTAGAATTTCCAGTAATGCTTTGATCATACCTTCTCCAGCCAACAGAATATTTGTCAAGAACGCATATTTTTGTTACTGCACACAATTTTATACATAAATCCCAATCTTGCCCTATCGGCACGCTAGTATCATACGGCCCAGGAATGCGATCAACCACACTTTTTCTAAAAACTAAGGATGAGTGCGCCACTGGAAATGTGTATGCAAACATTTCATTAATCAACTTTGGATATGCTGGTGCACATATTGTATTATATTTACTTCCAGTTTCATCTATCAGGTGTATCCATCCACCCAAAACTCCAATATCTCTCTCCCTATTTAAAAAGTCGACTGCCTGCTCTATCCAGCTTGGCTCCAATATGTCATCATCATCTAATATCATTACATATTCTATGTCCGACGATAACATTTTATAACCCTGATTTAAAGCATAAGTTCTTGGAATATTTTTCGATAAAAATTTAACCTTTATTCTAGGATCTTTACTGTACAGGTTTAAAATCTCTTTGGTGTCATCTACCGATGCATTTTCAACAACATACAGAATCCAATTAGAATGGGTTTGAGATAACAAACTATTGATCGCGCTTTCAAGATATTTATCTCCATTGAAAACGGTTAAAATTACGCCTACAGTATTTTCTTTGTCCGTCATAATAATTTCACTGCAAAATTGAAGCGTTTACTTCCTCAGCTATATAACTCCACCCATACTTGCAATTACATTTATCACAATAATCAACATCAAGCTCAGACCATTTAATATCATCGGAAGTCAGCCCATCTGAAAAAGAAACTCTTCTAATATTTGAGCATGATTTAAAGTGATCTAAGTCCAGCTCTTTATTTATTAATACTCTTTTCTTCAGCGCTATTGATTCTAATATTGGCATGCCAAAACCTTCATAATATGAAGGAAATAGGATAAAAGAAGCATTACTAACCCAATTTATTAGCTCCAGCTCCCCAACATTACTGTAAATAAAACAACCATCTGTATTTTCTATGTCTCTCTTAATCAACACACCCTCTTTGTCAATAGGAGTGCCAATAAAAATAATTTTATATTCTGAGAGTATGTCAGTATTTTTTAAAATATCATTGTGACCTTTATGCTTTGCAAGATTAGAAACATATAAAACATACTTTTCTTTTTCAACTAAATTATCAGTAATGGTTGCAAGTGGAAAGTCCAACCACTCTTGAGAGACTGCATTCTTAAATACTAAACTTTCGTTATGTAAAATCCTCTTTATTATTTCTCTTTGATTTTCAGATACCGTAATCAAGTATTTCGATCTTTTCAAAATCAAATGTAGTACTATTTTCTTTATAAACCCATTGCGACCATACTCCGTCCACTCCTTCATATCATGCAATGTAAAAATTAGATTGGGAATCGGAAAAATAGCATAAAAAATTGTATCGCAAAACCAATAGTTAAATCTATTTTTAGTTAATACTCTCAGTATAGAGGTAAAGCTTGTATTTAGAATTGTATTGCCTGCCTCGCTATCAATATAAAGAATCTTTTTTTTAGAAAAAACCACTACGCTGTGCATTTTAGACAACTCCTTGGCTAATGCGATAGCTCTTTTATTAGCACCCGTTACTCTGCCATACAAATCAGGAATTACAAATAATATTTTAGCCATTGTCGTCCTTGTACAACAAAACATTAAACACTTTAACCTTTAAGTTTTCATCTGACAAACTTCTAAAGTATTTATTTAATTTTGCTTTTTTTATAGGTAGAGTATCCCACGAATCAACTGAAATAATTTTGAATCGAAATCCCGCACCTGTAAAAAACGATTTCATTTCTTCTAGCTGAATTCTATTTGTATAAAAACCAGATGATTTAAAAAAGCTAGACTCCCAAATCTTTTCGCTAAATCTTAAATTATTAAGACTTTCAGACAAATGGTCTCTTAAATCCACTTCATGCGAAGATACAGATTTATTTTTACTGACACGAAAACACTCTTGCATTTCTCTAGCAAAAATATCTTTTTCTATATGTTCTAATACCGCCTGAGAAAAGATAATATCTATACTATCTGTGTCAACTTTAGCAAAACTATCAACTCCATCAGTTAAATATCTAGAATTGCATTTTTGCAAAATACTACCTACTGTATCTTCCTTTATTATAAGTGGCGGACTTAAACCCTGATCTTTCAAAAAACCACATAATTCAATATATAAATTAATATCATTGTTTACGTGGTCTACCGAGTCTATGAGAACTGCTGATGCGTTATATGAAGCCGCAATAATTGCAGTTGATATCCCATCTCCAGGGCCAATTTCTAATATTTTTTTTCCATCTATTGGCCAGCCATTAACTTTGTCTATATGGCTTTTAAAGACCTTAAATGCATAAGTATGATTATCCATCGAACCATGTCTAAATAATCCAAATTTTTGCCAAAACCCATAATTACCAGGTAATCTCGATATTATTATTTTTAGTATTATTTTTACCCACCAGGGGATTTTGTTTTTATTTATGATCATAAAATTTTTCTTTACAAAACAAAAGAAGTGCTTTTATTTCTTTGTCAATACAATCATCGAAAGCAATATCTTCTGAAAAAAGCTTATCAACGCTATAAACTAAAGGTTTACTGCAAGTTAACTTATTATCGCTATTATCAATTCCATCAATAATCAATGAAACATCTCGATCAAACAGCTCTTTAACTCGATTCTGAACCAATATTGCCATTTCACGGATAGTTCTTGACGTTTCTGATCCAATGTTATAAATAGCTACTCTGTCAGTATTCTTTAGACTCTTGCTAGTTATAAAATACTCCACTATTGAGCATAAACTTTCCATGGGTAAAAAATTACGATACTGCTTTCCCAAAGTTTTTAAACGTATACTTCCTGTTGAAACTGCCTGCCTACAAATATCATTAATAAACAAATCCCAGCAATCAACTTTTGAATGTATCGGAGACCCAAAAACATTGGAAAGACGTAACACCATTCCTGACATATTCTCTTCTTTTGTCATATACAGGACCATATCCTCGGCCACCCTGTGAGTTGTTGCGTATGGATGCATATTTGTTGTGCAACTGTCTTCATTGAAATACCCTGACAGGCATTCAGAGTACACATGTGCTGTAGAAAAGTATATAAATCTTGAAACGTTACATAATAACGCCCCTCTTATTAATTTGGCTGTTGCAATACCATTAAAATTCAACGCAGCAACAGGATCTTCCTTGCAAGAGTTTGCGTTCATTCCTGCCGCATGAATCACTACATCGCAGTCTTTGCATACTTGATTAATACTGGCCTCACTTTCCCAATCAATAGTTTGAATTACAATATCCTTTGAAAAGTTTTGATCTTTATTATTACTTCTGGAGGCTACAACAACTGTATTCCCTTGCTGGCTCAAATAGTGAGCCAATCTACCACCTAGATAACCCAGGCCGCCAGTAATTAAAATGCGTAACATTAATTATGAATTAATCCATGGACATTGGTCAGAACCCCATAATTCTTCAAGCAACTCATGATCCCTTTTTGTATCCATACATTGCCAAAAGCCATGATGTTTAAACGCCATCAATTCGCCCATAGAAGCCGCTTTTTCTAGTGGATCACGCTCCAACAACGTGTCGTCGCCATCAATTAAATCAAAAAATTCAGGATTTACCACAAAAAAACCACCGTTAATCCAGCCTTCATGCATTTGCGGCTTCTCCTTAAAATCTGTAACAACATCACCGTTAAACTCTAACTCACCAAACCTGGCTGCCGGCCTAACAGCTGTTACAGTTATCATTTTTCCATGTGATTTATGAAATTTAACTAATGCATCTATATCCACATCCGATAGACCATCTCCATAAGTTAACAAAAAAGGCTCATCCTTAATATATGGCTTCATTCTCTTAACTCTGCCGCCTGTCATACTATTCAGGCCAGTATCTATCAAAGTCACATTCCAGGGTGCTGTGTACTTTTGATGCTGGACAATATTTCCATTTTTCAGATTAATTGTAAAATCTGAGTTTAGCGTATGATGGTTTAAAAAATATTCTTTTATATTTTCCGCCTTATATCCCAATGCAACGAAAAAATCATCATGTCCATAATGAGAAAAAATATTCATAATGTGCCATAGAATAGGTCTATCCCCAACACGAATCATAGGTTTTGGAACTAAATCTGTATACTCTGAAATCCTAGTTCCAAAACCACCTGCTAAAATAACAACTTTCATTTTTTACTCCTATTCTACTTATTTGTGATCAATGTCCCAATCGTACGGGATAGTTTTGTCGTTATATTTTTTTCTTGCTATTTCATTAGGGTTGTGAGGAATTGTCGAGCAGTTTGCCACCACAGATGTTTGACCCCCTATTCCTTTAAAGCCATTCCATATACCCGGCGGTACAGTAACCAGCTTATAGTTCTCAGGAGAAATAAAAATTTCTTGAATCTCTCCTTTTGTACTACTATCATCGCGATCATCATATAATACAAATTTGATCGACCCGTGCACAACCGCATAATTCAAGGTCATCTCCTTGTGCAAATGCCAAGCTTTTATAGCCCCAGAATAGGTACATGAAAAGTAAATTTCTCCAAATTGCGAAAAATTTGGAGAGTCATTACGCAACATGTGCATGACCTTACCGCGCTCATCAAATATTTGCTCCAAGTTTGTCACACTAACACCCTCGATCATTTTCCACCTCCAAAGAACTCGTAAATTTGCTCTTGTGTAACAATCGCCGCCCTCTCCCCTTCCAAAACCCTTTTATACCAATCGGCAGTAACTTCAAATGTCTTTTCCAGTCCCCATGTTGGTTGCCATTTCAACTTCTGGTGCGCCTTATCACAATTAAGCTGGAGCAATCCAGCTTCATGGGGCTGGCCAATATTCCCTTCATTTACGACGCTACCTTTATTAAAATAATTAACAATTGAGTCTGCAACCTCCTCTACCGTAGCTATTTCAAATGTTGAGGGTCCAAAATTCCATGATCCGGAAAAAGTTTCCGGATTATTATACAAATTCAAAGCAAGCGAAAGGTATCCTGATAAAGGCTCTAGAACGTGCTGCCAAGGTCTTGTTGCCTGTGGATTGCGCAAAGTAATTGGCCTTTCATTAGAAATAGCTTTTACACAATCAGGAACAATCCTATCAACAGCCCAGTCTCCACCGCCAATTACATTTCCAGCTCTAACTGATGCAGCGCCAAGTTTTTTGTTTTTTAAAATAAACGACTGCAAATATGATGAGAATACAAGTTCGGCAGCAGCCTTTGATGCGCTATAAGGATCTCTCCCTCCTAGTTTGTCGTTTTCCCTATAACCCCAGATCCACTCATTATTTTCATAGCATTTATCAGAGGTAATATAAACTAACGACCGAACTGATGGTGTAGCCAAAACTGCATCCAATAAATTGACGGATCCAATAACATTAGTTTCAAATGTGTTGAAAGGATCATCATAGGAGGGCCTGACTAATGCTTGGGCAGCAAGATGAAATACATAGTCTGGCTTAAAATCCACTACAGTTGAAATTAGCTTGTCTCTATCGCGAATATCTCCTTTTATTTGAGTTATTTTACTCTCAAGTTCCAAGTCATTATAATGCGACCTGTCAAGCACAGGATCTAGCGCATATCCCATTACATTTGCCCCACTCAACTTTAGAATATAAGCAAGCCATGACCCTTTAAAACCCGTACTTCCTGTAACAAAAATACGTTTATCTTTAAAATTCTCCAACATTACAAACCTCTATTTTTTCTATTAACTTTACCTTTCATACAAATCAATATATTTTTTTACTGCAATTTTTTCAGTAAAGTTGTCATCAAACCTCTTCTTTGCGGATAATTCCATCTCTCTTTTATTGTCATTATTAATCAAATCAATCATTAGCAATGACAGTTTATTACAATCACCGGGACTGAATAAAAAACCCGTTTCCCGATCTTTTATTTGCTCCGGAATTCCAGCCAAATTACTTGCCAATACAACCTTTCCAAGAGCCATGGCTTCTAATACAATATTAGGAAAATCCTCTTGCTCAATTGAAGGAAGAACAACGAAATCAAGTATTGAAATGAAATCAATAATATTTTTCTCATTGCCAATAAATCTACAATACTTTTCCAAACCTTTTTTCTTAACTTCGTCCTCCAACTTCCCCCTTAGGGGACCACTACCTTCAATCAACACTATAAAATCAGTTGCAGATTTTTTTACAATTTTTTCGATGGCATTAATTAAAACTCTGTGACCTTTTCTGTAGATTAATAATGCAACAACACCAAAAACCTTTATTTTTTCATTGTGCAAGCCTAGTCTATTTTTTATCTCAGCATCATACTCTTGTCTTTTTCTTAGCTTGATACCGTTATGTATATATGTCACCTTGCTCTCTAATGACAAGACCTGTTTTAACTTATTAGAGGCTGACATTGATCCGGTTATAAAGCAATCAACAGATTTAACAATAGCTCTATCAATAGGGTAGTCAAGTATGCGCGAAATGTTATTGTAATCCTTGGCCAAATTGTTAACAACCATTATCACTTTATTCACCTTGCAAAGTTTTGCTGCTATCACAGCGGCTTTAGCCGACATTGTTGGAGGATAACCACCACTATTTACATGAACAATATCAGGATTTATCTTTAAAAATAGCCTTCTAAGTACGAATATTTCATATGTAAGCACAGGAAGATTTAAAGCAACTCTTATTATTTTTTTTATTAATAAAAAAAAATCATGTAGCATAGACTTTGACGAATCTGGACCTGATAAATAAAAAAACTTAAAAGGGAAAAGTGGAATTTTAGCCTTCATCCTAGAATTCAAACCCTGATCGTACTCAAGAGAACTTCTGTAACTAAAAGATAGCTCATACCGATCATTTAAATCTTTAGATTCAAAAAAATTGACAAGCATATTTTCACAGCCTGCAAAAAATTGACAATCAGAGTGATAATGAATTTTTTTACCCATAAGATCCTTTTTATAAAGAGTTTACTAGACAGGTCAATCCAGTATTTATACTGACCATTGGGCGCCACCCTAACAAATCATCTGC
>Ga0181566_10001258_pt1 | contig 20756 bp, 17 predicted proteins | sample 101ome_15_FD_133762 | JGI IMG/M metagenome (GOLD analysis project Ga0181566, IMG submission 133762) | Coastal salt marsh microbial communities from the Groves Creek Marsh, Skidaway Island, Georgia - 101402AT metaG (megahit assembly) | ecosystem: Environmental > Aquatic > Marine > Intertidal...
CGAAGAAGTCGCCTGTGCTATCCTGATTCCTGACCTCACTCGACATGTAGATGTTATTGAAATCATCTCGACAGCTTTCCTTCGTGAACACTTTGACCTCACGGATGGCGACCACATCACGGTCTCATTGTGACCGGTGATGCGTGATTGGTAAGGTCCCAATGGTTGCCCATTCGTTGTATAGCATGGCCTTGAGCTCGTGTTGAGCGGCGAGTTGCCAACGCCCTTTGCGTGTTCGCTCTGCTGTACGTCCGGTGGGAGGTGCTGTGAACAGATCAGCGTGGCTGCTTTCTGGAACGGGTGTTCCTTCCCAAGCAACACCCCACAACACCAACCACTGAGGGGGAGCGACACCGAAATCTACGGGAACTTCCGGGCGTTCAATCGCCGTCTTGATGTCATCAACGGTGAGTTCACCTACCGAAAGACGGAACAGCGCATTGGCGACCCTTCTGACTTGGTTCCAAAGAAAGGCCTCTCCCTTGATTTCAAATCCCATCAATCGGCCGTTATCCGTCCAAGGGTCGACGGAGATGATGGTTCGTATCGGGTTCTTTCCTTCCTCGAGACGAGCAAAGTTTCTGGCATCGTAGGTCCCAATGAAGAGGTCAAGCCACTGACGAAACTCAGCGTGGTCAGGCTCTTGCCAGAACTCCATGCCCTCCAATCTGTACCTGTAGACCCGATGAAGGGCCATCCTCGGATTGTAATCGTTCGCGACCTGCTCCACGGTCAGGAGGGCGATGTTGGGGTCGAGACGGTCGTCGACGGCTCGAATCATTTTCCGGGGGGTTAACGCTTCCCACAACGAGGCATCCAAGTCAACAATGCCACCGTTGATGCGAACATGAACACCTGCATCTGTCCGGCTGGAAAGCACCAACAATTGGTCTTCCTCGGGGCCGGTTAACCATTTGAGCGAACGGAAGACACGAATCAGTTCGCCTTGCACGGTCCTGACATCAGGTTGGATTTGACTGCCGTGAAATGCGTCACCGAGGTAGCCGATGCGAAAAAACAGGCGAACCTTCGCCTCAGCCACGGTCCATTCACCTCAGTCGTCTGAACTCAACGTGGCGATGGCGTCATCGGTGGAGTAGCCCAGTGCGCCAACGGCCCACTGAAGAGCTTGCTTGAGCCATGGTTGCACCATGGGTGCCTGTCGGCTTGGGTCCATCACTTCGATAGCGTCGACCAGATTTCTGCTTGCTGTGAAGAGCACTTCGTCAACAGGGATGTCCTCAAGTTCAAGACGTCGGGCATAGCGCTGGAATTCCTTGACCGCCACGGGGATGCGTCGGCATTCGAGGGCGAACGAAGCGAAATCTGCGATGTACTCCATGTTTTCCTCATCCAACTCCATGGCCTTCTTGTAGGCGTTCATGATTTTTCGTCCAGGGATCACGTCGTCTTGGGCTTCCATGTTTTTCATGTTGGCAAATTCAGCCCACATGTGATGAAGCTCGGCCACATCACCGTTGCTTTGCAGTTTACCATCAATGTCGGCAAGTGCGCCGTCAATGTCGCCGTTTCGAAACAGTTCAATGGGTGTTTGCAGCAATTCCTCAACCATGTTGGTCATCTCCGCATTGCCGTAGCAACAACGCCTTTTCAAGGCTCGCTCGGCTGGAAACGGGCTTAAGCTTCGTCTCCGGTTTGGGTTAAGGCGCTCTTGATGTCTTCAAGCATGTTGGATTGAGAATGCTTGCGATGCATTTCGTTCAACATCATCTTGATGTTCTCCCACTTTCGGATTTTGTAGAAGCAATGGCGTGGATCGTGGTCCACACGGCGGGTGGTGCGCTGGTAGGAAAGGAAGGCAAAGAAGGAGCGGAACAGTCCTTTGCGAACCATTTCCCCCGCACTCTCGTCGCCGGTATTTTTTGCTGCAGAAGGTGCAGTGCCTGCGCTGACGCCCACCGTTTCTTCAACCAAACCCACGCCAGAGTCGGTCATGATGGTGACCGTGGCAAAGCCGAGCATAGTTCCCATCGGTGTTCGCTCAACCATGACTTCCGAAATTCGGTCAAACAGGATTCTCCTGTGGGAGCGAGACAGCAGGAATTCATGCTGGAAGATGATAGCGTTGGTGGTGATGGCGTAGGAAAAACTTCGCTGATACTTGAGCGTGGCTCCCCAAAACAGCAGGGTGAACACCAATCCAGCCCAGAAGTAATCGTAGCCGAACGGAATGAAGTCGTAGGTGGTGTCACCAGAACTGAACCATCCTGCGACCATGCTGACCAAGCCGTCGAGCGAGATGACGACGGGAAGGAACGTGGCCAACAACAGTGCGATGGTCACCCACTTGCCGGAGGTTGAGACGTTCAGCATTCGGTTGGCCCATGTGAGGAAACCCATGACCAAGACGAAGCCAATGGGCACCGTTTCGCTATCGGTAAAGTCGATGAGTGTCGCCGTGAGTTTCAACAGGAACGAGGCGTCATCCGCTGGGTTCAAGCCGTTGTTGAACAGCAGATGGACGCCGAACACGAGGCCTCCGAGGATGTACATCCCGAGGAATGCAAGCGTGCTGGGTTTTGCTTCCCCGCCCTCGAGGATTTCCTCACCGGCAATCAAGCGATATTTGTTGCGTGAATCATCGCTTTTGGGGGGGTCGTTGGCGACTTCAACAGCGGGTGTTTCTTCTGTTGTTTCAGTGACTTCTTCTGCCGCAGCATCCTCTGACATAGCAAGGCCTCACATACCCTTAGGGTATGCTGAATGAAATACCTTCCCCCGCTGAAGGTCTTGAAATTCAATGAAGCATGCCCCATGCGTGCTCTGCGTTGCCACGTGCCCAGCCGTAATCTGAACGCTTACGAAGGCCAAATTCGTCTTTGATCTCCAGGCGAACGAGGTCAAGTGGATATTCGTTGTAGGTTAGGTGAGACCAGACACCCCCACGGGTGGGCTGGTCGAAGTGCCAGTGTGCCCGCTCAACCGCTTGCACACTGAGTTTGATGCTCGTACGTCCGTTCCACATGTGGACGTGAAAAACAGGGAGTGGTGCCCCTGGCGTCTGTCCGTGAGGGCCTTCAACCCGCTCGGAGGCCTCCTTGACGACCTCAACACGTGCAAATCGTTCGGTTCGCTGATGTTTGGCATCGTGGAACAGGCCTCCTTGAGAGAGAGGCGTGTGTTGCATGTCCCGTTTTTTCCAAGGTCGCGCATCCCGTGCGGTGATGGTCGGTGCGAGATGAGGCAAAAACCAATCCATGTAAGAACCGTCCTCGAAGTGCAGCACTCCCCAATACCAGGGCGGTGAGGGTGCTTGAACGCAGACCTTCTGGAAATACGCAGTTCCAGTTACCTCTTCACCATCGATGCTGCCTTTGACCCGTGTGCCGTGGACGCGAAGGATGTCGTATCCCATCGAACCTGCATAGGTGGCGTTTGATGGGCGGGCCACCGACATGGCGGGATTCCACGGCGTCAGGGAGAGGTCAATGGAACGGGGTGCGCCGTTCTCTACAGCATCCTTGTCGCCCTCAAGGGTCAACCAGAACGAGGATTTGTCGCTGTGCAGACCCATGGAGAGGTCACTGGGGAGCAGAGGTACCACCGCACCCCCACCTTCCCCGAGGCCCTCTGCGGGCCATGAGGGGTGGTCGTCGGTCATGGCGATCATGTTGCACGTCCGTTTGATGTAGGGTTCGTGCATTCGCTCTCCGTCAAACCACCATGCGCAGACCATGCCGTCGATGACCATGGCCCCGTCCTCATCTTTGCCTGGCCGACCACTTGGAAGCCAGGGAGTCCCGTTCACTTCGACGCGGTCGTTGTCTTTGGTGGACCAGAGCACCATCAATTGCTTGCCCCAGGGACGGTCCTCCTCATCGTCCAACATCACAAGCCACCACCACCAATCCCAGGTCATGTGCCAGAGCGGTTCCCTCAAGCCAAGTTTCCACATCGTGGAAAAATCACCCAAAAACGATGCAGGAGTTGTCGGTGTCATAACTTCAGCTCATTCGATTTCTTTTGATTTGAACAGGGCGCTTCCCAAGAGCCAACACGCAGCTGCTTGGAAGATCATCACGAGCACGGAGACGACGACGGTTCCGAGTGCACTGAGATTCAAGCCCGGTGTTGAAGCGAAAAATTGCAGGGCTTCCGCTCCTTCAAGCGGCCCGTTTCCTCCGCCCCACACACCCATCTGAATCAACAGCGGAGTGTCCGACCAGGCGAGTGCGGCCCCCGCATCCACGATGTTCATCGCCCAGCCAACGACCGAGAAACGAAGGATGGAAGCATCTGGAGCTCCTAAGGTGGTGAGAATCATGCCCAGTTCCCATGCTGCGAAGGGAATTGCAATGACCATTCCGTGTTTCCACATCACGCCCAGCATGCAAAAGAGCATCCCGTAGACCATCACGGCCAACAGGGAGGCCAACCAAACAGACATCCAAACTCCAAGGTCGCTGAAGCGGAAGAATCCGTCACTCGGTCCAGCCAGTCCGGTGATGATGGCGAGCAGAGCGATCAGGACGGTTAGATAGGTCCATGCGATGGCCAAGAACCCAAACATGCGATAGAGGAACACTTCTCCTCTTGCAATCGGTTTTGCGAGCATGAAGTGCATCGTCCCCGAGGTCATTTCCTGCCGAATCAAGCCGGTGGCCATGAAGAGCGGTACGAAGATGCCGATCAAGAACACGATGCCGAGTTTTCCGATGGCGAGAACGAAAGCTCGGTGAATGGCTTCAAGGGCGTACGCCTCGTCGTCCGGGTCTTCATCGACGTTTCCGTCGGCGAACACCATGTACCGTTTGGAATAGGTGTTCTGAACCAGCATGATGTCGCAAGGTATCCCGTTACCGTTCTGGTCTTTCTGCGAATCCGTTCGCGATTCGTCGTCGCAATCTCCGTTATCGTCGAAGCCAACGGACCCCGCTTCAAGCGCCTCCCAATCAAAGTCATCTTCGTTGATCCAAAGACTTGGGTCATCAGGCACGATGCTTGAATCGATAAGTCCGGGATGAGAATTTTTGTCAAAGATATCGGTCCCGTAAAGTCGCTCCTGGCCGTTGGGATAACCGTCCAAATCCCAGTCATAACTGTCCATGTCGTTGTCAATGGCTTCGTAATCCATGGTCATGGCGTCGATGTAAAACATCGTCAACACGCCCATGGCGGCTATGCCGACGAGAAGAACAACCCACGTCGACAGGCGTTTTCGCTGCTGTCGAACGGTAAACTCTGCTACCGCCATGGCCTTGCGGTCCATGCCGCTCCACAGGCTTGGAAGGCCATCACGACGACTCATGCGCTCCCCCCTGCGAGGTAGTTCAACAGCGACTCAAGATCGTCATCCGGGTTGTCGATGAGGCTAACCTTGTGACCGTTGTTCACGATAAGCCCGGGCAGCTCTGCATGGAGTTGGCCAAAATGGTAGGTCTGAATCAGCAATTCGGTGTCGTTCGGGAAACTGAGGCCGAAGACGGCTGGGTGCTGCAAGATGTCCTTAGCCAGTGCTCTTGCGTCTTCGCCGACCAGTCGGATGGTGTGCGGGATTTGGTCGAGGCGTTCTCTGATGGCATGAAGGTTGCCGAGAGCGACCAATTTTCCGTGATGAAGAATCACGATTTGTTCAGTTATTCGTTCTATTTCGTTGAGGATATGGCTGCTGACCAAAACGGTCCTCCCCATCTTCCCCAGTTCTCGGATGACGTTCATGATCGTCGTGCGGGCTAGAGGGTCACAGCCTTGCAGCGGCTCGTCCAAAATGATCAGTTCCGGGTCGTTGACCAGCGCGTGAGCGATTTTGGTTCGCTGGCGCATCCCTTTGGAAAATCGTCCGATTTCCTTGTTGGCAACATCGGCAAGCCCGACGAAATCCAACACTCGCAGGGCTTCCGTTTCCGCTTCCTTCCTTGTCATTCCGTGCAGTCGTGCAAAGGTGCTGACGAAATCAAGTGCAGTCATCCAATCGTGCATTTTTTCATGCTCTGGAACGAACCCAACTTTGGCGTACGGGGATGGGTTCTTCCAAGGGTTGGTGCCGAAGAGTTTCACCTCGCCCGATGATGGGCGCAATTTCCCCATCAAGAGCTTGAACAGGGTTGATTTTCCTGCACCGTTCATACCGAGAATACCCGTGACTCCACCCGACAACCCCAGCGTGATGTTGCTTAAGGCATGAATGCGGCCATAGGACTTGGACACGCCGTGGAAGTACACCACGGGCACAGTGGGCGCAGGAATGGTCTCCTGTGATGGAGGTGGACCTTGCTGAGTGACGTCTGGAATCATTCCCTCGTCACCTCCATCGAGGCCACGCGAGTGGCAAGCACGTAGAGGGCCAAGGCATTCATCACCACGAGGGCCACGAGCGAGTAGGTCCACGAATATTGGTCGTAGGTCGTTTGTGTACCGATCAAGGCTTGGCCAACGTGCGCCACACAATCGTAGGGAGAGATGAGGTAGAGGATTTCACGTTCAAACAAATTTTTGACAATGCTCGCGAGTGTTTTCGTTCCAAACACAATGGCCAAAAGACCGATGCCGGGGAAGAACCGGCCGGTTGAGACGCTGGATAGACTTAGGCCGATGCTGGTGTAGGTGAAGATAAGGATCATGCCTGCAATAAAGCCAGCCAAAAACATCGGAAACACGTCCACCATCCAAGCCCAACCATGACCGTGGGCGATGACCTCGGCGAGGAAGTAGAGGATGTAACTCAGCAGGACCACCAAAGCTTGGATGATGGCCACAGAGAGGAATTTCATTCCCACGTAGTCAAACCGAGAAACGGGTCTCGAGAAATAGAGGGCAGAAGTGCCGTGTTGCCTGTCCTCGGAAATGACGCTGCCAACAAGCAAGGCCGCAACGATGGGATAGTACAACACGTTTCTGGGGAAGAAGCCCAACACGTGGCCGTAGAGGTTGTCTCTGCTGACACCGAAGAGGGAGTGGAATTCGGAGCTCCCCACCAACCCTGAGAGCAAGGTCATACCAGCATCGGAGAGGGAGGCGAGGAACGCGATGAGAATGAAAATTCTCGTTGGCATGGTCCAGGGCCGGTGGCCTTTGCGGAAGATACCGAGCAAGTGGTGGCGTAGGATAGCCCAATTTCGCATCCAACGTGGGTTGAGCGTCCCCCTCCAGGGGGTGTAGGTCTGCTCGAAAATTTGCCCGCTGCTTGCGGTGGATGCCTGTGCCATGTTCTCCACCGTTTCGTCCCCGGTGTTGGCACCCCACGCCACGTCCATACGGCCTTGACCCGTCACGGGCGCTTCGGGGGCCATCTGCTCGTTTTCGCTCATGCGCCGCCCCCACCCATGGATTCTGGAGCGTCAACCCGGCGTGCTTCAATCGGTGACCGAAGGAGATCTTCACTGGACTTGACGTTGTAGCCGAGGTTGTCCATGATGGCCAAAAAGAGGTCCTCGAGCGAGGCTTCGTATTCGTGCATGCGCCGAATTTGGGCGCCAACTTCAGCCGCTGCCCTGAGGATATGGGTCGTGGTGTCTTCTTGCGTGTGCGCGATGCGCATGACGCGTCCCTCGCGGCGAACCCGGAACCCTTGGTCGTTCAAGCGTTGTTCAAGAGGGGTTGCCCCGCCCCAAACATGGATTTCGATTTCCCTGTCAATGGCTTTGAGGTCCTCTATCTTCCCCTGCGCGGCCAACGCTCCTTTGTGAAGCAAGATGATGTTCTCACACACCCGTTCAACATCGTCCATCAGGTGGCTGGCCATCAGCACAGAACGTTGACCGTCGTGCACCATGGTGTTTAGGGTCGAGATCATGAATTCCCTGGCCTTCATGTCAAGACCGTTTGATGGCTCATCGGCGATGAGTAAGTCGGGGTCGTGAATGATGGCACACGCCAGTTTCGTGGCCTGTTTCATCCCGGTCGAGAAACTGCTGATTTCCCGATAACGCTGTTCGCCCATACCCACGAACTGGAGCGCTTCATGGGCGCGATTCATGGCCACGACGGGATTCATGCCCAGCAATTCACCTGAATAACGCACCTGGTGAATGGCATCCATGTCCGGATTCAGCGCATCGTATTCGGGCATGTAGCCGATGCGTTGGCGAATGTCCACGCCCTGTGTTCGGATGTCAAAACCGAGAACCGTGCCTTCACCCGATGTTGCTTGGATAAGGCCAAGAATCGTTTTGAGGAAGGTGGATTTTCCAGCCCCGTTCTGTCCGAGCAATCCGGTGGCACCTCGGGGGATGCTGATGTTTAGGTTGTCAAGCGCAACGTGTGGGCCGTAGGATTTTGTCAATCCTTTCGTCTGGATGATGCGCTCATCCTCCATCGGGCTCACAAGGGTCCGTGGTTAACGGCACCCCATGAAGCCTCTTGTCGCTTGCATGCTCAACTGCCAACGCCGCCCCGTGTTTTGACAGCGATGCCCTTGACGAAGGACCCCATTTCGCTGGCCGTGCATTGCGCTACGCCATGACCGAGCAGGGCGCCGTCTTCGTCGGTCAGAAGGCAAGGCTCTCCGGGTGCGAGCCACGGGTCGCACCCAAGCACAAAGCCGTGGAAGACGTTTCGTCCCTTGCGAACGAAGGGGTCTGCATCGCTGTTCACCACCACCACGGCGGGACCGAGTGAGGCATGACCCCACCACGCCGTGGTTGGGATGGAGTTGGGAAGGGGGATGGTTCGTTGTTGAAGGAGGGCGTGCGCTCCTGCCGTGGCGACCGACATGCCACCGTCTCGCAATCGGGGGCTGAAGAGGTGCTGTCCATTTTGGTCATTGACGTTCTTCACCCGCCCTTCTCGGTTGACGACGAAGGTGCAACCTTCGACCACCGCCTCGCCCGTCTGGCGGGAGGTGTTGAGCAGAACCATTTGCTTGCTCACGGCTTGTTCGCATCGCAACTTGTTTCGGGCAGCGTTTCGATGGTCCTCAGTCAGAGGTTGATGAATGCCGTGTGGCAAGTCGAGGGATTCGAGTGCTTCGGCAAGCCGTTGCTTCATTCCATCGCCCGCAACGTCCACCGTGACGAAGGCCTCGGTCGCTAAGCCGAGGCGCTGGAGTTCACTTTTAATCCACACCGGTTCTGGTTCGTGCCGCAAGACCCAACTAGGAGCGTCGAGATGTGCGAAGGGGTTCAAATCTTCAAGGGATGCTGGTAGCAACCCGAGGGGTGAGAGGACCAGGGCTTGCGCAGATGGACAATGGTGGGTCATCCATTCCAATACCTCGTTGAGGCGTTCTCGGTAGGGCCGCCGAATGCCGTGAAAAATCACCACAAGTGAGTTCTCTGCGGGTTGCCAGCGGGTATGGAGCATCCGTCGGGCTTTTTGGATGTGGGGGCGGTAAAACGTGTCGTCACCTCCCCACAGAACGCCACCCGTTCTCGGCGTGTGTTGACTCCACACCACCCAATCCCATGCGTCCTCCCACATGCCTTGATCGGCGTCGGTGTCACGAGCTGCATCACGGTCGGTGTAGAATTTCTCTGGGCGTAGGTTTCGTTTCAACGATGGAGAGGTGGTGAGCCAAAGGAAGGCCTCTCTTAGCGCAGGATGTTGGTGGCTTCGTTGTTCGGCCAGTTGCCAAATTTTTCCTTCTCGAACAGCCTGCTTGCACCGAGCAAGTTCGGCAAGGGTCACTTCGAGATTGTAGTGAGCGAGACGGTTTTCACGTTCTTTGGGGGGCAATTTCCGAACATCTTCGGGCGTGAGGTTCGCCACACAAGGCATGAGCAACGGCCAATCGACAAGGTCGTCGATGCGTTCGGTGCCCCACGGCGTCAACAGGCGACCGTCACGGGCGAAGAGGGCATAGGCCGCCGAGTCAAACAGGTCGGCTCCTAAAGCAATGGACATCGGGAACAGCATGGGGTGGCCGCAACCGAACATGTGGACGGGGCGGTTGGAGGGCAACATCGGGAGTGTGCCCATCATGATCTTGGCGTATTCTTTGTAGCGCTGTTGCTCCATCACGGGCACGATGCCTCCAATGGGATGGACAGCGAAGGGATGAGCTCCCATTAATTGCGCTGAGATGTGGCGCAAGTGGCGGAAAAGGCCTCCTTGTACCGGACCGTTGAGCATGGTGTCTTTGGCCGCTTCGAGGCTTTGTGGTGCTCGGGCATCGGTCTCGCGGACAGCGTGTTCAACATCCTGCTCGCTCATGTCCGGTCTTGAGAACACGTCCAACATCGTGGCGATATCAACGCCGATGGAACGCTGGAAGGTTACGATTTCATCAACGCCCACTTCCACATCCCCGTACACATAAGATTGGAAGGTGCCCGAATCGGTCATGATGACGCCAGGGAAATCCAACAACGCATGCACACCGTTCTCCTGCGCTTCGCTCCGCAGGTCGTCGTGTTTCCAAATGATGTACGAGTTGGTGATGAGGGCTTGGATGCCGTAGTGGTCCCACATCACTCGCGGCTCAATGGTGCGGATGTTTGGGTTGACCACAGGCAACAAAGCGGGTGTTTCAAGCACGCCGTGCTTGGTGTGCAAGCGTCCGAGGCGAGCACGACCGTCTCGTTGTGTCACCTCAAAGGCCCCGTGGTCTTGAGGTCTGCAAGGTGCAGGGTCGTCGCGACGTCCCTCTTTCCAAGCGGTCATGGCTGGGCGTTTTTCCCACCTGTTTTCAAAGGCTCGGCGTTTTCTTGCCCTCATGCATCACTGGGGAGGTCAACAAACTCCACGGCCCCGTGAGCGAGAATGAACTCTCGCCCGAGGTCATCAAATGTATCAAGAAGTGCGGAAGAAAATCGAATGCGCTGGACTTCAGGGTCTGCTTCAAGGTCGGTTTTGACACCCTCGAGCGTCCCAGGTGCGGCCCCGCACGAAAGGCAGGCGCCCGTGAGGTCAAGAACGAGGTCCAACCCTTCTTCCGTTGTCTCACAAGTGGAGACGGCGATCCCGCCACCATGACCATCAAGCGCTGCTCGAACGGCCCCAAGCCGTGCAAGAAGTGCAGGGACCATGTGTTCAGAGGTGACGAGGTCATTCAACGACATGTTGCGCAACCGCTCCTCCTCTTGAGGGTCGGTGGTTTCAGCGACTCGCCGGGCAGCCTCGGCTTCCATGGCTGCCTTGGCTTCGGCCGCATACTTAGCCACCAAGTCGTCGTCCATGTTGCTGCTTCTCCGTGGTCATTTTGAAACCTGTTGTTGAAGTTCTTCAGAAGAGGTGCCAACAAGTTCCTCAAAACTGCCGAAATCAATGGGACCCCGGAGACCCCCACTCGCTGGTTTATATCCCTCGTCGAACACATGAAAAACCATGTTAACCCAACGCAAAACAATAACAATGGCCAAACCGATGTTCCTGATGATCGCCATGATCGTGATGGCGCCGATGGCCGCTGTGGTGTCAGCAAACCCCTCTTACGGGGACTTCGAACAATACTGTGATTTTGGCATCAATGACGCACAAAATACAGCCTATACCCCTCACGATGTCGTGCCTTATTCTTCCACGGTCACCATCGTTGAGGTTGACCCCGGGTCCTACTTCATCACCTTTGATTGTACATCCGGTGTGCAGTCGGGTACCTTAAGCATCGATGTGGAAGGCCGTTCCCAAGACGGTGTCACCACACAAGTCCCAAGTACGGTCGTGCCCGTTTCTTCCACCACCGTGAACATGGTGTCCACCGCCGTTCCCATTGCCATCGACGCCACCGGCGACATTGGAAGTGTGGTCAGCGTCAACATCGACATGGATGCTGTTGACCACGCAAATCAAGACATTCAAATGTCAACTCGTCTTGCTATTATTCCCCTTGAGGACACCAGCAACGATACAACGCCTCGTGTCTCGTTCTGGTACGGTCGTGTGAACACCCACAACGACAACGGTACCTGGATGACCGACCCAGACGGCGTTTCGGGTGGCGGCCTGTACGCAGATTGGGGCGACGAGGGATGGGCTGACCGAAAGGTGGAGTATTGTCAAAAATTCTGGCCCAACACGGTGGAGGTTGAAATGCGAACATTCGTTGAAAAAATCATGTTCTACAACCGAGGCAACATTGACCCTGTCTACTCCTACAAGTATGCCTACGATTGCATCCAGGGCGAGGAAGAAGAGAACGATTCGTGGTTCGACATCGTCCCCATTGAGTGCGACGACAACATGACCTCTGAGATGATGGAATTCTACAGCAGTGAATCATCAACGGTGGTGACTTCCACCGGACAATGGGCGTTTGAGATCACGCCCCACCCTGCTTGGGACGCCAGCATCCCATTTGCCCACTGGGTTTGGAACACCTCCAACGGCTACGGCTACAACGGTGTGGTTGGCTTCGAGCACGAGCTTGTTATTCCAGCCGATGCGGTTGACATGACGGGCTTTGTGGTCGTGGCGGCTGACAACTCCTACAGCGTTGAGATGAACGGTGATTTCGTCGGTGAAGAAACCGACGCACGGAACTTCGAACATGTTGAAGTTGAGATGTACAATCTTGACAGCAGCATCGCTCAAGGCACCAACGTTCTTGCCTTCGAGGTCAACAACTGGCACGTTATTGGCGGCCTGATGTATGCCGGAGTAATCCAATACTGTGTTGGCGATGTTATTGATGATGGTGGCAACGGAACCGACAACGATACCGGCAACGGCACCGACAACGGCACCGGCAACGGCACCGACAACGGCACCGGCAATGGCACCGACAACGGTACCGGCAACGGCACCGGCAACGGTACCGGTAATGGCACGGGCAATGGCACCGGCAACGGAACCACCGTCTGTGTCTGTAACGGGACAATCCATTACGTTCTCATCGAAGAGCAGTGGGCTTCCTTTGACCACAAGGTGACCATCAAAACCGAATCGCTCACCAACGGGGTCGTGTTCACGGTGGATTGGGTTCTGACCAACGACATCACGGGCGCCGTGGTGGCTTCTGCATCGGATGTCTGGACAGCAACACAATCCACCCACTACACTTACGGGCTCAACCTTGACCTTGATCCGGGCACCTACTGTGCAACGGCCAACCTCTACGGAGATGGCTCGTTTATGTACTCCAAAATCGGCTGCAAAACAATCGTGGCTGAAGATGCCCACATTCACTATGCCCTGATCGAGGAGCAATGGGGCACCTTTGACCACAAGGTCACCATCAAGTCGGAGAGCCTGCAAAGCGCTCAGGCCTACGAGATTCAGTGGACCCTTGTGAACGACGGAACGCAAGCGGTGGTGGCTTCAGGCACCGACAGTTGGACAGCAACGCAGTCCACGCACTACACCTACGGCCTGAACATCGACCTTGATGCAGGCGTCTACTGTGTAAATGCTGAACTGTTTGAGAACTCGGTTTCGGTCGATACGAAAACGACGTGCAAAACCATCACCATCGAATCGGCGAACATCGCCTACGCTCTTATCGAAGAGCAGTGGGGCACGTTCGACCACAAGGTCACCATCAAGAGTCAAGGTCTTGACCCCACACAATCGTACGTGATGTCGTGGACCCTGACAGACTCGAATACGCAGACGGTCGTTGCAACCGGTACGGACAGTTGGTCATCCACGCAATCAACCCACTACACGTACGGAAGCAACCTCGTTCTTGCGGAAGGCACGTACTGTGTGGTTGCCGTCCTCTCTGAAGCCGGCGTGACGGTTGACACAAAAACCAACTGCATCACCATCGAGTGTGAACCCGAGAACGGTCAGAAGAACATGGCTTCCTCCGAGATAGAGCCTCCAGCTGAGGATGCAGAAGATACCGAGCCCAGTCAGGATGCTGAGGATGGTGAAGCCGTGCAAACCGAAACGGGTGCAGAGGACATCAACGATGACAGCGAGAAGGGCTCTCCGTTTGCAGAGGCGCTGAAGGCGATCTTCGACGCCATTTCTGAGTGGTTTGCTGAAGTGTTCAACAAGGCTGAACCAAAGGAAATTGAGTCAAAGGATGCTTGAGCCAAGTCAACGTTGCCGACAGCATGGGTCAATTCCCCCTCCAAAAGGAGGGTCGTGTGGTCCCTCACATGATACTACATCCCTTCATAAAGGAGTGATGAGACGCATGATTAGGGATGACGATGGCTGATGAAATCTTGCGAGTCGAAGACCTCCATGTGAGCGTTGAAGGCACGCCGATTTTGAAGGGGATGACGCTGACGATTCACCGGGGTGAAATTCACGTCATCATGGGGCGTAACGGGGCGGGAAAATCCACCCTCGCCAGCGTCATCATGGGCCATCCCGCCTACGAGATCACACAAGGCAGCATTCACTACATGGGCACCAACCTCGACGAGATGAGTGTCTTTGAACGGGCCCGTGCTGGGATGTTCCTATCGTTCCAATACCCTGCAGTGATTCCAGGCGTTCAGGTCGGCACCTTCCTCAAGAAGTCCGTTCAGTCCGTTCGTGAGGAACCGCTCAAGGGGCGAGAATTCCGCAAGGAGCTCAACGAAGCCATGGCTTCGCTCGAGATGCAGAAGAACGTGCTTTCACGCTATGTCAATGACGGATTCAGTGGAGGTGAGAAGAAGCGTTTGGAAATCCTGCAGATGCTGTTGCTCAAACCTCATCTGGCCCTGTTGGATGAAACGGATTCCGGTCTTGACATCGATGCGTTGCGCATCGTTGCAAAGGGCATCAACACCGTGGCTCCCCAAGCAGGGTGCCTCATCATCACGCACTATCAGCGCCTGCTCGACCACGTCAAACCACACCATGTCCACGTCATGATCGACGGTGCCATCGTTGAATCCGGCGGCCCAGAATTGGCCATGAAATTGGAAGAAGAAGGCTACGAGTGGCTCGAAGCCCCGAAGGAGGCCTGACGATGAGCGACGAAGCACGTGAAGCGGTGGGAGACTACCGGTTTGGGTTCCACGACCCGGAAAACGCCACCATTCGTTTCGACAAGGGATTGTCCGAACAAGTGGTTCGTGACATCTCAGCGCTCAAGGACGAACCGGAATGGATGACAGAGTTGCGGGTCAAAGCCTACCACCATTTCATCGAACGGGAAATGCCCGACTGGGGGAATTGTGGTCAACTCAATGACATTGACTTTGACAACGTCACTTACTTCCTTCGTTCTTCCGATGCGACGGAGCGAGATTGGGACGATGTTCCAGAAGACATCAAAAACACGTTCGACCGTCTAGGTATTCCTGAAGCCGAGCAAAAGTGGCTTGGTGGTGTCACGGCTCAGTATGAATCGGAAGCCGTGTACCACTCGATTCGCGAGGATTTGGAAGCGCAGGGTGTCCTGTTCCTTGACATGGACAGCGGGCTCAAGCAGCACCCCGATATCGTGAAGCAATACTTCGGTTCGGTCGTGCCTCACACCGACAACAAATTCGCTGCTCTCAACACCGCCGTATGGTCGGGTGGTTCCTTCATTTACGTGCCCAAGGGCGTTCACGTGGAAATGCCCGTTCAGGCTTACTTCCGCATCAACGCCAAGAACATGGGTCAGTTTGAGCGAACCCTCATCATTGCCGACGAAGGCAGCATCATTCACTACGTTGAAGGCTGTACTGCACCGACCTACTCGACCGATTCTCTCCACTCTGCCGTGGTGGAACTCATCGCCATGAAGGGCGCGAAAATTCGCTACTCCACCATTCAGAACTGGTCCGCCAACGTCTACAACCTCGTCACCAAACGCGGGCTGGCTCACGAAAACGCCACCGTGGAATGGGTGGATGGCAACATTGGGTCCAAATTGACCATGAAGTATCCTGCTGTCTTGCTCAAGGGCGAGGGCGCGCATGCCGAGATCATCTCCGTTGCCTACGCTGGCCAAGGCCAACATCAGGATGCGGGCGCAAAGGTGCACCACCTCGCCCCGAACACCACCTCCAACATTCTCTCGAAATCCATCTCGAAAAACGGGGGCCGCTCCTCGTACCGAGGGATGTTGCAAGTCACGCCCAAAGCTCACGGCTGCCGCTCAAAGATTGTCTGTGATGCACTCATGCTCGACAGCGACTCACGCTCAGACACCTATCCTACGATGGAAGTTGGAAACTCGACGGCCGATTTGGAGCACGAGGCAAGCGTCTCAAAGGTCTCAGGTGACCAACTGTTCTACTTGATGAGTCGAGGATTCACCGAAGAAGAGGCGATGGGTCTCATCGTCAACGGCTTCTTTGAACCCTTTACCCGCGAACTTCCGATGGAATATGCCGTTGAACTCAACAAGTTGCTCGAACTGGAAATGGAGGGTTCCATCGGATGAAGTATGCCGACATGGCCGTTCCCTCCCGTGCTCTTCATCTGTGGCGATACACTCCATGGGCACGCATTCACCCAGCCTCGGTTGCTGATGTTCCCGAAGCCTCGTCGATTCGTTTCAACGTGCTCGATGGAGGGGGGCATCTGGTTGATGGTGCTCCACGAATCCTCGATGGCAACGACATTGCGCGGGTGTTTCTGAGCGAACTTGGGACCGGGGCAAGCACACTGGTGACGGATGGGAACTCATCGGTTGTTCATCTTCAGGCCGTGGCTTCCAGCCATGTGGCCGTTGGCCACTTGCATCTTGCGCTCACCAATGACGTGTCGGTTGTGCTTCATCTCTCGGGGGAGGCAGACTGGACAGGTCTGCACATCACTGGCGAGGTGAGTCCAAACGTGCGTGCTGGTTTTGGCATGATCAACGAACTCTCGGCCAACGGCAAACTGCTTCACTGTGAAGACTGGATCGTTGGGCGCGACGCTGCGCTTGAACTGGCCGAATTGTCCATCGGTGGCTTCCGTTGCAAAAGCGATGTTCGTACCCGCTTCATTGCATCAGGAAGTCGTCTCACGCAAGCCATTTCGGTTCACGGAAACAATCAACGTCATGTTGACCATCACATCGAAATCCATCACGACGTCCCTCATACCGATTCCTCCCTCCATGTTCATGCTGCCTGCGACGACCAAAGCCACTCCATCACCACCGGGTTGCTGACGATTGCAGAAGAGGCCAACCACTGCGATGCCGGCCAGGTGTTCAAGAATCTCCTGTTGTCTGAAAAAGCACGAGCAGAAGCCATTCCGGAATTGGAAGTCCTCGCCGATGAAGTTGCGGCTGCCCACGGTGCTGCGAGTGCACCGGTTGACCGTGACCAACTTCACTACTTGATGAGCCGTGGTCTTGACGATGAAGAAGCGGTGGCCTTGTTGATTGAGGGTTTCATGCAGGACGGGTTTTCAACGCTTGAACACCAAGTGCTCGTTGATGAGATGCGAACCCGTTTAACCGTGCATCTTGAATGCGAACTCAAGAGGTGAGTTCATGTCGTTGCGAGATCAATTTCCCATTCTGCAGCGAGAGGTGAACGGGTACCCGCTCGTGTACCTCGACAACGCTGCCACCACCCAGAAGCCGCAGGTCGTGCTCGATGCGATGAACCGTTACTACTCCCAATCCAACGCCAATGTCCACCGTGCGGTGCACACCCTTGCAGGCGAAGCCACCGAGGGGTACGAGTCTTGCCGCAGCAAACTGAAACAGCGCTTCAATGCGGACAAGGTGATCATCACCAGCGGAACAACCGAGGCCATCAACCTCGTCGCTCATGCGTGGGGCCGTGCAAATCTCGAGAAAGGCGACGCCGTCGTCTTGACGGAAATGGAACATCACTCTGACATTGTTCCCTGGCAAATGCTGGCCGAGGAGCGAGGTGTTGAGCTTCGTTATGTTCCCGTCACCCAGCATTTCACGCTCGACATGGATGCGTTCCATCATGCTTTAGAGGGCGCAAAACTCGTGTGCGTGGTCCATACCTCCAACGTTCTGGGGGTACGAAATCCACTCGAGGAAATCATCGCTGCATCTCATGCGACCGGTGCCAAAGTCCTCGTGGATGCGGCTCAAGGCGTGCCCCACTCCACCGTTGATTTCGCTACCTTTGGTGCAGATTTCATGGCCTTCTCTGCCCACAAAATGTGCGGTCCAACCGGCATTGGAGCCCTGCTTGTCCAGCCTGAAGCCTTTGAGGAAATGCAGCCGTTCATGGGTGGTGGCGACATGATTGAAATCGTCACCATCGAGGGCTCCACCTACCAAACCAACGAGCACAAGTTCGAGGCGGGCACGCCCCGAATCGCTGAGGCCATCGGCTGGTCAGCAGCGCTTGACTGGATGGATTCCTTTGATTTGGATGCGGAACACGAACGTTTAGTGGACATCGCTCGTTGGGTTGCCGACGAGTTCCGTGAAATGGGCATGACCGTCTACGGCCGACACGGCCCCGACGATGCTGCTGTCGTCTCGTTCCTTCATCCGACCATCAACAGTGAAGACATGGCCCATCTGCTGGATGCACGTGGCTTTGCGGTGCGTACAGGACACCATTGTGCTCAGCCACTGCTCAATCGCCTGGGCATCACCGGCACCGTACGTGCCTCGTTTTACGTCTACAACACCCGAGAAGAAGCAGAAGGGTTGGTGAAGGAGCTCAAAGAAATCACGGAGAAATTCGCATGACGTTCTACCCCGAACAGCTTCGTGAACTCGTGGAAGAATTCCAAGAGGTTGAGGACAAGCGAGAACGTTTGGAGATGCTTTTCGAACTGGCTGAAGAGATCATGGAATTGCCTGCCGATGAGTGGTCCGAGCAGACCCGTGTCCGCGGATGTCAGTCCGAAGCCCATGTGCGCGTGTCCATCGATGACGGATTAGTCCACGTGTTCGGTGCCGCAGATGCCAAGTTGGTGCAGGGGCTTATGGGTGTGCTCAGCATTGCCATCGACGGGTTGACCCCTGCTCAAGCCGTGCTGATTCCTGCTGATTTTGCTCAAGACATGGGGCTCACCAACACCTTGACGCCGAGTCGTTCCAACGGCTTTCGCAACATGTACGACAAAGTCATGAACGAGATTCGTCAACAATCGGAGTGAGCCCAATGACGAATAAGGAAGCCGTAATGGAAAAGTTGGATGAAGTTGAGGACCCCGAATTGGACCTTTCCATTGTGGAATTGGGCTTGGTCTACGATGTCCGATTTGAGGACCGAGATGAGGGTCTTCATGCAGAAGTGGACCTTACCCTTACTTCCCCCGGTTGCCCTGCAGCCCCTGAGATCATGGCGGCCGCTCATCGTGCTGCGCTGCAAACGGAGGGCCTCGCCTCCGTTCACATCAACCTCGTGTGGACGCCTCGTTGGGACCCAAAGGTGCATGCCAGTGAGGATGCTCGCATGGACATGGGCATCTGGGATTGAAGCGGACCACCTCAAGCATGGTTCAACAATCTTGAAATTCAAGCCAACCGCCCTTGATGCGTGCGACCTGTTCACCTGCTGATTTTGTTGGTCGCCTTGATGCCTCTCACGGGGTGCTTGGGTGGCGATTCCTCCTCGGCAGAACCGACGGGCTCCTACACCGTTGAATCAACGTTGACGGCGATTGAACTTGAGGCCAAATCCACCTACTACCAAGACGGTCAAACGGTTGAATGGAACGTTGAATCATCATCCTTCAGCGAGGCGATTGAGGCCGCTGGTGGGCATGCTGTTGGCGTCTTGTTTTCACTTGCCTATGGCGAAGATGAAACGCCGGGCGGCCCACTGTGCACGGGTGGTGAAGCCAACGCTCCCGATACGATATCAGCCACGGCTACCAAGGGTGAATGGAGCCTTACAGAAACTGGAGAAAACCCCGGTTCCCATGAAGTGAATTTGAAATGGCACAACCAATCCTTGCTTTCCGGTGTTGTCGAGGGGCTTTCCAAGAGCCAAATTGAGGACCAATTGGCCTTCGGCGAAGATGCCTTGGGCGCTTACAACCTTGCTGTGATCGTTGATGCAGATGCGTTCGAAGGGGCGCTTTGTTCACACGACGACGACGGTGAGGAGGTTGAAAGCACGGTGAGCGTGTTGGTGCTCGATTTCACCATCCTCGATGAGAACGGCGATGAACTCGTGTCCATGGCCGTTGGAGATGGCGCTTTGCCCCTTGCCATGTTTGCGGGATGGATTTTCCCCGTGGTGTTCCTCGTAGGTTATGTGGCTACCAAACAACGGGACCGTTTCCACCTTGACCTTGATTTTGGCGAACCGGAAGCCGAGGTCGTTGAAGGCGAATCAACCTCCGACGGCGAGACGCTTGTGGACAGTTACCGTGCTCGTGTCATCACCTTGTCTGCCCTCTACGTCGCTCAGGGTGTGCCCTGGGGTTTCATCACCGTCACGATGGTGACCTTCCTCGCTGCCGAAGGAGCAGACGCCGGTGACCTGGCCTACCTGTTGACCCTCGGCACCCTGCCGTGGTCGTTCAAGTTCCTTTGGGGGCCGGTCATTGACCGATTCCAACTGCCTGAGTTGGGTCGACGGCGACCGTGGATCCTCATCGCGCAAACAGGGATGATCGCTCTGCTTGTCACCATGTTGTTGGTGCCAGACCTGACCAACAACATCTCGCTGTTGGGGGCGTTGTTCTTTGTCTACAACGTGTTCACGGCACTACAAGACGTCTCCACCGATGCGCTGGCCGTTGACGTGCTGCAATCTCACGAGTTTGAACGTGTCAACAGCTACATGTTCACTGCCAAGTCGCTCGGCGGTATCGTTGGTGGTGCAGGTCTGGGAACCATCATCGGCGTCGTCGGTATCAAAGGTGCTTTTTTGATTCAGATTCCGATTTTGGTGCTCATCATGATGGTGCCGTTGTTCATGCGGGAACGTCCGGGTGAGAAGCGGTTCCCGTGGGATGAAGGCGAGGTCGCCAAGAATGGCGATGAGCATACGGAAGATGGCGATGAAATTCGGGACTTTGCCATCATTTTAGCCAACACTCGGACAGCGCTTTCGGTTCGCTCTGCCCAACTCGGTATCGCCGTGAGCATCGTC